>Ga0209639_1000058_pt1 | contig 169553 bp, 103 predicted proteins | sample EPASupsiteHSE605_FD_187268 | JGI IMG/M metagenome (GOLD analysis project Ga0209639, IMG submission 187268) | Bioremediated contaminated groundwater from EPA Superfund site, New Mexico - Sample HSE6-05 (SPAdes) (version 2) | ecosystem: Environmental > Aquatic > Deep subsurface > Groundwater >... | reverse complement strand
TTGAGCTCTCAAAGAATCCAACATGGAGTTCCACATATCAATTTGTGAAATGCGAATTTGATAAAAGTGTTATTGAATACAATATTCCATCATCAATCATTTCTGATTGTTCATTTTCAGTAACATCGGCTAATGAACACAAACCTAATCTTGTTTTTGAGTGTGAACACATCTATCCAAAAACACTCCCTTCAAAGTTTGCTTTTCGATTAACATTATTTGTTTTCTCATTTGTGATTCTTTTTTGATAACAAATTCCCATTAGTTTTATTACACGAACAAAGTTTTCTTTGAAAGTTCCAGAGAAGCAGGTTTTTGTAATACCAGGCAAAAGTATTGCATTCTTGGAGAATTCAATGATGATTTTATTCCGACTTGTTTTTATGAGCATCCAGCAGTTGGCACAGCTAAATACAGAAGATGTAAATCAGAAAGTAGATTCATCCAGTCCAATTGAAGTTTCTTGGATGTACAATTACTGTGGTGTTTTAGTTAAATCAGGTGATTCTCATAATAACATTCTTGATGTAATCAGCATTAATACATAAAAATTGGTTGTTGTATTCAAATTGATGCCAAATTCAAATCACCATGATTGAAGCAACATGATTTCCTGTCCAAATGATATTTTAGTGAAGAAGTGCTACATATGGTTAAGATTTTATGGATCAAAGCCAGTTTCTGATCAGGTAGTGTTTCAATTAACCCAACGTTCCAAGAATTTTATCAGATTTTTCTATAAACAATTGAAAATTGAATATCGTAATCGTATTTATGAAAAAGTGATTTTGTGAGCATTAAGATGACTTCCATCTTGTTCATTGGACATTGTACAAAAGACGTAATTACTATTCATGATGAGACATCAAATATCCCAGGTGGTGGTGTTTATTTTGGTGCTTCAAGTGCTGGGTATTGTTTGAAGCAGGAGAAAAAGGAAGGTGTTAGCCTTAAAGTGTTGACAATCGGAAATCCTATTGATTTTGAAGTGATTAATACTGAGATGAAAGCATGCGGAAGTGATTTATCTTTGATTCCAGATCAGTTTACAACAACTTTTATTCATTCGTTTGAAGATAATAATCCTGATAAGAGAATTTCATCTGTTGGTGACATCGCCCGACCATTTACGTGGGATGATATCAAGGATCATCACGGGAAACTATTTTATGTGAATCCTCTGTTCTTTGGCGAAATTGATCCTGTTTTGTTCATCAACATGAAGCAGAACTGCCAATTTATATTCGTTGATTCCCAAGGTTTGCTTAGGCACCAGCGCGATGGGAAGATTTTCTTGAGGCCTCCACAAGATTTACATGCTACTCTTGAGAACATTCATATTTTGAAAGTTGATACTACCGAAGCCGAGGCTCTCACTGGCATAAAAGACTCAAGGAAAGCTTGTTTGGCTTTGTTGGAGTACGGCCCACAATGGATTATATATACACAATCTTCTGGTGTTGAGCTTCATACCAAGGATTCATTCATTTCATCTCCATTCAGTAGCTGGACTCTTCAAGGAAGGACTGGAAGAGGAGACACTGTTTCTGCAGCCTTCTTATTATTGCACTTCATTTTGGGGTACGATGCACAAAAATCGCTTGACATGGCTGCAAAAGCCACTTGTAAGAAGATGCAGCATCCTGGAGCTGCAAAAATGAGTGATTTCGAAGATTAGTAAAAAAATCTTTCCATTTTGGATGAGCAAAAGCTGGGATGAGTTTGAAGAGTATATTGTAGGTGAAATTGAGTCTATTAGTAGACATATCGTTGATTCTTATAAAGAGAAGGGTGAGTTTCCTGTTCATCCTCCTGAATCTAGAGATATTAATATAATCCGACAAAAAAAGCCACATGTTAATCCTTCAGCGTTACTAGTGAAACCTGTAACGAAACCAAGTCATTAATATAACATTTATTTTGCAACTTTTGTGATTGAGTTCAATAAAAACTCATTAACGTTTTCAAGGTATCTTAAGTGCTTTTCAGCGTGCTCTATTGTTGTTGGTGTAGGCAATCCTTGAAAAATAATCCATAAAACATATTGGAATGTATCATATAAATTTCTAAGCTCTGAATACAGGGTTGAGCCAGATTTGCTTTGCTGAAATGCTTGTTCCACTCGTCTCACAGATAAGGAAAGTCGTTTTTTCGCCCATGAATCTAGACCTGTTGTCACTCTTCTTAATCCTCCGAACCATTGACCAAAGTGCATCCAGTGTTCTACAATCATTTGTCTTGCAGGTTCTGATTGATCAAAGAACATTTCTCTACTAAATGAAGTATCTATTGAATAGAAATGCATTGATTGATGATCCATCGCCTGCAAAACTCCATCTGCGCTTACATTCCCTTGAGAAAAAATTGTACATGTATGATAGAAATCAAGAATATCTTCAACAGAACCAGTAAAACCAAGAGTTTGCATCATTGATACAAAGGTCTCGATTAATATTGGAGTTTCTACACCATCAGAAAACTGTTTAGAATACACCATGAGTTTAATTGCATCTCTTCTCTTGGATCTCTCTGATGAATAAAACTTCATGAATACATGAAGAAAATCTGCATAATTGACTTCATTATTCTCAACAATTTTCTCTGTTTGTCTCATAATATTCTCTGATGTTGACGACAATGAGCCCACAACATGTTCTATAAGCTCTTTGCATTTGGCAAAGTCAACTTTTATTACTGATGGATCATTTTCACTTACTGTTGGTAATCCTATTAATGAATTCCTCATTTCAAGAAAGAATGATAATTCATCATTCGAATATGTTTCTGTTAAGAAAGAAGTGAATAACTTAGTTTCAGTTGAGTTATTCTCAGATACAAGCTTCCATAGTCTTTGGCACTCATGAAGAGCAGCAGAAACTCTTTCTTCTTCAAGAATATAAAATGACAATACAAATTCTGGGAATCGAATTAGTGGTCTCCCAGATCTTTTGTTCCATTTATCACAAAGATACTTAGACTGAAGGATTCTTCTCACTTCATAAAAAACAGATCTACCAGACTTGTTCCCCATGTTCGGTTTTCCAATTATCCCTCTTGAAAAAAACTCAACAAATCTTGGAGAAGCCTTAGCATTGATCACTAGTTGATTATTTAAATGATTGTCATCTTCATCTGTAGGGATCATTTTTATCAATTTAACAATCGAATCTACTTTGTTTTCTATTATTGATACAGCTTTTGGGAAATCCACAGAAAGAAAAGATATTTCATTATTATCATCTTCATGATCATTCCATAAAGATTCCTTCCCTGTTGATTGTTCAATCAATGGACTTATCGATGATCCAATTAATGATAATTTCCGGTATATCTCGAGGAATTGAACAGAGTTAAACTGTAATAATGAGGCAAAATTACGCGTAGATTTTGTTGGGGTGGATCTTAATTGAGTATGACTTCCAGACTTCTCAAATGGACTCTGAGGTTTTATCTCCTCAGTAAGAATATCATTTGTAGAATTCAAAAACTTTAGATCGCTTTTCAGTTGATCATTTTGCCTCTGCAACTGATTATTCTTTGTTAATGCTTCTTGGAGTTGAGTTCTGATCAGTAAATTTGCTTCTTCTAATTCTTTTTGTTTTTCAGACATTTGTTGGTACTGAACCCTCCATTTTTGAATTGCCATTTGAAGTTTTGTGACATCTTCTTCTTTCTCAATAACTCGTTGATGAGATTTCGACAATTTTTGCTTTAGATCCTCAAGTGTTAGATAAACAGCATCGCTTTGGAAATCTAAAAATACATGATGTAGTGTTTTCACATGCTCTTCAAGCTGGTTTTTCTGTTCCAAAAAAGTTTTCATCGAGTTATCATAGTCTTCAGTCCTTTTCTGGAGTATGAAATTCGCTTCTTCTATCTTCCTTATTGCTTCGATTTCTGATTGAGAAATTCGGTTATTACATTCATCAATTGTCCTATTCTTTTCTTCAATTGCTGCTTCTATCATAGTTTCAAGCTCAATGATCTTCTTCCTACCAGCTGTAGCATCATCGAGAAGCACTTGAAAGATACGTGCATATGATTCCTTTGACTTCTCAACAATTTCAGTCTGCCCCAAATTGACAACCCTGAGTTGATTACTCAACTCATTAAGAAAAAGATCAGTTAAGCCTTGTACTCTGATAGCATATTCAGCTCCTTCATAACCAGAATATATACTCAAATTCTGCTCATATTTTGATATAAGACCCTTAACTTCATCTCTTGTTGGAGGAACATCTTTTACAGCAACAGATGTTGATGCCCATGTCGAATCGCTTAATTTCATAGCATAAACACCCTCAGCATTTTTGTGAAGCCTATCCAATTTTGATGTACTTCGAAAGTTACTATTTGAAGCACCAGATGTATTAACATTTTTCTTCTTAATCGTATCTTTTTCAAATTGCAACAAAGGAATCTCTTTATCAACATCAGGCCCTGCTCTTCTACTAGTTTTACGTTTTTTATCAGTATTAACCTCTCTGCCTCTTAAAGGAAGAGTGGCTAAGTGTTCCAGGGGCTCTATCATAAAAATAAATCTATATTTATAAAACATTAGGCTTCTCCATTTCGGACAGTCTTAAGCGGGTGCTTGAATCCAGGCAAAAAGTCCATGGGAAGAGAGTCAACTTTGTCCAGAACTTGCTCATATAATCCCATTTTAGGACCATTTGAAGGGAATATGCGCTTATACTTGGATTGCTTTAGAGCCGATTCCTTTGAGCTATTCCGGAAATTGTTGAGTTCTGGAGAGCTCTTAACAAATGAGATCCATGATTCATCGTCCCATCCCCATTTTCTTGCAGAAAGAGCTGATTGTTCTTGTTGAAGAGGGGCAGAAATCCTTATTGCATCAGCTATCATATCTACTTTCATTCTTCTCTCTCGGCCTCGATGATACTCCAATGATGGTCTGTAGTTAACTTCCAATACATGAGGGTTGAAATCAGGATCTAAAAGAATATCAAAGCCAAGAATCTGAAAACACCTTGAGTATCCATTACGAGGGCATTGCCATTCTTCTCCTTTTTTAAGATAGTTATGTGCTGCAATTACAGTGAGAATGATAACATTATCAATCTTTTCCCACAATTCATCAAGGTTTATCTTATACTTGTTCTGCAATTCAGGAAATACATCAGATATTAACCTGGATATATCACTGATATCTTCGGCTTCAATATTCCCTTTATTCAGCGTTACATTGGTTATCTGTGAGTATATTGGGTTTCCTCCAACTTTTTCTGAGCAAAAGCGGGCAATTCCATCTCGATAAACATAGATCTCAAGAGGAGAAATTGAAGATACCAAAGCATACACTCTCAAATCAAATTTGGTGTCATCCAGAAGCAATGAGGGAATATATTTTTGGGCAATCGCTAGAGAATCATCAGGAGAATACTGCTCTCCAGGTTCAACAATGACAATCCCTTGTCCTAAAGACCCGCTGTCTGGCTTAATTATATATCTATCCTTTCCTTTGGATATGGCTCTCACTAAATCAGTGTTTCTGAATGGCAAAATGTATGATTTTGGAACAAAAGAATACAAACTTGGATAAAATTCCGATATTACTTGAATAATCCTGGTAAACGGAGCTTTTCTACACAAAACATTGATATTTGGAATTCTGTTTACAATTTGCCAGGGTTTGAGACTCTTGAAATAATCCATATCTTTTAACGAATCATGCCACACTACAATAGCACTATTATCATTCTCTTCATACCTCATACCTAATTGTTTAAGTGCTTCATATATCGATCTGAACCGGATCTGCCCCAGTGATGCTCGTATTGTTGTCATTATTTTGATCTTATAAAACTATTTCAAAAATATCTAATTGAGATTTCTAAAATTGAATTTGTTTATTAAATATTTTGTGAAGCAAAAACGATATGTTTGGACAGAATTCTGAGTGGTTAAAATCAATTATCAGAAAAGATTGAATAAAAATCTGTTGAAGAAGAAATAGGTGAAAAAGTGACTTTTCTAGGGACGATCAGTAAATTTGCCATTCAGATTGTCATTATACTCATGAAATCATTAGAATCACTATTGGATACAAAAAAGAGAAAGAGAATATCACACTGATCTCTCTCTTATTAACCATTTGATGAGAGCATACTATATCAACATATGTTCTTGGGATGGTCTCTTTTGGTGATTCTCTCATTGTTTGATCGATTGTTCTCTCAAATGTCATTCTCAAAGTCTCTTCTTTTGTTCTACTGATTGTTTCTTCCAATGATCTCATTGCTGATTTCTCGAATGTTTGAATCGGGGTTCTCTCTTTTACGGGCATATCAGCATTACAATGGAGAGAATTGAAAAAAAGAATTTGATAAGTGATCATATAAGTAAATGAATTATTACTTGATGTTGATACTGCTGTTGAAGCAGAGAATGATCCAGAGTGAGAAATGAAAGAATGAGATACTTCAAGAGAACCTTCATATACACAGAATAGAATGTCTTGATTATTTTGGAATATGCAATACATCATCTTTCTTGATCCTGTTCCCTCAAAATGAACAACGGCCAATGACGGGCTGTTGTTATGAACTATGTTAGCATATGACATTGATATTGTACCCGAGGGAGAATATATGTATATGCAAATGCTTTCATATACCTTGTTGTTTGAGAAAGTTGAGAATGAGCTTGTAAATGAGTATGGAGATATAATTCGAATACCAGAAACCTGATTAGCATTGTTCATTGAGCAGTTTGTGTGGTCAACACTATGGTTACATGTTTGTAAGCCAATAGGATACCTTCCAGATGAGGAATGAGAACAACTTGATACTGATAGATACTCCACTTGATTCAACTGGGTAACTTTAAGATAAGCAAAATGATATCCAGAAGAAGAAGAGCATTTATTTGCACATATCATTCTGATATAAGAATTAGTAGAAATGAAGTATATTGCTCCTCCATAGTTAGAACAAACACAGTTATAGAACATTGAGTAATAAAGATTCAATGAGTAAGAATCACCATCAACATATATCACGCTACCATCACCAGAATACAGAGAAGATCTTGAGAAAAAACAATGGGAAATGTCAATACTAATATTAAAATATGACCTTCCTTGATCAATACTTTCATTTTGACAACCCAAACCAAGACTCCAAATAATACCATTATCATTCAACTCCAATGGATGCAAAATTGGGGATTTTTCGGCATTAAAAATTAGTGGCATTGTGCTTTTAACTGCTATGCCCTGCTTCAATTCATAAAGAATCTCAAATGTTCCAAGAGTTAAAAAGGAGAATATTGTGATTATGATCATCGAAACCGTTTTTATACTGAAGCTAGGACTCTTTTGCTTGTTTTTAAATAAAATCTGCAAAAAATTTATGCAAAATCTCATGATAGTTAAAAATCCACCGATTTGGATTCCACTTGATCCAAAACATAGAAATTTGATTAAATATCGAATAATACCTATATAATTCCAAAAAACTAGATACACTTCGAAAAGGAAATATTGGGGTGTTTGTAAAAAAAAGCTTGTTTTTCCAAAAAGATCAATAATTGAATATATATGATGCCATTTTTCAGACATTTCAAATAAATAAAAGCTAGAAATCATGAAGCAACTTTTTTTTCTAAATAATTGCTTATGTGATTCCGATAAGCTACAAACCAGCAACATTTTAACAATTAATTGTATTAGAGGCCAAATTATCTGAAGTTAACGGTTCGAAAAAGAAAAACGTTCCTTAAACTCGAAGACATTAGGAAAAGTGACTAATCAACATGTGATTAAAATGCATTCAACCCATTTCAAAAAATTTATTGATAAAACTGGAGGTATTTATTGAGTTAATCTATATACTCTCTGAAAATGAGTGGAATCCTTCAGCTCTATTCTTCTTGAAGAAGATGAATAAACCAGTTATTCCAATAAGTACAATGCATGATAAGAGGATGATAACAGGGAGATTTCCTCCTCTAACAATAACTTTGGTTTGGTCTTCAGTTCTTAGTGGGATTGGTGGGATTGTTGGATCTGGTGTATCAATATAAGCAATATCAGCTGGGCATAAGTGGGTGCGGAAATGAGCAATTTGGTGGGTTGCTGTAATTCCATGGGAAAGATCTTTACATAGGAAGTTTCCATCAGCTATTAATCCACTATGGTTATAAACACCATAATTGAAATCAAGTTCGGATTCTTTTCCAATTGAGAAAAGAACATGAGCATAGTTATTGATGAAAATACAATACCTGAATTCGATTGTAGCTTTGTATAAAAATGTAACTGCTGCCTTTTCACCTCCTACATAATTGTTGATAATGTTTGAATTGATCATTAAATGTCCAATTTCTTCATTTTCATTTGAAAAGAAAATAATGCAGTCCTTAATGGCAGTGTTGTTGACGAAATTAGAATTTCTAACATAGCTTGTTCCACTTTGGCAACATGAAAGGGAAGAGTATGTATTAGCAAAGTTATTTGATGAATTCAAGTAAACAACTGAGTGGTTTCCACCATTGAACCATATTGATAGGGAACTATCTGTAGGTGTTTTTTCACATGCTACACAAGAAACTAAGTCAAAATTAATAGTTCGATTTGATTGTGTATGTAAGTAAGCGAAAGCACATGAGTATAACTCAACATAACAATCATAGGCGCATGTCTTTTTCAGGGAAACAATACCTTCAGCATTACCATCGTAGAAGATACATCCTCCACTGTATTGTGAACTACAATGTTGAAACATACATGATTCAACAAAGAGAGAAGAATTACCTGATGCATGGATTACACCACCGTATACTTGGTTAGTGTTTTGCCTATAAAAGGAACAATCTTTAACTTCAAGAATTCCCATTGTCACAGTAAATGATCTCCCAAAATCAATGTTTTCACTGGGACAATTCCTGTTCTTAATCATCAGAACACTATTAACATAATAGAGGAACATTAATTTAACACATAGAACCATTTTATCAAGTCCTTTGAGAAAAGTGAAGTCAATGTATATATTTGTTGTACAGATCAAAATACCTTTCAATGGTTGCTTAGTTCATTCAAACCTCACAATTGTCGGTTCATTTTTGAAATAAAATGTTGGAAAACCGTTTATGGATTCATTCATGTTTTCAATTTGAAACTGTTGCTTGAATCACAGGCAGATGAGTTTTATCACAAAAATACAGTCCCATCGATTCATAATTTCCAATAGGAATTTTCATCGGTATGGGAGTCATTAAAACTGCATGGGATATTATCTATAGATGACCAGGATGATTTAATGGTTTACACAGTATTTAACGATATATTGTATTGTTTTCTATGAAATTGGAGGACGTTTATTTTAGGGATTGGTATTTTTCTATAGTTTATATATATAACCATTAATGATAGGCAATGATAACGTTCCAATTGCTCCAACTAGGAACAGAAATCGCAATAATATATCAATAAGGAAACAAAAATGGACACAAGATGAAGATACTCAATTGACCCTTTTAATGCAATCGTGCCCAAAAGTTAATTGGAACGACTTTACCTCATTTTTTCAAGGAAAGTCATCACAACAGATTTTAGAAAGATGGACAAAAGTTCTTGATCCCACTCTTATGAAAGGTTCGTGGACTCGAGGGGAAGATGAAACTATTATTGATTTCGTATCAACATGTGGAACAAAAAGCTGGACTAAGTTGGCCGAAAGACTTCCAGGGAGAATAGGAAAACAGTGTCGTGAGAGGTGGTTTAATCACCTTGATCCAAATATTTACAGGGGACCATGGACCCCAGAAGAGGACAATTTGCTAATTTCCCTCCATGAAAAATATGGTAATCACTGGGTTAAAATATCGCAACTAATCCCTCATAGATCAGATAACCAGGTTAAAAACAGATGGAATTCTACTTTGTTCAAAAAGGTATCACAAAGTTCCCCCGATTCTACTGATAGTATTCCTAAGCCGTTATTATCAGAGGATAGCTCTGGATCTGCAACTTCACCAAGTTTAGGGTTGCTTTCTCCATTAGTTACTGGGAATAGTAATTTCTCTTTTGTTTCTCCATTGTCTTCAAAAAATTTATGGACACCTGATTTCCAATCTCCTTCAAGAAAAAATCATCTCTCATTATCGGAGAATAGGGCAGAACTCCTTAGTATGATAATGCGACAGTGACTCTGATGGACAGGGCACGGAGCATATCCATATAAAATGTTTGAGCTTTAAGTCTTTAAAAGACCCATTTATGCTCATTTTTTTGTATCTGCTAACTTAATGATTAATACAAACTGGTATTCTCATTGGTTTTCACAGAAATTTGCCCAATTTTCCCCTCTTGTCCCATTATTGTTTTGGACAAGACGAGTGATTGTTCTCTCGTCGAGACTCTAAAAACGAACAAAAACGCCCGATTTGATTGTTTGATGTTATTGTGGCATTGAATAATTGTTCGTGGCAATATCAATTAAAGCAACAATTTTTTTTTTCATTGGAACATGAATGAAGAGTACAAAGGTAGTCAAATCCTGATCAATGGGAATAGACGTAAGCAGAAATGTGAAGGCGACGGACAAGATTTTTTGTTTTGCGATATTGATCAGGGGTTTTTGGGTGAAAAAGAACGGATTATGGTCGAGATGATGCGAAGTGGTGAATCTCCATTGAACTATATGGTTTTTGAGTTTGGAGATGTTGCAAAACCATTTTCTGGATCCTTTTTAATCGAATGTTTTAGATTTTACAAAGAAAACCCATATATTGGGTACGATTTGATGTCATATGTAATAAATGGATTTGAAGAAACCAATATGATGCAAATTTATGACCAAATTTGTGAAGATATCAATAGTATGCTTCCGCGATCCATTGGCTTGCTAATCCAATTACTCAATAAGTGTGTTTCTGATTCTTTTCTCTCCAGATTCTATGCCCATGGCGGATTGGTCAAACTATATGAAATGAGGTTTAAACACGAATACTTATTATTACTTTCCGAAGCTTTTTTATCATTATCAAGATTCGGATTATCTAATATGCTTAACATACTTGCTCCTAATAAGCTCTTTTTTGTAGATGATATAGTCAATGAGCTTGAGGTCGAAGTTCAGAATAATTATACCTTAATATTAGACCTTTCAGAATTTTTGATAATCACAAAAGACCACCAGATCATATGCAATGTTATGAATGCATTTCAAATGCTATTAAATAACGCTCCAGGGTTCTATTTAGACATAGCAAATACTATTGTTGCGTATTTTCATTTAATTCCGGATCAGTCCGCTATTATAGCCCTCAATGTTCTTAGCCAGTCATTGCCACTTATTAATCAATTGCCTGAGATGTCATACATTTGGAAAACAATTCCTAAATATATTGACTCAAATAGTGACGATGTTATTATTGCCATATGTGCATTTATTAAGGATGTTGTTAGTCATTTCCCGGCAGATTTTTTTGCACAATTATCCTATCTCAAAGATTTTATTAACCTTACCTATCGGTTACCATACTCTGTAAAAGAGAACCTTGTTATTACATTATGCCATGTAATTAATACATGTTCTCGTAATGTATTAGATGAAATAGTTAATAGATCAGTTCTTTTGTTATTTTTTGAGTTTATTGATGAGCCAACTAATCATACAATACTCCCAATCCTAAAAGCGCTTTACCGTTTCATTGAGAACGCCAATGATTACCAAATGATAGAAATGATATCCGAAAAAATCATATGTAGCTCTCTTTGTGATCACCCTATGGATCAAGAAACAAGTTGTATTTTTGATTCTCTTTGTGAATTATTGCACAACGATTTACTGAGAAATCACCAATCAATTTGATAAGTTTATATTTTGTAACGATAGAACCATTTTGCAATGAAAAAGTCAAATCTTAGCTTCAAATTTGTTTTTGTTGGCGATTCTTCCGTTGGAAAATCCTGTTTAATAAAGCGAATAGTGAGAAATCAATATCAAAATATCCACGATGTGACAACAACAACAAATAAAGTGTCAACATTTGTAAGAGTTCAAAAACAAGACGCCGAAATATCTATATATGACACACCAGGACAATCCGTTTTCAGAGCTACTACGATTTCTGCTTGCAGGGATATGGACTGTCTGGTTATCGTTTTTGATTTGTCCAACCATATTACATTCGAATCAGTAGAAAATTGGAAAAAAGACCTAAACTTATCGGATAATATTACCATAGCAATAGTTGGAAATAAAAAGGACCAAGATTCCAAAAGCTTCAATTCTAATGGAAAATCTTTTGCTGAACAACATGGCTATTTGTACTTTGAAGTTTCTGCATTATCAGGAGAAAATACCAAAGAAATGTTTCAGTCATGTGTTGCTGATGCATATCTGAAAATGAACGGTAATCAAGAAAAAAAGACTGAAAAATCTAAATGCTATATATAGCAATTTGTAAAAATAATAATCGTTGATAACTTTGGTCATGAGCCTTATTGAGCAGCTCTGTAATAATTATGATTCTTTGTTAACGGGAAATAACGATTTAATTCAACAAGCAACAGAGAATTTGCAAATTATTTATAATGACCCATCTTGTATTGAAGCCCTGTTTGGCGTTTTGGCAAGAAATAAGAGTAATCACAGACAGCAAGCAGCTTTAGCATTAAAAAGAGCATTAAAGAACCACAAAGGCGCTATTGAAAGGAAAATTATTTTTTTTGAAACCTTATATGAATATGCAATTGTTGAAAATGATTCTACAATCCAAAGAAATATTGTAGATTCCATGGTTGAACTCATTGATAGTCAATCTCAAGAGTATCTTGATATTACATCTCTAATAATTCAGAATTCATCACATGCATTATCTAACCAAAATCCAAATGTGCTTAATACATCTTTGCTCCTACTTTCTAACCTGGATCTTGATGAGCTTAAAAATCAGAAGGATTTCTTTGAAGAACTAATAATGAAAGGTCTTGAGCTTTCAGATCCATCCCCATCAATTGAATTTGGGTTTATGTATGGTAGTATCATGCAATATTGTGAAGAAGAAGAAGAAGATATATCATTCTACAAAAACCTATGGGAGCAAGTAATCCAAATGCTGTTGTCTCCAATCAATTCCTATTTTTTTGATTTTTTGGTTGCAAACATGTCCCATCAACTTGAAGGAGGGTCACCATTTGCAGATGCTTTGGTTTTGTTCAATTCATTGTTTCCATATATTGGGTGTAATGAAGTTGATCCAATTTCTCAGCTTCAGTTTTCGAAATTAATAGATCAGTGTTTTGAATATGAAGAGGTTTCTGATTATATTATTGAGAATGGTATTCTTGACAATCTGGTTCAAAGATATTTTCTCCTATCTTCATATTTATATGTTGAGGAAGACACATTGGCTCTCTCAAATGTAGATGTTTTTTCTTCATTATCATCTCATTTTGTTGAGTTTGACGAATTTATTTCGCTTTTATTTGATAGTGTTCATGAATTGTTTGAGAATCCTCAGACCAGACCAGCAGTAATATTGTCATTGACCCATTGTTTTGAACATGCAATTGATAATTTTATCGAAAATCTGGATGATATTGTGAATCTTATTGTTCAAGCGTTAAAAGATGATTCTCAATTAGTTAGAGATTCCGCTTCTTTCGCAATTGGGTCTTTTGCAAGTGAATTTGAAACCTATATTGATGATTACACCGATATATTTGCAAATTCTATAATTGACTCTTTTGAGAACGACGGAAATCAATCTTCTGAGCTCATATATTCTCTTACAGAAGTGTTTAATCATTCAACAGATACTGATGGGATATTTGAAAGGGCATACACATTTTTAATGGGGCTAATCGGAGAAGCAGATAAGAGCTGGCAATTGACTCTATTTCAGTGTAATGTAGCACTATGTAAATCAGCAAAGAAGATGATAACTTCACACTTTGAGGAAGTGTTTGACATGATGGCTGGGATAATTAATAATATATCTGACGAATCCACTTTTCTTATTGGACCGTCTGTTGAATCCTTGGCACATATAGCACTAAATTCTAGAGAACAGTTTGTTAATAATGCGGTTTCTTATGGTGGAATTCTATGCAATTTACTCAACGCCGAAGATAATGATATCATTATATCGACTTTGAAATCCATAGGACATGTGGCAATGGATTTGCCAGAATGCTTCACAGAAAACCTTTCCACAATATGTAATCGGCTCCTTGAAATTGGATCAAAGGATAATGACAAAGACCTTGCTGAAGATATTATTAAGTTTCAACAGAGACAAACAGAGCTTGCCCTCACAGGAGAAACACAATTTGATATCGATGTTGAGGATGAAAACGAGAATAAAGATGGGTTCTCACAGTATTCAATACCAGCACTGGCTTTATCTGCTCTTTGTGCAATCCTCCTAAGATATCCTGATTCTTTCAAATTGTATTGGGAACAAATTCTGAATTATATTGAAATTCAGGCCTCATCACATGAAGCAGATACAATTGATGTTTCATGCAGAGCAATGTCTCTCTTTTCTGAAGCCCTTACTCATGCTCAAATAGAATACAATACCCCATGTTCCATGATAGTTAACTATTCGCTTCGAATAATTGATTCATCAAACACAGCTTCATCTGTAGCATCAGCTTTAACAGTGCTCAGATCTGTAATATCAAATTGTGGGATATCTTCTATTAATGAGCGTCAAGATGATGTTCTTATTAGATTAATGCAATTCTTCAATGGACAACTTCCAGTTCAATCCAACTCGGAAATACATGATATTTACGAAGCAGTTGGATTACTTATTCAAGAGATGATTGTTGGTCTCCATAATCATGCATCTGAGGTGTTCAAAAAATTTATTCCAGTTCTATTAAAATTGGCTTCTCATAAGCAACTCGCATTTCGAGAATTTGCTTTACCAATTCTAGGTTATCTTGTCGAAGAGGCCGGCAATACAATGGAAGAGTATGAATTAGAGACAATTCTATCATATTCAATTGCCGCTGCTAAAAAAGGTATGGCCAGTGGATTTTATGTAATCAATCAATTTACTACAGGATCACCCGATACACTTAAGCCTGTAATGAATGAAATTATTACAATTCTTAAAGACAAGCTTCAGGATAAAAAGAAAAAAGGAGAAAATTACAGACTGCTTCTTGATAGATGTGTAGGGTGCGCAGGTGAAATAGAACGGAATATTATGCAGGATTCATTCCCATATAGTGATTTTCACAAAATTTGTCTTGAGTCAATGCCGGCCAAAGTTGATCCAAGTGAAAACCATGGTATGATGAGATTTTTCATTCAGTTTTGTAATGTGTTTAATCTGAACCCACCTGAGATATTTTTGCGCCCATTGATACGTGTTTTTTCATCTCCAAGAGAAGAATTGGGCGAAGCATTAACAACAAGCGAGTTATATATTCAAATTAAATCCATTCTTATCAATTTGCTCAACATGGTGCCCAATAGCAACAAAATAATTACCGAAGTTTGTGGAAGTGATGAAATTAGGATACAAAGGCTACATAATGAAATATCTTTACAATAAATATAGAATATTATTCTCTTCTACCTTTGATTTTTTCTGCCAAAGCAATGTCTTTTTTCATTATTGTTATCCTATTGGCATGAATGGCACATAAATTACCATCTTCGATGAGACCCACAATAAATTCTTCTGTAGCTTCTTGAAGAGCCTCTATTCCTAAACGACTAAATTTAATGGTTTCACCATACTCTTTTGCAATATTCTTAACAACTCTTCTAAAACTCTTTTTTGGAATGATCAAATCACTACTCATTTGATATTTCTTAATCTCTTGAATACTTTTTTCTTTTCTTGGTTTCTTTTTAATGATTATTGGATTCTGAGCAAGTTTCCAATCCTTAGAGGACTCAAATAATCTTCGAAAGAAAGCTTCAGGTTCTTCAGCTAGAATTCTACTCATTAAAACTATTTAAACATCAATTATAATATCAATAAACAATTTATTCGATTGGGAGAAGTTGAATTTGTTGTTTCTCTATGATACAAAGAGAACGAAAATCATGAGAATAAGACATACATGAAACAGGAAGGTTGATTCGGTAACCCAGCTGATTTGGGTTTAAATAATATACCTCTGTGATAAAAACTTTGGAATCTTCAGTGATATAAGCACAAAAATCAAATCCATCTTGTGATGTCCAGGTGCACAATGATACAATTTTGAAAGAAAGTTTAATTCTTTTAACGAAAATTCCATTAATTGAATAAACAACCAAATAATTTGCCAAACCAGAGAATGCAATTACTATTATGAAACCCCACCCATTTGAGACATATACTTCTTTGGGTTTAAGCCCTTCAAGATCAATAACATTAATAGGATCACCATTTGTTAAAGAATAAACAATGATTGATGATGACTCTGAACCAATAAGAAACACTTTGAATGCCTCATTAATGCATGAACAACTAATGATATCATGATAGGAAATACTGGAAAACAATGGGGTTTTATAGTTGCTGTGATTATAAACATCAAGCGTGGAGTCGCTGAATGCTATTAGAATCCATTTGTCCGAGATCGATATGGTTTTAAATACTTTTTTGGGCAAATTATTAATTAGAAATTTGCCATCTTTGTAAGAAATCTTTACAATCATGCCATCATTAAAAACACAAAAGTATGAATCATTATTTGACCCGACAAATATAAGTGTGCTAAAATCAAAAACGAATTTCGAATCATTGGGGTTTGCTTGATATTTATCTTCATTATATAATTCATCATTGTTGGCCAATGATATCTTGGTTTTTTGGATAGAAAAACCTGACATTAGAAAACGAATTACTAATCCAGATTTTTGACAAATGCTGGAGGCTCTAAATTGAACATGGACACCAATTCGAAATATCACTGATGGTAATATCTGTTTGGATAATTTCTTTGGATGTGAACTTGAAAAAAGTTGAGGGGGTATTTGTCCAACCATCTTTAGAAATGCTAGAATTTGGTTAATCTCGTCTTTGGAAATGTTATTTCTTTTCCATACATCATCATAAAGAATGCAACTATAAACATTATGAGATTCAAAAGATTCTTTTCCTCTCTGCTTATATCCCCAAAATAAGTCAATCCAATCATTTAAGTGAGAAGATACATAAACAGACTCTAAGGCTTTTCTATGTTTGTAAATAAAATCTAATGGATTTTTTGCCCATGGAGGGAGCTGAACATTATTTACTTGCGAAAATTCAATAGTGCCAAGCTCTAGATTATTAATATTAGTGAGAAACTCTGGCATGAAAAAAAACTCTGGGGATAATTCCCAATTTGAATTTAAAGACTTTGTGACTATAGAATACATAGTATTCATTGAAGAAAAAAGACGACTTGGAAGATCAAATTTCCCTCCTTGCAATGATATATGTGAACTTGTGAAAGGTTCAATTCTCAATAAATACAAACATAAAGACAATGGACTTATTGGACCAGATGAATACATGTAAGGCGTTTCTCCCATTCTAGATATCTCATCATAATAGTCTTTCAGATGATTTACTTTTTCAATTGTTTGGGCTCCAATCGGACATGATAAATTGCGATATATTCCTTCATCAGAAAAATCAATATTATTTGATTTGTAATCAGAGAGAATCCATGGAAAAATAGGATATTGGCTTTGGTCATTAAATGATCTCCCACTTATCATGTTCAAATACATTAAATACTCAAAGTTTGAAATTTTCCCATTAATCCATTCCTCAACAAAAAATGACCCTTTCACAAAATTGGCTAAAGAAATTGTTGGAGCAACTATTAGGCAATTATTGGGACATTTTGATATAATCCTTTTTGCAATTGAATATGTCGTTTCATTCAAGAAATCAATAAATAAACAATGCCCAAAAACTGAGAAAATCTCAATTGCTGTGTTTATATGAAATCTATTTCTTGTATATATCTGATTAATGCAAGAAAATGGAATTATTATAATTTTTGGCTTGTTTGTATAATGTATCTCTATTGTGGTATCCTTAATAATTAATATGCCTTCAATACACTCCTTGATTTTTACAATGGTTACCTTACAAGAATCGTCATTATTTCCCTCAATTTTGCATTTATAACTTACTAAAGGCATATTAAAATGTATGGTGTTTTCTAAAACAAAATCGTGTTGTTGGATATGAATGGTATTTTGGTTATCCCAGTAATGAATTCTATAATCATTGGTTTGCTTTTTCTTGACAATTTTAAAAGGACAATTGGAAAAGCAAAAAGAGTTTTCCCTTTTATAAGTAGTATTTTTTGATGAAAACCTACTCCACGGACAACCTTTTTGAGAAACCCCAAACCATAATCTCATCCATGATTTCCATGATACTCTTTGTTCTTTGATTATTGTATTGAAATAGTTTTCAACACTACTATCTGATTTATCTGAACTATGAATTTCGGGAATATTTCCATTATATATTATGAATTGATTTAAAGAATTATTAATAGCTAGAATACGATTTATGAGATTATTCCATTCTCTTTCATAATCAAATGGATAAAGCTTGTTGATAGTCAATAAACAATCTTCAAAAATTAAATTGAAATCAACCTGATTATGGTTATCCTCATTTTTGTAAATATTTTGATGATCAGAATTAATTCGTTCTAAGAATGCGAACACAGACGAGAATTCTGGATACAGCCCAATTGGGCAATTTTCAATTAGAAAAATAGCCAAACGTGATGAATTCCAATAATTTTGCTTTTCTGTAGCAATTCCAGGAATATAGCCCGGTTTGAAATGATAATCTGACTGATATAGGGACAAAACCAAATGGGGATTTATGAAACTAGGAGAAAACTGTTCGTTTGAGCTTTCAATTTCAAAAATGGAAACTTGGGTCATTTTTCTGTAAAATAAATGAAATAAAATGGTTGACACAAGTCCATTAGTACGAATAAAACTCTTATTATTTTCAATAATTTCAATAATTGTATCAAAATAAAGTCTTTTAATGTACAATGAATTGATATTATATATATCACATAAATAATCAATATAAATAATAACATATCTTAAATGATCAGGATCCTGAGAGAAAATAAAACTACAAATACTCTTAATATTCAATTCATCTGTTCTTATTAAAACTAATAATGGCCATAGAATCCAATCTGGATATCGACTCCATTTTTTATCATATGGTTGCTCTTTAAGGAATTTTGAAAACTGTTTTTGATTTTCTATTGAATCGTTTGTGGCAATGCATGATAAAAGAGGCAGAAGTTGATAATTACCATTAGTAAATAAGGAAAAAACCCTATGAAACAGGATCGTTTTTGTATGATTCAAATTAATTATATTAATCAAATAAAGCATCAGGTTATGAAATTCATCAGGACTGATAGATCCTAATTGGAATAATTTATCAAGAATATCAATTGAATTAGCACATGTGTTATCATTTCCTGATCTGATGTTCTCTAATAATATTGACAAAAATTTATTGGTAGGTTTGGTTTTCATAAATTGGATATCATTTTTAATAATAAGTCCTAAAACTAATTCGAGTATCCAATCATTGTTCTTATAATCATCTAACCTAAGTAAATCAAGTACCTTTTCTAGGCTCAAAAAGGAAATACTATCATAAATATACATGATTATTAATTTCTTAATTAATTCTCTGCATTTAACAATATCTATATTAGAATTCCGTTGCCTTTTTGCTTTTGGAGAGCCAATACAATACTCTGATGATGAATCATACCAAAAATAACACATACACATTTTGATAACATCTAAATATGCTGATACTTGGCAACAAAGGGGTAAAAATGAAGGGTATAATTCATATAACCAATGTTCAAGGATTTTTTCAATGTCATTGGGTTTAGCTACAATCCAAAGACTCATATTTGTTAATATTTGGTCAAATAATTCCATTTTTAAGGCTGAATTATCAATAGATATAAAAAATGAATATATTTTTCTATAAAAACAATAGTTAATAATATTTTCATTATACTGTTGAAATATCCATGACAAAGCATGAGTGTATTTTCTACTTAAAAAAATTTCTTGAACTTCTTCATTAAATAAAACCATTTTAGTGAGAATAGATAGGGCAAAATTAAAACATTTCATATTATAATGATCTTCATCGTTTTGATAATTCAGTAATGCGAAAATTGGGATTATTAAATCACATTTCCATGACAATCTTAAAAGATTAGCAAAGGATTCTACCGGAAAAGACTCTTTGTTCTTTGATATTAATACATTTGATATACTATTTTTTTTGAATTTCGAATCCAATCTAAGTGGGCCATCTTCATATATTTTTTGAATAAACACATGTGGTAGCAGTGGAAATACACCAAAATCAGATAATTCTATCAGACTATTTGAAATTAAATCCGAACCAATTAATACTTGGTAATAATCAAGGTATCTACTTATTGGAGGAAATACAATACTATTAATATCCTTGTTGTTCACATTCAACAATACTTCGGTGTTTTCTTTGGAAAAACGAAACGTCAATATAAACAAAAACCATTCAGAATAATATAAACTAATATTAATAGTATGAGTAATGGTTTCATTAAAGCATATTCTAAGTAGGTTTTTGGAAAACTCGATTCTAAACGAATTATTTTTTGATAGAGATATGTGAATATATGGAATAAAACCTTCATCCTCAAAAGAGATTATATTGACCCAATTTACAATAGAAAAACCACCTCCAATATCAATTCCTGTCTCTTGTTTTATAGTATGGATCGTGTTCATCAAAAATGATGGTGATACCAATAAATAATCCTTTAAAAGCATTGATTGTAACGAAAAAAGCATTGAAAGAACACACTGAAGGTTCCCATTAGAGGCAAAAAACAAAATAGTATCAAAAAAATGGATTATAATTTTTGGAGAAGAATAATTATTAGATATTTCGTCAAAAAGCATTAACATTTCATTAAGTGCTTCTTTTTGGGATAAAACCAAAGGATCTATTTTTTTTATTGCATCTAATACATATATTAATACATTATGATCATATTTCTTGCTTTTTGTATACTTTGTAAACCACTTAACACATAGAAGTATCCCATTAGTATCCAATGATGATGAGCACAATAAACCAAAATATGGGATTCTTGATTGGAATAATTGATTATTATCTGGTAAAGAAAGCATCAATAAAACATCACATAGCTTCTCAGGTTTGTCATTGTTGAATATTAAAGATATAGATTTCTCTAAAGAAGCAATTAGCTTTTCTGATAAAAGATCATCAGATGATACATCTAAAGTAAATAAAAACGATACTATCAGATCTTGGGCAGATAAATCATTATTAATTTCACCTAAAAAATGAGATACTGTTTCAAGAAGAAGATTAAACACTTTAAACACACTTGGACATTCATGAAACAGACAAATAAAAAACTCGAAATATTGGAGCATCAAATCGAAAAACTCAGAGACTTTTCTTTCTCTAAAAAACTCAGATGTTATTGAAACAAAATGAAGAACAATTGTTTCAACTTTTTTAATAGGCTCCCCAATTATAAACTTAACTAAAATCTTAATAAATGATCCGAAGTTTGACGTTTTAATGATAAATCCCAACATTAATCCCAAAAAATCACCATTCTTTAAAAATAACTTTGTAAATACAATATTATTGACAGCTACCTCAAGAAAATCTGCAAAACTATCTACAAGAAATAAAAACTGAGATGAGGAATCCTTTTTGGTCATTGATTCATCTATGTATTTCATTAAAGAGATAATAATTAAACAATAACCTTCAATTGATAGAAATTGTTCAAATAGAGTTTTCTGCAAATACATGATACGATACAACATCTCGGATACAAAAAAGCCATATTTAAAATCATCAAATAATAATTTTAGAAATGAACTATTTGATCTAACTATATTAGTAATAATGGAATCTCTCATTGAGCTAATAATTGGATATAGATTTCCCGTCGTGAAAATATCAATTTCATGATTAAAAATTGGAGATTTAATTAGGTTCACTATCATTGGATTACCGGTATGCTGTGAAAAAACATATACTGCGTGAGCAAAAACAGACCCAGCATTTGAGATTTGGGAAATCGACCAAATTCTATTGATATAGCTTTGTAAAAACTGGTTCAAATATATTGGATTGTTCTGAATAATAAACAGCACATGTTGGGTTAAATCTATTATTTCTGTTTGACAAAAATCTAAAATCTGATTGGATCTAGGAAAACAAAGAAATCTTATTGGTTTATGATATAGATTCGATACATTTGGCCAAAAATACTTAATGGGAGTTTTGTCTGAGAGATCAACAATTGCTTGTGCAATATCTTGCAGAAAAGACATTACATGCTCAATTCGAATTGATTTAAATATGTTTTCCAATAGATGAACACCTATATAATTATACTTAACCATATTATTCTGTATTAATTTAAACAATGATTGGGCAAATTCTGGCAAAACTGGTGTTTTGTAGCATAAAACCTTTTCAATTGTTGAGAAAAATTGGTTTTTGCGAAAAAAACTTGCATCTTGTCGAAAGAATAGCTCGCATGAACTAATTAGAATTTGTTTGGAATAAATCGGATATGTTCTATATAGATAAAAAAGAGACTTCAACACCATTTGTTCTTCAATCAGATCAGGGGATTTGGATATAAGTGCAAATATCTGATGATAAGCTGAAATACATTCGCATGGATAGCATATTTGAGAAGCAAATATCAAAGAAAGCAGAACATCTCCAATATCATTCATTGATCCTGTTTCAACATTGATAGATATCCAAGATAACAACGAACATAGCACAAAAACAACAATATGCTCTTTATAAATACCGAAATCAGCCTTTTCAAATGGAATTGAATTAATTAGATCTTTTGAGAAAGGAAAAATAAATCCTATTCTTACTAATGACTTCCATTCAGTAAATCCTAATGATATTTGTGCTTGAAATTTCTCAACAAACTTCATTTTACAAATTGTACTCGACTCAGAAGATAAAACTTTTAAAACATAAATATCTCCACTATATGCGAAATTATCAAACTTTTCAACTATCTCAAGAATATTAATGAGAGGATCAGATAGAAGAGAAAAAGAATCAGACATAATTCAACTTTTAAAACAAATTGACACTATTGAAAATAATCTATTTTTTAAACACATTATGTAGGTATCAACGTCTTGTTTCTGAAACCAATCCTTTTCCTAGAGAAGTTCTCTATTCTAGCAACTTTCTTTTTGCTGGATGGTCTTGTAGGTAGCTCTTGGATTGTGTGGCCACAGCCTTGATTGAAGAATCTTACAAAAGCAGCACTATTTGGGGATTCATGATCTGTGGATGAAGTACTAAAAATTGTAAGAACGGATGTATCTGGAACAAAAGGGTAATCATAGCCATTTTGAGCAGATTGATGTCCTCTTACAATCATCGAGAGCGAATTACTCTCCAAAAACTCTTTGGTTGGTTTAAGACCAAAAACTACTGTATTTCCACGCTCGCTTGGTGAGTATTCTTCTGTTAAAGGGCTTGGATCTGACCATAACAAATCCGAAAACAGACCAGTTTCTGGGATTTCGCCAATTCTATGGATTCCATCAATATCAGACATTGTTTTAAGATGAGGACTTATGCCACCATGTATGCAAAAGACACACTTATTGATCACAGCAGATAATGGCAGCCTGTTAAATGCATGAGTAAAGTTTTTGCAAAATCCTTTCTCTAATTTCTTTTTGCATTCTTGGGCAAAACCATGAATCTTGGTCATTTCTTTGGTCTCATGGTTTCCTCTAATGAGATATATGTTATTAGGGAAAGAAATCTTCAGAGCAAACAGCAAAGTCACAACTTCCACAGACTTATCTCCTCTATCAACGTAATCACCAAGAAAAAGGTACTTGAATTGTGAAGGATGTCCACCAAGTTTGAATATTGATATCAAATCAGAATAATTACCGTGAATATCCCCACATACATTAATCGGTCCAATTAGATCCAAAACATTGGTCTCACACTCAAATAAATTTTCAGCCTGTGAACATAGAAACCTAATAAATGGGGGATTTATGTATTCCGAAATTCCATCTTGAATCAGAAAATTATCAACCAATTTCTTGAGAGTAAGATTATGTCTAACCAGGGCGGGTCTCATTTAAAAGAATAAAAAATTGTGTTGCCACATAAAATTATTTTGAAAGAGTTTTGAGAGACAAAAATTAATTGTTTCAAAAATCCTCAAAAGTGTTAATAATGTGAATAAGCCTTTTATCCCTTTTTCCGAAAAGCATACAGAGCCTTCTCTTCCTCTTGGAGAAGCTTTTGGATTTCAGCCAATTTATTATTGGCATTCATTTTTGCGACCATTTTATTAGTGACCTTTTTGGCTTTGGCGTGTTCTTCTTGCATTCTCTTTCTTACAATTTTCTCAAATTTGGAAATAACTTTGGCAGTACACTTTTTCACAGTCCTGACATGTGTGTTCATGATTCCTTCTGGATCACCTCCTTGCACTAGAACTTGGGCAACCAGAGAGGAAACTGTCGCTCTGATTATTTTTGAAGCAGCAATAACTTTATACTCTGGCTCTGGCTCTTGATTTGAAACAACTATTTCTGCACAAATAATCAATAACTGCGCGGCTTCAGATAAATCTTGAGCGGATTTAATAAGCAATCTTTCGTTATCCAAATGCCCCAATGTTGCAATTAATTGTTTTGTGATTTCTTGAGCACGTGATAATATCTGGCCTGCAGCAGTCATAATTGGGGTTGAGTATGAAATAATAAAACCAGATATTGAACCTTCTTCAACAGGAAGCATTATTGTTGCATCAGGAACAACCTCTTGGGTTTCTTCTTCTGGTTCATCTTCCAAATTATCTACTTCAACAGTGTTCACATTAAGTTCGGCGCTAAACTGAGCAAGGCGTTGGGACATTTGAGATATTGCTTGGGCTGTTGCCTTAAGCTCAGATGTAACAGCATCTGTTGCTTCATCTGGTTCCTCTGTATCGATGCTCAATTTCGATGCGTTTTCAGCAATTCTCATATGAGATGCTAAAGAAGCATTAAATGATCCAAAAGCATCATCCATTTCTTGAGCATGTGATGGAGTGAGTAGGATACGCGATTTCATTGCTGACAAAACCATATTCATATTGCCAGCAATTGTATGAATGGATGTTTGTTGTTCAACTTGGAGTCTGGAATCTGGCGTCGAAACGGCTAAAAGAAGGGCATATGAGCAAAACTTGTCTAAACTTCCAATAAGATTTGTTATGGATTCAAGTAGCTCATTTGGCAAAGCCATTGCTTTATCTTTAATAGTTTGAAAAGACTTAATTACCATCAATAAATCTTGATGAGAAGTTTGTACATCAAGATAAATATCCTGTGGGGATCCTACCGCTTGTTGAATTGTTGGAAGTCGATATGAAGATGGAACTTTCTCTGCGGCAATTGGATCTGGTTCTAATAGTATTGTATCGGTAAGTAATAATGATGCTTTTGCAAATCTATTCATGCTACTTGTAAGGCGATATGTCAAATCATAAACTGATTGCGGGGGGAAATCATCTTCGAATGGAATTTTTATCAAAGAGTATGATTTCATTGCTGTCTCAAGCTGTTGAAATAGAGCTATGAAATCTTCTGCTGATTTACCAACAGAGGATTTGACAAGCAAAGCTGTTTGAACTTTAAATTGTTTGATCGATTCATTTATTGCATCGATAGATCCGGAAATACGATTTCTCATTTCCGGAACAATCATCATTGAAGAACAATAACATGAATATAAAGAAGACCTAATTAAATTTGCCATAGAACTCAACATCGATCTTCGGAGCTTATCAAATGGTGATAATTCTTCAGCAAACGATGGAGTATTTTCAACAAAATTAATAAAAGCGCCAATTTCTTTGGCAATTTTTCTATTATTCCTCCTAAGTTCAACCTCAATTTCTGTACTCAAATTACTTGTTTTCAGAGCAACAACAGCTTTGATAAAACCTGCCAATGACGATGATATAATGACGGAACCTTCAATAAAACTCTGCACAAGAGGAGAGAGATTGAGATTTGAATTAATCAAAAAGTGCTGGGTTATAAGTACAACAGAAATAGCTGCTAAAGACATTTTTCTTAAAGTAATAAAGATCATGTCAATATCTTTGGCGGGTGATGATACTTCTTTTAGAACATAATTCACATAATTGCGGTATTTTGTGGAATAGTCATATACTAAATCACATATTTCGACATTATCATTTGGACAACTGATGGTGATATCTTCCATTAATCCATCAATCAATGAAGAAATGGCCGAAATAGCATGTATTATTATGTCAATTGTTAGATAATTATTTAAGACAGACTTTAATATATCAACAGTTGAAATTATTTTTTCAACAAAAAAGTTACACGATTGGTGCCATACAATGTATAATGCTTCGATTTGAACTGTATATTCAATAAGGCGGATTCTATTATCAACCGTATCTTTATCTTTAAGTTGTGATAGAATAATGAGAGCCATTGTCATTGAATTAACCAAATTGTCTTGAACCTCGCTAGACTTTAGAGAGGAAACTCTTAATACTTCATTTACGCAGCCAATATTCAAAAACAGATTAATTTTTGTGATAGGATTGTCCTTAATTTCGATGAATGCAACAGTAGAGTGTACAATTTTTGAAACGATCCCATATACAATATGTTGGAGAGACTCATCAATATCAGTACTAATGCTGATTGAGCTCACTAACAAGCCCATTACATCTTTTATTAATGTGTCATGACTATTCTTAATAATCGATTGCTTCAAAGAATTAACTGATGATTTTAATGATTCTGCAAGAGGTAATCTAGTTTTTTGAACCATTTCAAACCATAAAGAAAATTCTTGAATAACATCAGGACACTTGGACCTTGTGACGATTTGTAGAATCCTTTGTCCCATATCCTGGATATTTGAAGGAAATCTAGAATTTAATTGGTACAAAGTTTTTGCCTTCCTGATATATTCTGGAATTTCAAAACTAAGAGATGGTGCAGGCATCGATGATACAGAATTTTGCATTTCAATTCCAATTTTTCGAAAAACTCCTCCATACATGGGTAAATGTTCAGCTTCATTTTGAGATTTTCCTATTGCGATATTAGTTGCCATTGGCCACATTACATCAAGAGACCCTTTGATTGTCATTGGAAAATGCATGATTTGCATTGCAAATGCTTGAGAGTGCTGAATTGACGCACCAATTGTTGTTGATAAACTATGAGGAAGTGAGAAAAAGTAAGTAAATGATACAGGGTCCTTCTGAATTGTTTCTAACGAGAAATCGAGATACAAAGAAAAATGATGCAAATATGTTGACAGAAATGCCACAAAGGTTCCAGAGTCGGAAAACCCGACATAATCATATAATGAGAACTTCTTATACTGTGTATCAATTGGTTGCTTCAATGAATCTCCAATAAATACATTCAGTCTGCTAGTATTCTCAGGTCCACATAGTTCGGAAACAAAATTATTAATTTTTTCATCTGCATCAATTAATGACTGACTGAGTTTTTGTTGTTCTCGGAAATCATATAAAATGTATCTTGGAGTACTCTGAAGTAAAGTTAGAACAGTAACAGAGGAGTGAGAGTATTGTTGAACTATTTCTTGGTTATCAATTAAAGTTGAAGAAAAGCTAGCTAAATAGGCAATGTTTTCTGCTTTCATTTCATTCAATGTGGTATAACAAAGAATAAACTGGTGTAACCATTTGCAAAATGAATCTCCGATTTCAGATATTTGAGAAGACAAAATCTTAATTTGTGAAGACAGTTCTTCATTTGTGTTTGATGAGAGCAAAAGATTGACAGTATGTGGAATACCATAACATGAACACGTTATATTTCTAAGCTCAGAATTGATTGAATCACCAAATGGAATGTTAATGTTTCTTATCATATTATAATAAAAATTATACAAATTAAGAGACTTTTCATCGAAAACTGCAATATTATTAATGATTAACATGTGTATTTGTTGAGAAAGATCAACACATTTGTTACCAAGGTTCTGAAGAATTAAAACCAACTGATCAATCAAAGAATAAACAATCCGTATTCCATAATTTTTGATGGGACATATTGCTGCATAGCACCTATAAATTTCAAAAATTGCAAAAGGAATCCATTCTGTTTTCTCTGAACCAATTCTAAGCAATGAGCTCAAAGATTCTTTCACAACAAGAGTGTCTTTTCCATGAGGAGGTGAATATGATAAACTCAAAGAATCAGAAAATTTAACTAATGCTTGCTGAGCTACAATAATCGCGTTGTTAATATTGTTTCCTCCAATCAGAGAACTTAGAGATTCGGAGTATTGAAGAACAGAATCAGAAATATTCTTGAATTCGAGCTCATTTAGCAACTGAATAAACCTTATTGCATGCAATATGATTGAATGAAGCCCATAAATATTGGGAACCAAACCAAAAATTGATGACAAAACATCAACAAAAGGTGTGTGTGTGTTGATTATCTTTTGGATACTAGGCAAACAATTGCTTTGATTTCTTACTTCATTATAAATACTATCACTAAGATCTAAGAAGGAGTTAAGCCATTGGTTAATACTTTGGAAAACAGATTCATCATTTTTCAGCGCCTCATTAACAGAAAGATAGCAAAAATCGATTCCTATCAAATCAACAGTGCTTAAAATAGCAATAGATAAATGCTGATCACTGGAAATAGTCGCTGTGACTTCTTGGATCAAAGAATGCTCAACAGAGTTCAAAACAGATATTATGTTATCAATATGACTACAGCATTGAAGAATTAGCTGTTGAAATCCCCCAATATGAGCAGAATACGACGATGCGGATGTGGATATCAATTGTGGGATATATTGTGAAAATTCGGTTAATATTCGGAAAGAATCATTTATATAAGCAATAGTATTTAATCCTGATCCAATTCCACTATCAAAGCTCTGAACTAATGTACTAACTCTCGAAGAAATGCTTGACAAACGCATATAGCAATTATTAATTTCAATTTGCGGACCCTTTTCAATTAAAGGAATGATTTTATACATTTCTTCAATTGATTTCCGATACGCATTAATATATGCGCGTGTTTGATACAAAACTCTACCCTTTTCTGATATCAAAACTAAAGCTGATTTATCAGATATTATATCTGCATAGTTAACATGAGAAAATTTGCCCAGCGTAGTAACAAATGGAGAGAATCCTGACATTATCTGAATGTAAAAGTGCCCAAAATTTATTTAGTAATGGACTAGTGTCAGCAATTGCTATGGATGAAATCTTCATTTGGACTAAATCAAATGTCAAATGTGTTTTCATATCCTGAGTCATTAAGGTCGCCTCATGATGATGAAATTAAGCAAATTTTATATTCTAAGCGATTAAACATGTTTATTGTACTGTCATCAAAGTTAATTTCATTTTGGAACTCAATCGATTTCCATTTAATTGCATCTGTCACATCGTTTTCTAATTTTTCATTTCAAATGTGTTGTATTATTGGAGAAAATATTCTCGCGGTTCTATCAGATAAAAATCAGACACGATTTTTATCAATTGGCGATTTTTCGTTTTTAGAGAGTATCCTGGATTTACAAACACAAGAGCAAATCGTTTATTTTAAAAAATCTGGAAAATATATTATGGCAATTGCCAAGGATGGAGAAATTTTTTATATATCGACCAATTTGAAAATTGCTAAAGCACGAAGAGTTAATATTCCAGCTCCTATTAAATATATCAACGATACTGGTACTGAATTATATATTTTGTTTGAGAATGGACAAATAGCGAAAATATTTGAAAATGATTTTTTGATTTTAGCTACTCCAACAGCTAAGTATATGGTTTTAGAGAAATATGGAAAGTATGCTCTATTGTATGTGAATAGAAATGAATGGCAAATGTGGGAACTTAAAACTCTTTCATTCGTTCAGACGATTCCCATCTCAACTCACAAAGCTTGCATATCTCCAGCTGGAGATACTGTATTTTTTTTCAGGGGTTGTCAATTTTTGGTATATATTAATTGTATTTTAGTCGACAAAATTGATATCAATATTGATGAGAATTCCGAAATTGTTACCTCATTCGATAGCATAGGACAGAGTCTATTAGTTGGGTGTTCAAAACATTTATACGTATATAAAATGATTTGTGCGTCATCTAAATTCTCAGTGCTCCGATCAGTACCTATTTCTAACAATTATGTCCAGATTCCATTTAAAGATGAATTGGTTAAATGCATTCTCCCAAAACATATTGAATATGAATACGGTGTTATTTGTGATATGTGTTTGGCTATTGTAACATCAAATGGTTTTATGGTACTTCCATTTCCATTTCCAGCATTTTCTCAAATTTATGAAGGGAGTAACTATTCGCAAATTATTAAGAATATCGAACTCAAATCATGGTTAAAGGAAAAATCTAAAAAACGATGGATTAAATGCTTTGGCCTTAACATCAAATCTATTTGTTGGAATAATGGAGTGCTTTATGTGCTATTATTTGATGCCTCTTACTCAATAATGAGCTACAGAATAAATGCAAATGATCTGGTAATGATTGATAAATTTGAATTATCCGGTGAGCCCCTTTTTATATCTGCATCATCATCGAATATTTCTATTGTATATTCTAATCAAATTTCTTTTTTGAATATCGAAACAAAAAGCCTTGTTACTGGTTTTCGGCCAAATGGGTATACTATTAGATGCGCGTTTTATGTTAATAATGATATCTTAGCAATTCACAATTCTCAAATGCAATTAGTATTATATTTTAATGACAAAGTTCTTTATTGTTTTGATGATGTTTTGTCATTTCAACTGACTGGATCAAACGCCTGGCCATTGATGATTTTTGGAGAAAAATTAAGATTAGTTTGTGCTAACAATGATGTAATAGTACTGGATAAAAGTATGTATGAAGGATTGATTATCGGAATTGATGGGTTTTCGCTATTATCAATTAAACCATTTTTGAAGAAAGACTTTTCATATTTGATTATATACCAATCTATTGTAAACGACTCCATCGCTTCTGCTCTTTCAATATTATCTCAAGTATCAGACAATAAAAAAGTCGATGTATTAAAAAGAATAGGTGGAATGCTTTATTCTTCAATCGAATCCAAGTTTTTGTTACTTCTTGAAAGATTTCCATCTATTCAGGATGATGTACTCTCAAGTATTGTGAAATCTGGTAAATTGTTTGATATGAAGGATTTCTGGAGTTTTTGTTTTTCAAGGGGTTGGTACAAAACTTGTTCCCAACTTATACCAAACTCAACAATTGAGAATTGTATATCATTAATTATTAAAACGGAGTTTGACTCATATATATGTAGGGAAGCACAACAAGTATTCCCTGAGCTTTTTAACCAAAATAATATTGTACAATATTTAGGATTGAAATACGAAGATGAATTAATGCAAAAACTTAAAAAATCATTTCAAAATAATGATTTTGTATCATTGGCTGATCTTGTTAAGTTTTTCCCTTCATGTATCAGGAGGTTTTTACTTCAAACCAGAAGAGAAAGGTATGGTTCTATCTGGAGAGCTGATGATACAATAAATGGTCTAAATGATTGCACTAGACAACAAATAATTGATCTAAGTGTTGTATTTGAAGATACCCTTTCTTTTGAATACCTTTTCTGTTCTTCTTATTGCCTTAGAAACTTCGCAAAATGTATTGAATGTATTGAAAAACAACATAGAATTACTATTTATATTGATAAGATAATTTTAGACAAAATTGGGTATTTAAGCTGAGTTATATTGTTTAAAAATCATCGAATTGGTCTTCTTTTGATAATTTATGGGCAAGAGCTATTAAAGGAGGAATTCTTTTTTGCTGACATGCTACACTCAAAAATGGATGTTCAAGTAGCTGTGCTGCTGATGGTCTTTTCATTGGATCCCTTTCTAAACATCTATCAAGAAAATCTAAAAACTCTGGACTTCTATCACAGAATCGAGAGATTTCGGGTATTCCTTTGGATACAATCAGATACAGTGCACGCATTGGGGGTTCTGTGCTAAACGGAGGCTCCCCTTCTGCTAATTCTCGGCATAATATCCCTAATGACCAAATATCAACACCAAAAGAATACTCATTACCCTGTATCAACTCTGGTGCCATCCAATAAGGAGTACCTACAATGGATTTCCTTCTTTCTAATCCTTTGGAGAGCTGTGCTGCATATCCGAAATCAGCAAGCTTGATATCTCCCTCTTTTGTTAATAAAACATTATCGGTTTTGATATCTCTATGAATCTTATTTTGGGAATGCATATAGGAAAGTGCATGTAAAATACCACGTGCAAAATATGCAATATGTGGTTCCTTGCAATCACACAAAGTTGCAACATTTGTCATTGATCCTCCATCCATATACTCCATCAAAATATAAAGGACACCATCATACATATAGGCTCCATAGAACTCGATTATATTAGGGTGCTTCATGGTGGCCATTAGCCTGGTTTCTTCTATCAAAAATGGTTCTGTCTGTGGATTCAATATCATTTCTTTGACAGCTATAATCCTTTTGTTATATGTTGCTGTATATACTGTACATGTACTGCCTTGATCAATCTGTTTCATATCTTTTAAGAACCTCCTAGGATCCTCTCTCTTTACAACCTGGTCAACAGGAGGAAGCTCGCAAAACTCATGCCCTGGAGGCAAATTAATCATGGCTTTGCCTCTATCTGCTTTAGGATTCTGAAGAAAATTCATTGCTGCTACTGCTGCTTGGGGATTATCAATAACATCCTGCTTTTTGATGCCGCTATTCTTTAAAATTCGCTCCCACTCAGGAGGAAGACCGCTAAAACCGGATTCAGAATCATGAGTGACGTGTAAAACGTGTTCAACAGCTAAAGGTCTCGTAATCGACATTCCAGGAGTATCTCGAGGCGCCATCGGCATCATTTCATTTTCAACACTTTCAGAAATGCTGCCTGCCATTGATTGAGGGATAAATGGTATCATTGTTGATGGAACATTCATATATTGACCAGAATCATGATCTAAAACAACATGAACCTTTCTTTCGACTTCGAAAGGGCCAGAAATCTCAACTTTTTTCGCATCTTTGTTTGTCAATTTAAACATCATTCAGTTTACTAAGTTTACAAAAATCGTTTTCATCTCACAAATGCTGAAAATGGTTCAGCAAATGAATATTTATGTGGAAAACGATCAGAGGCTAAAATCGTATTCTCATCGTTAAATTTCCTTTGAAAATATTGAACACGACGATAAGCACTACTATGACTGACGACCTTATTCGCGTGAATATTGATCAAATCAGAGAAGCTAAAGAGAGGATCCGTCCACATGCTGTGGAGACTCCATGTAACTACATGCCCAATTTATCATCTGTTTGTGGCTGCAGTCTTTATTTTAAGTTGGAGACACTTCAAAGATGCCGTGCTTTTAAATTCCGCGGAGCCCTTTCCAAGATTAGTACGCTTCCCAAGGGATCAACAGTTGTTTGCGCTTCGGCTGGAAACCACTCCCAAGGATGTGCTTTATCATCACAGTTGTGTGGTATGAACTGCATTGTCTATATGCCTCTCACAGCTCCAATTTCCAAGGTCAATGCAACCCGTGGATACGGGGCCACAGTAATTCAACATGGTATGTCATTTGACGAAGCTTCTGCAAAATGCAAAGCTGATTTATTAGAGCACTCTGATTGGACATTTATTCCCCCATTCGACGACGATCTTGTGATAGCTGGTCAAGGAACCATTGGTTTGGAGATTTCACAGCAAATACCAGACGTCGATACAGTTGTAGTTGCTGTTGGTGGTGGTGGGCTTGCTGCTGGTGTAGCAGTGGCTTTGAAAGCTTTGTGTCCAAAAGCAAGAGTAATTGCTGTTAATGGTGCTGTTAGACCCAATACTTACAAAAAGTTCCAAACAGTAAAAGGACTTCCAATTGATCCACATGCCGAAGAAAAGTTCATTGGAGTACCTCTTGCTGATGGGATTGCTGTTGTTAACCCAGGTGTGGTTACTTTCCCATACATTGAGAAGCTTGTCGACGAGTTTGTAGTTGTAACTGAAGATGATATTTCTGAATCTATTGCACTTCTTGCCGAGCGATCTAAAATCATATGCGAGGGTGCCGGAGCATCACCTTTTGCTGCTGTTTTGAAGAAGAAGTTCTCATTCAGACCAGATGAGAAAATTGTGTGTGTTGCTTCTGGAGGAAACATCGAACTTCAGATGCTTTCTCGCTGCATCGATCGTGCACTGTTTTTATGGCAAAGAAGAGTTCATTTCAGTGTCAGCCTTCCAGTTTCATGTGATGAGTACATTAAGATGCTTGAAATCCTTCGCACATTCAAATTTGAAATTGTTGGCACCAGTGCCATGCCCAATGCCAACGTATTCGCCAATCATATTCGTTATGCTGTAACGGTTGATATACCGAACCCGGCCTTGCTGGAAGAAGTTAAGAGAAAATTTATTGAAAAGGGGTGGATATTCCAAATAACTGATACCCATCCAGAAGATCAATAAAGATTGAAAAGTCTTATTTATTAATTAATACCATAAATGCAGAATAGTAAATGAATTGCAAAACATTGAGAATACTTGTGATTCCCGAATTTTCTGATGGTGGGTAAACACACTCAGTGGGTGGTGGTGGTAATGATTGAGGAGGTGTTGGAGGAATTCCCAATCCAGATACTTCTTCATATTGTTGTGTTTCACACAATCCAGTCGATAAATGAGTTAAGTAATGTGTTATTGTGCTTCCAAGTGGATTAATTATATTAATTAAAGCACCTGATGCAATTGTGCTCTGGTGAGATATCCAACAATCTACAATATTGATAGTTGAAGATGCTGTGGTAAATATAAAATTGGTAATATTTCTAAAGACAGATTGTGATATAAAAACAATAGAACTTGCAACATGAATCATTCCAAAATTACCGGTTCCAATATTGGAATTATTATGAAAATTGCAATATGTAATGTTCCTCACATTAGATCCACCCTCAACAGTCAAAGTGATGTGATCAATAGCAATATTGGAAGAAAATGTACAGAACCTAACATACAATTCAATCTGGTTGCTAAAAGCTATCCCAGAATGTTGTCGACACGTATTTTTTGAAATATTGTTATAATCAAACCTAATTCTCCCATTATTTTGATATGTTGAGGAATATTTATTTGAATTAAAGGCACTAGACGTATTACAACAAAAAGAAATGGCAGAATTTTCAATTATATTGATTTTTGAGGATGATGTAGAAATAATAGCAAACTGGCCTCTTCTTGCTAATGCATCTCCTCCAATTACATCATATGCACATATTTTATTAAGGGCCACTCCACCATTACTCGTTGTTGAAATGTATATTGCCCCTCCAATAAATGTTGCCGCTACATAACATTTATAATAAGAACAATATTCGGAAACAAAATGAATGTCAACCTCAAACTTAACAACACCTCCATTATCATTCGTTACAAAATACGATTGAAAAATACAATCAACTAGATAATAATTTCCTGGCATTGAAACATGCCTCTTGATACAAGAATCGTCCGGGAAGTAATCAAAAAAAGCTGATCTGGAAACAAACACTAGACACCAAAACATAAATATGTTTCTCATAAATAATCACCAAATTGAGAGAGAACTGTAGATAATCAAAAGGCAAATTTACCCTTATTTACATGGACTCTTCAACCCACCAAAAACCATTCAAGGGGATATTTGTTGGAGATTCCAAATCAGGAAAAACCAGTATCATTCACAGATTAGTTGAAGGATATGAATTGATGGATGTTTCGGCTACTATTGGAGGTTCTTTCAAGAAATTCCAAGTTGATATTGAAGGTAAGACTGTAGCAATGAATTTATGGGATACAGCAGGCCAGGAGCGATTTTTATCCGTAACAAGACCATATTTCAGAAATTCATCATTTGCTGTTCTTGTTTATGCGATCGATGATTTGATTTCTTTCGAATCGATCGAAAAATGGCGGAAAGAGGTGATTTCAACAGCTCCCCCTTATGTTAAACTCATTTTATTAGGAAATAAATCTGATTTAATCGAAGAAAGGGCTGTGAACTATGTCATAGCGCAAAAATATGCAAGAGAAAACAATTTCGAATTGTTTGCGGAAGTATCAGCGAAGACAGGTGATGGAATCGAGGCTGCCTTTTATCAAATTGCTGGTATGCACCTGCAGAACAGCGAAAGCGCTCAGATTCAGAGAGTTGAGAAGAAATCGGGCTGTTGTTGAAACTAAAAAATCTTTATTTTTTTCGCTCAATGCAGATCGACGAGAATGAGTGTCCACTTTGCTGTTCAGAGTTTACTAAAAACGAGCTCAACTTTTTTCCATGTCCTTGTGGCTATCGAATATGCCAGTATTGTTTTGATAGATTAAAAACCAAGGGATGCCCATCATGTCAGCGACCATTCGATTCTGATGCAGATAAGAGATTTGGAGAACAATATAAGCCTATCCCTCGCATTTTTGTTGTAGATAAATGCGTTTTAGTAGTTGTTGGTATTCCTGAGAGACACCATAATAGAAATTTAGCTGGAAACCAGTATTTTGGCCAATATGGAACGGTAATTAAGCATGATGTATATAATTCTAATCATATTTCGTTTACAAAAGTCCCATTTTCAGGCTATTCAAATTATATCTATGTTAAGTTTTCTTCGCCATCTGAAGCCCAGATTTGTATGAACTCAATTGATGGATTTGTTCTGAATGAATCAACTATTAGGGTTGCATATGGAATCATGGAGCATTGTTCATCTTTTCTGAAAATGTACCCATGTACAATTAATGGATGCATGAAGATTCATACCAATGATATTCCTGAAAACCTAGTACTCAAGTCAGAAGATATTGATAATAGATCCAATAAATTTGAACAACTGATGTCTCAATCACCGATACCATCATATAGTTCATTTCCTGCTCGTATTAAAGGAGATTTTGTCCTTCCGCCTCCAAGACTTATTCCACAAGCATTTAATAATTTCATTATTCATAAGACTTTTGAAAGCTCCCAGAGGACCTTCGGAGAGTCTGTTTTCTCAGGTGATGCAATGTCACTCCCATATACTCCACACAATTATAGTTGTTCAAACCAGTCCCTAAACACAATATTTGGAAATACTGAATAAAATGTGTCCGTTTAGAATATCATGCGTTTATCATAATGTCAACTGAGTGTTCTGATGTTTGTGAAGCCACTTTGGCTCTTGAAAACATATGGCTTTCCATTGGTTATAGCGATAAAGAGAAGCTAGAAAAAAAGATGGAGATTGAACGAATAATATCTGAAACATTTGCAAAGTATCTTCAGGATGCAAAAGATGCTAAATCAGAACTTGAAAACCTTATAAATCAAAGAGTGATTTCGTATAACAGACTTCTAAAGGCTCTTGAAAACTCAAATTCAGAGCCTCTAGGTTTTCCAACAGAAGGTACTTTGAAGGAGAAATTTGATTTTGTTGATAGAGCTTATAAAAGACTATTATCAGAATCTAAAAATCAAATAGAGCAATTTGGAGGGCTACAGCAGCAAGTTTGCCAATTGTTCAATCAACTTGGAGTTGGTCAAGAAGAAAGAGGTGAATACTCTGTGGTTGGTGATTTAGATTTATCAAACTCAAGGTTACTTAGATTTAAATCAAAAATTGTAGAGCTTCAAAACGAGGTTAAAACCAGGTTAACGCAATTATCATCAATGTATTCATCTATACTGACTGTTTCGTCAGAACTTGAGTATGACTTACCCAATGACATTAATGTAATATTGGATAAGAAAAAGATTGATTCCCAATCAATGAAAAAGATACAAGAGTTTTATCATTTCATAACCAAATCTAAAGAAGAACGACTTCAGCATATTTCTAGAATGGCCAACGAAATTACTAGAATGTGGGAATTACTTAATGTTGGTAAAACAGAGAGACAAGCCTTTTTGCAATCACATTCAACTTTGAGTGATTCTGTAATTAAGTCGTGTGAAAAAGAGATACAATCATTAAGAAAGAAAATGGTGTCCGTCTTTCCATCATTAATACATGAACAACAGGGTTTAATAGAGGAACTATGCAGCCAGCTTAATATTGAAGTTAACATTCGACCATTTGAATCCTTTGAGCTTGATGAGATGGAATCTGTTTTTAATTCAAACAATACTGAGATTGCCTTACTGAGAAAGAGAATGGAAAAAATTGCTCCCATATTAGAATCTATCAATCAAAGGGAAGAAATGATAAATGAACAAGACACACTCATTAAAGAAGCTAATGATAGGATTAAAAACATGGGGAAGAAACCAATTGATAGCAAAAAGGTTTTAAAGGATGAAAATTCTTTAAGAAGAATCAAATCACTCCTTCCAAGGCTTGAAAAGAAGCTTAAGATCCTGCTCATTGAGTATTCAGAAGAAAACAATCAACCCTACATATGGAATGATGTCCCTTACATATCACATCTAGATCATGTTTTTCTCTCCGATATAGAACTGAAGAAAGCATTCTCAAACAAGCAAAAACCAAGGGTGAGCTTGGATGTGAAGTCCATTGATACTAACTCCAAGAAAGATGTTATCAGGAGACACTCTGAGAACAATGTTAAATGTTCAAATGTTTAGATTTTTTGCATGAATTTATGGGGCGCGGAAATACCTGGTCCTGATTCTAAATTCACATACACAATAGAGAAGTTAAGTATTCCTCATGGATCAATAATAACCCATATCGCATTAGGAGCGAAACATGGTCATTTTGTGACAAATGCAAATTCGGTCTATTCATGGGGAGAAGGAGCCAGTTGGAGGCTTGGAACAGGCGATAAAAAGAACCTTGATATTCCTACAAAAATAGAAACACTTCAACCTGACATCGAAATTAAGCAAATATGTTGTGGTGAGAAGTTTACTGCTCTATTATCTAAGACCGGTCGAGTATTTGTCTGGGGAGCTGGGTATAGTCACTTTCCAACACTTTTAGAAGCGCCAAATCCCATAAAATTTATTGCTTGTGGTCTGATTTGGTTGGTTTGCGTGTTATCAGATGGTTCAATTATACAATACTATCGGCATAACTCACCAATTCAGAGGAGGTTTGCAAGAGATAAAATAATTGCTGCTGCATGTGGTTATGATCACAGAATAGCACTTGCAGAAAGTGGGCTTGTGTATAGCTGGGGATCATCAATAGCCACAGGGCAAGGAAATATTGAAAAACCTAAAATTATTGATACACTGTTTGGAACTCCAATTAAATCAGTATTTGCATATCATTATTCAACATTCTTTATTGATAATTTTGATAATATATGGTGTTGTGGGAATAATGTCAATGGATGTCTTGGAATAGGGCACTTTAATGAAGTTCCCACACCAGTTCAACAATCTTTTTCTTTCGATTCTCAAAAAATAATTCAAATTGTATGTGGATGTGATTTCACTCTCTACTTATCTGAGTATGGAAATGTATGGTGTTCCGGTATTATGGAACATTCTACTTCAGAACTTATGCCCATACCGATTTCTTTTGGGCTTTTAAATCGGATGAATATAACTAATGTTTCTGCCGGACATCAAAACTTTGCTTTCCTGGAAGGAATTGATGACTCTGATGCATTTACTAATTATTTGTCAACAAAAAATTCTAAATACTCTATTCGAAGAATGATTCGACTAAAGGATACCAAAGAATTGATAGAATTAGACAAATCAAAAAGTTTTCTTTTGTATTTAGGCTTTATGATAGGTGATATTGTAATTATTAATAACAAAGAGGCAAAAGTTATTGGAACCAATAAAGGCAACCTAGTTGTAGTTTTTGAAAAAGAAGATGCATTTTCTTTAGAACAACATAATCCTTTTGAATTAGCAGTGAAATATCATATAAAATCAAGGGAAGGTGCCGAACTTATTTCATACAAATATGCTGACAACGAACTAATTCAAGTTGATTCGCAGTATCATGAAACAATAAAATTTGGTGGGCTTTTGGCTGGTGATATAATTAATGGTGATTTAACTGTTGCTGGAACAAGATGTGGTTTTTTATGGGTAAAGAATAAAAATAATTATATTGAACCTTTCAAAGATAATTTGAGCTTTTTATCTGTAATGAGACAAGGGAAAAGCGTCAAACAAGTGAAAGATACAAATGGCTTGCAAACAATCATTGAAGAAAGCACAAATGATCATAATTTGTATTTTAGTTCAGAATATGGTATTTGTTATTTTATTGGTTACCAGAAGAGTTCATATTGTTATGAATTTTTATATTTGATAGGAGTATGTCATGTTCTTGATAGCCCGTTACCTATTTTGAGACACTTTCAAGGTTCTCACCCAATTGATTACATATGTAATGGTGAACAAATTAGTGTTGAAACATCAATAGAGAAATGTGAAGAGTATTACCGATTTGACAGAGTAATTTGTCGAAATAAAAAAGGATCAGTACAAGGAATATCAAATGGGAAAGTTTGTATACTTTTTGATCATTGTTTAATACATGGATATGAAGTGACGTTGGTTCCTTCATGCGAACTTTTGTTGATAGGAAGGGTTGGAATTCCTGGAATTAGGACAATTCAATATCAGGGATCATTTTTTGATATAAGTGTGAGTACAGACGACTTTTCATCAACATCTTGGTTGCCTGATGATAGGATTGATGATGAAAATGGACTCGGTTATATTATTGGAATTAAAGATGGTATAATATTTGCTCAATTCGATAATTCTGATGAAATTCGACATATTAAATCACCCAAATTAGTAAGAAGATCAATTGATTGTACAGGGAAATCTATGATCAATGGTGTCGATATTAATGTCTCATTAATGAAATGTTGTCTTCTTCACTTCAAACCAATGGATATACTGATGAGTAATCAAAAGACATTAACTTTCTTAGGCTTTGGGTCTTTTAATGAATTAGTTTTCCGAAATTCTCAAAATGAAATATGTAACAATATCCAGTATCATGAATTGGATTTCCAAACAATTAAAGAGGATTAAAACGGTATTTATGTGAAGAAAATGTGACCCATATCATCTCTAAATCATAATTCTCATTATAAGCTCAACATTGATTCTTCATCTGATGTAAAATAGATTGATATATATAATTAATAATCGAAAGAAACCCAGGAAATATGTTTCACCAAAGAAAATCGCATTTATTTATTCCAAAAGATACCCTGGTGTTTGCTAAGGAAACCCCTCACAAACAACCTTGTGAGTAAACTACAATTACCAAGAGACTTAAAGAGACACCCCCTCATATCCTTCTATCCCTGATCAATTGAATCAAAAACAAGACTATGTCCGCTGTATCCTTGATCTACTATTGAAAATTTGACACATATCATCAGCTTTATCTCCAACCATTTTTCATTTACAGAAACATTGAAAATATTAATATTATCAAACTATTCTTTTCATTTATGAAACCTTTTTACTCAAAACTTTTTTTCCTAAACAATTTGTTTGAAAACCAACATCAATCAAAGAAAATGCTTTCAAATCATTATTTTACTTTTTCGGACAATACCACTGTTATGTCACCATCAAGAACCGCTGATTTGGGAATTAGAATTGGAAACCATTTCTTAATAATATTGAACTCCGATTCATCTGGATTTGGAAAAGCTTCAGAATACATTTCTTTTTCTTCAATAATCAACCTAATATATATATTATTCGTGGTTTTAATGTCCTTACCATATTTTTGTTCAGGAAATGCTTTCTGGAGACTCAAAACTAAAAAACTTAACAAAACGACCTTGCAACAAACATATACTAACAAATCTATAATGAAATTGAGAATTATTTTCGTATTATTATTTCATTTTTTTAAACATTCTGAAAAATTCTTTGAGGGAAAACAACACATATCGCAAATAAGACATGTAGCCCAGTATTTGGGAAATCCCAAAAATTCCTCGATTGGGCATCTTATTTCATTATGGTTGAATGATAATGATAATACTCGGGGTGTTGGTTTGGGGTGTGTAAGTGAAAGTATTGATCAAGGAAGGTCTTATTATCTTCGCAATATTAATATTTCGTACTGTTTCTTCACCAGATATTTAACATTCTCAGGAAATGGTGGAGTCATATGTGTGAATACTGGATCTTTTTCAATGAATATCAATTACTCAATGTTCCACAACTGTGTTTGTTCCAATGAGGGAGGGGCAATACTCTTCAACTCTGTTGTTTCATGTATTCGAATGATTTGTGCTAATAGTTGCTCTGCATTTTACTTTGCTTTTGCTCAACTTCGAGCTTCTCAGGATAATCACGTCGAGTATCTATCAGTATCAAATTGTTCCCATGCAACATCTGGGTATTATACCATTTACTTGGGCGCAGGCAATGAGAGAGTTGACTTAACAAACAGTTCCATGAATTATGCTAAAGATGTTTCGGGGCTTTTTATCTATTATCCAACCTCATTCACAAGCTCTCACTGCACTTTCTCAAACAACAAGGTATCTGATAGCAGATGCATATACTTCTCTTCTGGTTCCGAAACAATAACAATGTCATATGCTAACATTGCCCATAACAACAGTCCATCTCTAGGGGTTGTTTATGTTGATGGAACAGGATCAAAAAAGATGATGTATTGCATATTTCATGATAATCAGAATTATCTATTCTGTGTATATAAAGGTTCTCTTGAATTGTCGCATTCATTTATTGATCATTTATCATCTTCATTCTCTCAAGCATTGGCAGTCTCAACAGCAAACAATAATTCTTTGATTAATAGAATGACTTTTCTATTACATTTCTTCAATTCTCATCATTGCAATGCTGATATGCCTCTCATAGATACAAAACCAGTAATAACATTAGAAAATTCTCCAATAAGATCATTAGAAAAAACATTTAGCAGAATAAATGAAGAGACATTGAGAATAACATATGAGAGAACAATTGATCAAACAATCAGAAGAACACAAAAAGAGAATATCCCAAGAACTTATTCTGAATTTAAATGTTCAAATCAAATTGCTAATAAGAGAGAAATCAGTTTTATATTTGCCTTTGCTTATACAGTGATATTATGAGTAAATGGTTTTTTTAAAGTCCTTGTTGTTGAATGATAATAGTATTATTTGGGGTTGGAAAATGATAGATTAATGAAAACTATCTTTTCTGGGTATATGCTGATTCTCTTGATGTGTCTCGTCCTTTAAAGATCACTCAAGATCATTCTCTTCTTCAACAGGAATATTAATATTTTATAGAATCATTTATCAAAGGCCTTTTTTCAGATCCATTCATTGTAATGTTGATTTAGAAAAGTATATCCATCTGAATACAATTGAACTAACCCAATACATTATCCAATATTGTTTATTTAGACAACAATGCCCTAATTAGCCTCTCTTTCCGGAACCAACTTCTTATATATCACTCAATCATGATCAAATTTAATATATATCTAATGACGATTCAAGAGAAATCAAATCAAATTTAGCACGATCTTTTTGAATCCTGATAACATCATCCCTTTTTTAGCGAGTCTATAGATGTCAGGGTGCCATTGTAATGTTTTAAACATGATTATTTCATATCTACTACTTGTTAGATCTCAATTATTAACACAATTTTTTTATTGATATGTTTATTAATCGTGTTTGATAATGTCACTTTTCATAGCCACAATTGAATAATATGTTTAAATGTTAATCAAAAGATGCAAAAAATGGATTGTTTTCTTCATATTTTTTTCTCTTATTAATATTCTTTGTGTTAATAGTGTTTTTATTTCATTGAATAGCCCCAAATTTGAGCCTGTTTTATTTAGAAAACCATTTGAGTGTAAAATTAACACTGAAGACGAAAACTATATTGAAATATCTGGCATTATTCGAAATTCTTATATTTCATATATTAATGTATGTTCTGATTATGATAACATTAAAGATGACGAATCTTGCGAAAAATCAAATGGTTTTTTCTCTAGTTTATTTGAATCTCTTGAGTCTTTGTACCTTTTTGGTCACAATGATTTGTTGCTTGAATCAAAAATCCGAATTTCAAAAATCAATATTCGAGAAATTGAGTGGGTAAGCAAAAGGGAGTTTTGGGGTAGATGTATTGGGAGTTTAATAGGAATCTATCATCTTTCGAATGACCATTTTTATTTGGAAATAGCAGAGAGATTTGCATGTATTTGTATGGATATTGATCAAGCTCCTATACCTTTATGCTCAATCATTAACTTCAATAAGAGTTTGTGTAAATCAGTACAATGGAATCATGGTGTTCATATATCCGATATTTTAGCAGGGCTTCCAGAATTATTGTCTTTGTATTATATCACAAACAGTGCAAATTATCTTTATTATGCTCATTCAATAATTAACGAAGTAATCAAAAAAGGTATTCCTGCATATTATTCAAAATCTAATACTAATTTATCCCGAGATTGGAGCTATAGTCCTTCGTTTTCGTTTATTAATCAACTTTATACTATATTTAAGCTATATCCGGTTTTTAATATCTCCAAAATTATCAATAGAATCACCAAGATCGCTTTGTCATCATATGACTGTTCTGATTTAACACCATTAATTGAATTAACTCTTGAATTAGGTATTCGCCTGGATTCTAATTCTAAAATAAAGAAATGCAGCATAGCCAACAATGCAATAACTTCATATCTCAAGTTGGACAATTTTTTATTCGAAAGTGACCTTTTAAGGTTATTCTACACCAATAAAATTGAATTCGACAGAGATCAGGTTTTAGAAGATGCTGTTGAAATAATTGAATATTGTCTCAGTGGTTCAATAATCAATGGATTCAGTAATACAAAACAAGGTGTGGTGTTTGATGGCATTCAACATTCCAGCTTTTTCTCATGGGCAAATATTGTTCTATTATTGAGCACTGCTATTGAAACAAAAACCAAAATAATGTTTAATCAATATGGCCATGTTTTACATATAGAATAGATTATCCTCTAAGTGATGAAGAGGAAGAATTCTTTGACCTAACTCTTGGTCTAGATTGATCAGTATGCCTTTGAAGCAATTCTTGTAGTTCATTAGCATTTTGTCCTTCAATAAGCATCGCTGGAGTTCTTTGGTGCTTATCCAAAGCATCAGGATTAGCACCATGTTCTAATAAATAAGATAATACAGCACTTGATGAACTTGCAGCAGCATAATGCATTGGTGTTCTTAAAAAATTTACAAATTCACTGAAAAAATCATAATGGTATATTATAAATGCAAAAAGTACATCTACAGCATTGACATCAGCTCCTGCATCTATTAGTCTTGCTACAATATCTTTTATTCCAGAAAATGCCCCTAAATGGATCGGCCTAACACTTTCGTCATCAATAGGAGAGGGATCTGCGCCATGCCTTAAAAGGAGTTCAACAACATCACTGTGTCCATAAAAAGAGGCCCAATGAATTGGAGTTCTCCCTGAAAGATCTCCTATTGATGGATCTGCATTATTTTCTAAGAGATGTTTAACAATTTCTTTTTTACCATTAGTCTTTGAGCTTTCATCTGTTCCACTCGTCGCTTCATATAATGCAGTTTTTCCATCTATCATCCGAGAATTCACTAAAGCCCCATTAGTTATTAATAATGCAGCGATTTCAGTAAAATTTTGATGAGCAGCTATATGTAATGGTTCCCTTTTAACTATAAAAAAACTAAAAATGAAAATAATGAACAGCAAAATATAAAATAATGGAACATTAAAAAAATAAATGAGACATTGGTATTTGAACTGATTCCAAAAGACAAAAGTATCCTAACACATTCCAAGTTACCTTTCCAAACAGCCCAATGAATTGGAGAATAATAAACCACTAACAAACACCATTGTAATCTGCTAAAAATGGATCAGCTCCTGCAATTAAAAGATACTCCAATACTTTTATTGATCCATAATAGCAAGCAAGACTCGTGGCAGTTTTAATAAATAAAAAGAAACTCCAAAATTTAACTAGATACCTTAAAAAACATATAAAAACATCATAATTTCAAAATGAACATCACGTAGATCAAGATCTATCCCCATATCAATAAGTAACATTGCCATTTTTTCTTTAAAATGCACGGCGGCACAATGAAGAAATGATGCATCCTTCAAGACTATATGATTAAACTCAATAGTTTCAATAAATTTAAAAATAACAAACTTTTGAATTAACTTCAACTTTGGTTGGAACAAAGGCCATAAAAGATTCTTCGGCGCCGTTGCAGCAGTGTTTAAAAGCTTTCTTTTCTTTAGTATTCATCTAAAATAAATGGTGTTATATCCTCAGGCTATAACCATAACGTATACACTAGTAAAAATATGATAATTTATTATTTAACAAGTTGTATTAATCTCATATGATTCTTCAGTGCTCTCTTCATTTCTTGATTCTCTGCATAAAGGCTGAAAGCTTTCGTGTATTTTTGTTTCGCTTTATCAAGCTCTTCGGGTTTCAATGATTTAAAAACAGAATTCAAATCGAATTCATTAATCCGTTGAACAGTTGATGTTGAACATATTTTGGATATACGCACAGTTCGAGAAAACACAGTCTTAATGATTTTCTTTGCAAAAGATGAGTGTGACATTGTTGATATTACATTCCTCTGTTTAATGTGTTTTTCTAAGAAACTCACATTATATACTCCTAATAATACATCCACAAAATTGTGAGAAAGCATATCATCTATAGTTTCACATAATGATATTCTAGCTCTCTCAGTATTTGAAAAGAAAAATGGTCTTATTGTCTTTTCATTAAAAGACTGAATATTTGATTTTGGATTCACTGGTTTTACAACTCCATTTTCATTAGAAAAACCAACCTGGAAAACCAATGGAAACTTGTGTGCAATTACAGATGCCAACGGATTAGATGTTCCAACAATACCTACTGGGTTGTTAGCCAGATTTACAAACCTTTTATCGGTTATGGATATATATGGATAAATATTTGGGCATATTTCTGGAAACTTGAGTGATGCGATGGCAAAGACTGCTTCTGAAACAATTCTCGGTGTTGATCCAATCACTAAAATTGGGACATCAAGCATTATCCCCTCCCATAAGGCAACCAAGTCGCTTGTTCTGTGATTCTTGTGTAAGTACTGATATCCCAAAGCTTGAGAAATACTATTAGATATATAATAATTGTTAGCCTTATAAAAAGACCCATTTCCAATCAACTCAAGAGTTGATGTTGAAGATTCTGCAATGTATTCAACAGTACCATTAAACAAAGGAAGATCTGTGGATTCATTAGATTTGATAACATTGATCCATTTATTGGCAAAATTGCAAATTAACTCGAATTTCTGATTCTTTGAATTGTTTTCTAGTGAATCCGCACTCTCTAAAAGCTGTTGCCATAGTGGATAATATGCGCATTTGGTAATAATAACAAACGAATACAAAATGTAACCTCTATCAGAAATCTGTGATTCTTCAACATTATAGGAACAATAGCAGAACAAATCTCCTACTTTAAATGTATATACATGGCTGCGTGATTGTGGTAAAGGACTGGCACTCTCAGGAAAAACAGACAATTTGATTAAATCAGCTTGTTCTTCAGATAGTGCGATGGATCCATCACTGATTGATATAACTGGTCCACTTCTGACATCAAAATCAACCAGCAAAAATCCAATTTCCATCGCGATCAAAATAATAAAATCTGTAAATACACAAACTTATTGAAAATTTCAAAAAACAGGTTTTTGACACTGTTTATTTGTCAAATCAGGTTAAATTATCGAAATCATTCAAACATTGCTCCTAGTTGTAAATTAACACAGGCTAGAATGGAGGGGTTCTTTTCGGCCTCAATCATAAACTCCTCAATAGAAATTTTGCCGTCTTGTGATAGATCCATTTTCTTAAATGTAGCATCTATAATCTTCTCCAATTGTGGTTCTGGAATTACGACATGTTGATTTTCAATTATACTTGCTTTTAAGACTTCTTTAAGCTCTTCTTTCTCTATGTATCCATTTTTATCTATGTCATATACTAAAAAGCAGAACTGGGCCTTTTCCATGATTGAAGCCCTTGGAGAAAGTGATGATAAACCCCGGACAAATTCATCGAAAGAAATTGTGGAGTCTGAATCATGGTCAAATGCGGAAAAGATCCTTTGGGAAAACTCTGCAGAATTAAGTCCAAGGGCTTCTTGAAATTCGGCAATGTTAATGGTTCCATCCCGAATCTTGCTATTGGAAATCAAATCATAGCGCTTCCACAATAATTCAATCTCTCTTTCATTAAATTTGGTGCAAGATGCTAATCTGCTGATTTCTTTTTTTGATGGAGAATTAGTTGGGACACTGACTTTCGCCCCCATAAAATATAAAACTTTTAATGAAACTATCGTTAAGAGGGTTTATAATATTTTATGAAAAGTGACCTGAATTTATTTTTTTGTACTATTCAATCATTATTATTTTTGTTTTATTCTTAAAATTGATCATATGGGATTAAATACTCTTCCGAAGTTCTCTTCTTGTGTTCTTCATGTGACCAGTGATTATTTGAATAATCATCCACTCATCAAAACCAAAACGTGGCACGTATTATTGGTTCTAGAAGATAAATACTATACTGTTAAGATTAACAATAAATGATTATTTTTATATAAGATAAAAACCTGATAAATATGAAAACTGACATTTTTTTGAATTAAATTTTCAAAAATCTTTCAAATAATTAACCTAGCTCAAATTTAAATAACTCTCTCAACTATATCATTATCATGTTAAATTATATGAATCAAGATCTCAAAGCAAAAAATGATGCGAAAATTACATTATTGTTAACAATGATGGTACTCATAAAGAAGATATGGGTGAAAACAGAGTTTTTTAGAATTTCTACTAGTGTTTATAGGATAGTATTGGGTTTTTATATATTCGGATGCTTTGGCACAACTTTACTCCTAAATATTGGAGGAAAACTCTCATTCCGATTAAATGGAGTTGAAATCAATGTAATTTCCCGATTTCAAGAAGAAATGCTTTTATTTATGAATTCTTGCTTGGCAATCTTGAAAAATGAATTCATAACAAACAAAAAACTGAACCAAGTAACTAAGAAAAAGAAATATGTTTCCCGGTTTTTAAACATTTCGAAGATTATAATAATGCTAATAATTCTTCTTATTGTGAGATATTCTGCAAAACTAAATGAACAAAAACAACACATTTCATATAGATGTATATTTACCATGTTTATGAATTATTCAACAAAATCACAAATTATTCCATTGTTGGGGCTAAATAAAAATGATATTATTTGGAGCCTTGGTTTTTGGTGTGAAAACCAAAGCATCGACCAAGAAAGATCATATTTTAATGATAATATCAATATCGTAGACTGTTTCTTCTCAAGATCGTCTCTTTATTCTGGAGATGGTGGTGTGATTTATGTTAATGGTGGATCTTTCTCAATGAATGTCAATTACTCAATGTTCTATAACTGTGTTTGTTCCAATCAAGGTGGAGCAATTTTCTTCTACTCTTCATATTCATATCTCAGAATGATATGTGCTCATAGATGTTCTGCTTCTGACTATCATTTTGCTCATCTAAGAGCATCTCAAGTGAATGAAGGTGAATATTTATCTGTTTCCTATTGTTCTCATATCATATCTGGTAGCTATTCTGTTTATTTAAGAACCGGAAATCAGAGAGTTGACAATACAAACAGTTCAATGAACAATGCTAATAAGGAATCATGTATTTATATATACTTACCCTCCTTATTCAAAAGTATATTTTGCACTTTCTCAAACAATAATGTCGGAAGCTGGACTTGCATATCATTCTATTCAACCACAGGAATAACAGTTACAATGTCATTTTCAAACATTGTTCATAACAATAGTCCTTCATATGGAGTTGTTACTGTATCTGGAATCGGATCAAGAAAGATGATGTATTGTGTGTATAAGAATAATCAGGGCTATCTATTCTATGTTTTATCTCGTTCTCTTGAAGTGTCTCATTCTTTCATTGATCACTCAGAATCATCTTTATCTACATCATCAGCTGTCACAATTGCCAATAATAACTCATTTACCAGTGAAATCACTTATCAAATACAATTATTCCAATCATATTATTGTAATGCTGATATACCTCTAATAGACACATCGCCAAATCAAACATTCCAGGAAACAGCACAGAGATCACCAGAAGAGACAATCAGAAGAACAAAAGAAGCAACATTGAGATTCACATATGTAAGAACAATCGATTGTACAATTGAAAAGTCGTCAAAAGAAACTATCCCAAGAACATTTTCTGATATACTATGCTCTCATCAAATGGTTAATAAGAGAGAAATCAAAATAATATTCTCTTTCTCTTTCTTCTATTTTTTGAATTTCTAATGCTAATCACAATTTTTCTTTGATTTAATGATCATTGAGTAACACCAACTTATTTTGATCTAAATAATTATGAGGTTATATTGGAGTTGGTTTATGTTTGTGATAGGCTTGATAAAAAGAAATCTAGTACATAAATGAGCATTTTCTTTCACACCTATTCCTCACTTGATAATCTCATTAATTGAAAAACTTGTTTGTTTAATCGAAGAGGATAAAAAAATTATAATTAGAAACAGTCTATTATGTTCAAATCGAATCCATGGATATTTTTGGTAATATTATAATTTCACCCGAAATATTGAAACTATATTTTATTTCTCATTTTCTCTTCCCTTCTCTGTGATTCCTCAATAACCCTTTTTGCAGTTTCTGCTTCTTCGATTTGATTTTGAATCAGCATTGCTCTATCTAATCTATATCTTGAGTCTGAAGGTAATATTTCACTTTCCTGAGCATGAGCAAGGGGTCTTTTAACAATATCTTTCCGAATATCCCATAAAACATTGGAACTATCATAGTTACCAATTAATTTATCAGTGTAATCACCAGATATGATATATAATGGTTCACGGTAATAATCATCGCTTTGGAAAACACTCCCCCATACAGTTGATGCTTGAGTTGAATAAATCTGCTTATTGCGATCTTTTGATGGCCATAGCTCAATAATGCACTCTAAATCATTTGTAATATCACGAATTGTTACAGGACCTTCAATTTGAATGATTCTGTCACCATAAATAACACCCCATACAGTTATATCTGGGAATTCCCACTCATACATTGTTCCATCAGACAATGAAAGAGAAAATACACCAGCCTGCTTAATCAAAGCCTTTCTTGGTCCTGCACTTATTGAAAACTGGCACTGTGATGAACACTTCCATTTGTTCTTTTGTCCATGAATTTCAAATGCAGAAATAGCAGGGTGGTGAGATATCTGCTCTGCAAATATTTTATTACCATTGGCCCAGCCACCAGTATATGTTTCTCCTAAAACTGGATTCCATGGTTTTTTGCTTTGCATATAAAGTTGAAAGCCAGAAAGAATCCCTGTGGCTAAATAAATGAGCCTTTTAGCTCTTGACGCTTCTTCATCAGCTAAATCAATATATTTATCAGCCAAAAATGTAAATATATCTGCTGTCCTTTCTAAAAAGGACCGGGGCTCTGAATAAGCGACAGGAAAACTAAAATGAGCAAAATCAAAACTAAAAACATTCATTGTAAACTGTTTCACAAGTCCCCAGTTAAGTTCTTTCTCTGCTTCTTGTTCCTCCTTCGTCATAGGCATAACTCCATATTGTGAATTGTGATTCATCGAACGCTCACGTTCTTTAGAGTAATCATCATCACTATAAACTAAATCAATTTGTGGAACTGGTGCATATGATGTGTTCCGTATTACATAGCCATCAACCTCTCCCATAATTTCAGACTGTGTTGGAGCCTGTTTTCGTTCGTGCAACATTCTCTGAATACGATCAAGTATCTGACTGATCGTATGGCAGAGAACCTGATCTGAAAGTGACGATTATATAAATAAATGCGATCTGTTACCTGTCATAGTATTAGTGGTGTTCAAGTTTCTGTCAATAACCACGATGTTTGGGTTGATAATTCATTTTATCCTTTAGAAAATGAGATATGCGGAGAGGTGATCAGAGTTTTTTGCTCAGTATCTGGCAAGTTTGTGTTTGTTTTGTCGAATATGGGAAATTACATATTGATTATTGGATCTAAAACTGCCTTTGTTCAGCAAAACATTCGTACATATACAGTTATTGATTGTATATTTTCTCTGGATGAAAAATCTGTATTTTTGCTAACTCCATATTCAATCCTTGAAATCGATACTTTTTCCAGCAATATTAATCATAAGTATGAGATAGATATTCCTAATTCGGTGGAATCATTTCGAATTGATGAGGTGCATTCTGTTATCTGTATTTTTACTAGTAATGGAAGCTTTCTATATGTTTTTGATCGCGAAACAGAAACTCTAAAGGCTGTTACAGAAGATGAGTATCCTGTTTTTAATTTTCCGAAGCCAACAGTCAACCCTTTGAGTATGAAATATCCTCCTCCATATCCGGAAAGAATACAAAACATTGATCAAGCACATGAACTTCTGTTTTTGAGGTCAAAAAAACTATACGATAGACAACATTCTCTCATAACCAGGAGAAATAGGATTGTTGATGATATGACTTCACTAAATGTTGAATATAAGGAAATAGAAGGGAGAATCAGACACTTTGAGAATAGAAAAAAGGCCCTAATGGCTCGAATATCGGGTCTTGTTTCATCAATTCATGATACATTAGATTTCAATCCCTATGAAGCGATTTGCACAATGGAAGAGTCAATTCCAAAAATGCATGATTATGCGGAGTTAGATCAAAGATCTGTTTCAAAATTCTTATCTTATAGGTTTATTGATAGAATGGATATGTTAAAAGAAGCGTCAATGCAACAAACAACAAAATAAAATTAGATTTATCATTAATTTCAAGTATCTTGATCTCCTAAATAAATCATCCCCCAGATATCATTTCATCGATATTAATTCGAGTCAATCTTTGAATGATATAGATTTTGAAGCTTTTAAACTAAAAATCTTCAAACATGGAGATATAGACCAAGAGAATTTACAGAATACTTTATCATCTTTGTGTTTATTTTTACATGAATGCAATAGAAATATAGATTTATTATGTGATATGCAATTGATTGACTCTCTTTTCGAAATTATTCATCAGAATTCTGATAATCAAATCTCATTGTATTCATTACTATGCCTTTATTATATTTTTAATATGTCAAAATGGCTTAACATAGAAAAAATCATAGATAAAATGCTTAATTCCGTTCCTGATCAGATATCTCAAAACGAGACTCTTTTTACTGCATTTTGTTCAATCCTTGTATCGATTTTAGCAAAATATCCATGCTATATCCCAAGTTTTATTAATTCTAAATCATTTTATATTGTATATGAGTCTGTGACAATCAATTCTCCTGAAATGCTGAGTTCTTCATTTAGTGTCTATTCATTCATGTTTCCTAATTCCGATCTCAATCTTGTTCGAAGAGTCACCAAGCAAATATCTAATGTTTTATATGAATGTCTTTCTTCAATTAAAGCGAGCCCAATCATTATCAAATCAGCTGCTGAAACATTATCATCATTAATTAAAACCAATGATGATTGTCTTGGGATAATGATAGAAAGCAAAGCGTTACACTGTTTGGTTCCTTTTCTTAAAAAGAATAACTTCTTCATTTCATGGAAAGCTATTATTGATCTTCTACTCAATTGCGTTGCATTGTTAGAATCAAATTCACAGAACTGGGTAGAATTGTTCAGTTTAATCGATTTCCATCATATATTCTCATTGTTATTGTTGAATCCCACTTCTGAATGTTCGAATTGCATTATCCTTCTCATCAATAATATTATTTGTAATGAACCTGGGATTATTGAGTCTTTGTCCCTGGTGCAAATGTATGAGATTATTCAATCAGGGATGAATCTCTTCTCTTTTGCCCAGAAGATCTCCACATTCAGATTATTGTATACTTTGGTATATCATGGAGTTGTTCAATCATTCGAGATGATATTCTCTGACCCTGTTTATCCCTTCCATGTAGACTTCATTGAGTATTGCTCGGATAAAGACTTCATATTTGAATCTTTATACAATCTATTTGTGAAACACCAATTTATTAATAACGAATTCATCAGATCAACATTTCTTCAACATTACGATGATTTTTGCATCGATTCAACAGATTCATTATTCTCTAAAGAATTACAAAAAATATTTTGGAAAACATAGTCCTTTATTGTCAAAAGCATTACAATACATTATCGCTCATTGGAGACAAATCAATCTCCTGGAAAACATCCTTCCCTTCAAGTGGATTCGGCATCACACTAAGCCGAGTTACATGCCTCGTAGGAGCTATCGCATTCTCTTGAGTCGCTAACCCTGTGCCAGGATCTGGCAAACCAACTGGGGTCTTGAATGGGACACTGGATTCGGCGCCGTCGACTTCTTTACACATTTTTTTATTCGTTAAGGAAATAAATTTAAGAAAATGGAGCACTTTGTAGTGAAGAAGAAGGTCGTATTATTAGAGGCAGATCCTCAGTACTTATTCCGTGTTGGTGAATTTCGGGATGGTTTTTGTCCTGGCTGTCAGGGCCCTGTTGATGGTCCTTGTGTTACTTTTGAAAATCATGAGTGGCACCACCAGTGCTTCAAATGCGGTTATTGTAAGAAAATCATTGATAAATCGGAATGCATACTCAAAGATAATATTCTTTTTCATCGAGAATGCTATTCAAGACTTTACGTTGATAGGTGTGCAAATTGTGGTGAAATGGTTGATTCTTCTTCGTGTATTAGGCTCAATGGGGTTGTTTATCATCTTTCTTGTTTTTCATGTACCAAATGTGGTGATACTGAATCTATCAAAAAACGGTGTATGGTTTTGTTTGGCAATCCATACTGCCTTAACTGCTATCAAAATCTTTCTTCTTACCTCCATAAATGCTTTCGTTGTAAAAACGCAATTATACCTGATGGAGATGAAAAACACTGTTTTGTACAAGGAAAAAAATTGTTTTTTCATTCAAATTGCTATTCTTGTTCTGTATGCAAATCCGAACTATCTATTACCGAATCACACGTTAATGATGATATGATCGTTTGTGCCAACTGCTATAAAAACTCTAAAACAAAGATTTGCTCCAAATGCAATTTGCCTATTTACGGGCAGAATATTTTGCACAATAAATGCTACTATCATCCAAATCACTTTCAGTGTTGCTCATGTAGCGAAAATTTGAAAATCAATACTGTAGTTGTAATTGAAGGAGAACTATTTTGTAGGAAATGTTCTGCAAATGTTTTTGATAGCTGTCATGGCTGTGGAAAACATGATGAAGGTGTTTGTTACACTGCATGTGGGTACAAATGGCATAAAGAGTGTTTGGTTTGTCTGAACTGTGGAGTCAATGTGTTACAAGAAAAATATGTATCCATTGACCATAAACCTTGTTGTGAAAAATGTTATATTGATCTTAAAAGCAAGAATATAATTAACAAATGGAACATGTTTGTTGGAAGTAATCCCTGAAATATGTTTTTTAGTATTGTTTAAAAACATAATTTATCCTCCATAATTTGAAAAAGAACAGTATAGAACATTGATGTTCTCTCTTTCTATTCTTATCTCTCTTGTGTTTCTTCTCCGTTTCTTTTGATGATGATGAACTATAGTTCTGATTCATTTAATATCCAATAATGTAAGACATCATCACTAGAATGATCATGAATGCAATAATACTGATTTTGATTTTTTTTGTTTCGAGTATGCAATATTTGCTGTTAAAACACTAAATCCGAATGAGAATGATCAATTAATGAGACACTTTTTGCGAACCTCCCCATACTTAGAATAGATTCTTTTGATCATTATGGAATATGCAATACATCGTCTATCCACTGTTCTCAACAACTGAATGAAAATGTTGAATTTGTTTTTTCCATGTATGCTTCGTTTTGGTTAACTCGAAAATCTGTTGGGTAAAAGAATCGAAAAAAAATGATTTTTTTACAAATGAATGTTTTAATTGCAATCCCAATTTCAATTCAAGCTGATAATGGCTATCGAATGTCAATCAATGTCGTTGTTTCAATAAAACACAAAATATATCGTCTAAAAAAATTATTCTGAACTGGGCTAGATATGATGAACGGAAGGAGGGAGTTGTGTCATGGAATGATTATTAGAGAAAGAAAAAAGTTAATATAGGGTTTGGTTGAGGAAATGGTTTATTTAATGTCTTGGATCATGAGATTATTTGAGGTGTTGTTTTGGGGTGATAAAACGAAAGTATTTATCAAGGAATGTCTTCTGTAGATAATACTCATTGTTTCATCTCAAAATTTATATATTCTGGATATGGTGGTTTTTTATTAGTGAATATTTTTTCATAATCAAAGTTCTATAACATTTTTGAATTAACCAAAGAGTAGCAATAAAATCTCATTCAATTTAATTTTTTTGAAATTTGATTGATTTATTGATCGATATGTTGCAGTCACTTTTATGAGATTCACCAACCACACTCTTATCAATCTTCATCTAAAATTTTGTTAAAAAAAAATTATGGAAGATTTCAATTAACTTCAATGATAGATCAGATGATTGATTTTGAAATATCTCTTTATGATGATGATGTAATTGATGCGTCATATGAAATTGGAGATGTGGATTTCTGGGTGGACAAGATGATATCTTATCCATCATTTCGGCCCCTAAGACTTGAAAAAGCTATTGGATGGTGCATAAAATATTGCCAAAGTTCAATTTTTAAAAGAAAACTATTAGAAAAGTCATATTCATGCCCAGTTTTACTACATAGATTATTCAAAAAACAAATATTTACTTTTGATGAGATTGAACCAATCTTAAGAGATAATGATCGGTTCATTATTAGTTATTATTTTCGGAAAGAAATTAAAAATTTTAGTTCTTTCATTACTAGAAAGTGGGCAGATCGTTCAATTAATCCCTCATTTATAAAAGATGATGAGTTAATCGATTCATTGATTGAATTTGGTTTTCATCCATTTACTGTTGAATATTGTCTAAAATATGATGATATTCATAGTTTTAAAGCTCTAAATATCATTAATAAAACTAGATGCGAATGGAGTCCTTTTGAATGGAGTATTCGACCTGATCATCTTGGTTTATTGGCCATATCTGGGTTTTTTGGTTCAATTAATTGTTTTAAGTATTTGCTGATGAATGGTTTTATTGTTGATGATCATGTCAGATGTTTGACAGTTTGCAGTGGTTCTCTTGATTTATTTAGAGTATCTAATGGAAATAATATGTTTTCATCAAAGTATGTATGCTATGCATCAGCATTTTTCCAAAAACCATTTCTAGATTTCTTTATTGAAAATGGAGCTGATTTAAATGAAAATGCTCGCATCCTGGAAATGAATGGTTCTGCTCTTCATTTTTCTGCCAAAAGTGGTCATCTATGTCTTGTTGAGTATCTAATTAACCAAGGAGCGGATATCAACTTCAAAAATACCCAAAATATGACTCCAATTCATTTTTCAACAGAAAGAAATCATTTTTTTGTCGTTGAGTATTTTCTTAATCATGGTGCTGAATATCAAAATGGGTTTGATAACAATGGACTAAACCAAGTGAGTTATATTCAATGGGCTGTTCAAAATGGATTGTCCAGAATTGTTGAGTTTCTGATCGATCATGGAGATAATATCAATGTGGGGTTGGAAAATGGCAATTCTCTTCTTCATTATGCAGCTCGTAATGGTCATTTGGGTGTTGTTGAGTGCCTGATTAAACATCAAGCATTTATTGATCAACCAAATAATGAAAATGCAATTCCACTTCATTTTTCGGTTCAGAAAGGTTATCTCAATGTGGTTGAATTCTTGATTAATCATGGAGCTGATATTAATGCAGTAGACAATTTGAAAAATACGCCTCTTCATTATGCATCCCTTTATGGTCATATGAGTATTGTTGAATTACTCATAGATCATGGCTCTGATATTAATGTAAGAAATGGAGAAAATAAAACTCCCCTCCATTTTTCATCACTCTATGGCCACATTAGTATTGTCCGATTTCTTGTTTGGTATGGAGCTGAAATAAATGCGATGAATAGAGAATTAGAATCTCCACTCCACTATTCATCACAAAATGGCTACCTAAATATTGTTCAATTTCTTGTTGAAAATGGAGCAGATATTAATGCTCTAAATTTAAATGAACCGAAATAGAATTTCAATCAACTCCCCTTTTTGTTTCCGCTCAAAAAGGCCATATTAACACTGTTGAATATTTACTGTTTCATGGTGCATCTTTTAGAAATAGTATTAATGATGAAATTTATCTTAATTTGGCCTCGATTAATGGTAATCTTAGAATTGTTGAGTATCTTGTGAGTAATGGTGCTGATATTAATGCAATAAATGCTAACATTTTTCGATTATTCTTGGTTGGACAGCTCTTCATTGGGCAGCTCAAAATGGAAACTTTAAAATTGTAGAATTTTTAGTTAATCACAAAGCCAATATTAACTCTAGGAACAAATACATTTTGGATACGAATACTATTGGACTCCTCTATATTTATCAGCCCAAAAAAATCATATTGATATATTTGAGTATCTTATTAACCATGGAGCAAACATAAATGATAAGATCAATAATGAGAGTTATCTACATTGGTCAGCACGAAATGGTCACTCTTATATTGTTGAGTGTCTGATTCTACTTGGAGCTGATGTAAATGCAAAGAATAATAAGATCGAGAGAGTGGTATTTTAATGACACCTCTTCATTGGGCTGCTACTAATGGTCATCTAGGAATTGTTGAGTATTTAATAAATCATGGAGCTGAAATCAATACAAGAGATATAGATATGTGATCATATATCTTTTATGGACTCCTCTTCATTGCTCCATAATCAAATTCCATATCAAAAATGTGAAATACCTTGTGGAGAAAGGAGCTGATTTAAATGTAAATAATATTAGTACCAAAAATACTCTCTTTTAATGACTCCTCTTCATTTATCTGCCCAAGAAGGTCATCAAAGTATTGTTGAATTTCTGATTGTAAATGGGGCTACCATAAATCCAAAGAATTGTAATCAGCAAACCCCTCTTCACTTATCAGCAAAGAATGGTCACCTCGAAGTAGTCAAATATCTTGTTTTTTTTGGAGGAGACATAAATTCAAAGGATGAAAAAGTTGATTTTAGATGTTTGGTTATACACCAGTCAAATTAGCTGAAATAGAACAACATGATTTTGTGGTCGAATTTCTCATGAATTTATGAACCACTTAGGGAATCGAATTTTTTAAACAGATCGAATATTGATTTGGTCAATATTTGCGCATAACCCAAACTATATTGGAAGAATTTCAAAATAAATCATGAGAATCATCTTTTAAAGAAATTCCTTAAGCATATCAAAAGCATACTGAATATATTCATCCTTCTCAATTGTTCCGCTCTTATTTTGGTCAATCAATGCAATATATTCATCAACCTGTTTTTCAGAAACAGCCTTTCCCTTTCCATTGAAACAGATTCCAATGAATCTCTTTGTTTCTTCTCTTGAAAGGTTTCCATCACCATTCTTATCAATAGAATTATACTCTTGTACAATCATATCCATAAGTGTTTGTTCTTTGGCGGAGAGTCCAGCAGACATTATAATGAAGTGAAGTGGTCGCTCTGATTTTTGTTTCATTAGAATTTTTTTCCTTTTGAGATAATTTTTAACTATCACTACGATAAAAAGCTCTGAAAAAAGTGTTAATTATGAAATAACGTTGTTGGGAAAAATTTATCCTTTGTGAGACAATAGATAAATGATCCTTATATTTATACGGTATTTTTATAACAGCGAGTTTAATTTTCAGTCTTCTTTAAACTATTCAGTTGATGTTAGATATTGTATATTTAGGGATATTCACACCAATAATAATAATGGAGCTATTTCAATGAAGAATGAAGAAGCATCTTTTTATGGCATTGGACTTCTGTTTTCTAATTGTTCTACAGATATTATTGTTGGATATTTTTCTGGGGGAATATATTTTAAAGGGACAAGATTTGAACTGCATCAATCATGTTTCTTTAAGTGTGTTTCTTTTCATTGCAATGCATTTTGCGGGAGTGCAAGCGTCAGTTTTAAATCCAGATGTGTATACTTTGAGTCTTGCCGGCCCCTATCGATGACAGGTGTTGGGGATGATGGGACTTTTGCGATTTATTCCAAATCTCCAGAAATATCTGAGTACAATGTGACCAAATGTAATAACAATGAGGATGCGGCATGTGGATCATTTAGTTTTTATGAAAATCATGGATTCTTAAAGTATTCTTACTTTTATAACAATGTAGGTCAAGGTCTCTTCTTGTTCAATTCTGTGAATGAATCATCCTTCAATATTTCTCACATTTTATGTTTGAAATGCGAATCAAAGCACTCTGGGATTGGTGTGATAAGATCTATTGGGAAAATCTACTCCAGTACCATCGATTCTAGTGCTTTTATTAATGTATCTTTTGTAGCATTTGTAGGATCTCTTTCAACTGGTATCCCTGTTCTTAAGAATAGTGTTTTTAGTTGCTCATCATTCAGCAATGCTCTTTTAATCAATAACGTATACCAATCATACTTTTTTACTCCTCTTCCTGTGTCTTTATTGAATGAAAGCAAATGCGAGTTCACTAAGCCTTTTACTAAGCTTGAACAAAAACAAAATAAGCAATATAAGTATATATGGGCACTATTTTCACTCTGTCAATAAAGAGATTAAAAAAAATGAGAAATTTACTGATTTGGAGGCAAGGAGGATTTACTTAAACCTACCCTCCTGGGGGCCATTAAATGGGAACTCTGCCCAGTCTTTGGTATAGAAGGAAGATTGTTTCTTTGAATCTGGGGTTTGCTTGCGGTTTTTGGAGAAGGCGACGATTTGGGTTTTGGGGCTGGCTTCTTACTCGGCTTCACTTCGGATTCTGAATCATCGTTCTCATCATCTCTTGGGTTTTCTTTTGAATCATCAACGAAATCTTCATCTTCATTTATTGCTTTTGTCGGTTTAACTGGTTTTGCATCTGTTACTGGATTTGGGCTCGGCTTTTTTGTGGTTTTGGCTGGTGGTGCCTTCTTTGGAGAAGATTTAGGTTTTGTACTTGGTGCCGATTTTCCTTTGCTTTTTTTTGATACCGTGTCATTAAAATCATCACTGTCTTCGAAATCAGCAGAAAATTCATCGCTTTCATCAGAGGAACTATTCTTTCCCATTTAAGAAAATGAAACAGTTTATTTTTCTAAATTCCCTGTGTTATCTAGATCATTCTTCTCTTTAAATGTCTCCTTTGTATGGAATGTTGAGAGGCTCTTTGATGTTCGTTTTAGGGAAAATGACTTATTTCCCATTGAAAGCGTTGATCTAATGAAAGAACCCCTACTGACAATCTTTTTAACACCAATTCCGTTCTCGGAGCTGAATATTGGTAAAGATGCAAGTTGTTTCGCTGATGGTCTTTTTTTCGGATCATGAGAAGTCATCATGATAATGACTTCTGCGAACTCTGGATCAACAATATCCGGTGGGACAATGGGAACATTGCAAATGCACTTCTTAAGTTCAAGAAGGGTTCGATATTCCCAAGGTATGTTTCCTGTCGCTATCTCATAGAACACGACACCAAGAGCCCATATGTCTGCCTTAAAAGGATCAAAAGGAATGTTTTGCACAAGCTCAGGAGATTTGTATGCATAAGACCCGCAAAACCTTTCATTAAGTTCATTTTGGTCCTGGATTGAGCTTAAACCAAAATCAGATAGTTTAATTTGCTCATATTTTCCAATCAATATATTTGCCGTTTTGATGTCTCTATGTGCAATCCCAAGATGATGGCATGCACAAAGAGCTTCAAGAAGTTGTACTGCAATACTATAGAGCTTGGCCTTGGAAAACAAATTTTTTGTAGAAATTCTATTACAAATCGGTCCCCCTGGACAAAACTCAATAATTAAAATCAAACATTGATCTTCACGGAAAAAATCATACAATTTGATGACATTTGGATGAGAAATCTGCATTAGTGATATTGTTTCGGCTTCAAATAGGTTGGTTGAGCTCCTAGCTTGTTCTTTGGTAATTGGTATAACTTTTGCAACAAAATACTCATTATATTTCTGGCTAAAGACTTTATATACTATCGAGAATGCGCCCTGCCCGATTTCTTCCATGAACTGATAACCACGAATGGTTTTGTTCTCTAATTCACACATTTTTATCAATCAGGTTTTTTATGGTCAATTTTTACGAGAATGTCCAGTTTTTGAAATAAGAAATTAATCATATTTCAACTAAAATGATTTAAAATTGAATTAGATTATTCGGGTCGGATTTTGGTAAACTTCTGAATATCTGCCTGTGATTGACATATTATTGTTATTCATAAACGTGTTTTTATTATACCTTCAGGCCAAAACCCAAACATAGATTTTTGTCAATATGGTAACTTGCTGCAATAGCAAAATGGATATTCTTTCCTGGTGAAAATTCGGATTTGATGGTGATTTTCATGGGGCTTGAGTGAGAACGTAGTTTGAACCTAATTGAAGCATCGTCAACAATGTAGGATACTTTATTTTCAAATTTATGGTTCACATATCTCGCTATTAATTCTCTGGGAGTCAAATTGGTAAACCGAAATTCGAAAACAGATTTGGGGAGTGTAGTGTTGCTTTGGAAAACTAATGATCCGAAAAGGCCGGTGGCTCTAAAAGCAAACTTATATGATTCCAAAGGACTCTTATAACCAATTACAAAATTGTCGAATAATGAAACCGAAAACTTCTTATCTCCAACACTTTTCATCATTTTAACAGCGAATGCAGGATATCCTTCAAGATATTTCCCAATAATCCGCAATTGATTATTATTTCCAATCTGGAAATCTTTAGAAATAATCCAATCGATCGAGGGATACTCACCATCGCTGTAAAAAATATTAATCTCAGAGTCTTTTCCCGCTTTATTCAATGAAAGAAACGAACGCGACAAATCGCGCTTTGCGGAAAACTTAAACGAGTTAAAATTTGAATTAACTTTGTATCCGATGGTTTTATTCTCAAAGTCGTAACAGATTCCGAATTTGGATCCTTTTTGGGTACGATAAAATCCTAAATACTTTCCACTTTCCATTAACTAAAAAGTGACGATCGTTTAGTAACCGGATTTTGGAGAACCTGTTTGCTTAGTCATTCTGGTTCCCTTTATCTGCGCCGGGTCTTTAACTTTTATGATTTTAAGGAGGTCAGCTTTTTGGGATTGTTCCCTTTTTAATTCTGCCCTTGCCATATCGTAACGATATTGAATTTGGCTCTTCAGAAATTCATCTGTATCCGGAGTGAATCGAATCTCGAATAGATCCACTTTTTTGATCATGAGAACTTGCTTGAATATCAGCGTACACTCATTTTCACTAATAGCTTGCAAGAAGATACAATACTTTTCACCATCTTTATTGCTTTCTTTGCTCAAAAGTTTTATCACTTGTCCAGGAAAATCATGGAACTCGCAGGTCAGCCCCATCTGGCCCTTATACGAATTAAACGAATCATTATCAAACTCAGATTTGAAAAACAGGAATATATCTGCTTCAGATGATATCTCAATTCGAAAACGCTCAAATGTTTCATTGCTTGGGTACAAAATCATCCGTATTCTAAACATCTCTGGATCTTTCGACTGGTTTTCTTCTGAATAAAGTGGTAACAATCTGTCAAAAATGATCTTTCCGCCTTTTAACAAAGATGGATCCTGAAGATCGGATTCTAAAATAGTACTATGGAGTTCTTCCATTTTAACTGTCTCGTAAAGCAAAGAAATACCTTTACATAGAATGTCCCAAACACCACCAGGGCAGCCTCATGGGTTAAACGATATTACTCAAGAGTGGAAGTTCTTTCCTCTACCTGAAGTCACCCCTCCTGATTATTCTGCTTATCACGGTCAAACAATTAAAAACTTTGATATACAGAAACTAATAGAAAAAATTATACATTGAAGGGTAAATTTACTAATCAGCGCTTATTTTAATATACATCAATGATAGGGCGATCAGAATTGCTACTGTAAATGTTGAGAAGTTTGCTACCTTTGAGGAAGTTGTCCATTTTTCTTTATTCTCAAGAATACATCCCCAATTATTACATCCAGCATATAAAAATGCGCCAGATGCAACAGAATAAACAAATCCTATGAGTTCTTTTCCAATTTGGAATTGGTATACTGTAGTTAAGCAAGTGCCAACTGGGGGCATCAAGCAACTCAGGCTAATCCAAAGCCAAAAGCTACTCTTTTTGGGACGGAATTCGAGAAATGATTGAGAAATCGAGACCATTTCAATTGCTTTCACACCAACCAGCATTAGAAAGTTTGGAATTGCTTTATTCATTAATTTAATTGTTGCATAATTCATTCCCTCAATAATGTTATATGCTAAATAAACTAAAAACATTGCTTTCTCCATCAAAGGAGTCTTTTGATCACCATATGGGTATTGAAACCGATTCCGACTTGTTTCAGAAGGTGTTCCATCATCTATAATCCTGGCAAATAAATCATCTTTCATCGAATTCTCTGTTGGAGAGTCATCTTTTGGCTCATAAAAAAGCCCCATCAAAGTAAATATGACAAAGGTGATAATGCATACTGCACTAGCTACCGGATAATGAATATCATCACCAAAAACTTCAAATGCGTGAGCTAACAAAAATGCCAAACCAAGCCCATAAAAAGATCCACTCGAAAATGAATTAATAATATCTTTGGATTCTCTGTTATATAAACAAATCGTAATAGCAGATCCTAAAAGAGAAAATATGCTCAATACAATAGAAGATAACAAGAAAAACAATTTTATTTCCATTCTAAAATGCCACAACTAAACGTCAGATCGTTTGAATTATTCTCTGTTTAATTTCATCCGATTTGATATTTGTTATTGTCGTAGGTCTCCACAGTGTTGCAAAATAATCAACCCCGCTAGTTGCAATCATTTTTGTGCCTGGATGCACTGTAACCACATTAACATTTGATCGATGTACCCCAGGGATAACATTAACAGGTGAAGATGTGGCGGGATCGAAGAGGAACAATGAACCATCATCACAACCTGATAAAACGTAATCTCCATACCAGCTTACTGCTTTGTCAGTATGTATACTAAGTAAAGGTCTATATAATTCAAATTCTGTTGCAAATTCACTTTGAATATTTGGTGGCATTGTTGAATTCCGAAATGTGGATATTACATTCAAATTAGTGTAATGGAGCTTTTTGGCATCTTGGGTATTGAATGAGTGAACATAACCCCCTCTAATTGATGCTGCAATTTTTGAACCATCATGGTTATATGCTACACCTGTAGCATTCTTTAAACCATACATGTGAAGAAAACAGAATCCTTCATGATCAATTGAAGATAAAAGTGTAAAACTTAATCTCCGTATATCAAACATTCTAATTGTAGCACCGGAGCAGCCTACAATAAATTTCTTACGATCAAATGGATGGGGATCGATCCAGAAGCAACGATTTGGTACTGGTCCCCTTCCATCAATCAATAATGATTCATTGCAAGAACCATTGATTGTCGGGTTAATAGATCCACCACCTGCTCCTTGAGGTCCGAGTTGATAAAACTCAAGATCGTGTAATAACCTCTCATAAGGCTCATATATATAGTCATCATCTGTTAATAATGGGGATTGCAACACTTCAGTTCTTGAATATTGCATTCTTGTATCAAATAATCTTATTGTTGCATCATAGCTGCAAGTAATAAATGTGCTATCATCAATAACATATGAGGATACAACTTTTTGGAGATGATGGCCGCTGTATTTTGTTGTTGTTGTTCTCCCTTCCCCAATTTCTGTTACACATACATCTGCATCATTAGCTCCCGATATTATTCGATTTGATGCCAAAAACTGTGATGTAAACACGTTTGTGTGATGTGGACGCATTCGGGCAATTGGCGCTTGAATATCTCCACCAACATCCCAAAGCCATACACTTCCATCATCACACCCGGTTAACAAGCGAGTGCCTGAACTATTGAATGTACAATTATTAATACAGCCTTTATGACCTTGAAGCTGAGCCCAAGCCCCAAGCGACTGCGGAAGAAAATCAGAACATCTAACATTACTAGAAAAATTCGTGAATTTATTACAGAAAATGCTGGTTCTCTCTCTCATATGGATACAGGCTGGGAAGTTTACATGTTGGGGGTTTATTTATAAATAAACTGACAAATCTACATGAGTAATCTCCACAGTGTTGCAGGCGAGTACCAAAAAGAGATTATTGCCCAATTTCACGAAATTCTTGAACAAAACGGTATTAAAGAAAGCGTATTAATGGATGCTCAAGAAATGGCTAAAGTTGCAGGAAAGCACATTCTTGATCCATCCAACCCAGACTTAACTGAGTTTCCTCCTATCCCTATTGAAGATGGAAAAGATGTGGAGTACTTTTTGATTCTTGATTTTCTACAATGTGCGGGTTTTAAGTTTGCATCAAATGTGCTCAAATTTGAAAGTCAGCACCCCGATTTGTCGTTCGATAGAAGACAGTTCGGCAAGGCATTGGGACTGAAGACTTATGATAAAACCCCATATTTAGTGCAGCTGATTGAGAAAATGAGAAGAAATGAATAGTAAAAATAATATAACGTATTGATGTCATATAAGTCTAGTGTAAGAACTCCAATAATTCATCCTAAGCATCCCAAGAGCGCTCCAAAACTCATAAATAGTAATTTTTCTGATTCCCAAGTTGTTTATTCCCATTGCAGACCTGAAGAGAGGATTATTTTAATTGAAGATCTTTTTGAAAAGTTTGTCGAAGATGCTTTTGTGATGCCACTAAATGAAGCTCTGGAGCCTTTTTTATTGAACATATTTTCGGCAGATAAGTGTTTACTTTGGACAAATGACAGTAATGGATCTACATTATATTCCAAAACCCTCGATATGAGAATTAACGTTGGGAATTCTATGCCAGGATTTGTTTTCAAAACTAAGAGCGTTATACAACTACGCAAACATGCGGAAATTCCTGGGGGGTATTCATTTGATCCCAAAGTATCTGAACCCAATTCTCCGCAACTTTTTTTTCCTATTGTTTTTCATGATAATGTGAAAGGAGTGATTCAACTAATTAGAAATCCGCTTTCAATTGGTTTTGGAAGCAATGAAATGGATACCCTTTCTATAATAATGAAGAAATTGCAGATATATGGACATTCTTTGTTCAGTTCTATTGAATTGCCCTTCTATTCTTACCAACTATTTAGCAGTGGACTTGTTAATGCGGATCCTGTTACAATTCTAAAAGTGCATTTCGGGTGTGAAAAAGCAGAATTATGGCATTTTGATTTGATCAGAATGAGTGGTCAGTTATTTGATTCAAAAACTCGTGAGCTTGTTGCAGTAACAGTTGACAATTTAGGGATAATCTCTCACTGTGTCTCGTCTCTCAAAATTATTAACATTTTAGCTCCAAATAAGCATCCTAACTTTTCCGAATCTATTGATGGTTCTATTATGGGTCCGCTTTTAATGATGTCGTTGGTTGAATCGAATCGTGATGCTTGGGCTATTGCATTAAGAGGGCGCTCACGATCGTTTTCCATCATTGATGAGGCCCAGCTGTCTGCTCTTTTCCCTTTTATAATTGGTGCTGTATCAGGGTTTAATGAAATGGAATCAAAATCATTTTTATCTTCACAACTGATAGAATTGACCCAAATTGCATCGAGAATGGGTTCAAAACTTGTTCTAAATGATGTTATTGAAGAAATAATGGAGAAAGGTTCTTCTTTACTTATATGTGAAAAATGTTTGTTGTTTCTTTGCAATGGTGGTCAAGAGGATTTGCTAGCTGTACATAATAAGAGTCATTTACCCCGAAATAAGGGGATTGTTGGACAAATAATTAATCGAAAAATTGTAATGAATGTTCCAATACCATCAAAAAATGATAGTTTCGATCCGAGTATTGATGTCGTAGAGGGTTATGAAACAAAAACCATTCTTGGATCACCCATACTTGATTCAAACCAGAATGTTATTGGTGTTTTAATGATGCTCTCGAAAAATAATGGAATATCTTTTGATGAGAATGATGAAAAATTGATAACAGCATATTCGCTTTTTTGTGGAATTGCACTTGAAAATGCTAATCGTTATAATGTGTCCCTCCAAATGCTTTCCCATATGAGATCTTATTATGATAATTTTGGTAAATGTCCATATGATAGAATCAAGGAAATTACCCTGAATATCTTTGAGTCTCTTCGTCTCGCCACAAATTGTTCGAGAATATCTTTTTTTATCTATGATTTCATAAAAAAGAGTTTAACCAGGTATTTCAACTGTGGAGAGTCGCATGATTATGGTGTTATTTTTTCTGAAGAAGCTTTTGCTTTGAAAAAAACTACAATTAATAGCTCGAAACAAATTGAAGGTAAACTTGCTCAGAATTCGGTACATTACCCGCTTGCCAAAGGCACCAGTCAAAAATTTGAATCTTTATCAAAAGTAAGTGATATTTTTTCTGGTGAAACATCTATTTCCATCATTGATTTCAATTCGAACCAAGAAACATTGCTATGTGTTCCATGTGTTTCTACTACTGGAAGTATTTATGGTGTTTTCGAAGTTCATCTTAATGGCCCAGTCAATAATGATATATTTAGTATTGCTAATACAATGACAAATATTTTATCAACTAATTATTATCATTATCCTATGAATGAGACAGTTTTTGTTTCTCCTTACTACCCAAGCCTTGATGGTCTTTTTTCCACTAATGAGCTCTCATCTTATCAAATACCATTCTCTATGTCCCTTGATGAGGATGAGATTAACAAGGTTTATTCAATGGAGTTTAATGCTCATGAATTTCCAATATATGATCTCTTTAGAATAGTTTTTTTTATCTTTGATTATTTTGATTTATTAAGAACATATCAGATCACATCAAAATCCTTAATCCTATTTTTACTTAATCTCAAAGATTTGTTACCCGAAGGATCATATCGATCTTTCTTTCACTCAGTCGATTCTTTACAAATGGTGTTTTTTTGTATTAGAAAATCCCATTTTGAGAATCTTTTTACCAAAAATGAAATCCTATCTGCCCTCTTATCGATTTTGATGTATGATCAAGGAATAACAAATTATAATGATTCAAAATCATCATCAAAAATTCTAAATAGGCTGATTCCAACTCTTTCAATTTCATCTACCTTTAAAATGACAGATCTTTTATTAGGAAATAGTGACTCTTTGTTCAATAACATACCCGAAAAGCAAAAGATTTCTCTATGGAAAACCATTTCATCACTAATCGACTCAATAGGATTCCATAATCATTTTCTTTTTGTTAGCGATATGAAAAACCTAGTAGAAATGAAAGAATATGACATAAGCGAAGTTACAGATCATAGAGTCATGCTTATTAAGTTAATTTTGAAGTGCGCAGATATAGGTTTAATCTCTAGAAGCTTTTCAATTGCCGATAAATGGCTTGGAAGCATATGTACAGAGTTCACCAAACATGGCGATGTAAAAAAGCTATGTGAACTAGCTCAAAATCCATCTCTGGCATTTAGCACAGAAGACTTTCTGGCATTTCAAATTCCTTTTTTAGACTATGTTACTAATCCCCTCTTTAACATCTTATCCAAAGCAGCAATTGCACTTGTACCAATAACCAAAGCATACAATGCCAATTGTGAAAAATGGAAATAAAATTATGTATTTTATGTCAATTTTGAAAGAGGAAACTTTTTGTCTCATTTTCTCATAAAATATGACACTTTTTGGTAACGTTCATAATACGAATGGGAGTTGATCAATCGAAGACCCGTCCAACAGAGGATGATATTCAAAAACTTTCTTCAATCACGCATTTTACTCCACAAGAAATTAATATGCTATGGCAGAAGTTTTATGATTTAGCCATGAGCCAAACAGCTGATGGATTAATTGATATAAATGAGTTTCAGGCAGCGCTTGGACTAGCTAGCCAAGGGTTTGCTAAAAGGCTTTTTTCTGCATTTGACCTCAATTGTGATCAGCATATAGAGTTCCAAGAGTTCTGCAAAGGATTATCATCATTATCACCTAAAGCTTCGATTCATGAAAAGTGTGAGTTTTGCTTCTCGGTATATGACATCGATAAAGATGGATTTATTGACCGCGATGAACTTAAGGAAGTGCTCAAGTATAGTCTAGTAGAAAACACAGGTGTCCACCTCGACCCTGTGCAGCTGAACAAAATCATCGCCGCTACATTTAGAGCTATGGATAAAAATGGAGATAACAAAATTTCCCTAGATGAATTCGAAGCAGAAGCCATTAGAAATAAAGGCATCCTGAACTGTGTAAACTTCTCCCTAGAGTCCCTGATCCAGTAAAACTGTCCTTCAAATATTTCATCGTTTTTCTCTCAATTATTGACCATAGCCCTGTTTACTTTTTGAGAGAGTAAATTGATTATTTTGAATGACATCAACCCATGAAAAGCTAACGATAAGTATATTTATTTATGAAATTCGGCAAGCAACTTCGGTTCATATCTGTGAAACAGTGGGACAAATACTACATCCAGTACAAGCAATATAAGAAGATGATCATGCAGAACAAGCGTGCGATTGAGGAAGCCGCTCAGAATTCAGCAACAACTGAAGAAATTCAAAATAGGAAAGAGGAGTTTTTGAGGGTGTTCAAGCAGGTTTTATCTGATAATGTCGATAGCAGTATTAGGTTTTATAGGGAGCAGATTCAGTTAATCAAAGAGAAGATTGATAATTTGACGGCTGATCTTCAGGCAGAGCTTGAAACTGGTGTTCATGACAATGATGATGTTGCTATTTCTCTCCATAAGAAAGTTTTCGTTTTGGTTCTTAGTATTTATGAAATCCGATCTTTTATTGAGATTAATAAGACTGCTACTCACAATATCATTAAGAAATTTGTCAAGAAAATTGACTATAGAGAATGTTTGGATCAACTTAAGCCATTAGAAGCTGAGAGATTTGAAGGCCAACCAACAATTGAAGAAGACCTTAGTAGACTTGAGGAATTATTCCTTTTGATTCGCCGTAATGTATATGTTCAGAAAGATTCTAGGACAAGACAAGATATTATTGTTGAGCTCCACAAATCTGTAGAAAACTCTCTTATGTGGAAACAATCAACAGTACTAGGGAAGTGGAATGCGTATACTTTTCGAGAAAGTGAGTTTCATTTGAATGCTGCACCTATTAAATTGTTGCCGCTCATTCTAGGTACACTATTTATGATTCCTTTCATGGTTTTTAAGTTTTTCCCTCAAGGTAAATATGAAGCCCAGAGGGCACTTGGTATGTTAATATTCTGTTCTACACTTTGGTCCACGTCTGCAATTCCTCTTTGGGTTACTTCTTTATCAATACCATTCTTTGCTGTTGTTGCTAGATTAATACCCAAATACTCTGGACATGATTTAGCTAAATATGTACAAAAATCCACGATGTCATCCACTGTTTACTTGATTATTGGTGGTTTCACAATTGCTGCTGCTTTCAAAGAAACTGAAATGGATAAAAGAATTGCATCAGCAATCCTTTCTCGTAGTACAGGAAGTGTTGGTTTGTTTGCATTTTCTTGTATAGGATTAAATGCATTTTTAGCTTGCTGGATTAATAATATTGCTAGTACTATGATTGTTATTACTTTACTGATCCCTACCCTTAATGCTTTACCACATAACAGTAATTATTCTAAAATATTATTGTTAGGTATTGCTGCTGGTGGTAACTTTGGTGGTATGATGACTCCTTTGGCTTCGCCTCAAAATGCTATTACAATTCAAGCAGTAGAAGATACAATTTCAACTGCAAATGGTAATTCTTTCGGCTTCTTTGAATTTTTGACAACTGCATTTCCTCTTGCTCTTGTTGCATGTGTTATTCATTGGTCTTGTCTCTTTGTTGCTTATAAGAATGATGTAGAAGCCGTTCCAGAAATGCAAATTGTTAGGACTGATTTCGGCTGGAGACAAATTGTCGTAAGTATCATATCATTAGCATCTATAATACTTTGGATTGTATTACCTTTCGGAGCTGAGAAGTACTTTGGAGATAACGGTCTTATTGGGTTTATTCCTTTGTTACTATTCTATGGAACTGGAATTCTAAAACCATCAAAGATTTCTGAATTACCATGGAATATTATTTTCCTTGTAATGGGTGGTAATGCTTTAGGTACTGTCGTAAGCGATTCAGGTTTGCTTGGTCTTGGTAATGATCTTTTGAAATCATTACTTGGAGAATCTTCCCTCTGGGTTACACTTCTTATAATAAGTCTTTTCATTGCTTTTGTTAACGTTTTCGTGTCGCATACTGTATCAACAACAATTATTTTGCCTTTGGTATGTAGCTTTGCCAAAGACAGTCCTCACCTCCGTTTGTATGCTATGTCTGCATGTATTGCCACTACATCATCACAAATTTTGCCTGTATCATGCTTCCCCAATTTGTGTTGTGTCTCACTTCAGGATAAAAATGGGAAAGAGTTTATCACAACTGGAGATATCATTAAGGGTGGTTCAATAGCTACAGTTATTAGCCTAGTACTATGCAATACCATGCTTTACTTCTTAGGTTTAGCAATAGGGCTCTAATAAATAATCAATAATCATTTATTTTTAACATCATGAAAAACTAAAACACCTACATCCCTCAGTAATAGCTGTGATGATACGTTCTCTCATTATGAGTTCTGATGAATAGTTTGGTAATTTAAAGTAATTGCGGCATGTACTAACTGATGGAAGATATGAATCTGGATTCTTTCCATTATCGATTGATGCTTTGACAATGGTCAATGGAGGATCTAGTTTAGAGATCCCTCCAATAGGTAATCTTGTTGAGCCTGTAACAAACTGAATAAAGAGTTTCTGATGAAGACTGTCCAAAGAAGCAACAATGGATGCGAAATCCTTAATAATTTTCTGGCTCTTTTTGTATCCATGATCTGCAAACAAATTCTTATAGAGCTCATCCTCTGAAAGCATTACACTGTCCCCATTTATCAATCGAACAATATCATCACCAGAAAACAATAATTTTAACAACCTAATGTTAATAACAGAATTCAATCCTTCAATAAATGGTGTCATGAGCTTATAAAATGATTCGCCGCATGTGAAATCCTTGATGCATGAAATATATTCATCAACGTTGCTGGAGTTGATAGTTGAATGACTTGATTGAAATGATTGCTCATAGCCGAAGTATATATATTCAAGATCAACTAATGAAGATGGATCTAAAAAACGTAAGTGAAGGGAATGATCAACATTTTGAAGCAATACATTCTTCTGGAAAACCACATCAAAAAGGAATGGGGACACTGGAAAATCAACTGTTTGACCCTGTATTATAATCTTCCCAATAAATATTCCTAGAATGAATAGCAATTTGGGATCTGCTGTTGGGGATGGAAACAGTTCAATTTCATTGCCATGTCTCCAAAGATTTGATTTTTGCTTTGATAACTCCTCTGCGAAAATGGAAAAGAATTCGTGAGTAGGCCCTTTTCCGAATCCAGCTTCATTTTGGAATCTAAACTTGAATTCTGTGGGACCTATCCCATATTTACCAAAAAGATCACACCCATTACTAAAAATCTGATTTCTATCAACGTTAAACTCAAAAAATTGAATATATTTGATAATGTTTGATGATTCCTCTGCAAAAGCACTTTCTATTTGTTTGTTTGTTAAAGATCTTGTATTATAAAAACTATTAAACATATTGATTCTTTGAGAAATTGGAAATAGAAAAGGAAATTCGAACATAAAATATGAATACTCACTTTTCAAACCAAAATTGAGGTATGAATATGATTTTTGATGATCAAGTTTTCCCAATAACACTTTGGGAATAGTATTGATCTTCTGATCTGCAATTTTGATTTTTTGTAGTAAATAAATTGCCTTCCTAACCGGAGTAGGTATATCTGGATATCCGTCTGTATAAAATGAATTTATATTTGTCATCGATGATGGAATAGCCTCAATAACAATTGGTGATTTAAATGATTCGGAAGAATCTAGAGCTATAGATGTGGCAACAAAAATAGCATCACACACATTGAAAAATCTTCCATTAATGCGAAAATCATAGCGTTGGTATGATTGATCATCAATCATCCTGGAAAAGAGGGCATAAAATGTCTCTGACGTATACTGATCGTTTAAAATCATAGCAATCTCAGGATTTTGAACTAGCTTTTCTCTTATATCATGATACGAAACCCCTTGTGAATTCATGTTTATTAGACCTTCTACATGCAAAAACGAATGTCCAAGACTGAACCTCGTTTTGATAATCTTCTTATTACCTGATGTTATTATCTGAAACCTTCTTTCATCATCAATAAATGATTGCAAAGAGAATTTATCGCTATTCTTGGATATGGTATAGTTTTTAAATATTACTTCTGTTTGTAATGATAAAAAATTCAATAACCTTGATTCAACACTAGAATCAATTACCTCAATTAGCCTATCGATAATTTCAGTAAAAAAGACAAGAAAAATATTTGATGGGCTTTCAGAAATATATGTGCAAACATTTTCAATAAAATGTGGATCATCGAAATTAACTCTTGGCGATGATGAAAACTTCGTGCATTTTTCAGAAAGCATCTTGATGTTCTCCTTATACCATTGTACAGATGTTGGATCTGGCTCTATCATTGAGAGTTGAAATATAAAACCTGCGTCAATACATTCATCAAGATTAGAAGTATTACATAATACCAATAAACAATATGCGCATGTTTCAGAATCTAATTCTTTAGCCATAATCGAAATTATGTCTTTCGTGATTGGAATATGATTGTGGAATACAATTATGGAAAGAGTCTGTACCCAAAGGTGATATTCGATTTTTTTAATGGAAGATTCATTCATTATAAATGGGGTTATTATAGAAAAAACATTTCCAATATCTTTTTGACATGACTTCGGCTTTTTGTTCCAGCAAAATGATTTGAATAGTGAAGCAATTTGAACATTAGGTAATAATGATAAAAGAAATCTTATAGTAATCTTGGCAACTTTCTCAGATATTTTGGAATTCAATAATCTTTGAACATCCAGATAAGTGATATTTTGGCATAAAACTACAGAAAATCCTTTCTTTTGTCCTAATTGTATTAGGGTTGAGAGTGTATCATTAATAGTTTTAATGTTAACAGTGGTATTCAAAAATTGATATGCCCTTTTTATCAAGCTATTGCTCTCGCTAAAACCATAATCAAAAAGCAAAAACAAAGATGTTGTGAGACAATATTGAGAAACTTGTTCATCAGTGGAATTACTCATGATGGTGTTGAAATGTGATATTAATCCCGATACTTCATTCTTTTGATATTTTCCCTTATTATATCTAATAATACTTTCAATGGTTTTTAAAGAAGATCTTTGTTCAACAATACCTAACATTTGGATTTTAGAGAATACCTCATTTAGTTGTATCATCTCATAAAACACTGGTTTTTCTGTTTTTGCTATGGAATTTATTATTCTAAAACATGATTCAATGCACAAACTATGCTTTGAATTCCCCAAAATCCTTAAAACAGCAGGAAATCCATTACCATTCAAAAAATACTGGTTTGTTCTGTCAGAAAACTCTAATATAATAGCGGCCATAAGTAAAGTCTTCGACAAAATGCTTTCATCAAGGTTAATTGAGAATATTGAATCAAAAAAAACACATATTTGTTGGGCACTTTCATTATTCATTGAACCCGAAACATCTATCTCCATAAATAGGAGTTTATCGATTGTTTCATTGATAACATGCTCATATCTTTCACGATCTGAGCGGATTTCTAGCAAATTCATGCATATTTCGGGCAAGGACATTTTTTTAGCCACTGTCAACTTTACAAAAGACTCTTCTTGATAAATGAATCTTTGGAAGATAATTCCAATAATAGTACAGCATGTGCTTTCATTATAGAAAATTTTACTAGTATTACTGTCAAAATACAGCCAAATGTATTTTTTAGAGATGGTGGAAGTGAGCTTTAACATTTAATGAATATTCCCAGATCATAGTCCAATAAAATGATTGGATTGGATTGAACATCATCTTTTTTTTACATTGAGTTTATATTCTCCAAATAAGGCTACCATGAGATATGTGAGAAATTAGATATAGCAATTGGTGCATTAAAATTTAAAAATGTGGGTTAATTGCATGAATTATTGTTCTCTTTTTAAAAGGGAAATTTCAAAAAATTACCCATATAAGTAACATATCAACCAAGGTAAAAATACATGTGGAGGGGAGGATTAGATTATTTTAATTGAAGCCCCAACACCTTGAACAGGCATCAATTGATGATCCGAGAGGTGTTACAGGTACTATTCACCTGAAATTACGGTTGAGGAACTCATAATAAATGTTTTTCTTAATATTGATTGTGGATGAAAGTGAACACAAGATTTCCTCTTTCATCAATAAAAAAATATGCTCTATATAGTTCCATATTCGTTTTTAGTTTTTCATTGACTGGAATTTACATTTTGTTTGGACTAAATATATATTTGAATTCATAATTTTATATCAATTTCACATTAAAGATTTGAAGCCCAAAGTTCATTGAATAATAGATGAATTTTTTAAAAAAAAGATCTAATGAATGTGGTTTTTAATCCTCTTCTGATTTATTTTCCTCCTTTACTCTTGAGGAATTCAACAACACTCTTTTTCCTTATGATTGCTTCTTTTGAATAATGTTCCATATCACTTGCTAATGCTAAAGGGGTTTTTCCATCTTGATTCTTTTCATTTATATCTGCTTTATGATTAACAAGAAATTCAACAACACTTAGATGACCTTTTTTTGCAGCCCAATGAAGATAACTCTTATAATAATCTACCTCGAAAGTCGGCGCCCTGATGAAGTAGTATTCAACAACACTTAGATGATCATAATAAGCAGCAAAACCAAGAGGAGTATAACCATGTTTACCACTTGCATTTATATCAGCCTTATGATTAACTAAACATTCAATAACACTAAGATGACCTTTTCAGGCAGCTAAATGAAGAGGAGTTTTACTAAACAAAATGACTCAACTTCCCAGTTTTTTGAATCTATATTGGCTTTGTGATTAACTATATATTCAACAACACTAAGATGACCATTTTCAGCAGCATTATGAAGAGGAGTATAAACATACATAAAAACTTAAAATATGAATTAAATGTATTGACACTTCTATCATCATTTGCCAACAAATACACCACACTAGATAAGTTACCTTTAATTGCAGCCTTATAAATATCACTTTCGAAATCTGGTGGTTGTGTCGATTTCCATTTTCCAATTCTTTCATAATCCTCTTCGGCTTTATTCTTTCTTTCCTGCTCTTCTTGTAATTTCTTTTCCTCTTCTATCTTCTTTTTCTCATGCTCTTCTCTAAGGATCTTTTCTTTTTGAATTCTTTCTTCTTTGAGCCATCTGATATCTTTTATCCCATGTAAATGTAGATTCAAAATTATTCTTTCTTAGTAACTCGAGGAATGGTAGAGTGATCCATTTGTTGCATATTCCATAACAATATACTCACCTTCTTTGTTTCTTAATGTTCCAAAAAAGCGGATTATATATGGGGAATTCATTTTAGATAGTAATTATGCTTCATTCAGGAATTCTTGCAAGATCCTATCCTCCCAAAATTGTCTTTTTAACAGCCACTTTACCAAGAATTTTTGATTCTGCTAAATATACTTCGCCACAGCCTCCTCTCCCTAAAACTCGAACAAAAGACAAGTCATCTAGAGGGTTTTGAATCATTTTAATTTCCGATTATTTATTGGTTTGACAACAATATTGTGACAATATAAAAACCTTTAATTAGGGTAAATCTTTTATTTCAATTTTTTTGATTTGAAAAATGAGGAAAGTGAGAAACAAAATGATATGAAATAGATCTATTTTCCTAATATACCGAATGATTTATGATTATAAATGTGAATCCCAAAATGTAACAATGAAGTGGTTAACCAAAATAATGTTGATGAACAATTTTTCCAATTATTCAACAAAAGAGATAGAATCCATGATTGATTTCCCCAAATTAGCTTTGTTCCATTACACCAAAAGATACATCATTGATTTTTCGATTATCTTTAAAATAACAAAAGGTATCTGATCCAATAAACTCCTCTATTAGAATCTCAGTACAAGTTTCCACATATTTTATGAAACAGTGAGCAAAACTAAGTTATTAACCAATTTTTGGATATATTTAAGAATTTTTCTTTGTTAATCAATGATTTACACGAAAAATAATTATTGAGTAATACTCTAATATTAATTCATTGATTTCTACACAAATTATGAAATTCTAAACAATTATTAATGTCATTCAATTTTTGATTTCTTCTTATCCATCATTTTTATCAACACTCTCCCAAAATTGTTAGAAATGAGGATATAGTGATATAATGAACAATTGGAAAGAATCAAAAAATGACTTATTATCTCTTTCTATTCTTGCCTCTTATGACCTTTGGGAACATGCCCAATCATGTCCTTCATATTTTAAACCACCCACATCATGTTTTTTACAATTCAATGTGTTATTATTTTTTCAATCAACTAAAAATCCAGTTCTGATTGTCTAGGGTATTAACCTTTAGAATTTGATCCATCATTGATGGAATTCTTTGAATTATATTATGTTAAGACTAATTCTACTCAGATACATGCATCATTCTAATATTTTGTGAAAAACCAAAATTAATATTGTTACTTTGGGTTGTTACAAATTTGATTTCAAAAAGCCTTCAAAATGTTTAATACTTAAGAAAATGGATGATATTATCATATTAATGATTCACTTGCTCAGATTTTACAATCAGCCAATATCCAAATAAACAAAAATATTAAAAAACATATATTTATTCCAAAGCAATTACTTGAGAAATTCGTACCAAATTGGTTGGAAAATAGTAGTATGTGTTGATATGAATATAAACACGTGTATTTTGATCCCATGTATTAAGCGGTATTTCATCAAATAGTGATTCCAATTGTTCAGCAGAATCAACGGATTCTTCAAAGAAAGAAACCACAATGATCCTTCCATTTCTAATATGATTTTTTAACTCTTCTTTAATCGTTTCAAATTTGGATTTAGAATTAAGGAAAAAATATTCACTTTCATCAGAAAGTCCCAAGAAAAATTTTGTTGATTTTGAGAGATCCGTCGAATGAATAATATTTAGTTTTTCATGGCTTAGAGATAAAGAGACAACATTTTGTAGTTCTGGTATACTTCTCCGATGGGTACTTAGTATTGATCCCGAGGCAAAAGAATATAAATATTCGATTAAAGGGCAATTTGAATCCCATGATTCAAGCATTTTGGAACATTTCTCAAAAGAAAAAAGATATAAAGAAGAAATTTTGCACAGTGACTGTAAATTCTTGAAGAAAGCCATTACCATAGGAACCTGTTCCCTGACCCATGGAAATCCGTCGAGAGCGTGGTCATAAACCATTTGAGTTTCTTTAAGAATGTCCATTGATGTTGACAATAATTGATGTTGAAGCTTTGCTTCTTCAAATAAATGGTAATTCATTGAATGAATATCTTTCAACTGTGAACATAATCTTTGTAAAGACACGAATAGGTTTTCTTTCTGAGCATGAAGGTTCATTTCAGCAGAATCCTTTTTAAGAGACAAAGTAGGTAGCCCCCTGTCTTTTGAAAGTATGGATTCAATTCGAGAAGGCGAAAATGTTAATTCAGCAATAAAACTCATATGAGGAGGTAGGATTTTTGGAGGCTGACCGACAAGTAAAATAACTTTGAATGAATTATCAAGAACAATTGTTTGACCATTTAAAACAGATGTGGTAACATTTGGATTTGCTATGGCGCAAAAGAATTGGTGGTTAATGATTGTCTCTGAGTTATCAATGACTAAGATTCGACCTTTTTCAGAGGCCTCTGCTACATCAGTTCTGAACCTTAATGATCGTGGATTGGTATATTGAAATTCATAATGGGAAATAACAGGGTTTATATGGCCCTTTACAGCACCTAAAGAATTATATGCAGTTTTAAACGGATCGAAAACTACAATGACCCTATCTGATGAAAACAAAGAAATTATAAGAGGATTATCACTTCCAATTATCCCCTTCAGTGAAACATAAAAGGTTGAATCAACACCAAGGGAATCAAGTTTATCATAAAGAACTTCTTTGACTCTCTTTTGTGATAATGGATCAAATAACGGGGTAATTGAACAATCAACAACGGATTTCAATACAAAATCGGGTATATGAGTCCCAAACCTCCTTTCTCCCTCAGAAAATCTGTTAAGGTCATCCATTAAGAGAGGAAAGACTCCAGATAACTCAATCGCTGTAGAATTGAAAATAATCAGATTCTCCAAAACTACTTTTTGGTTGTAGATCTTTGATGACAATGATGACAAAACATTTTCACTTTCTTCTAAATTTTTGTTTGCTTCATTTAACCTATTGAGAGCATTTTTCAGATCTTCTTCTTTACGATTCAATTCTTTCAGAATTTCTGAGATTTTGGGATTGACTGAAGGGTTAAATTTGGTTCTTTTTGTATGTTTGTGCACAGAATCGAGCCACTTTGATAGGTATCTAGATGCTGTTCCATGAGGGAAATTAGTATCACAAATTTCAGGATCCTGCATAACAACATCAAATTTTTCAAGAACCTCAGGAGATATATTATTGGGATCAAACAATAATAGAGATTGACCAATCCTCCCAGATTTCAATATCCCTCTTGCCTCAGGCCAATAATCAGATCCATTTCTTGGTGTTAAGCTGTGTAAAATGCAATATGCAGAAAATAATTTCACAATTTTATCAGAAGGATTCTGTTGAACATACAAATTGTATTGCTGCTCAGCCGTAAATGCTTTTTGCGCTCTTTTGGTAGCAATATTATACTCAGCAAGGGTTTTAGATTCATCTCTATCTTTGTAGTCCATAATTTTCTTATTCTCATTAGCAATAGAATCAAACTCTATTTGTGCTCTTGCGACATCTCCACTACAATTTTGAACAATAATCCGTGCATTTTCAACAGCTTTTTGATTTGCTTGCTGCATCATTTCATCAATTTTAATTTGTTCTTCAATATCGGAAATTCTTTGTTTCGAATCATTGATTGATGCCTCAATGGATTCAATAACAATAATCACCTCTTTTAGAAATACTTTCCTTTGTTCATGGTATTGTTGAACCCGTTGTATTAGATAATCAAACATTTGTAGAATTGCTGGTGATTGAGAAATAACAGGCACATATCCATCAATTGAATAAGAAGATAAGGATGAAAGCAACTGGTTAATCTTGGCATTTTCAGTTTGTGGTATTTCGTTCGATTTGTCCCAAACCTTAAATATAGAGTAAATATTTTTTGAGATTTCAGATGTATGTGAAATAGAAAAAACAATATGTAGGTTTTTGAATAAATTCAATTCTATATAATGAAAATCATAGTGTCTCACAGAATTAATCTGACTAAATGATCCATAAGATTGATCTTCCTTCCTCTTATTTGAATCTTTCTTTGTTCCATCTGCTAAAGGACAATAGGGAAATGAGTTACCGATTCCACTTTCGGGAATGAAAGATTCATCTGAAAGGATCGAAGATAGGAAATGTTGATGGGAAGATTTTAATCCATTTACAATAAGATCTAAAAGCACTGGATCTGGGATTCTGGAATATAATAGGATTGGTTGTGATGAAACCAATGCTTCTCTAAATATTCCAGGAATCTGTTGTTGGGAATTAAAAAGAATAAATTTAGATGATACAATCGAACAACAGAACTTTGTAATGCATTCATAGTCAATATTCAAATCGTTAAGTATAATAGAATGGGAACAAGGCAATACTAATGTGTTTAATATAAAGGAGGAAAATTCAAGAGATAGTGGTGTAAGGGGTATCCTAAATACATATAAATGAACAAATGGCGATAAAACCGAAGAAAATGAAGGATTTTTTTCTATTTGAATATATTTAAAAGACTTATCCCCACTTTTTGGAGAAAGGACAATGGATTTTTCAAAATGTTTCTGGGGTTTTGTAATGCTTAAATTACATGAAATACTGGAATTAAGAATAAAAAGAAGAAACTCTGATAAATCCAAAAAAAAGTTAGGATTAATGCTTTCAACAGATCTGATTATTTTGCAAAAAGTGTGCAAAAAGCGAATTTGGCTATCATTATCCCTACAAATCTTAATAATTTCTGGTAACACTTTGGAAAACTGTTGCTGGTACTGAACACAATGAGCTTGAGGGAAATTATAATGAACAAGGATTCTTAATAATATCTCTTTGGACAAATATAAGAGATCTGAATCAGTGTATGGTTGTATTCTCAAAGGAAAGCAACTAGATGAGAGCTGATAAGAAATATTTTCAACCGACAATAAAAAAACAATTCTACGAAATGATTTGATCTCATTTCGAATAATAGCATTTCCAGTTTTCAATATTGACAGTATTATCCCATATAAATCACATTCAATCGGGAATGGGTCAATAATACAAAGACATACTCCTTCGTCTTTAGGCTCCACTATCCCTTCAACATTAACAGAACACACAGATAGCAATATCTTGAAAAAACTTTCGGGGGTTGTGTCTTTCCCATTAAAATATAATGTGAGAAACAATGGTTCTCGGAAATAATATGAGCTTAGGTATTTTATCATTGTTGTTTTCCCAGATCCTTTAGGCCCAATTAAACAACAAGACTTTCCATTATTTATTAATGGGACAAGAAAATCAATGCTGTGTAAAAATTGGGAAGTTGGTACATTAGTGAATGAGATTGGCCCACATAAATTTTCAGAAAATTTTGCAATTAAATTCGGATCAAATTGAAAACTGTTTCGGCTACATGATATATGAGTGAATGCAAAATTGTTTAATTGATGATCAATTACAAGTTCAAAAATATGCTCTTGCCTATTCAATGACGGAATTTTGGATTTAATGAAATCCGAACACCCAATCCAATCATCAATACTCGGTAAATCAAATACCTTCGACCAAAAAGCACAATAGCCAATTAAAGAGTCTAATCCACTTGATTTTTCTAAATGATATTGATTAATGTAAATAGAAAAAATCTGAAAGAATACATAAAGTTGCAATGAGCCTGATACTAAAGCTGTTATCAATTCCTTAATCTCATCAATTATCTGTTGACTAATTTGGAGTTCAAGGTTGGTAATCCAATAGTTTAGAAGGTCACCAGATCTTATTAAAGGAGTGCTAAATGATACCAAAGGAATGGGGACTTGGTTTAAGTATAGTACTGGAGACATGCACTCAAAAATTAAGATTGAGTTCATTGAAACTCCTAATAGAGACTGAGATCCTTCACAAATCGAAGATCCAAATCGAAGCGAAGAAATATGAGATAAAAAAGAATCATCAAAGGCAGCAATAACATGAAATACTGTTGGTCTATCATCTAACTGCAGCAAGGCCTTATTTAAATCGCGAATCCAATTCTTCGAAGCAAATGCTAGCGAAAAAAAAGGATAACTGAGTGATTGGGCCGCAGCTTTGATACATGTTGAGATTCCAGAAAATTGGGGTCCGGTTACCATAAATATCTTCTTCCCCGATTGTAGTTGTCTTGTAATTGAATGCACCCCTTTTAAAAAATCTGTGGTAGATATCATTGATTTAACAACTTGAATAAAAAACTTACTTTGTTTCGACTCAACTTCATCAAAAACAATATCTTTAACTTGGTTGTAAACATTACTTGGAAGAATTGCTTTTATATCAGATACATAGTCAAGGCTATATCGAGGATAGTTTTTCTGAATCTGGGTTTCAAACTGTTTAATAATAGAAATAGGATGAATATATTTTGAAAGGGTTTGTGAAGAAAATGCAACCATTTCAGGTTGAGTGGCAAATATTGAAATACCAATTTGGTTAATGTGTAGTTCATACTCTATACTTGGAATTTTAATAAATTGCTTCCCAACAGATAAAATAGGGTCAGCTTTATCAAATGTTGCCGTACAAAAATATGGTCTTTTCACTAATACTGCCAATTCAAACATTTGTTGTGATGATAATAGCTCAATATCAGATAAACAAGTCCATATATGTATTGATTGTAAAAGATCTATTATTGTTGAGATGCGAGATAGATCTGTTGAGAGGGTTGAGTGCAATATCATACAATGCCTTCCACAAACAAAAGAAAGCTGTTGAATTGTTAATACAGCGAGAGAATTTTTTTCTGAAAACAATAAAATTGGTAGATTGTTATTGATATTTGAAATTATACTCGAAATTTTCTCAATATTAATACTGGAAAAGAGATATGAATCTGAATCAACAAATTGAAAGCCATAATCAATAGAAGAAATACCATTTGTGATCTTAATACTGCGATCATGAACTATTGCTTTTAATGGGTTTCCGGAACTACATATTGCTTGGATAAAGCAATTAACATAATGGGATTTGGGACCAGAAAATGGAATTTTAGTTTCTGAACAATTCAATAATACAGCAAGAAAGCATAATTGCAATGGGAGGAGATCAAGTGGAATTTCTTTATTAATATACCTCCAAAATATGGTTTTAAGCACTAAAGATAATTCTGATTCTAGAACTTGAACAAGTTCTCCAATTGGCAAACTTGTTGAGATAGGATGAACCAAATCAAATTTATCCTCCAAGCACACAACAATGCTTCTGATGAGATTATTTGAGTCCAAAACAAATGATTTGATTGAAGGAAATAATAATCCTAGCATAAAAATCTTCTGAGTGATATCTTTGGTAAAATAGAGATCAATGTGTGTGTCAGGAATTAAAAGTAATCTGGGGACTTTATTTCTTAGAGATGTTAATACTTCCATATAAGACACATGTATTTCTTTGAGTTGACTCCTAATATTCTGAAGTCGAATTGAATGAAAATCTTTTTGGGCAAAATCAAATAGTGATGGATAATGTTTCAAAAAATCAATCACCGAATAAAACTCAGATATACAATTATTAAACTTAATTATTTCATTATCCATAGAAGCAAGACTTTTTATAAGAACAAGAGACTGAGATAGATTTTGTATTGATCCAATTAGTTCTATTAAAGTTATCATTTGGTGAAGTTTCTCAATTAAAGCCAGAGAAACACTAACTTTTGATTCATCAATTCCTTCTTGTTGAAGAATCATTACTAAAGAATTATGTTTCTCATGTAAAATACTATTTAAACCATCCAAATTGGTTATTATGTTATTCTCAAAAACAAATTGAGAGTTCTTAATAATTGTTTGCGTTGATATAATCTCCATGTCAGTTTTATCTTCTAACTTCGATTGTTTGTATAATTGATCTATTTTATCGAGCTTGGAAAATATATCAGAAACGTTTTTCAAATGTGATATTGTCATTTCCTCATATTTGTCTTCGCCTAACAAATTAGCAATACTCAATTTATGACTTTGAAGGACTTTTGATGATACAATTTGAGCACAACCTTTCATTATAGGTATGAATCGTTCAATATCATTCTTTGTAGAAATTAATAACCTCAAGGATTGTTTATCATTTTTAAATTCAGAAGTAAGTTTTCTAAGAATAGATAACCACGAATCATATTGTTTTTTAATCTGACAAAAATCTAATAATCTGATTGCAGTGTTCTCCCATATTTTAAATTCGGATTGACAGTTATTCACGGTTCTCCATAAAACAATCCTAGGTTCGGTAAACTCATCATATGAAACATTATTTAAAAGCAATTGCATCTGAGAAATTTGCTCTTTTCGGAGGTGCAAATGGTCTAGATATTCCTGTCTTTGCTGTTTATGCAAATTGTTTTTTTCCTGTTTGAGAAGAACAATAGTATTTTCAATTTCAGCATTAATTGACGAGATTTTCTCAGGAATCTCTCTGAGATATACAACAATATTCCTTTCCAGCGAGGAAATAGCTTTACCAATTTCGATTTCAATTAAAAATGGCCAGAGAAGCAAATTCATTTCCTTTTTTAGAATTGAGGTATCAATACCAAAAGAGTATTCAAATAAAAGATCAAGTTTTTCCTTGATAATTTCTTTTTGATGATTAAAACAAATCCTTTTGCTTTTCGATGAAATAATGCAATTATATAATGAGACGCAGTTATCGATAGAACGTAATTCCATCTTAAGAAGATTATTCATTTCATTATAATCAGAATTAAGACTGTCCATTTTGCTGATAATATCAAATTCAATCATTCCAAGCATAGTTGAAACTTGTTGGTCAATATAGTCTACAATCATGGTTCGATGTTTGATAAAATTTAGTTCAATATACCCAATTCGAATAAAATGTGCCATCTTTGATAACATCGAATTCTTGGTAGACTTTAACTCTAATAAAAACCCATGATGATTATTATTTATAGGGTTAATATTCTGGATTTTTGTCCAATTATAATTCATATTTTCGGATAAAACAGGGAAAATTGACAGAATTCGTTTGAATTGTTGATCAAATGAAGAATTAAATATACTTTTCGATTGATTATACAACTCAAAAAATACTTTCGAATTAAATAGACCGATTGGGGGAAGAAATCTATGAAAATCATTATCAATTAAAAAATTCTCATAACGAGAATCATTACTTTTTAAAACTTCTTCTGGTCCAACCTTTTCGAACAAAACTCTCAAGGGGTTCACTAAGGAAAACAATTCATCTGGAATTATAGAAAACATATCTGTTACTATACCCTGAATATCCATATAATCATCACCGAAATCCATTTTCATCAAAATTTTTTGATTTTTGAGGGATTTTTGAGAAATTCTATGACCGATCAGAGACAAATCTCCAATTTGATCAAACTCGATTTCGGGTATATGCAAATCCATTTCAAAGATACTGGTAAATGTTAAAAAGTTAAAATCTATCAAATCTCTAAAAAAAGTTTCCATAATGATCCCAAAAAGCTTACAAAAGCGAGAAAATTTAGAATCAACACATGAGAAAAATAGTAAATATGGATGATTCTTATCGGTACTTGAGAATTTCAACAAATCATTTGAGTCAAGAATAAGCCCCATGTGCTCATATATCTCATTTGATATATCATTTGAACAAGAAATCATATACTGCCTAATTTCATTTAAAATATTTCGATGTATCTCATTCCAATCTCCAAATAAGATAACAGATTCATTGATAAATTTTTCTAATGCGTTTTTTATAGAAATAGAATATTTTAGGATAATCTTTCGAATTCCAATTAATGATCCCATGTATTCACATGAACCAATAATGTTATTAGACAAAGACATTATTTTGCTTTTGATATTATCAAGCTGAATGGTATTGACATCATCTGCAAATTGATTTTGATGATATAGATTTAGGTCCAATCCATTATTATTGACAACACCTAATAATTCTGGATTTTTATATATTTTTAAATATCCATTAATAATCTCTGCTTTTTGAACACGAATAATAAGACTAAGAGCATCTTTAGATAAGGAATCAAGCAATTTAGGGGAAATAAAACTTAAAATATCATTAGGCAAATCAATTGAATCCAAAAACATTTCTGTCCTAATGTATCTCTCATGAAAATCTCGTAAGCTAGTTGCAACTTGTTTCCTTTCACTTAGAAATTCTAATGTTTCGTCTAAAAATAAAAGGTTAAACCGGGATACTTCTTTTGTTATCTCTTTAGGGGTAGATATTGTTATTGAATACATATTTGAATCATCATTAAACGAATTCACAAAACACGGAACCCACTGCAATTGCTTATTTGTATCCATATATTGCGTTAAAGCTTGAGTTTGAATCCCTTGTTCAATGAGAATTGTCTCAGATCTCCCAATTGGTGATTTACAATCAAATAAATCAATTGGTAAACGATTTTTCGTGATATTAAATGGCTTAATTTCAAAAGGAAGTTGTCCTTGATGAATTTTTAAAGTCTTTTCAAGAATCATTCGATCATATTGGCTATAATCTATCATTTCTTTGCTATCCCATTCACATACAGGAGATATAATGCATCTTTTTGTAACGTTTGTATAGTTTTCCTTCCTTCTCCTTGGAGTTATTTCTTCAATTGATTCATCATTTCCATTTCTAGAAACAGTATTTTTTAAAAACATTTTTCTAGAACGTGTCACTAATGGAGCCTTGGGATAAGATGGAAGATATATTTGATTTTGTTCAGTATTTGGTTCATCAGGTAATAATCCCGTATTTGTCAATAAAACAGATTTTGTATCAAGTAATTTATAAGTTTTGCTTTCTATATGCATTTGAAGCTTCTTAATTGCTTGATTTAACCGAATAGATTTTTTTTGCATATTCACACTTTTAACGACTAAAAAACTTATTAATATAGACTTTTAGATATCACATTTTCCATCTTTGCAAGTTGTAACAAATGTTTGAACCGGTTCTTCCTTCTTTGCGTTTGTTTCTAAGACTTGAAACTCTCTTGAGCCATTTCTGTATACTGTCAGCCCCTTACATCCTGCTTTCCACCCTTCGATGAAACCTTTTCTAACATCCTCTTCACTAGCTTCTTTCTTAAAGTTGATTGTCTTTGAAATAGCATTACAGCAAAACTTCTGGACATTCGATTGCATTAAAATGTGATCTTCTGCAGATATATCCAGTGATGTAACAAACACCTTCTTAAGGTGTTCTGGAACACCAGTAACGTTGTGTAGAGTGCCTGTTTCGAGGATTTTGTCCATAACTTCATCATTGTAACAATTAGCTTTTATCAAAGCATCTTTCAAATGCTTATTAACAAATGGTTCCATCTTTCCTGCCAAACAATTACCTCTCCTATAAGCTAAAGCAAAATATGGTTCTACACCAGAAGAAACATCTAAGAGCATAGCTGTTGATCCTGTTGGTGCAACATTGGTTAATGAAGCATTTCTCATGTATTGGCCCTTGGTTGCCCAAACACTCTTTTCAAAGTTAGGGAAGTTACCCTTTTCTTTTCCAAGATTCATTGATTCATCAATTGAAGTCTCTTGAATAGTCTTCATAACGTTTGTTGCACAATCTCTTCCCTGTTGAGAATTATATGGCAAATCGAGTTTGAACAACATATCAGCTAGCCCCATAATTCCCAATCCAATTCTCCTATTTCCTACAAACATATCTTGTACTCTTTTAACGGGGAATTCAGTTAAATCAACAACATTATCTAATAGTCTGATAGCAATCCTCGTAACGCGTTCAAGTTTCTCATAATCAACATTGCCATCTTTAACAAAATGCTCAAGATTGATTGAACCTAAATTGCAAGCATCACCTGAATGAAGATACTGTTCACCACATGGATTACAACATTCAATCCTTCCAAGACCAGGTAATGGGTTCGCCTTATTGACAGTGTCGATGAAAATACATCCAGGTTCACCATTGTTCCAAGCACAGTGAATGATTTCATCCATCAATTCAGGAGCTGAAATAGTTATATCACTAATATCGGTTATTCTTCCAGCAGCATCTCTAGTAATATATCTAGGTGACATCTTATTCCCCTTCCATTCACAAATCCATGGGGAAGGATCATTTGAAATAACTCTTTGCATGAAATCATCAGTCAATCCAACAGAGAAATTAAAGTTCTCAAAACAACTATTGTTCTGTTTGGCTTCAATAAACTCCATAATATCGGGATGATCAACTCTCATCATGGCCATGTTAGCTCCATGCCTACCATGTTGCTGAATGATACGAAATGATTCTGCAAAAATTCTTAAGAAAGAGAGAGGCCCACTTGATGAACCTAATGTTCTCTTGCACTTGAAACCTGCTGGTCTCAAGAGATGAAATGGAAATCCAATACCTGCACCTGCTTGTTGAAGCAATGCAGCATCTTGAAGTGTTTGGAAAATTGAATCAAGAGAATCTTCAAAGTGCAAAACAACACAATTAGATATAAGGGTTGTATCCGCTCCAGCATTTGCAAGGGTTCTTCCTGCGGGAATGAACTCAAAATTCATCATCACAGATTCGAACTCTTTTGCCCAATACTCAGGATCCTTCTCTTTTGATGCTAAATGCTTAGCAACTCTTGTGAACATCTCTTCAGGTGTCTCTTCAACTTTACCTTCTCCATTGTGAACAAGGTACCTTGATTTCATAACCTTAAGGGCATTGGTAGTAAAGGGGAGTCTTGTTGTGATTCCTTCAAATGTAATTGGCTGTTCAAGTAGTCCAGACATTATTATTAAAAGTGATCTGGTTCTTCGCGCCGATTTTTTGAATCCAGCTCTCGAATATTCCCGCGCAACATTCAAATTATTGAAAAATTTACATTTCTTAACCGATTTTGCGGGGAAATCCCCGCGAAATGTAAATCATCGCTCAAACGATTAGTAAACCATTATGAAGGGGCTGAGATCTGTTGAATTGTTGTCAAAAACCAAGGAAAGGTTTGTAGTCCTCGTTCAGAATTGCGAAAATGGTCATATATTTGTTTTGAATAAGATCAGTAATAATGTTTTGAATGAGACTGCGTTTGAAATGGCTGTTCAAAAGATTAACAATTTTGATTGCTTGTCTATTGTGACATTTTTTAGTTATTATGAACCAAGATTTGAGGGAGGTGAAATTACTTTGGCAATTCCCTATTATATTAATTCTTCTTTAAAAAAGATGATACAGAAGGAGAGAATTGGAAAATATCCTCTTTCTTGGAATTACACGAAAAAATCTATGGTAATATATTCAATTGCATTTGGGATGCAGTATTTGCATAGCCATGGATTTTTTTTTGAGTTGACATCATCCAATGTGCTTTTAAATTCCAATTTTGATGCCGTAATAACTGATTATTGGCTGCCAAATTTTCTAACATTAGAATCAAATAAGACATCCCCAATGAATAATGAGTCAGATACTTCTAGCTTAGTAGTTAGGGATATTATTAGTTTTAGTTTGATTATTAAAGAAATGATTACTTTGAAAGATGATTCTATTCCATATGATGTATTGTCTTCTTTGAAAGGCGGCTCTTTTGCAGATTTAATGCAGAAGTGTTCAAACCCTCCAACCAAAGGTTTTACGTTTTCGAACATTATTGAAGATATGGTGAATAATAAGGCCTATTTTCATGGTACAAATGATGATGTGTTTATAGAGCATGTAAATAGGTTAAATAGACACAAGAACAACAATAGAAGATTCAATCATGCCAGAATTCCAGACATTATTGATAACAAGGAACTATTTGAACACTATAAAAAGGAAACTGAAAATGGTGATTCAATTGCAAAATATATTTCAGGAATTTATAAAAAAGATGGAAAGGGTTGTACAGTAAACAAGCAGGCAGCTGTTAAGTTGCTAAAGCAATCCGCAGATGTTGGCGTTTCTGAAGCTGAATATTTATTATCGACTTTAATGTCCGGGAAACAGAAAAATTCCAAGAACAGAACTGAATCAATACAATATCTTATGAGTTCAGCAGTACATGGCCATCCAGGTGCTCAATTTTTAGTGGCAAAACAAATTATTGAAAGCCATACAATAGTTAATGAAAAATCATTTGTCATTAGTTTGTTGGAGTCTTCATATCATCAAGGAATTGAAGAAGCAAGGCATTTATTGATTCTGTTTTACGAGAATAATCATGAATTATCAGATGATTTATATGAAAGTTTAGTGAAGCGGTCTGCACATAATGGATATTCAAACTCTCAACTAAAGTACGCAAAGTACCTAATATCAAAGGATATCTCCAGATATAAAAAAGATATTGCAGAGATGCTTATCAGATCTTCTTTTCAGGGCGAAATTGAATCCATGAATCTATTATCAAATCTTATGGATCAACAGAAATTGAGTCTTACTAATAGAAGTGAAGAAATTGTGTTTTATAGGTTTGCTGCCGAAAAAGGTGTTGTTTCTGCAATGAATGCCTTTTCTTTAATGGTCGCATTTGGAATTGTTACCCTTGAGGATGATCGATTTGTTGCCAAGTATTTGAAGATTGCTGCAGATAATGGAGAAGACATAGCAAGGTTGGAATATGGTGATTTCTTATTACAAGGAAAAGGTGTACCAAAGAATCCTCAATTGGCTTACCATTATTTTAAATTATCAGCAGATAGTGGAAACCCAGAAAGTGCATATAAATGTGCTAAGGTGCTTATTCATGTTTTGAAAAGCAAAAATTCTGATGAGATTCTATATTATTTGAACATAGCTGCTAATAGTGGCATTGTTGAGGCGCAACGCGATTATTCCACTCTTCGGTTTATGAATAAAGGGACAGATGAAGAAATGGAATTAGCTGATCGTTACTTAAGAATTGCTGCAGATCAAAAAGATCCAATAGCAATGTATGAGTTTTCCAAAATGATTCTCGACAGTCCAGCATCAGAAAGCGATAAAGAACAAGGACTTCAAATGTTACGCGAAGCAGCGACTCAAGGTCATGTTAGGGCCAATTTCGTTTATGGGAAAAAGTGTATTAAAGGTGATTGTTTAGAAGAAGATAAAGACAATGCTATCAATTTCATTAGGGTTGCAGCCCAAGGTGGTGATCCTCAGGCTCAGTTTTTATATGGGAAACTTTTGTTGTGTGGAAAATTAGTAGATCAAAATATCACAGAAGCAATAGAATTCTTGGAGCTGGCTTCAAAACAGAAGGTCAAAGAAGCGTCTTACCAATTAGGAATGATATATCTCCATGGAAATGGTGTTAACATTGATGAAAAAAGGGCTGCCAAGTATATGAAGCAGTCTGTCGATTATAACTATGGACCAGCAATCAAAGAATACCGTCAGATGCTTGTCGAAGGGAAAGGTGTTTTAAAGAATCCTAATCAGGCATTCTGCCTCTCTTTAAGATGTGGTGGTATGAGGGATCATATCACGGGTAATTGTTCTGAAGAAGAGTCAAATGATGATATTGACTAATAATTAAGTTTACAAAACTTCAATAGTATTTATTGAATTATATAATGGGGGCTCAAATAATCAGAAAACAATAATCGATTTTCTGACGAATTTTCACAGATTGTGAACTTCAAATCATGTAAAATCAAGTCAAAATTATGAGAGAAAGTCCGTTAATTTATTTTGAAAATTTTCTAATCTTTAGCAAAATTTGTGTTGAAACAAGATTTTGATTTTGAAATTTGTACAAAGTATCCCTAATGTTCAGAATATTGTCAAAATAATTGTGGTTTTAATGAAGTTCTTTCACAATAGTTTCTGAACAATTTGCCAATACAAAAATGATTGAATCCAATGCAATTCTCCAAGATATTGGCTTATCTGAAATAAATTTGTTTTCTAATAAGCTTCATTCTGATAATATCGAAAAATCCAAGGAAATCCTTAGAAAATATTTGCAAAAGGAAATTGATAAGGAAAGTGCTTTAAATTCTATGAAGCATTATATAGGATCAACGGCTCCAATCGATAAAATTATTGATATATCTAATGTATCTGATGCACCATTGCAGAACTTTGTTGATAGTCCAATTCAAGAAGGAAATGGTAAAAAGAAGATTAGACAATGGACTCCCGATGAAGATTTGCGTTTATTAGCAGGAATAGTACGATTTGGTTGCGAAAACTGGGCAAGAATCGCTTCTTTTGTGGGAAATTGTCGAACCAGGTCACAATGTTCTCAAAGATGGGCGAGAACTCTTGATCCTCAAATATCAAAACTCAGATGGACAGATGATGAGAATAATAAACTCATTCAACTTGTTCAAAACCCAGTTCATGCTTCTTGGAGAGAGATAGCTCGACAAATAGGAAATAGGAGTGATGTACAGTGCAGATACCAGTTTATACATTTAATGAGATCATATAAAATCGATCCACGATATATTTATCAGAATATGATGATACAAAGACAGCCTGTGCCTTTTATTCCTGATAAGAAACCACAGATTTTAACGAAGAATTCCCAGAAACAACAACAAACATCAGTTTGCTCGACAGACATATACCCTACCCATGATACCCCAATCCAAGACTCCTCTGAGTCAAAGAAACAATTCAGCTTTTTAGCTGATAACAACCTCAACATTGAAATTGACAATGATCTTGTTTGGTAAATCAAGCGTTTTATAATATAGTATTAACAACATTTAGATGTTTCGGAATCATTCGACCTCCTTTTTGCTGTCGTCTCAATGATTGAGTCGAGTGATGAATCAAGGCGAGATATCTGATAAAAAACATCATCTATCCCATCCCCTGTGAAAGCTGATGTTTCTGCGTATATAGCAGCACCAATTGCATTTGCTGCCGCTTTCCCATCAGTACTGGATATACATCTTTCATTAATCAGATCTATTTTGTTCCCCAATACAACAGTTTTTACTCCTTGGGGAGCTTTATCAGCAATTTCCGCAGCCCAATCATCCAAATTTTCAAGTGATGATTTTGATGTCACGTCAAAGACCAAAACTACAACATTGGCAGACCTATAGTACATGGGAGCTAAGGATCTGAACTTTTCCTGCCCAGCAGTATCCCATATTTGTAGCCTGACTTGACTTTCAGGAGTGGCAATAATCTTTGTTAAATAAGCAGCACCAATCGTTGGTGGTGTATTCAAATCAATTGACCCATGAATTAATTTACTAAGAACACAACTTTTTCCTACTTGGGTATCACCAACCATAACAACTTTGATGCTTTGCATCCAGATAAGACTAATGAACCGAAACGATAAAGTCAACACAAATGAAAACGATGAAATAATTCAATTTTCCAAAAATAGGTTTCACAAGACAGGGGTCTAAAAAACAAGCCAGTCAACTATCAGCCTTATTGTAAATTTGATAACTTGAGATTTACATAATCAAGGGTTTTTGATAAGACATTTCAATATTAACAATAATATTCAGTTTAATTCATAAAACACCCTCATTTAATTGAATTCAAACGATTTCTATCGTTCGTTTTTCTTATTAAACAGATATTGGTCAATGTCATTACGAACTGTTGCCCAAATACGGGACATAGTAAATACATTAGGCAATGAGTATGAAATACTTACAGAAAATCGTGCCAAACTTGAAAATGACTGTATTCGACTTCGTGATTACATTGAAAACCAGATATCTCAAATTCGGTCTCTTAATGCTGATTTAGAAAAATTAAAAGAAGATTGTTTTTTTAAAAGCGAAAAGTGCACCAATTTGGCATCCATACCAGAACTCGCACGACCATTTCCAACGACTATTCCATATCCGAGCCCATTAGCAACTGTAGATGAACCCCACCATGTAAATTGGGAAGGAAATGGCTACGATAATGCTGTTTCTTCATCTGTTGAAGTCTCATTGCTTGCCGAAATTATCGAACTCAATATCATAAGTGCAAGTTCGTTCTCCCCCGATGGTGCGTGCGTGGCTGTTGGATCAAACAAGACACTAAGAGTTTACAACGTTGACAAAGATGAATTTGTAGCTCAATTCTTTATGGACGATAAGAAAGACGAACCAAATCATGTAAGGACGATTGCATGGTCCCCTGATGGAAGGAGAGTGATATGCGGTAGCGAGGATCATAAAATTAGGGTTTTCGACATTAATACATCTGCCCTTCTTACATCTTTTGTTGCTGGAGGAGGGGAGGTTTATCAGATACAGTATGCTCAAAAAGAAAAGTATTTTGCGGCAGTAACAGGGGATGGTTTGTTTTCAATGTGGAGTAGCTCTAATTTTTCCCAAATTTGTTCAATGAAAAGAGAAACACCAGAACCTGTGATTGCTACATCATTATCAATTTATGAAACAGACAAGTTGATTGCAATATCCTATAGTGATAGTTATGTGCTTCTGTTTGACGCAGACCACAAAAGGGTGATATTTGAAACACAGTGCCACTCAAAGGGGGTGTACACAATTAAATTTTTGCCTGGCCATAGAAAATTAGCGACAGCCTCTCTTGATAATTCCATTAGATTTTGGGATGTTTATGAAAATGATGGTATGTACGATTTACGTTTTATGAAGGCGATAGAGTGCCATACAGGATACGTTTTAACTTTATCTGTTGATAATAAAGGGAAATGGCTTTTATCTGGCTCAAAAGATAGAACAGCAAAGCTTATTTCATTAGAAACAGGGACAGTTATGCACAATGTTAAAACACATTCAAACTCAGTATTATCTGTTTCTATAAGTCCAAATGGAACTATGTTTTGCACAGGATCCGGAGATAAATGCTTGAAGATTTGGGCTATAACGCCTGATGATTCAAATGAAACAGAGTAACCAGGTAAAACCTGAATAGAGTTATAAAACTATTTGAATATTAACCGGTTTTTTTTTATCTATTTATGGAAGCAAATCATTCTCTCAAGTTCTTGTTAGAGGGATCTTTTATAATTCCAAATCATCAAATTCGAAACCCTGTTTCATGTGTTCCTTCATCGAGGGAAGATTCCGAGCTATTCAAGTATATTGATAAAATGTTTTTTGGTGATTTTAATCCAAAGTCGGTTTTTGACTTTGTTTTGAGACATCATTTGGAGAATAAAAGAAATTATTATAAAAATCCGAGGCAAGTAGTTGTAATCCCAAAGAAAATGCCTGAGAGTGTTTTTGAGGGAATTCAAATAATTCGCTCATTAACAGGAAGAGTTTTTTCCACCAAAGCTTCTTATCTAATATCCAATTCTCGAATCAGTGAGGGAATTAGTTGTCTAACTGAATGGCAGAAGTATATATTGCAACTTTCTTTGGATCATTTTCATCAAATTGTATGTATCGACGATATTTTCTCTAATGACGAAGAAAGATCCATTACCATCAAGTCAATTCTTGGGTTTTATTCGAAACTGAAAGGAGATATCGATGATGGATCCTTCTTCTGTGCACAATTTGTTGATAGCAGATCAAATCCAATATATTTATGCATCTATGATAACATAATTACTGATATCGAGAGAAAACAGAGTTTTGTTTTCTCTGAGAATGATTCTATAAGTGAAAACAGTTTATCACTAACCACAATTGGCACCCTCTCCAAAGAGAGTTTTAGGTTTTCTAATTTGGATAAGGTAACGCTTCGTAGGGCATTATGCCATTCAGGGTTTTCTTCAACATGGAAAATTATAGATACAATTCGATGTATGAGTCCTATCAATGGATTAACAACGATAGAACAAGCCTTATCCATGTCTTATGCCATATCATCATCAGGCCCTGATTTTATTCTTTCAGTTTTTTCTCTGTTTGCTGAAATTGATCAAAAATCAGCAAATCATTATTTTCAGTCACTATTTACTTTGTTTGCATCGACTAATCAACATTTAAGATTATTTAAACTCCTTTGCCTCAAAGAGCTAAGAAGAACAGGATCTACCAATGAATTGTTTCGACAAAATAATGTATATATACGATGTATCATTCAGTTTTTTAATCAAGTAAGTGCTGATTTTAAGAACAATACTGTAAAGGAACTTATTGATATTATTGGATCATCTCCAAATTGGAGCTATGATCACCCAAAGGAGAATGATATGTTTGTCGTAAATGATCTCATTCACAAGTTTTGGAGGCATCTTATTAATAAAATCGACACAATTCATCCAGGAATAAGAGCAATTTGCAGGTATTTGCGCCTCTTATCTGAAAGAGAGTTTAGACAAAAACATCTTAATCATCGAGCAATGTTTGGTGTCTTTTTGCTTCGCTTTTTGTTTGTTTCGCTGTCAACTCCTGATAATCCTGATATCGACCCTAAAAAGTTGGCTAAATCATTGCAATTTACAAAATTGCTTGCATTTGTTGGACAAATGTCAACAATAACAGGCGAACATCAAGGCGAGAGGATGAAATATAATGATATCATTATTGAGAGTTTTTCAATTGTTGAAGAGTTTTTTGACAAACTTTGCCAAGAAACTCCAATTGAACCTGTTATAATCCCACGACAAGAACTAATTGAAGCAGCATCACACTTCAGATCATTCATTATCGAAAAAGAAATCGCTTTAAGAGAATCAGATATTGATAATGATTTTGAAAAGTCAAAGACTGATGAAGCATTATCTGAGTTTATAACACATATCAGATGCTAAACGGAATATAATAATTACTTTTATTGAAAGTTTTTCTAGTTAGTGGATAAAAGAACCCAAAAAAATGAAACAAATCTCTATCGATATGTAATTAAAAACATGGGATACATCCCTGGGATATAAATGCTCAAATGAATTTTAGTTTAATTTTTTTCTCCCAATCTGTGAATCAAATGGGTTTCTATTTGCCTAATTACATGAATGGCCAATTAAGTTTTACAAATATCAACATAATTAAATCGTTTGATCATTTCTTTCGATCGGGAGTTGATTCCAGAGTTTCATTTCGAAAAGCATTTTTTTCTAGTTTTCTTAGGCCACCTATATATATAAACTCAATTTCTATAAATAACTCTCGATTTGGAACAATACAAGTATATATCCAGTTCCCATTTCCAGTATTAATATCAAACTGCCATTTTTTGAGATGCGTCACTACACAGCGTGATGATTCATCTCCAGGGGCATTGTTTGTGATAAGTGAATCCATATCTTGTTCAATAGAGATGACTACATTTGTATTATGTCATTCTCACTCAGGTCCTGGTGCTTGCTATATCTCATCTAATTTGGTTAATTGCCATCATATTTGTGCTTTTAATTGCTCTACAAGTTCAATTCTGAATAACCCTGCATCATTTTTCAAGGGTGGGTATTCCACAGAAGTTAGTTTTTATACAACAATGTATTCATCCGCACCAGATAATAAGGCATTTACAAATAGCAACACATTTAATGGAAGATATGTTACATTGTCATTTATTAATGCATGTTGTAACTCGCTTCAATCACATGGTTCTGTTTGTGAAGTCAAATCAATACTCAGAGTCTTTTGCTTCTCAATGACATGCATCAATTGTTCAAGCGAAGACATGGGGTTAATATACTTTTCAAGTGATACCATTTCTGTTTTTGATAATATATTAATTATTAACTCAAGAAGTGGGTTTATTTTCGAAATTATTGAAGGCTCAAGCCTTATTATCACGTCATGTTATTCTTATCATAATAAATTAAAAGGAATTGCACATATTCATGTTAGAGGACATTTATCAATGTCTTACTGCTATTTTGATTTCGAATCCGGCGAAATAGCTCGAAGGAATATCAAAACAAATCATTGTTTGTTTAATTTTTCTGGGAAGTACAGTCCAAATTTCCAGTACATTGGAGACCAATGCCAATATGATGTTGATTTATTATTAACAGAAGATAGTCTGAATAGCAAAGATAAAGATGGCCAAACTTTGTGGATAATCACCAGTATTATAATGGTTGCATTAATGATATTGGGTTTCATTGGAGGTTTTTCCTATTGGGACTCTAAAGGGAAACAAAACGAGCTTGAAAAATATACAGATCCATATCCAATTAGTGATTTTATTAACCTTGACTTTGCTATCCAGTAAAATGTATGTATTAGTAACATTTATTTGATTATCTAAGAGGATATACTCGAGATAAAACGGGTCTGGAAGTCATTCTTGAGGCAGCAACCGTTCTAACTCGTGGATGAATGCTTGTAGGAGAACCATAATGCTCTTTTTCTGCTAAAACAGAACGGGAATTAAGCCTAGCTCGAGGCAAAGAGCCATCATCAACATTGCCATTTTCAGCCTCAATAATTTTCTTTTGAAGATTCAATTTTGCCCATAACACAGGTTTAATCTCGCATGATCTATCTTTTTCAAGTTTTTCTAGCTTTCTTCTCCAGTTATCTTCAAAACATTTCATTTGGATTCGATGAGATGAAATAAGTTGCTCCCTTCTTTGATGAAAAGCACGATTAAACTTGTCTCTTTGCATTTGAAGTTCTTGAGCTTCTAGTTTATCAGCCCTTTCTTTATATGCTATGGCATCATCATATCTTTTGGTTAATACGAGATGTTTCTCTTGTTCACGAAGCTGAAGAACTGTTGCGCTAAGTTTTCTAAAATTCGCAGGGAGAATCTCTGGGAAAGATTTGTCAAAGTCTTCAAGTTCAACGCGATGACTTTCTTCGAGCTTTTTTAACGAAACAATCTTTTCTTCATCGAACATATTCTTTTGATTATCCCAAAAGGCTTCTTTCCTTTTGAGGTCTTCTTCAATGTCAGTTCGCTGCTTGTTGAGATTCGAGATTTTATCTGTACATATCGAAGTGAATACTTTTTCATACTGCATAGAATTAATAGCTTGAATAATATCTTCAGCTTTTTGAGATCGTCTATAGTCTCCTTCTGATAGATACTGTTCCTTTTTAAGTTTGAGATCCCTAACAATATCCCTATACATTGATGTATCAATCGTACTTACAGCTCTTCCTTCAATTAATTCTTCAATTATGCAGTCAATTGATTTTTCAGTTCGGTCATCATTGGGTGAAAATCCCCTTTCACTGATATTTTTCCTTCTGGGAGTTGAAACCTTTGAAGAATTTGGAGAACCAAGTTTCAGACTCTTCATAATTGCCTGAATTCTTTTGACTTGAGCGGTATTACCTGCCACAATTGCCTCATTTTTTGCAGCAGAAAGTGGCATAAGCAATTGGTGGTGCGAATCTTCGGGAAATTTGCTCAAAGGAGTCCCATCAACCAGCATATCAACAATCTGTCTGATTGATTCACTAGAATACTGCGTTTTATCCATTTTTAAACGTTTATGATAAACATATCAATTTCGTATTTACTTAGCGAGAGCTAAACCAAGGCGTGGCTTTCCTCCGACGTTCATATCATAGATGGAGTAATACTTACGAAGGAATGTATCACCGAGAAGGAAGAATGGAAAATCGGCACCAAGCATTCCAGGAATGCACTGTGATTCTCCAAGTCTCATTACATAATCATTTGGTGTTAATGGGAATTTGTGTCCGTTGATTACGATTGTGATAGTTGGGTTCTTTTCAATGTTTTGGCAACGAGCATCGACCTTGATATCTTTCATGATGACATCCATCTTGGCAACAGGACCAATGAACATTGAAGTACCAGTATCAAGAACACCAGCACACTTTCCAGCTCCACAAACACCACTTGAAGCATCATTGATTAAAACATCATCAAATTCAAAGTACCACCATAATTCCTTAGCAACATCGAACCAGAAAATCTCACCATCGAAGGCATCTGGATTCCAACCACCAATTGTCATTTCTCCCATTTCTCCATCCTTCTTTCCAAGCTTGAATGATACCATATACTTATCAATCATACCATTCTCAAAGTATACATGAAGTGGTGGATCAATGTTTTGAACGGAAATATTGCGGAAAGCAAGTCCTAAAATACCATCAAACTTAGCAGCAATGAAAGATGTACTGCCTTCAGTGGTCATTTCAGCAAATGCCATCTTCTTGCTTAATCCAGCAATGTTAACAACATCATTTGAAGCAAAACCTTTGCAAGAACCAGAACCATACTTAATGGCAACTTCGCGGCCATCTTCAGTATATGTTGATGATTTATCATGATGATAACGGGAATGAAGCCAGCAAGCAACAGACTTGCACTTTGAAGATGGTACCCAAAGGTTCGATGAGCCTGTATCTGGGCAAACTTTGAACTTTTGGGCTGGTGTACCGATTGTAAGTTCAGTAAAGTATTGTGCGTTCATATAATCCCAAACAGGAAGAGAGGGAGAAGCAGAAAGCATCTCATTGTACCTATTAATAATGAACTTCTTATATTCAGGAGTGATCTTCTCCTTTTTTAGAGGAAGAGTAATCACTTTGCCAAAACAAAGAGATATAAAAAGAGGGAGCATTATTGAATAATGATATTTTTTTCAATAATTCTATGTTGCAGTTGAATTTTGAGAGCGAGATGAGATGACCAACGATTAACACTCTTTGAAATAATGATAGGTTTATATTCCTAAACCATCAGGTACAGGTCAAGGGTTCGATATGCACAATGAGATTTTTTTTTAAAGTAAAATGTCACTGAACACTGTATCATCATCTCCAAATTCCAACTCTCCTTCATCATCATCAGTTGTGATTCCCGGACCATTGGGTGAGGGATCTGAAGTACCTCCTAATTTCACGCCAGAAATGTTGGCTGAACAGAGATGCCAATGGCTATCTAAGATACTTGCTGAGAACCCAGAGATATTAACTCTAAGAGAAAGAATTTTGCCATGGACAGGTGGCTATTCTTTTTCGAATTTAGTTCATTCTGATTCTACAGCAGTTTTATCTCATGTTAACCGGCATGTTATCCTCGAGATAGTTTTTCAACATTTGCATTCCATTGGGATGCATCAAACAGCAGAAACTATCCAAAAAGAAAGTGGCCATGAGTTTCAGATTCTCGATCAACCATGGGATAGGACATCACTTTTAATTCTTTCATCTTTAGGTGTTCTAGCAAGGGAGGATCCTTGGAATATTTCCACTGATCCTCACCATAGTTTTGTAGAAGAATCTTTAGAGGAGGATTTTTTTTCATACCATTATCGTGAGGATCCTAAGTCCATATTTATAGAATTATTGGATACATCATCAAATGTGATTTATGAAGGAACCAGCGATGAATCGTTTAGTGCTCTTAAAGCTGCTTCTTTACGTCGATTAGTGACTTTGTTGGTTACATCTCCTGCTGATTTGTTCTCAGATGATAAAAAGAGAGCCTTTTTTTTGGCTTTGCACTCAATAACATCATCTCACCATTTTTTCGAACATCTAATGTCGATATTTGATTGCCATCTCCTTGAGCCACCAACAATGGAAGATAAAGAAAGACTATTGCAAATGCAGCCTTCATTAAGGTCAGAAGTCATTAATCTAATTAAGAAATGGACTAACTTTCATGGGTTGTTTATTGGAAGAAAGACTTTGAAATCAATTGAGGAATTCTTGAGAAGAATATGCGATGATCAACAAAATTATCCATCGCTCCAACCATATGCAAAATCAATATTATCTCAACTACCAAGTTTGTCTTTTGGAATGAAACAAGGACTTCTGCCTGATCCTGAAGACAAACCAATCATTCCTGATCCTCAGATAATCTTTAAACCAAAGCTTAAACTTATAGAGCCAGATCCACTTGAAGTTGCCAGACAAATCACGTTGATTTTCCATACTGCATTTAAGGCGGTTCACTCAAGAGAGTTTGTAGTTGCATTGGGCGAACAACGAGTATCACATCAGACTCCAACACTTGCTGAGTTTTTCGATTTTGGAGAAAGACTTACACTATTAGTTCTGGAAACAATAGTATTATCTTCTGATCCTCCAGGAGCTATTCTAAAAGTACTTGAGATTGCTCAAACATTAGAATCCCTTGGAAATTATGATGCTCTAGCATGCGTTCTTCGTGCTCTCCACTCTGAAGAGCTAAACTCTGCAATATTTTATCCACCCACAACTAATTCCAGGAATACCCTAATCCAATTATGGTCAAAATGCGGAGATGACCCTTTAACTCAAGAATTTTATAATTCATCGGTAATTTCGAGGTTTTCTTCGTGGAAACCAACAATTCCCAATCTTAAAACGGAAATGATTTCATTATCACCAGTTCGTTCTCCATCCTTCATAAATGGACTCATCAACTGGGAAAAAAGGCGTGGAATCACCGAAAAAACCGCCATCCTCTACCGATTCCAGAACAAGGCTTATTCTTTCTGGCCCATTCCCCAGATCCAAAAAATGGTCAAAAGAGGAGCCCTGCTTACAAAAGCTCAGATCTTTACAAAAATTGACCAATTTGGACGATAAGTAAACTGTTTATGATTTCAATACCAAAAACGGTTTGGTCGACCTTTCTTTCTATGTCCTCAAGCAAGTTTGCACAGCGTAATTACACCTACCGCGGTAAAACCCTTGATGATTTAAAGTCTATGGAACTTAAAGATTTTGTTGAACTTCTTCCAAGCTTGCGCCGCCGCTATGTTACCAGGAACTTTGGTGTAAAGCATGTCCACCTTATTAACAAGCTCAAGAAGGCTCGTGAAGCCGTTCAAGGCCAAGCTGGTATTCGTCCACCAGTTGTTCGTACACATCTCCGTTCAATGGTAGTTCTTCCAGAGTTTGTTGATAATGTTATCGGAATCTACAACGGAAAAGAATTCGTTGAAGTCCAAGTCAAACCAGAAATGATCGGACACGTTCTTGCCGACTTCTCAATGCCAAAGAAGGTTGTCAGACACTCCAAGGCAGGTGTTGGTGCTACCCGCTCATCTTCTGCCACTTCTTTGAAGTAAACCCCTCAAATTACATAGAATGGTTTTTAGTTTATTCTTGGTTTTCAGGTTCAGATTCTTCTTCATCATCAGATTCTTCTTCACTATCTTTATTGATTGAGATCAAAGAGGTATATGTTGCTACAATGAATTCTGGGGAATATATGGATTCATATTCACATAAGACATAATACATTGTTTTCAAATTAACTAAATCTTTTTTAGATCTTCTGTCTAATTCTTTTTCATAATTTTCTAAAGTACATTGGTCAAGAAAATGATACGATACATTTTCAAAACTGCCAAATTCGAAATCGTTTTTCATTTTGAATGAATCTACAATTCGTCCGAGATTGGAGCAATAATTAGAGTATTGGGATATAATTTCCAGTTTATGTATAGGGTCTGATAAAAAGCAATAGGTATTTTTGGTAAATAACATGGCAGCGAATAATGCATTCATACATTTTTGGATAGATGATGGACGGAAAACGCATATTAAATTCTTTTTGTTATAAGGAAGGTACTCAATTGAACAAAACATTCCATTTAATTCAGAATTATTGTGGAAGCTCGTGTGATGAACCTGATCAATTTTATGAATAATTGTATTGAAATAATTGTCGTTTGATTCATTGTCAAATAGAATATATACTATCAAATTAAATCTAATCTTTTCGATAGTTAAAAACATATTAAGTGAACTGGTTTTCGACATTACATCTGCTATTGATCTAGATATCCTGTATGTTGGTGAACCACAACAAGGCAAGATTTTCGTATAATTATCAAAATTCTGAATAAACATTTCATTATCAGATTCCAAAACCTGAACTTCAGGGTACTTTGCTACAAGGGTTTTCCAATCAACGAGAGATCCTTTTGAAGAAGATTGTTTAATTTTAGGAATAGAAATCTCTCCGGAGCTATCGATGAAGTCAAGGTTTTTATTATGGGTATTTATATTGATTTTCTCAAAAGGGAAAGCGAAAAGTATTTCATGACCGCATTTCTCGATAAAGTTCTTGATTTCATATGCATGTGCATATTTATTCGAAATATCAGCCTTGGAATCAAATGGGAGCAATCTGTCAATTTGAATATCTTTTGCCGAATAATGGGCTCTAATTTTTAGATATATCTGATAAATTTGTTCAATGTTCTGAATCACATCACTTTTATGGAATTTGGCAATTCTTGCTTTATCGCTTTCCGCTTTATTTTTCATTCTTTGATAGTCTTCAGATCTCAAAAAAAAAGCATCTCCTCTTAGTCCATCAAAATACGAATGATCTCGTGCACTTTGTATACGAAGTCTTACATTCAAATCTTGGCCAAAATTGGATTCTTGATCAATTTTAATGAAAGTACCTTCAATGGGAAACCTAATAATCTTGAAATCATTAATAATATTAGTTTTAATCGCATATGTGCAATAAAAATCAATATAAGGCCATCCTTCTCGAATTTCCTTCATAAATTGTTCAGGATAATTTGAGATATTATTCTGAGGATATAGATCGAGGCGTCTTGAAAAATTAATGGGATTATTAACTTGTTTTGGTGCTTTAAACATCGGGACAAGAGTCAACAATTTGTTTTTGAAGCTTAAACTGGTAATCCCAACAATTGCTTCGAAATCTTTGATTGTACACTCATATTGTTCTACCAAATCATTTGGATCGAAAGTGCCTTTAAGTTTATATAAATTCTCATAATTTTCAATTTCAATAATGGTGCTGCTTTCAATATCACCAATAGTATGTGTTTTCTTACCTAAGTGAAGAATAACCTTGCTTGATGATAAAATTGCTAAGAAATGAAAAGAATACAAATCCCATAGTTTTTCAATTTGTGAAAACTCACAAAATGGCAAACCATTTCGAATAGGGTAATTCGGAAACAGATTATTCCAAGTGTCGACAGTATCGACTTGTTCCTTTCCATAATAATTGATGAAATCGGATATCGAGTCAAAACCAAACAACTGGCAATAAAACTTGCATAAATTATTAGATGATCCATTATTTATATGATTTGATAAATCCATTACTACATTTTTATATGGTTGTTGAACGTTATCATCTATACAAGGATCAGAGTATTCTTTGGCAGGAAAGGTTGGCTTCTCCAAATAAACAGATTTGAAAGTATAAGGAACCATATAAACTTCCTTCTTTGGAGAATAATTGCTTTCAATATCAACTTCAACTAACTCATTAATGTCATGAAAAAGGATACGAAAATTAGATATGTCCTTTTTAAGCATGAAAATTCTCATGTCTTTCTTAGGTACTTCTTTGTATGTCAATAATTGATTATAGACCTGTTCTCGAAAATATTTCCATGTACCAGGATTAATAATAAAATTAATTCTATATTTTTCTACTTGATTGCTCATATTAATCTTAATAATACTCACCAGTTGTGTTTTAGTAGTCATTAAATAATGACACTTTTAAGACATTTTTTTCCATTTTTTCCCTTTAACATATTAATTTACACCATACAATTGAGAATTACTGCCGCACTCATTTTGTTCATGGACAAAAATTAAATCGATATATAGATATAATTAATAATATCTATATTATCATGAGTTCAGACTAAGAATGAAAAAAATCTTGTCCAGATTGTAAAGTGCATTTCGACAAATGATTACGCTTGATACTGGAATGCGTATTAATTCTGATACGTTTGCTTCGTTTTCATACGATTCTAACAAGCTTGGATCTGAGATTTTAGCTCAGGTTCTTATTAACATGAAATCTCAAGAAAATGAAGGCTTATCCGTATTGTTGCTTAAGAACCCAGATTCTGATACCAAATTGGTCAAACTAGACCGCCCTTTTTCCGAATCTAAGCCTATTGAGAAAGGAATTTTGGCTCCAAGCCGGAAAGAATATGGCATAAAAATTAGTAACGATTATGGTTCTTCGAGAACGATTTCTTTGGATCTTACCGTAAAGATATCCGAATTAATGCCTATAATTGCTGAAAAAATGAGGTTTTATTGTCAATCAGATCAGTATTGTTTGTGGTATGTCGATGAACTAGGTACTAAGCGGCCACTCGATTCGAGTCAGTGTATTGCTATTCAATGCTCCAATTATAAGAGCCTGTTCTTTAGAAGAAGATACTTTTTGGTTTTCCAGAATCAATTTGATGAAATAGATTCATGCTTGCATGTTTTTAGGGATATAAAATATAATTATAATCATGGACCTGTTCAAGCCAAGGAGGAGAATGTTATTCAATTGGCTAGATTTATTATTTATGGACAAGCTAAAAACATTGATGAAGCAAAAAGAGTTTCAATATCGGAAACAGCGAGAGAATATCTACCAAAATCTATGAAAAAAGCGGGTTCTTCATTAATTAAAAAGATATCTAACCATATAGAAACAACCCCTCCTCTCGATAGGCTTCAAGCAATGATGGAGTTTATTAAAGCTGTTAGGCAGCTTCCAGGATTTGGGTGCGAAACATTTCATGCCCGCCTAACTTGTGGGACAATAAAAGACAAGAAAGTTGATATAATAGCTGGACCCCGAGGCCTTAAAGTCACCGAGCCTGATAGTGATGAAATAGTATTAGGAATTCACATTCTTAAGATAACATCATATATGATTAGAGGATCAAAATTCATTCTAAAGTTTAACAATGAAAAAGGAGAGAACACTGCATTTTTTAAGATGCATAAGCTAGAGCACATCTATACATTCATTAAAGATAACCATAGTCTGCTTCATGCTCATTATTCTGGGCTTCGAAAATTAAGAAAAGAAAAAACTGATCATAAAGATAATAATGAAGACATTATTGATGGTCAATATAGGACTCTTGCTGATGCCGAAAAAGCTCTTCAACTGCTTAATGAAGAGGTTAGTTCTTTTGGTACCTATGATTTCAATAGCAGTTTTCTTCCTATTTGCACCGAAAATGATGACTTTTCTGTTGATGATTATTCCTCATTTAATGAATTAGAGCTTATCCACCAGTTTTCTACTTTAGAAGAAGACCTAGAACAAAAAATATCTCGTTATCATCCAAAAATTATTAGTGAGTTATTAGTTCTTGAATCAGCAGAGAAGTCTCTCCTAACTCTTCAAAAAGAATTATCTCTGCAATTAAGTAGTATCTTCAGTACAAAAATCAAGGATGCTGTTGTAAATGCTGAAACATCAATGCACTATGCAATGTCAATCAAAGAAACACTCAAATATCCTGATATTGAGAAAATGCTTAAGATTGTCGTAGTTTCTCTACAAGCCTTCTTTATATCTACGAAAGAAAGTGACGCACGTCATGCAGGAATTACTGAAATCAAAGATCTTGTTTCAAATCATCTTAAATCCTCTATTGACACAATTCCATCAATCATTGAGGTTATTAGGGAGAAAAAATCCCAAATTCCACCTCCAGAAGAAATAGAATCAGGTTTAATCAAATCACTCCAACGAGGCTCTTTGTTTTTGTTTGTTTCTCATCAAATAATATTGTCAATCGAAACATTTTTATATGAAAATCGTCTGAGCTTGTTTTCTTATGGTCTTGATATTCGCAAATTTCTTCCTGCTGTATCAAATTATGGTATTAAGATTTGGAATGTTTGGACTCAGATCGCTAATAATACATTTGAAAATTCGTCCACATCAGAGTCATTGAACAACGTTTTTAGGGAAATTAATCCATTTATGCGAAGCTTTGTTGATTCAAATAGTATTCCTAAAGATTTTCAAGAACAAGTTGAAAAAAGACTGCTCGACATTCTTCGGATATCATGGGGTATTCAGCAATGTTTTATGAAGCCAGGGGAAGAGTTTTTAATTAAGTTTTATCCAGGATCATTGTCATTAATGTACCAATCATTTAATGCCATGAGCGATATTGAGTCAATTCTAACCACCTTAAGTAACTATCCATTTGTGAAATCAAACAAAGATTTAGAAGCACATATTGTTCTATGTTTGGATAGTTTCAAAAAGACCACATCAAAGCTTCTTAAGTTAGGGAAAGAGCAAAAAGATGATCCAACTAACGAATCAGTAAGATGTTCAATAATCCAAACAATCAATGAAGTGAAAAGAAATGTTTTAGGTTTTTCCCGGATTATGTCACCATATTTACAACAAGTTGATATCAGTCAACAGCTTCAAGTTTTCTTTATTAGCATGGATGATTTTTTGGTTTCACTATCACCAATGAATGTGTCTCCTCAAAGAGTCGAGACAGCATCAAAATCGTTGAGTGTATTGATAGAAACATTAAAAGGAAAAGGTATTAGTGGTCTTGAAGTTACCAGTATTGAAAATATTTTAGGGAATTTCAATAAATGGCTTCCTCTTATTTCAACTGCTCCGACTAATGGAAGCATTTTGCGTCAGATTCATATGGAATTGCATAATTCGTTAAGAGAAATCATTAAAAATGATTCATATTTTAGTTCATCAGATGATGAGGTTATTCCAATCGTGATTGAATTGTTAGTCCCGTCTATCAAAAAAGCTCTGGCAAATCCTGATTTTGATGATGATTTTGAGTTCTGCTTACATATACCTTTGTTTTGCCAGATGCATTTGAACATTAGCCGACTTATCACCTATATGACAAATGTTTTATCTGCTCCTCAAATTAAAATCCAGGAAGATCTTGTAAATGAAATGCGAACTCGAATAGATTCTCTTGTAAAATTGTATTCTCGCCTTACACAGATACGGCCCAATCTTCTGCATAATCCATACACATTTTCTGAACTGTTTCCCATCACAAATCTTTTAAATAAGGTTAAAGTATCAATTGCAAATATGATTATCCGAGCAAAAGGAATGTCATCATGCATAATCTCAAAAATTCCATATATATTAATATCCAATGTTTCACAATCAATTGATGCATTTATTCAAATGACCAAAAAGCTTCAGATACGTCCATATAGAGAAGTCCCAACAGGAGAAACAATATTAACATATAGGAAGTTTTTAATTGCAATGGCTAAAATAATGAAAGATTCTGCTTTAACTTGTCCTCAGAATCTTAAAAGCATTGTTGAGCAAGAAGATAAACTACTTATGGACCTTGTGAAAGAAGTTTCAAAATGTGGAAGAACACCTTCTCATGCTTTCGATGATCTTGTTGTTGTTATTGATAAACATATTGACGACTGTTTTAACAGAACACAGACCATACCTGGTTTGTGGAATGATCAAACCCTAGAAAAAGTAAATGACATGATTAAGGCCAATCATAAGGTGATTGAGGGTACAGAACCAACAACGTTTTTATTGGAGAAGCTTGTTAATGACTTAATACTCAATATTAAAAATCTTCCCCAGTCATTAGCAAAATTTGGATCTGACTCTGTAATTCAAACAATTCTTGCTGTTTTTAATCAGATACTGGACTATTTGGAGCGTTTTATGATGATAAAACAATATGCACATTCTCATGTTTTATCAATGAAGTATCAACTTGTATGGTATTATCATTTATTGCCCTCAATTCCAGAGATATTAAAAGATGATATTGGATTCCAAACATGTTTGGTTGGATTTTGTGATTTAATTAACCTTACACGTCAAATGCCTCTACCAAGTTCAATTCAGTTCAAATGGCAAAAGCTTGAGAATTCTATATCTGATGAAATCCCAGAACTTGCTGAAGTTGTTGTTGAACAAATGGTATTTTTGGAAGAAATTTTCTCATCAATAAAGACCCATCCATTAATTACCAGCAGCACTCGTTTATCAAAATTACTCTCACAAATACATAATTTTTATGACATCAATGTTAAATTATTAAAGAAACCTAAAGAGGAAGTCGAGAAAATGCTCGAACAATATACCAAAGAAGTTGAACCCACATTAGTTTATATACTATCCAGAGTTAAACTTCTTCACCCAATCCTTTCTGATCAGCAACTAATTCAGTCTTGTGAGGCTTTATTGTTTAATGTGAATAAGATAATTGATCAATTTTGTTCGCATCGGCTCACCACGAATGCTGCTCAAGTATTCAAGACATCAACAATAATTGAAATCGAATCTTTGAAGGAATTATTATATTCAATAGTTCAAGACCCAATTTTTGATCATAAAATGAAAGCTACACAATTTGTGCATGAACTGTTCGCAATTTTATGCGAAATTCCTCAAGATGTAACAAATCTTAAAACTTCAATGATCCAAAAGTATTGCGATAAAGTCTACTTATTCACTAAAGAATCATTCCCTAGTGTTCAATCACAACTTGACAGTACATTGTTATCTGAGAAAATTATTAATTTAAGTAGAAATATTGAGCTATTTATCTCAATTCCCAAAACAAGACTACTTCATACTTATTCTCTTACAATTAGAGCAATTCCCATTTCAAAAGATGTTTTTGAATCAATTTTTTCAGAATTTGATTCAATAGCTTTATCAAATAGTCCCAATGCATCTTCAACAAAAACAAAAGAGCTAAATCAAATATTTGAGACTATAGCAACGCATTATGATTGCTTGCCAAATCATCTGAATTTTGCCTGTCAATCATTGAAACCAATAATTTCTATATACGCTGGTTCTTATCTTTTCGATTTTATAAGGTTTTTCAGTCATTTCTGTGCAGAAATTTTCGAATCAGAAAAGAAGTTTCAACAATGTATTTTGAAATGTGCTCAAAAAGCAGTTTCATTTGTGAACCCAATCATGGATGTTTTAAAATCAGTCGCTCCCAAATCTGAATATCATGTTCAACTGAATAAAATTATTGTCCAAATGGATATATCGATGTTCCAAAAATTTGGAAATCTTCCATCTTTATTTATGATTTATTCCTCTCTGCATCAGATTTCAAGCTTATCTTTGCTTACATTAATTGATTCCCAAGAGTATAATACGCATGTATTGAACTTTAACCGGAATATTTCTGAATTGGATAGAGCTTTGTTATCTGTAGTGTTTTATTTAATTGAACAGCTCACCATAGTTTTTGAGAAATATGATGTCTTCGGTTCTTTTGTTAAAGATTGCATGCCTCTTCTAAGAAGTTCTTTCCGTGGTTTATCTTTTAATTCTTCTGCTGCTCTCATAATATCGAATGTATATTTATCTTTTGATGCATCCAATTCTCAAACTATAACCGAAATTGTTAAAAAACACCCGAGTATTTCTATAGCCATTTCAATACTTGAAAAACTATCTAGCTATAAACCCATTATTCTACAATGGGCCAATCCATCAGCATCAAGACAAATTGAACTCGTTAAAGCTAATATTTTGGGAACATCTTACTGGATTAATAGCCGGATGAAGGAGTTTAAAACTCATCTCGCATCAAACATCATGTCTGTGCCATTCTATTATTCTGAAATCCGGTCTTTGTTATTTGATCTGATTCAAACCATTAATTCTGCAAAAGTCCACAATAATGATGTTTCGATTTATGAAGAACCATTGAAAGAAGTCGAAAAATATCAGATTCGATTTGATACTCTTATCCACCAGATTTTTGTCGAATGTATGGTTGATTCTGCCCAGAAAGAACTGTTCAAGATGATTATTCAGCTCACCAATTCTATCAATACCTTGATTAAGCTATCCGGACCAATACCACTAATTCAACAGCAAGTTGTGGAGCAAAAAGTGGCCCAAAGCGCAATTATTATTGAGACTGTGAAAGAAGAAGAAAAGTTTGTTAATCCTTATGATGAAATCCGAAATATTGCATTATCCATATTTAGAAAAGATTATTCAGCTGTATTAAGGATTGTTGAAGAAATTGAAAAAACCATTAAAATTAAAGGGCAAGGGAAGGAACTACATCAATGGTTCCAAATTGCCAAGAATGCAGCAACGAGTAAGTCTCAATCTGTAATGTCTCAGTTTTTAAGATTTGCTGCTGAGTATCTGAATGATAAATACCCTCTTCCAAGTGAGTTGAAAACAATCAATGAAATCAATACTAAATTTTTCGCTGTTCAACACCAGTTCAACAGTCTATGTGAAAAATTATCTTCATCAAAATTAGAGCAATCTGATATACACTCATTTTGTGAACATATATCAACTATACAGTTTTATATTATTAATTCATTTAAATTATTTGAGTGTATATCTCCTTCTATTTATACATTCTTTTATCAGACATCTGAACAAATTTGGCAAAATATTATGAATATGACAAAGGAGATAGGTGAAACCGCCAGAAAAAAGAACATAAGAGCAACATCAAGACTATTGGATGAACTTTGCTATATTGTTGAAGATGCTACACTACAAGACAAAGTTGTATATTCCAAGCCAATCGAGAAGTCGAAAGATTTATTGTTTTCTAATACTAGCTTGTTTTTCATGGATATATCTGCTATTGTTCTCTCGTTTTCAATTTCTGATTTCCCTGATCTATATAATAAAAGGGTTTCTCCGTATATTCAAAGCCTTAAAATTCACTATGATTTGATACATAAATCTTCCGCAACATTGATCTCGATGAATAAAAGGAAGAATATTTCAACATCATTTTCCGAACAATTTTCGATGTTTAATGGTTACTTCGCGAAATTTCCTAGTATCATTAGTAATATATCCACAATTGATTTGCTGTTAAGCACTTGTCAACTGATACAATCATGTTTGTTTAGTATGACTAGATTAGCTTCATTAATGACCGATGAAATTGATGAGCAACCAGATGAGCTATCTGCATCAAGAATTGCACAAAGGTTCTCAATCCCAGATATGCCAAAGTCCTTAAATCAATTAAAGCCTTCAATTGCACTTGGGGATTCGATCAAGGAATATCAAGTTTTATATACAAAAATGGAAAACTTTAAATCAAAACTCTTCCGAAAGGGTTTACCCAATCAAGAACTCGTAACTGAGACGAATATTCTTTGTCAACAATCAACAATTTTCTTAGAATCATTGCTTAAAGTTTCTGTTACAATATCTAATATTGAGTTTCAAAGCCAGTTTGCTTCAAGCATAAGTGAATTTGTATCAGTATTCAATACCTTATTAAAATCCATCAGATCCAAGTTTGTTCTTCGTCCAACATGGGAATCAGATGCTGAAGAGTGTGTATCATCACTTCCAACTATTATGAGTAGAATTATCAAAAACTCCCAAAACGCAATTCATGTCATGGAAACCGAATCTGTTGCTGTTGATCAAATGAAGAAAAAGGTTTTAGAACTTGCTCAGCCATTCATTGCGACACAAAACCAAATGAACAATATTTCTGCTCAAATTCAAGCGCTCTCCAATTCAATACAAAGAGAGTTTTCTTTGTCTTTATTAGATATTGCATCATCAGTAACAGCTACATATGTTAAAATCATTGTATACTTGAAAGATCATATGAAGGAGAGTACAATCTCAATAGATGATCTATCAAAGGTTTTTAGTTCTATTTCTCCAAGTACAGATCAGACAATTTCTATAGCATTTCAAGTTGTCACCAAAAAAGATGAAGAATTCGAAGATGATATAATTAAGGCAGGAGGTTTAGTAATTCAGTGCATTAATTCTTTGCTCAGGGTATTTTCCTCAAAAACGTCAGAAGGAATCGCACTTATTAGTACACTAACTACAATATCCGAAGCTACAAATTCTTTAATCAATACTTCAAAAGAAACTAAAAAGAAGCGGATTGAAAAGCATGAAGCAGCTCAAAAGAGAGCAGAGCTTATTGCACAAAGAAAACAAGCATCGGAAGAAAGAAAGAAAAACCGAAATCCAGCAATTTCGGAAAAGAGAACAGTAATGACCAGTCAAATCAAATCAAAGGATCAGTTGATGCAAAGATTAGCTCTCGAATCAAGGGTTATCAGAGCAAGATTATTAGTGGCTGAGCACGAAAGAAGAGTTCAAGAACTTGCTTAAAGTTTTAATATTTCATTAACAACTTATTCTTTATATTTGTTTTGATATATATATGCCTGGGCCAAAATGGTTTCAATATCATCTGATGACCATTTATCGGGTCCCATTGATTGTAAATACAATATGAACTCCATTTGATTCAAGTTAATTAGTTTGGGGGATAAATATGTTAATAAAGAGGCACATACATATACATGAGTGTGGCCAATTTGAGAAACCTGAGATAAATACAGATCCCACACTCTTAGCAAACAATTCATCGAGAACTCTCTTACAAAAAGACAATTCATCCATTCTATTGAGAATTGCATATACTGAACACCCTGTTGACTAATAGTTCTTGACAAACTGGGATCAGCTTTTTCGACTACATCTTTAAGCATATCGATCATTCGAAATAAACCGGGTTGATCTTTGGTAAAAGAATCCTGAATTTCATCTAATAATTTGGAAAAACACCAATAACAATCAGCTTCTACATTGCAAAGGTCATTATCGGATATACTGGAAACATTGTCCATATCGAAAAAACAATTACTATTAAAGGATGGAAAATATTGTGAAATAAAAACAATGAAGAAAGGAAGAAGAATATCATTCATACCTTGGACATACCCAGATGCCGGATGACGAACAGCCCAAACAAATAAAACATGTTCAAATAGCTTTTTGACTCGATTATCTTTAAGAATCTTATATGGAGTCCTCGGTAAATCTATTAATATCTGATGAATAATAGATTTCTGAGCAGAAGTCCACAGAGATTGTTGATTCTGCCCGTATATTCTCTCAAGGCAGCTAAAATAATCTTTTCTCTTATATGTAAGAGTTGAAAGAGAAAATTCTCGGCTAATCGGTTCATACTCCATAAAAATCCTCCATACAGTCGGTCTATATTTAAATGGAATCCCCATTCTCGCATTTTCTCTTAGTTTCTCAATATCAATTATAGGAGTGCTTAGCGAAGATGCAAATGATCTTTCATGTCGCTCAATAGATCTCCTTTTAGGAGAAGAAATTGGAAGTGGTTCAGTAATATGAACTGTTGCAGGGCTTGTAGGTGATTTATTTGGAATATTCATCAATTTATCTGTGTGGAGAGATTCGGTTTCTATTTGGATTTTATTAACTTTATTGGAAGGAGATGTTATTGACATCCCTGAATAACAGGTCTTTTTGGAAACGATTAAATAAACTAAAGGGATAAAAAATCCCTTTTGACGATGATGTAAATCTAAAATTTTGTAATTTCCAAATCGGTTATTTTCTGGCCATCAGAATGAAACTCGATCCATTAAACCTTGTTGTTAATCAGCCCGGTTCTGTGACTATTGTTATCGATGACATTGAAGATTTTTGGACATTAGCAAATGTTTTGAGGATTGGCGACCATTTAACGAGCCCTATTAGGAGGAAAATTGTGAAAGTTAGCGGTACTGGAAAGACAGATTCCAGGCAATTGTTGACAAAAGCTACTGTTAAAATTGTTGAAGTTGATTTCCAAGCAGGAGTGAATGAAATGCAACTTAGAGGTACATTAGTACATGATTTAGAAGATGCCAGAGAAGGCAGCAGTCAGCGTGTATTGCTTGAACCTGGAAGAGCATTTACACTTCACAAACAGTGTTGGGACAAATTTGCTTATCAAGAAATTACTGAAGCCGCTAACCCAACTCTTAACGCATCAGTTGCTGCAGTAATTATGCAGTCTGGTCTTGCTCACATTTGCATAATTGGAAGAAATACAACCGTTGTTAAGCAAAAGGTTCAGAAAGCTATACCAAAAGTGAAAAAGCATGGAAGCAGTGGCAAGAACATGGAATCAAAGTTTAAGTTTTTTGCAATGACTGCAGAAGCTTTAGCACGTGAAATCAATATTAATCAAATGAAGTGTATAATATGTGCTTCGCCTGGGTTTATTCAGCACGAGTTCTTGCAATATCTTCGTGAAAACTGTGTGAAGTATAACATACCATCTCAAATTATTCAGCAGAAGTTCGTTGAAGCATCTGTATCAACAGGACACCCTCAAGAACTTGAAGCATTGCTTGCCCAGCCAACAATGCAAGCGCACGTATCTGAACTAAGAGCTGCTCAGCAAGCCAAGGCTTTTGAGGTTTTGATGAGAGAGATGAACAAATCTATTGATATGGTATTGTTTGGAGAAACATCTGTTCTCAAAGCTGCTTCCGAAAATGCAATCAAGTCAATGATGGTTACAGATAAATTCATTAGGTCACAGCCTCTCAACAACAGACTGAGTTTCCTTGAGCTGAAAGATAGACTTGAACAGTCTCAGGTTGAAGTAGTTGTGTTTTCCACAAGACATGGCAGTGGTGAACAACTTGATGCTCTTGGAGGTATTGCAGCCCTATTGAAATTCGCAATAGTACAGGAAGAATCAGGTTTTGATCAGGATTTCGATGACTAATATGTGAGTTTTAGCTATTATATTAAAGATAATAATCGTTTTCTTACTAACGTTTATCATAATAAATGGATCAGTTTGTGTTAAACTTAAGTGACTTAGTCAAGATTAAAGAGAAGGTTGGGTCGTGGGAAAAGATGTCTGAAACGTATGGCACCAAAGCCACTCAAATGGCTATGGTTTTATCTCAGGGTTATTTAGTCCCTGACGGGTTTATTATTACCCCAATTGCATATCAGAAATTTATTGAAAATGGTGGCGAAGATATACCCAAAGAAGTATGGGATGCTATTGTTGGAAAAATATCTCAATTAGAACAAAAAACTAAAAAATTTTTTGGTAAGAAAAAGCCCTTGATTTTAAATTGTACAGGACCTGATCCTCTTCCTAGTGTTTTTGGCTTGGGAATGAATGATTTCACTGCTCATGAATTTGCAACTCAGACTCAGAAACGAGAAATCCCCTTTGATATATATCACAGGCTTATCATGTCACTTGGAATCATTGGATATGGCCTTTCACAAGAATTATATGTTGAAGTTGTGGATAAAGTTTTTGAGGAATCCTCATATACGTGTTTCAGTGATTTATCAGCAATGGATTTAATATCTCTGGTCAAACTATTTAAGGCCGCCTTCTTGAAAAATTCAAATGCTCCATTCCCACAAGATTCTATGATTCAATTGAAAAATGCAGTATTAGGGTATTTTAAACTTCATGATACCAAAGGAATGTCGATATATAGACAAGTATCCCAAAAAATGGACAAATTTTCTATAATTATTCAAGAGGCTCATTTTGGATCACTGAATGTTGACAGTGCTTGTGCTATTGTTTCAACTCATGATTTAGTTTCAGGTGATAGAGTTTTATCTGGACGATTTGCAGCAGAATCACTTTTGTATGATGTTATACACGAGTGTCGGCCATGTGGACCAATGGAGTTTTTCCCAAAAGCATTTCCAGGCCCATGGAACATTGTCAAAGAATCAATATCAAAACTTGAGGCGGTTTTTAAAGCTCCAATTACTGTTGGATATACTATTGAAAACAAGGAAGTTTATATTGATTCTGTTTACCCGTCGCTTTTCTGTGAAAATTCGCAGTTTAAAGTTGCTGTTGAGTCTTGCAAAGTTGGTAATATATCAAAAGAGGAAGCAATAATGACCATTCCAACGAGTGTTATGCGCTCATTAACCAATCCAAAGCTTATTGCAACTCCCAGTGAAGCTGTTGCTTCTAGTGTATCAGGATCAACTGGAGCAGCTGTTGGTGTCATAGCCTTTTCTAATCAAGAATGCATCGAAAAGTCAAGGAATGGGGATAAAGTTATACTAATTAAGAACAGTTTCAACGGGTTGGATTTGGAAGCTATTGATGCTGCTGCGGGATTAGTATCAAGAGATGGAGGACAATATTCATTTCCGGCCTATTTATCTCGGGTTTTTGGGAAGCCTTCTGTTATTGGCCTTAGAGAATTAGTCATTGATCAATCAAGGAAAAAGGCTTCGATTGGAAAGAAAACTTTTCTCAAAGGTTCAATGATTACTTTGTCTCAGGGCTCTTTTTATGCTGGAGGTCTTCCTGTTTTACCAACAAGAGAGATTTCTGATCCATATGCTTCAGAGATATTAAAATGGTCTGATTCTATTAGAGAAGGCAAAATTGAGGTTTTAGCTAAAGTTTCATCACCTGAAGATGTCACACTAGCTCTAAATACCGGGGCTGATGGTATTGGATACTACTCTCTTAAATCAGTATTCCTTAAGGATCCCAATTCAATTGTGCAGTTCATAAATGATCCAAGTCATGTTGTTATTGGTCAAGAAATTGAAGGTCGTATTACTGCTTCTCTATTTGATTTATTTGAAGCATCTTCTAATCATTTAGTCACTGTATGCTTGTTTGGAGATTCTATTGGCTCTCTTCTTCCAAGCCTTGTGGAAATAACTAAAGAAATGACAATCATGAATACCAGAAGCAAAAATGAAAAAGGGTTTTCTGATAATCAAAAGCTGATGAGAATTCGAGAACAATTAAATCTTGCTAAGCTGTTTTCTGAATCAAATCCATTAATGGGCTTAAGAGGAGCAAGACTTTCTCTCATTATTCCTGATCTCCTACGGATTCAAATTCGCGCAATCGTTAATGGTATCAAAAGTTCGAAAAGGAAAGGTATTACTCCAAAAGTTCGAGTTTTAGTGCCTTTGGTTACTGAAGCCAATGAAATGAAATCTATCAAAGAGATAATCGAGCCAATTCTTTTCGAATCAGGAGAAAAATTTGATATCGGAGCATTGCTTGAATCACCCCGAGCGATTATCATATCTAATGAAATCGTCAAGTATTCTGATTTTCTTGTTGTTGCCACAGATGAACTGCATCAGTCTATGTTTGGAATGGACAGCAATGAAGCTGACACATCATTCCTATCAAAGTACCTTGAAATGAGGGTATTCGAGAGTAATCCTTTCGAACAGTTTGATTTTGATGGTGTTGGTAATCTAATGTCTTCATATATTCCACTTGTTCGCAAAACAAACTCAAGTGTACCAATCGGAATTACTGGAAATCACTCTAATAATGATAAAACAGTAAGTTTCTCATTCTCCTGCGGAGTTAATTCTGTCACATCTGTATCATCTGTTATACCCTTGATGAGACTGTGTGCAGCCAAAGCGACATTGTCAAGTAAATAAAAAGCAATTTATCGTTGTACAATGACTGCAGCTCCTCCTCCTGATATTTCCAAAGAAGAGTTTATTGAGCAGCAAAGTCAGTGGCTGTCTAACGCAATGAAGCTAAAACCCGAGATATTAGAGATGAGAGAAAGGGCTCTTCCGATTTGGGGGGGTTATTCTTTTTCCAACATTTTTCATTCACAAACAGTGAGTTCTCAAGCATCTGTAAATCGTCATGCGTTGCTTGAATTGATATATCAACATTTTCAAGCAATTGGCTTTCACTCAACTGCAGATTTGTTGGTTAAAGAGAGTGGCTATCAGTTTCAAGAATCAGATCAGCCATGGGATCGTACAGACTTGCATTTATTAGCTTCTCTAGCTGTAGAACATCGTGAAAATCCATGGGAAATCGGAAACGAAAATAATCACATTTATTTTTCTGAATTGATTGAAGAAGATAGCTTTGCATCGCCATACTGTGAGGATACAACCTATTCTTCGGATGTTTTCCTCGATAGAAACAAAGAAGCCGTATATAGTTCAGCCGATGTTAAAAATTATAGCACTTTAAGGGCTGCATCTCTGAAAAGATTGATTTATTACCTATGCTATTCGCCAAAGAATGCTGGAGATATTATTAATGATGAAGAAAGGCAACTTTTCTTCTTGTCATTACATTCAATCACGAGTTCGGATCATTTTTTGCATCATTTAGTGAAATTATATGATGCTAATGGGTTTAATACTGACGCTGCAGAAATTAAAAAAATAAGGAGCGGAATCATTGATACAATTCGGAAATGGGTTGAGTTTCATGGTCTGTTTATTGGTAGAAACTCGATAAAAAATATTGAAAGTTTTATAAAAAGGATTTATACCAAAGACCTTGAGAGATTTTTGAAACCTCTCCTTGAGAAACTACCCAAATTGCAATATAGGATGAATCTTGCTGATCCATCAAAGAAACCAGATCCTCCATCTATATCAAATCCCCAAATAATGTTTAATCCTAATTTGAATATCCTTATGCCGGATTCATTGGAAGTGGCGAGGCAGGTATCATATTACTATTCTCATGATGTTTTTTCAAAAGTTCATTCTCTTGAGTTTATTATTGCATTTTCCGAAACTCAATGTACAATTCAAACACCTACATTGAATCAATTATTCGCGTTTGAAGAAAGGCTTCAGAATTTATTCCTTGATGCGTTTATTCGTGATGACTCGCCAAAAGAAGCGTATATAAAAATGCTTGATGTTGCAGAGAAGCTGTATCAATTATCCAATTTTGGTGGTGCCTATAGTGTTTTGGAGTTATTAAAGCGTAAAGATGTTTATACATTAGGTGAAGCAACACAACCCCAAATGAACCGGATTAATGAATTATGGGATCTGTGTGGTAATGATGGAAGCCAAATGCCTGGCCGTAGAGGTGAATCAAATGAAATGAGCAAATATGAGAAAACACTGATTGAACTATTTCAGCAATGGAAAGAAGGAGTCATGCCTAATATGCATGCTGAACTTCATTCAATCAGTGAATCGGTTCTTAAAATGCCAAATTATATTGATGGTTTGGTAAATTGGGAAAAAAGGAAGATTATTGCCTCTAGAGCAGCCTTAATGTACAGATTCCAGAATCAGTGCTACATTGTTCACCCAATATCTCAAATTCAGAAAGTTATTAAATCACAACCTGAGCTTTCATCTGCAGAAATCATGGCGAAAATCTCGGATCGTGTTGTTGAAATAACTAACTAAAAATTAATCACATTAGTTTTTTATTGGAATAAGTTTTCCATAAATCTCTAATCCTGATAAACTGAACTCGTAGATCTTATTCTGTGATTGAGCATGGTTTTGAAGTAGCTTCCATCTCAAAAACTTATACTTTTCTGTTGGTCTTTTGAGGGCAAAAATTTCAACCGGGAAGGGCCTGTTCATCTTTTGGGTGCTCTGTATATCAACTTCTGTCCATATTTTATCATCATTTGATCCATCAACCCTCCACTTATATGGTTGATGTGAATTCTTTGCTCGTGCTCCTGAAGCCAAAACATAGTGAGTCATTGAAACTTGATATGTCTTAAAATCAATTTTAACCCATGCTTCGTCTTCTTTAAAGACACCATTATTATAATTATCCCACCAGGAAGTTTTTATATCATTGAATGTAAATAGCTGAAGAATCTTGTGAGATTTTGTGCCTCCTCCATAAACATGAAACATTTTTTGCCAAAACCTGGGATACTCCCTCTGTAAGAAAGAAATGATTCCATCAAATAGCGATTCGCTTTGCATAGGCATATACTCAACAATAACTTCTTTGTTTTCAAATGGTTCATCTTCGTCTTCATACTCAGAAAACATATCATCATATTGGTATTCTCCATTGCTCTCATTACTAGCATCAGCCAACAAATAATCCTGAACACCTTTAATAAAATTCATTGGAATTTCATCATAGGAAATGTATGGCATAATTAACCCAATATCCTTAATACTAATGGTTTCGTTAACAATAGAATGGAATAGTATAGAATATTGTGGTCCTTTTTTATCAATAATACCAATTATCCAATTTAATAATCCTTTAAAATCATCATATGCTAGTTGTTTTGATGATAGTATTTCACATAAAGTGTTGAGATTCAACTCAGAAAACCCATTTATAGTCGTAAAAAATGGGAAGTTCGCTGCAATATAGTTAACAAATGATTGGGATTTAATTCCATGTTCTTCATATATTTTCAACAAAGATATTACATTGCTTTTATCAAAACGAATTGGAAAAACATTATCAATTTCCAACTTTAATTCATTAAAAGAAAGTTCAGTAGCAATAGCTCTTAATAAATGTGACATTTTTTCGCTTATAAATACGCTATTTCCATAAAGCAAATCGAGAAATATTGGGAAATATTTGTATGGATCCTTCAAGCTTTGAAACTTATATACTTTATTATTACCAAGCTTTTTAATATCATTAGAAAACAAGGATAGCAACTCAAAAGAGCATCTATATTCTTGATTGTCAATAAAAAACTTGAAATCTTGAGGTAAAAGTTCTTTTTTCATTTAATAGTCACTTTTTATTTACATTAGTTTACATAACCTTGAAGAACAGCCTTTGCTTGCTCTCTCTTTGTTGTTTCTAGTATTGATATTTGCTCGTCCATTATCTGCATTTGTCCTTCCAATCTTGAAAGGGTTATTGAAAGAGATGCAATTTGATCTGCAACCTGGTGCATCATACCAACATATGCTCTCATTGGTCCAGTATCCTTTATGTTGACTTCTTGTTGAGCGGTTTCAGGAACTGGCATTGGTGGGGATTCTGATGATGGTATTTTTTGATTGAATTTCCCAAGCTTTTCTATTGTCCTTTTCTTGGTTATCTTATTAGAATTCGAATTTTCAATGTTGGTGGACTCAATGAGTGGTTCATCCCATATAACAACTCGTTTATCCAGGCCACAAGACGAGAATGAAGTACCATCAGAAGACCATCTCACGTTGTTTACTGCCATTGTGTGGCATTTCAAAGTATAGAATAATGAGCGTGTATCTGCATCACACACACCAATTGTAGAATCAGTTGATGATGTGAGCAGAATTGGTTTCTTTGGATGAAATGATACCGACGTGATTGCACCATTGTGAACAACAGAATTATTAACAATGGATTGAGTTCGAGTATCCCACAAAAGAACAACGCCATCCTCACAACCAACCGCAACTGAACTTCCATTTTGGCGTATGGATGAACAGGTTATTTTCGATGGTGTCTTAATTGTTTTGGTTGGAGATCCGGTCCTAATATCATAGAGCATGAATGTGCCGTCATATGATCCGGCTAAAGCAACCAATCCATCGGATGAGAGCGAAACTGTTGAAATTTGGCAATTTTGCTCCACAAAATCAATGAGTTTGGAGCAATGCCTTGGATCCCATATAGAAGGGGGGGCATCTTGAGGAGCAACAATTATCCTATCAAATTGAGATGATAAACTCATTGATTTGATTGGTCCTGATTTCACATTTAATGAAAGAGAGTCACCAACCTCGTTACCAACCCATAATCTCACATCTCCGTCATCTCCACCGGAAGCCAAATACGGTTGTATACCACATGTTTCAATACAATTAACAGATCCCTTGTGCCCGGAGAGCTTTTTAATCGATTTTGAGCTATTTATCGGAAGCAGGTTAACCAAACCGGATGATAACCCAACAGCAATGTACTCACTATTATCATATGGACATGCACAGTTAATCATACTCTTTTGAAGGGTAAAAGACTTCCTAAGAGTGGGTTCTTGTGCGTTATCTTTAATCATTCTGATTAATAAACGTACGAAATGGGTAAAATTTACCTCCAATGAAGAGTAACAATCAGTTCTGCATTGACCAAAATCTAGCATCTACTTATATTAATCCGGCACATTACGGTAAAGTGTTATATGAAAAGCAGAAAAGAACAAAAATTGGTTTTAGATTTACCCCTTTTCCATTGTCATCAATGATTCCCGACCAATCCAAACATCCAGCTGATAATATTCCGCGTTGTGAATCTTGCTTTGCTTTTTTTAATAAATTTAACGTAGTGAGATCCGACAACACATTTGATTGCAGTTTATGTGGTCACCATAATTCAAAAACTTTAGAAATTGATACTTCCAGTGTTGAATTTAAAAATGAGGTATATGAGGCGTTTGCTCAGCAAAAATATATTATAAGGAAACTATCATCAAGTACTGACTTCTATTTGATTTCTTTCCAGCTTCTTCTGAGATATCCTTCTATCCTAGACATGATTCTCGATTCCTATTCCAGTAACATTCTGCCAAAGCAGGTTGGTATCGCGTTTATTCATGATTCTATTACTGTGGTGAAGTTTCGCCCATACTTAACTTTGCAGACATACCCTGATGATGAACCCTTATGCAAAGTATCGCAGCTTTTTATTGGTACCGCCTCTTTTAGACTCCAAATTAACTCAATTAAAGATAAAATATTTAGCCTGGGTCGAACTCCATCTGCAGCGTCAAAGATTAAAGCGATTAATTTTGGGCTAACAGTATCATCTTCATTTGGGTCATCATTACGTATATTTCTCGATGAAAGCGATTTTTTGTGTATTTCTAATCAACCTGGTTATAAAGAGATGGCTGTTAATGGATTAACATATGGATGCCAAGCATCATTATTCGTATTTTCTAATGAGCCTGAAGATTACCAAAATATTTATTCAGTTCCTGCAATCACTGGGGGGATTTTAAGGTTTTTTAGATCATCCATATCTTTTGAGACAATTGAAAAAGAAATCAAATCATGTTTGGATTCTTATTATGTTCATGATGCTTTCATATTTGCGAGAGGTCCCAATAAATGCGGATTGGTTGATTATGCTGGATCGGGATATTTGAAAACAGATATGTCTATATGTATTTCCAAAGTGGAATCATCGGAGTCTTTTTATTTCTCATTTAATACGCAATTAATGAAAACTAGATTCTTTCAGTTTGTTTTATTCTACACTTCAGAAATGTGTATGAGAAGAGTCAGGGTTTTCACCTTTCAGTTACCATTGAATGATCATTTTGATCCAGAAATTACCCATTTATATGGACTTGCACTAGTATCTCATAGACTATTAATTGAAGATGAAAAATCTGCAAATGAATTTATTAAGAGACTCGATGTTGAGTTTCCAAAATTTGGGTTTTCATTAGTTGAGACTTTAATGGCTTCTGATTGCAAATATCAAATAGCAATATGCGCTCGAAGAGGTAACTCTTTTCAAAAACTTCTTGAAGAATCACGTTTCGAAATAAGAAAAAGGACTCACTCTTTGCTGGCTTAGGATACATGTACAATTTATTAAATATTACAGATGAATTTTTTGATCAAAGGAATCAATAAATCCAAGAAAGGAAACGCAATTCTTCGCTCGTGGGATGGAGAAAGGGGTAATCAAATATCCTCTTCTAAATCTTTGAATGAGGAGTTCCAAAAGTTCCAGAGGATTATTGACGATTTTGAATTAGAGAACTCAATACTAAAGGAGATTATTGATTCTTTGAAACAAGATAAAAACCAAGCTAAAACCCAAAAATACTTCGGGACAGAGTTTGAAAAACAAATATCACATATGAGTTCAAGGATTGATAACAGATCTAACAATTTGATATCTATTTCCAAGAAAATATCTCGAAAAAGAGAGAGAATGTTTGATGTGAATAGCAGTACAAATGAAAAAACTCGTTTGCTTGAAGAAAACACAATTCTTGCTCAGAAAGCACTGTCTTTGGAGATTAAGTCAATGTATGAAAGACTGAGGCTTCATTTAGTGCATGACCAAAGGGATTTTTTGCGTATTAAATGCCAATCAAAGGAAGTTTTTGATCCATCAAGTGATTTGTTCAATGAATGCAGTGAGATTCTTATAAACAAGCTTCGAATAAGGAATCTTAAACAGTATATGAACCATGAGAAAGAAATGGTATCATATCGAATTCGGATGAGTAATATTGAAGAAAAATGCGCAATAATTATCCAAAACTCATGGAGGAGATACATTGCTCGAGCAAAATACATTGAAATGCGAAAAAACATAAAGCATGATACTGAAGGAGACCCATTCCCAGAACTCGAAGACTCTGATAGCGAAACAAAGCAATAAACGAATGTTATTTTTTAAAATAATAGTTTGTGGAACAGTGTGTCTCCATAAGGTATATATGACAGAGCATAGTATAAAAACGACACGAATTCGATAAGAAAACCGACAATCACGCCAATAAGAGATCTCCACTTGAAGCTAAATATCATTGTAATTACAATGCCAGCAATCATTGCAACTGAGGCTAATGCCCGCTTTTTCTGGAAAAGTGACTTGATCTGCTTCTTAAATCCAACCAAAAATCCAATAGAAGAAAAAATCATAATATTCATAATGCAAAAAAGAAGGCTGAATTTGCGAATCCTCAGAAGAGATATCGAAATCACGGCAAAAACACCTGAAAATAGGGCAAAAAACGCACAAACCGCAAACGCAATTATCTTTTGTGTAGTGGTGAGCTCAAAGCACCCACCGTCGTCCTCATCCATGGTGAGATCCAATAAACCCGTAACGAAACTCATTGGGGCAAAAACTTGCCCGGCCAATTTCACTAAAAGACGATGAACGACATAAAAAAAAACGATCAAGTCTATGAAACTTTGTATGAGCCATTTATTCGGACAAACATGATGGATGGATGCAGCCAGCAGATAACAGTGTCTGTGTATTTGCATGGGCGGGGATTCCTTATTGCCACGGTGAATTGTGATTCGAGTGTTAATAATCTCAAGAATTATATGCCAACTAAGCAGTTTGATCTTATGTATAACGGAATAATCATGGCAGGTGCCAACACTTTTAGTTTTTATAATGTGAAGGATCAATCATTGATTGTTGCTGTGCCGTCGTCAAATGACAGTAATTGGCTTCGCTCTCACGACGTGTCTCAGCACATTGCGGAGAAAGTATCTTACTCGTCTAATCCACATACGAAAAAGGAACTGTGCCGTATTTCTGACCTGCAGCTGTCGAAATTGGAGCGGAAACCCAGAACTTTTAGGAAAATTATTTCGATGGCTTTACAAAAAGGGGCAGAAAATGATATTGTCCAGAAATCGAGCGAATACTGCTTAGAGAGGCCCATAGTACCATCTATGGACCCTCTCCCTGTGTTTTGGTAAAACTTGTATTTAACGACTTTGTAATTTTTATTTAATGGCGGAAGACTTGGTTGACAATATTATAGGCGATTATGAGATATTTGAGATGGTAGGCAAAGGATCTTTTGCTACTGTGTGGGTTGGTAGGAACCGCATCACCAACTGCCCTGTTGCTGTTAAACAGTTCACGAAAAACGAAATTAATTCCAATGAAGTTTTAGCAACAATGCACCGCGAGATTTCGATAATGAGGATGTTAAATCATCCATTGATTGTTGATTTATACGAAGTTGTTGAGACAGAGGATAACATTTTCATGATATTAGAATACGTTGAGAACGATACACTATTGGAATATGTCAACATGTCGAGCCCTATCGGTGAGAATAAAGCTCGGATGTTTTTTGCCCAAATTATTGCTGTAATGCACTATTTACATTCAGAAAAACGAGTTGTTCATCGCGATCTCAAGGCAGAAAATGTACTATTAGATAGAAATGGTAACATTCGCGTTATTGATTTCGGATTAAGCAATGTGCTAAACCAAACTACATCAAGCTTAAACACAGCATGTGGATCATCCGCCTACGTTGCTCCAGAAATGTTGATGAATCAACCATATACACAATCCGCCGATATATGGAGTGCTGGTATTCTTCTTTATGCAATTAATGCCTCGCACTTACCATTTGAGGACAAAAATGTGACGAGACTCATCGACAAAGTCCTTCATGAGTCTCCGGTGTTTCCTGTGGGTTTTTCAACTCATTTAACTGATCTGATAACAAAAATGCTCTCAAAAAATCCGGAACAGCGGATAACCCTTGAGGGTATCATACAACACCCATGGTTTACATCAGACCAGATGGGAACACCATTAGTATATAATATTGGCGCTGTAGATGAATATCGGATGTTGTCTGATCCATTGCATTTCAATCTGGATGAATCAGTATTGAATCAAGTGAAATCTTTTGGAATTGATGTTTCTTGCCTAAAGGAGGATATAATGTTGAACAAAATGACCAGAGCAACAGCTGCATACCGAAGTATATACAAAGAGAAGGTGACGGATTCGATGGTGATGCTTTCAGATGAAATTATGTTTAAAGCAGAAAGACATCTCTCATTTTCCACATTGACTTTGAATATTCCTGAGGCAATGTTACAGCTCCCTCCACTAAAAAGTGGGAATCAAAAACGCCTGGGAACGCCGCAATCAAAAATACCTTTGAAAGCTACACATAATCTATATGGAACTTTTCCATCAATAAATAAGATTCCTTCAAGGGGACCTGGTCAGGTGCTCAGTCTTCTTGTCCCTAATGTTAAATCAAGGACTTCTACTGTCCAAACAAGGGTTATTGGAAAACCCACCAGACAATAATAGTGTTAAAAATATAATCGTTTTATAAACGGCAACTTACTGTGAATGGAAAAAGATATAGTTGGCAAGAATTACCAGCTAATATCAAAAATTGGACAGGGAAGTTTTGGTAAAATTTACATTGCTGAGCATATTTTAACAAAAGAGAAGTTTGCTGTCAAGCTTGAAGAATCTAATTGCCGTGTACCACAGCTTCTTTTTGAATCTAGATTGTATCAAGTATTATCGCACGGTATAAATGTTCCACGACTACATTATTATGGTATAGAAATGGAAAATAATGTGATGGTTATTGATCTTTTAGGGAAATCTCTTGAAGAGCTCTTTAACCTTTGTGACCGAAAGTTTTCTTTAAAAACTGTTTTGATGCTTGCGGATCAAATGATATCAAGTATTGAGTTTATTCACCAAATGTGCTATATACATAGAGATATTAAACCAGATAACTTTGTTATGGGAGTAGGAAAAAACTCGAACCAAGTATATATCATTGATTATGGTTTAGCAAAGAAATACATTGATAATGATACTAATGAGCATATTTTGTTTTCTGGTGGGAAATCTCTGACAGGCACTGCCCGATATGCATCAGTAAATGCACTCAGTGGATGCGAGCAATCCAGGAGAGATGACTTAGAAGCTCTAGGTTTTGTCCTTGTTTATTTCCTTCAAGGTCAACTACCTTGGATGGGTATCATTGGGAAGGATCGTCAATTGAAGTATTCCAAAATCTGCGAGCAAAAAAAGAGCACCAGTTTTGAATCCCTGTGCAAAGGGCTACCGAATGAGTTTCTTGTTTATTTTCAAGAGATACGTTCATACTCATTCACTCAAAAACCAAACTATATTGGACTTAGAAAACTGTTTCGTGAACTTTTTTTAAGGAAGGGATATATATATGATTATAAATATGATTGGACTGATTTGAATGGGCTGCCCAGAGATAGATCTAGAGAAGAAATGCTAACTTTCGATGAACAAATTAAAGTGGTTGGCATTGAGCTTGTTCCAAAAAGATCTGTTGATCTTCCTATTAGAAATGAGAATATTCATAGCCCTAATAAATTAGTACCTTTGCCTGAGAAAAAACATGAAAAGAGCGTTGATTTACCGAAATTCGAGAGGGGCTTGGTTAAAACTGAAAAGAAGCATGAAAATGTAAAGATTATTGAATCTGAGTATAGTTATTCATATTCATATAAGCATGTGGCAAAGAAATCTTCAAGAAAAAGAGATGATAATGTTGAAAGGAAAAGGCATGATTCACCAAGAAGAAATAAGTATCATGTACATCGTAACAAAGTTGAAGGAGACAGGAAAAAAACCAGGCATGATGAAACAACTGTAAAGTATAAGCAGCCCCCCAGACCAAACTTTATTGCTGTTGAAGACCAAGAAAAGAAGAACACCCAGAGAAAACCCCATGATAAAGTTGATGATACAAAAAACATTCAAACATCAGTTGGTGCGTTTCTTGCTAAAAGAACCTCTAGCAAACCAATTCAACACAAGCACAAACATCATAATTAGACTAATAAATATGTTATTTTAGACAATTTTTGATTTGAACCTCTAAGATGGATTTCCTTTGATCAAGTTCTGCATTACCAATTAAATACTTATCCAAGCGAGCTCTTTCTGTTTCAAGAGTATTCTGTAATGTTTTCTTTTTCTTTAAGAGTTCTGCCTTCTTTGTTCTAATCTTAGATATTTGCTTTTCAAGCTCTAAGTTTTCCGAATCTATAGACTTTTTCTCTGCTTCTATTGATGCCTCTTTGGAAGCAAATCTCAGTATTTGCTTCTTTATTTCATCGGATTTCTTTTCATTTTCGAAGATTAATCTATTGGATTGGTCTAATCTGGTTTGTGAATCACGATATTGTTCAATTACGGATTTTAAATATTCAAAGTCCACATTATTTGCCCTTGTTTTCGCTTGAATATCATTAAGAGAAAAAACCTTCTGGAAAATATGCATTTGGGGCTTTTCTTTCTCGAAAATTTCAATAAAATCCGGGAAATGTACTCTTATGTAGTGTACAAAAGAACCAAATTCTTCTATATTAGATTTAAAATAGGCGTATATAGTAACAGGATTCTTTGTTGCTATAATTTGTCTCTCTAATTCCTCAATTCCATAGGAACATCCCCAATTTTTTAAGAACGCAACTAATTTATGACTAGTTGCTGGATCTGGAAGCTGAATAGGAGATTTGTTACATATTGCCATCAGAAACTTGACATTTGCTTCGGTATCTTCTGGCGAAAACTCATACCTTGATTTTGGATTCCTAAGTAATGTTCTTGCTTTTGTAGATATTTTCCAAAAACTTTGGCGATTAAGTTTATATTCATTACCACGATGCACAAATATTAGCTCATCACTATCTAACTGATCAATTCTCCTTGTATTCATTATTATGAGTCCCTGGCCCTATAGCTTTTTATAAAACATGATTTACTATCTTTGTATGAGTTGTGCACACAAAAATGGATTTTGAGCAGTATTATAGTATATAAATGGGCAAGACTGTGTTAAAGTCTCAGAAAATATATGGATTATGACTGTGATATGAATTGGATGTTGAAAAATAATTGGGTTTGGAATCGGTACTTTCGGCCTTCTTTTCACTTTTTACTGTTTCTTTCTTGGAGTATTCAGATATAGATGATGATTCATCGCTTTCTGATGGTTCTTTTTTATTACAAATGTGATAGATGCCAATATAACATATAATAAGAAGTATGATAAATCCAATAACCAAGAAAATAATGGATTTTTCAGGCAAAAGAGTATATAAATTATCCATAATTGGCGTTTGTGTCATTACAGATTCTAATGTCTCTCTCATTGTTTCTATTGGTGTTGTTTCAAGTGTGGGTTGAAGTGACATTGTTTGTACTAATGTCTGGAAGGGTGTCATCATAGGAATTGTGCTATCTCCATCGCAGTAATGAGATCCAAAGAATTGAATTTGATATGTCATTCTCTCTGTAAAAGTATTATTGATTACTGCTGACACGGAAGACTTTGAAGAAAACGTTGAAGAATGAGAAATGAAACAATGAGATACTTCTAGAGAACCACTGTTAATATAGAAAAGTGTGTCTTGGTTCATATAAAAAATGCTATATAGAATTTGAAATGATCCCCCAATAAAAATAACACCATGACCACCAGGGCTGTTATTTTCAACAATATTAAAATAGGAAAATGTACCTGAGTTTGAATAGAAACCCATGCATATAGAATGAGACACATTATTATTTGAGAATGTACAATACTTACTGGATAGTGATGATGGTGTAGCTATACCAATACCAGAAACTTGATAACACTTATTCTTTGATATATTTGACTTGTCAAGTATCATATTACCATCCTTTAAATATACTGCATAGTAACCAGTTGTGGTAGGGTTACAATATGATACAGATATATACTCCACATTATTCTTCATTGATGCTCCTAAACAAGCAAAATTATTTGAAGTAGATACACAATAATGGGCGCATACCATTCTTAGGTCAGAATTATCAGATTCAAAAACATAAATTGCTCCACCACCGGCAGATGTCGAACAATTAAAAAACATTGAATATGAAATATTCATAGAGAAAGCTCCTGAATAAGTATATATCACTCCACCAGTTCCAGAATACTTTGTGAATCTAGTGAAAAAGCAATCAAAAATGTTTATATCTGAATAGTAATATGACCTTCCTTGGTCTATACTGTCATTAATACAACCTAAACCAGCGCTAATACTGATTACCTCTTTTGATTGGAAAGATATTAAGTGATTATCCAAAAAATATTTCCGATCAAAAAATTCATTAGCTCGAAATTGAACATAGAAAAGCAAAGAAATAATATTAATTAGATATATGGATACAAAGAACACCTTATTCTTGAATATTTTCAAATTTTTACAAGTTCCAGACAATAATAATACAAAAGCAAACATAAAAACCTCAAACCATATATAAAGATAGATTGATCGACTTGTATAGAGAGAAACAAGTCCATTTTTACTAGAATAAGCCAAATATATAATGTCGAAAACAACAAAAATCATCTTTAATATTGATTCAATCTTGATGTAAAAAAAAATCGGATTTGAAACAATTATTTTAAATCTTTGAATTCATAAAAATCGGCTTTACATTTGGTTTACAAATTATTCCAAATTGTATCTTTCTCGGCTTGGTCTTTGAGTTTTGGTCGGGATGGACTTGGATTCCCGAGAATGTATCTTAAGCTCGTTTCTCCGTCGTAATTTACCAATACAAATATTTGCATTAATAATGAATACAACAAGTTCGAAAAAATTATATCATCAGATCTACCATGAATTAATACATGGGTTTGCATCAGAAGAAGATTGTATTTTAAAATAGAAAATTGCTTATCACTTAATGTTTATTTGAACAATTTATATAAACTTATGAAACAGTGTTTGATTTACATAATCGTATTTTGCTTCCAATTTTGTTTTTATTAAATGACTATTTGAACAACTCTTTGAAAATATGAGAATTAGAATCAGATTTAAATACCCAATTTCTGTTGTCAATAGTATAATATGAGGAATACTGAAAGTTCATGCTTAACCATTTGTGCTATTCAAACTTGAGGATTGTATAATAAATTCCACTAATATTGAAATCAAATTGCTATTGTTGCTCAGATTATCCATTTATTGTATAGACTTTGGCTCAATAAAATGGATAATGTTCTGTTCAAAATACAGCTGGGTGAAAAATGCAGGTTTTTTTCAAGAAGAAGAAATATAATACAAAAGGATTGATATTTTTAAACAGATAGAACAAATCCGAAGAATTCAACACGGAATAAATGGTAATAATCATGGTTGTCAAAACGCTTTCCTGTAGATGTGATTCTTATGTACCTGAAATACTTGTGATTATAATCAACCGGAAAGTTCTTTTGAGCACTAGGATGATTAAAACTACGATTGCTGTTCTGGAAATCAATAGTATCTTTAGAGTCTACTTTGTTATGAATGATTTCAAATGTTGATCCATCTTTTGATCCCTCGACTTTCCATGAATTGACTTTACAATTATCATTCAAAGAATAGGATGTAATAGATACCATTCTTTCTTTGAAATCAAACTGAATCCATGAATTGGGGAGATTTGTGCTATGCCAAATACTAGCATCATTCTTCAAAACATTTTTAGGACCATATGAACCTGGATTGTTATTATAGATGCCAGATGCTGTTACCTCAACATCACTAGAATCAGCCAAATTCCTACCAAGTTTCTTAGATAATCCATCAAAGATACCTGAAAACAGATCTGACTTAAATGGATATTCGTCTTTGAGTTCTTTGATCTGGTTTATTTGTTCACTAATGATTGCATCTTTAGCTTGTAGTAGCTTTATGTTATCAGCTAACTTAGAATCTTTTTCTTGAATCCGATTATTCTGCTCTCCAATTGTCGCTTTGGCAGAAATAATCTCTGATTTCAACTCTTGTATTACTTTGTCAAGATCTTTTAGCTTACTATTCATATATATAACTGATAGTTGATAGTTTTCCGTAATTCTCTTGTTTTCTTCTCTCAAAGAAGAGAATTCTCTTTGGAATGATGATAAAACATGTTTAGTGTTATCATATATATCATTTGTGTCTTCAATAGACATGATTTGGAGAAATCTGTTGAGTTCAGAGAGATCAGATGGTTTTTGATATTTGATGTTGTTTAAAAGGGTTTTAGCACCAGTTCCATGATGTTTCATACATCCAATCAAGAAAGGTTCCAAAGAATATAAAGAGAAAGTCTGATTAGAATCAGCAAAAATGCGACATAATGATGGAAGAGAAACCAAACAGAAGCTTGGATTCTTCAAATATGTATCTATCTTTTGAGTAATTGATCTTTCATATTTGGAGAAATCTATGTTACTATCATTTTGGTCTTGGTCTTGGTTTTGTATTAAGAGAGAGAGAACTCTCTCAGATGAATCATCATTAAGAAGTTGACAAAGAGAATCACAACGAAGACAATTGCAAATATCATAAACATCACCTGCTTTTTCAACACTTGGATAAATGATTCGATTATGAATCAGATCTAGAAACACTTCAAATGATTCTTTAGACTTTTCGGAGTTTTTAGAATATGAAAGACTAATGTTAAAAACCATTCCACAACTATTCTTGTAGAATTCCCGAAAAACTTCACTATGAAACAACAAACATCCAATATTCACTTCATACTTGTCTCCATTATAAACAATAATTCCATCTTTCTCTTGACAAAAACTACGAGAACGAAAACACTCATAAATAATAAAATTTGATTCCCATTCTCTCAACAAATTAATAACTCCAATTTGATCATTTTTATCTCTAGGAATACATCCTGACACAAGAAAATCAATGAAATGACAAAAAACATCAAAATCACACGAATCACTCAAAACAATTCGATCTTTTGTCGAATATTCATCTAGATACTTGTTTAAACACGATATAAATCTCTTTTCAACATGTTTTGTTTTATCCTGGCACTGAAACACAACTTCTGGCATATAAAAAAATGGAATATTAAAATTTTTTTGCCAATCCAAATTGATCCCTCTGTTTCTCGATTCAGCCCCAGATCATAATAATTATATAATAATTCAACGCCATTAATGATTTCTATTTGTTTTTCTAATAACTAGATACTCAGCAACACTAAGATGACCTTTTTCAGCGGCAAAATGGATTCAAAAATGATTTGTTTTATGTCATTCGCTATTCGAAGGAACACTGATATTGTCTTTTCCTTAAAGATCAACTATCCTTGTAAATATTCCATCTATTAGGATTCGAAAATATCACCAGTAAATCTTTATTCAATATTATCATTGTTGTGTATGAGGAGATTGAATATTGGAAAATTTCATTTTATCCAGTAACCACAAAATTTATTCAAATGTTTGAAATTAAACATTCCAAGAATTCTTAATAAGGTTTAATAAACAATTACCTGTTTTATAAGGATAACAAAAATATCAATCAAGTTATTAATGATGAATTGATTAATACTCTTCATTGATTTTTTCTCTTCTGAGTTTTTCAATCTCTCATCCATGAACAAAGGTAAAACTCCTTTCCTGAATATGGATCAAATTTTCTACTTTTAGCAAAAGAAATTTTCCTTGGAGATATTATTAACATGACCAATAGACACTGTTCAGAACTCGAATCCTCTATGAAAGAAGTTGTTCATTCACAGAATTAGTTTGAGAAGTCATGAAAGTATTTTTTCAGTTCTAAAACATTGGACTGAACATAGAAGGATATATCCCAAAGCCAAACTCTCACCAAAAATCTCATTTCAATAATCGGCTACATGAATTTCAACATCCCATTGGCGCCAATATACTGCAGCTTGATCAAGAGGAGAGATTTATTATTTATAATCAGTTATGATTGGTATTCTATGGGATACATATTTTATGAACAATGATTATGTGTATTTACAAATCAAAAAGTAATTCTGGTTTAAAAGTACAGTTATTTGTCCAGATCATCCGTTAACTCCATGTGTGAAGGTTATTTACTGATTATCAGTTACATATTTTTCACAATTGTTTGAATTCCACTTTTTAATAACATTAAATCATTTTTGAATTGATTCTTTTTTATTTAATTGAATTTTTGAAACAAATTTATATCATCATTTATATGAACAATCAGTATCCATTATGGCAGAGGGTTATTGGGGTCCCAGGGATTTTGATTTCTGGAACAGCAGTAGTCATTTTTCAAAAGATTCTTTTCGATCAACAAGGTTTTGGGTTAGAATCGTATGGTTATCATTCGTTTTCTAAACCCTGGTTTCAAACATATCTTATGCTTTTCTGTATGATTTTTGCGTTATTTTTGCACAAACTTTTTAAAACCGAGAACAATAATGAAGACCCATTTGCTGATAAAGAAAAAAGGAAGAAGGTTTTTAGACTCACTGGATATATTGGTGTTTTGTATTTAAGCGCAACAACTTTAATGAACATAGGACTCCAAAAGATTCAAGCCTCAGTATGGCAAATGCTTAGAGGATCTCTTGTTTTGTTTTCTTCGATTTTCTCAGCATTTATTCTTAAGAGACCTCATTATTCATTCATGTGGTGGTCAGTAATGATTATATTCATTGGCCTTTCTGTAGTGGGAATAGCAGCCATAATATCAACAGGTGTAGGGAAAGAAGGAGTCTCCAAATCCACAGTCATTATTGCAATTCTAATTACTGCAGGAGCGCAGATTCTCCAAGTTATTCAGATAATTTTGGAAGACTATTTAATGCATGATATTGGTTTATCATGTGTACAGTTGGTTGGTCTTGAAGGAGTTTGGGGTTTTCTTTTTTCTGTTTTCATTTTCATCCCAATGAATATGTTTAATGCCACTCCCCAAAATGAGGGTGATGGAATTCATGAGAACATCATTGATACTCTCTTAATGATATCCAAATCATCATCTCTTAAGATCTTAATTCTCTTTTATTCCATATTAACATTCTTGACAAATGTAACAGGTACATTAGCCACAGAGATTACCAGCGCTGTTGTTCGAACAATCGTTGAAGGTTTCCGAACAATGGGGATTTGGATGGTGCAGTTAACTCTTCATTACACATTAAGGAACACAGATTACGGAAAAAAGCATCCAAGTATTGGAGAAGAATGGAGTGTTTTCAGCTGGATGCAACTCTCCGGATTCCTATTATTGTTTACTGGAATGCTTCTGTACAACAAAATTCTCCGAATGCCATTTTTCGATTACCCTGGCGAACAAAGGCTAAGCAATGATCCTTTACTATCAACAAATGAATAAAGCTACAATCAACAACACATACTTTCTTCAGGTACAGGTGATGAAGAGAAGGGGTCTTGGGCGAAAGTCCCTTCAACGCTGGCCACAAGAGTAAACAATCCATCGACAGCTTCTCCTGTTTTAGCTGAAGTCTCAAGAAATGCATGAGCTTTCATATTATTGCAATATAGTTTTCCTTCATCAAATGAGACTTGTCTTTTGTTTTCCAAATCAATCTTGTTTCCAACAACAATTATTGGAACCTGCGATGGCCCACTTTGTTCTGCAAGATTAAACCAAAATGCAAGTTTTTCGAAGCTCTCGCGGTTGGTGACGTCATAAATAACGCAAACAACAGAAGCATTTCTAAAAAAAGAAGGTACTACAGAGTGATACCTTTCAGACCCTGCAGTGTCCCAAACCTCGACAATAACGTTTTCATTCTTAACTCTGAGCTGTTTCGAAAAAAAGGCTCCTGCTATTGTGGCAGTCGGTGTTTCTAGGAAATCTTGGTCAGAAAACCTTCGCAATAGCGCGCTCTTCCCTACTGATGCTTCTCCACAGAGAACAGCTCGTATTCTTTTCATCTCTTTTAAAACGATAAAGAAATTATCGTTTTAATCGTTTTTAATACAATTTGAAATCCCACTATATAATAATATCCGCATACATGATCTTTGGTCAAGTACAAAATGTTCTTGTCTTTTCTTGCATTAGTATCTTCAAATAATTGCAAATCATGCCAAGGTCAACCCGAAAACATGTCACAAATACTCGTTGGGTCGTGGAATATTTCCTCATTTGAGTATGATGAGAATGGAATCGAGGTTAGTGGTAAAGTTTTTCCAATAGAGTTTAAAGCTGATCAAAACGGTTTATTAAGTGGTGAATTAATGGGAGAAGATGAAGATGGTGTTTTTATTCCAGTTTCGACAGTTCAAGTTCAATTTGATGCTGCTAACAAGAATATGTTCACAATTTCCACAGTTGAGAATGAGGAAGCAAAGGAATTTGCTTCAGTTAAAGTTTTAACAGGTCTTGACAATGCAAAGACTGCATCTGGATTATTAAATGATAAATCTGTTTTCTCAGCAGTTATCATTAGTCCATTCAACGTTCACATCACTGTTCTTGATCAAGAGACCAAGAAGACTGTTGTTTATAGAATGTCTAAGCCACAACCTGAACAGAAGCAAAACATGCTCACTACATTTTTGCCAATGATCTTGATGATGGTTGTACAGTTCTTCATGAAGGGCAAGCAGCCACAAGCTGGTGCCAGACAGCCACAAGAAGGTGCTCCAAAGGAAAAAACCGACTAAATACTCAAACACACTTTATTGCTGAATGCTAGATTTTTTCATAATTTCATCTATTGGAGGAAGCATCTTTTTTAGATCTTGGATCGGGAAATTGGGCTTCATTAATTGCTGATCAGGAATTGAATGATTTATCTTCATCATTCCAAATATTGGCACAGACTGACTCTTATTTTCAAATGGAATACTCATTTGAAGAGGAACCGAAGAAAATGGAGCTGGAAAATTACGTTTAACAGGCCTCCCACGGCTATTTGGCTTAGAAATATCAACCTGGTGATTATACTTAACTATTCTTTTTGATAAGGAACCATACCACCTATTCTTTATAGAGTTCTCAGATCGACCTTTTAAAATTTGCGCAATATGTGACCATTTCTTTCCATAAACTTTAACGAGCTCTAGCAATTCATGTTCTTCATTATAGTTCCATGGCGCTTCGTTCTGTAAATTCGGATCAAGATGGTTAATCCATCTATCACGACATTGCTTCGAATTCATACTCCCCATTTTACTGGATATGTCTTTCCAGCACATATCTGGGTTCTCTGATTTTAGCTCTATAAGCTTTCTATCATCTTCCTCAGTCCACTTGACACGAATCATCTTACTCATTCTACGTTAAAATCCGGTGCTTTAAAATAAGGTTTTTCATTGAATAATTTCAATCTCCGACGATAAATTTGAGAAAGTGACAGTTAGAACTCCCTTTTGAATGGTGGAATTTACAATATCGTTATCGTGGAAATTATCGGTAATCGTTTGTAAAGAGACCGGGTCAGCTGTTATCAGGTTATTTTTACAGGTGATATGAATGTAGTCTCTCATTGATACTTGGTATGTATTTAGGGATATTATTCTTGAGGGGAATTGTCTGGATGACATTGGTTTTCCATTTATTGTGTATGTTTTAATTTCAGAACACGAACGAGAGTTAGCCGCCACAACAATATATCCCATTGATATTGTAATAATGATGTGAGCAGGAACCATATCAGCTGAGAAATCTATCTTCTGATATGAAAGTAGGTCAAGGGATGGCAATAAGGAGATTGACAATTCATATGTATGAGAAACCATCACAGCGATTCGATATGACATGCTTAATGCAGAGCATGACACAGGTGATGAGTGATGAATAGCGAAACTTATTTGGCAAATAGAGTCGTTGGCAATTTCCCAAAGAGCAGATGATGAATCTCTGGAGCCAGATAGAATGTACTTTCCTGATGAATTTATTGTTGTAATAGTAGATAAATGCGGGGATTGATCAGAATGCAACAATACGGCTTTATCATAATCATAATAATAAACACACAAAGAATTTGGGGAGGAGAACGCAAACGAGGGAGAAATATTATTTGAAAAAGAGATAAGTTTCGGATCATTTGGCAAAACGATCGAGGGATTTTGGAAACTAAGATTAATAATTTCCGAGTTTGTCAGATCATATAGAGTTAAATCGTTTAAGAAACCATATATATTAATGAAATTTGAACCACAAATAACATAGGATAATAGAGGCAATGGGGATTTCTTTGGATTCTGAATAGGTCTAATATCTTTCAAGATATTCCTTTTTTCTGGATGGGGATCATCAAATAGCTTTTCTGGAATTGGGAGTTCAATAACTCCAAACATTTCTTGAGTATCGTTGTCTTCACGTTTAAACCCAAAAACATTATCTATCCAGTTCGGCAATTGCTTTGTTATCAAATCCGATTCTAAAGAAAGGCGTATTTCTTCGACTTTTTCAGGGGTACTGTTGATTTCATCAGAAAAATAGGTTTCAGGCAAGAATTCTTCTTCTTCTGGATGATAATCTTCATCATTAAGAGAATTAAACGGGTTAATTGATCTGAGATAATACGATACGATTTCGGGTTCAAGAGGTTTGGAATTTCTATCTATTATTGATCCATTTTTAATTGTCGGAAAAATAGGATAAGATGATATTGACTGAAAGGATCTCCCAGCAAATATATTCAACCACATTAAGTATTCAAAATTGGAAATATTTCCACAACACCATTCTTTCTGGATCCCAAAAGAAACAATAGCATTATTAGAAGGTTGATCTTGAAGGAAAATACAATTTGGCATATCACTTGACTGAAAGTACTCAATGAATTTTATACTTTCTTTACCAGGAAACCTGAAAAGATATACTTCATTATCCGATGTGAATACCTGTACAGAGTCACATTGCACTCTATGTTTTGAAAATATCACATATTTTATAGATTTGCCATCAATAAAAATCATTTCATTATTCCTAAAAAGAAATCTCAAACCATTCATTTCAACTCGAAAAACACCATTAATCTCGTTTCCAAGAGTGATCATATCGGATCTTGTCTCCCAAAACGCAGGTTTTGTAAGAGATTGAAATGAATTTGATGTATTAATTTTGATATGAGAAAACAACATTGGTCGAAAGAATTGATCATATATATTAATCCTATAATTTTTCTTTAGGGAACTCTCAAGATTGTCTGACATGTTTTGATATACTTGATTCGAGATCTTAGTGAATTCAGAATACTTTTTATCATTCATAATAATAATATCAGGAAATGACGATTTATATGGATCAAACATATCGACTAGTTTGGTATTTAAACAATCAAAGCTGGATGATTTCATTAAAGAGAATTCTGGCTTGTATAATTCAATCATCCTCAAACATTCAGAATAAAGATCTATACAGTACTTAGCTTTTCTGTGGGGAGATTTAGCAAATTGTGATCCGGAAGGGAGTGAGTTTAAATGAGAATTTAACCCAAAAATTAATGGAGTCCAATTGCTCTTATCGTTTTGTTGAGATATGACAAAGCTGTCAATAAGCCTAAACTGAAATGAATCTATACTTGGGGAGCACTTTAAGAAAAATGCGTATGGTAAGAAAAATGATGACAAATCCAATTCAGTTGTCAATAAAAATCCAGATAGAGATTCAATACAATCATAATATATCCATTTCCCATCGATAATTTTATATCCATAAACTGTGGAAATAGGTTTTTCATATAACATAATACTTTCAATTATATTGGTAATACTTGTAGGATTGTATTTATAAACAGGTACTGGTTTAAATGAAGAAAAATCTGATGGTCTCATACAGAATCGAGACACAATCAAATCAAGCATCTTTTCTTTGTTAAATAATGATTTGCAATTAAAAACAATTGGAATAATTTTCATAAGTATTCTTTTTTCAAAATCATATAGTGATTCATCTGTAACCAAAAAAAATTTATCAATAATGCTGAACACTTCAGCCAAAAGTGAATTAGAATTTGATAATAATATGGCGAATGAATCAATAAAATATTTCTCATATTGAACAGTAAAAAACATCAATACAACTAAGGTTGCAGGTTTCATTGAGTTAGTAATTAAGGAACAATACTTTTCAAAAGTGAATAGAAATGAAAGGAGAACAGATGCTTGTGATTTTATTTCACTATCACTAAACATAATTCTAGTAAGTACCATGGGAAATAGTTCGGTTTTGATGCACCATGAATCAGATTTATTAGCAATATCTTCTAATGAAGAAGAAGAAAGACCAAAAAACATTGAACATAATTCGGACAAACATTTGGAATTCTGGGATTCTGTTTCATTGAATGCCATTTTGAAGTTAAGAACAACAAAATTTGCAAAAAGATTAGAATCAAACAAACTAAAACATTGTGAAAGCAAAGAGTTGATCGATGAGTTATTTAAATCTTGGATTATATGAGACTTAAGTAACCATGAAGCAGCACAACATCCATTATTGTTCTTTTGTTTAAATACCAATAGTATGATTTCTAAGACGGGTTTAGAATACAAGATCGAACCAGATACTTTATCTAAGAGAACCAATAATAATTTGATGTCATCTTCAGAGAGTACATTTTGAACCATAAACTCAAATATTGAATTCAATGAATATACAATTTCTGGATCAGTTATTTGTTGCTGGTACATGTGTAAATATATATATATTAGAGATGAGAGGCTATGAGAACGAGAAAATAGATTCGGTTTTGATATACTTATTAATTTCCATTGTTGAAATAGGGCAACCTGGACTTCATTGGATGATTTCGCCCAAACAAAGTAATTCAGGATTATATGATCCATTAATGAATACAATAATTCATTAATTGACAAACAGTGTTCAAACTGACATATTTTAAGGAAAAGTTTCATTGAAAGTTGCTCAGGGGGAGCATCTTCAAGACACCTGGAGATTAATAAGAACCCATTTAATTCTTTTATCATATCCTGCATGATGCTTGATGTTGAAAGAAGACAAAAAATAACATCAGTTAATTCTAGAAGATAGCGACTTGAGATTTGATAATCACAATTAATCTTTGTGAATAATGTGAGAACAGATGAAAGACCGCTCTTAGTTTCAAAAATATGTTTAAAGGTCATTAAATGAAGAACAGTAACTCCATTATAACCAATGCTATGGTTTCGAGTCAAGTCAATAATTTTACCATTTTGAAATGATTGCGGTAAATAGTATCCATTGATTTTATCATCATTCAAACCATAGTGTATAATGCTTTCATATCTCTTATCAATATACCCGATTTGTTCATTGGTTTTCCCATGAACAAGAATATATGACAATGCAACACACCATGTATTAAATGAATTCGTTTTAAGAATTGAAAAATCATCAAAAACATCTTTTGGAGTAACATTCACAAGGTTTAATTGGCTGATGATACTGTTATTTATGAATATTATGATCACAGATTCTTTAATGGTGATTTGAATATTAATCCATTGATTTTTTGGCATTGAATACAATATTGCTTGATCCAATCCTCCAATAGATGATTTGGCGAGAATGGAATCCCCAGAAATGCATATCTGCAATAACTCTTTCCCCCTAAATGTTATCAATGGAATCTGATTGAAATCAGATTCAAAAAGAACACCAATTGATACAGAAATACAATTATTAAGGAATAACATTTGAATTGGAACTATAATTCCATTTGATTTGCTATCTATCAAAAAAAGGTTCTGAATCAATTCCTTTTGAGGTTTTGATGACATAATGAGTATTTGTCCAAACAATACACTTATAATCTCTTCTTTATTCACAAATTTTGATGGAGTCAAAATTTGGAATAATTCACCAAATGATTGCTTATCAAACGCATATAATGCAATACTACCAATTACACTACTCGCAAGCTGAATTACCTTTGAAACTTTATTGGATATTAATATTGATATTAGTTTTGTGTGAATCTTCATTGAATATAGAGAATAGCAAATTAAAGGCGATTTTTTGGTAATAATATCGAGTTTTTCGAGAATGTTTTCACAAAACTGACTCTCAAAGAGAGGAAAAAGAAATCTCAGAGACAGTAGTTCCCTAATTCCAAAATATTGATCAAAAATTAGGCATAATACTGCATTGTATAAATCTTCTGTTATATTTATTTTGCAAAGTGTTTCCATAATTGCATCAGAATTAATCTCTATTTGCTCACTGAATAGTGATTGGAATGATAATAACCTTAATATGGATAAAAAATAATCCACAGAAACCCCTTCAAGACACAAAACCTCTTGGGTTTTATTAATATGTTTTGCATATGGCAGCCCATATATTTGTTTATTATTCAATAACATCATTGATTTGGATATGACCGATAATATTGCCCCCATTCCATTTCTGTCATCTCGAGAAATATTATCTAAAATACCAAATAATACATTATACAACTTAATAGCTTCTGGTCGTTTTTTGTTGCTTAAATTTGAACATATAAGTGAACATAGTAAATTACGCAATAAATCCGACTTATGATTTATCAATGCAGATAAAATTAATAGATTAAAAAACCGGGATTTTATAAGGTCATCTGTATCCCAAAACTTTGCCGTAACTACAGATGATTGAAGTGTTTTCAAAAATAGAAAAAAGGCTTTTCGATTTATCAAAGAATCTTGACAAGCCTTTCCGAAGTTTTCTAAAGAGTTTGCAAATATTTCAATAATAATATGATAGTACTCCTCTTTTTCTAAAAGCACAAATAATGTGGGCTGGGATAAGTAAGTGAATTCACTGAAAAGACATGGATGTTGTACAATCGAGTCATAAAACTCAAAAAATTTGGACACAAATTCTAGGTTGCAATCCTTGTGTACTATACTATTATAGAGACTAGTGATCAACACTCTTATACTGAATAAAACACCAAGTGATGAAGCATCAAAAAATGATTGAGAAGGAGAAAACAATGAATTGACAAAAAATAGATTATATATTTTTTTTTCAATTATTATTGTAGAAAACTCAGAAAAACAATTTGTTATTTTGAATAATACTAATAACAAAAGCGAATGGTAATTAATATCATCTTCTGTTAATGAATTCAACATCTGTTCAATAATAGATAATACATCTTTTTGGGGCATCTCACAAAAAACCCTCAGAATGAATATGATTGGATGGGATACATTTGATAAATACTCATAAAGTTGGTTTATCATAGGAGCTTCGAAAGCTTCATCATTGAAATATGAGCCATTTAAAACATTGGGACAGTCATCATCATTTCTAATCGGCATAATGTTGTCTTTCGATAAAAGGGATGGTTCTGCAATAATACATTTAATAATTTCGGGGAATTTCAAAAAACTAATCCTTGTTAAAAACTGTATGGTAATTCCGATCTCCATTAAATTAAGGTGAACAATATGCATTTCTTCAAGTTTATAAATCTGGAGCCATTGTTTTGATGTTTTGACGATAAAGTCAAAAACCAATTTGTAATATTGCTCTATTATAGATGAAGGAGCATCTGGATTTGATGTTTTACGTAAAGATTCTTTAATAATCGATATTACACTCATTGAGACTCTTAAAAAACTTGGAATTGGATGCTTTTGGCATGAGCTAATAATGTTATTTAAGATTTTGATGTGTGGAACAACAAAGAATGAATGATGATTCGGGATTTTTGTCATTGGTTTAATCAGTGAAGGGATGAATTCGATGATCTTTGCATAATTGACAACCCGACTATAAATTGTCACAAACATTTTAGAAATAAGAGATATATGCTGGGGTATCACTTTTGCAGAAAAAACAATAGAATCAAGGAATATTATTGATAAATCTACCTCAGTATTCTCTGGATCTGCAAAGAAAACAGAACAAAGAGATTGTAATATCACAATTCCAATGTATAACTTGTTGGTTTCAGATTGATATATTATCTTTTTGTGACTTTTAATAGATTTCAAAAATGGAATACGATCCTCTAAAAAAATATGTAAATTCATAAAAAGGGTATCTTGATCTAAATTACTATACTTAAGAACGCAAGGATTGATTTTTGGGATTTGCTTTACCAAAGATCCAGGAAGTGGGGGATTGGGAATCGGCATTTCAACAGAAAAAACAGAATCAATAAGACTTCTATTAGCATGTTTAAAATACATATGCACAGATTTATAAGGACAGTCTGTTGTACTTATTTTAGAATTTTTCCCAGCCCCTTTCTTTAACATTTTTTCGAAATCTAATCAGTTGGTTTCTTGGTCCACTGTTAATGATTAATTCATGTTGAATCAGTTGTTTGTTAAATATCATTTTTATCATGATTTATCATTTATGATAAATCTCCCCTTTTGTGTTTTTTAATAGATAAGGAAATAATTAATGCATGGTTTATTTAACACTCTCTTTTCTTCGAGGCTTGGGGACTTGATAATAAGCAAGTCGATCTACCTCTAATTGGGGACATAATAACAGAAGAATTGAATTCAAATGAATTCGTATTATGATTGAATTCATTATGAGAATACATGTATTGCTCCACTTGTTTTGTAAAAAGGGAATAGTACAACTTATTCTCGTTGGCGAATTTTGGATCGCACATTTTAACATAGTCTCCTTCGCACTGCAGGGGGTACTCTTCAAAAAATCTGGAATAGCCTCCCTCCAAACAGTAAACATCCTGATAGTTGGCATTTGGATAGCTGTTAAGAGACCTATCGTGCTTTCTAAATATTGTTGAAAACTTAGGTGCTCTCTCTGAAGAAAACTCGCAGTGAAACACAATGCAACACCTTCCAATTATCTCTCCACCAAAGAACTTATGAAGTAAAGTATCAATGCTGGTGATGTTGATCGCACCCTTAATATGGCCACCATCAAACTCATAAGGGAATCTGCAGTCAATGATGATTATTTTATCAAATAGTGGTGAAAACAATCCTTCAATTATATCCTTCATTGTCTCAGGTGTAATAATAGGAACACCATTGTTCTCAAGCTTCGAAGGCACCTTATATAAGTCTATCTTGTCAACAAACATTGACCGAGTCCTGGAAAGCTTCATCTTTTTTTCGGAAAGCTCAACAGGAGCGTCCTCAAACTCAGGAACAGGGAAGTTCGAGAAGCTCAAGCTAGAGGCAGAAGATCTGGCTCTTTTGGATACTCTAGGTTTCGCCATCAAGATAAATGACCCTTTAACGTCCCGACATGCGTTTTGAACTTTACAAATAATTACCATAATAATCGACTTTTTACCCCAAAAAACTAACCGAAATAATTTCACAATTTTCCCACTTTATTTTGTAAATCGAAAAACTGTGGTTCATAAAATTGCTATGTCTGATAACGAAGATACATCTCAGTTAGTACCCAAGTATTTTGAATTTCTTGATATTAATGATCAGGAAACCTATAATCGTATGCGATCCGAGTTTATGACATCTGAGCACAAGTATAATAGAGGAAAACGAGTTGAACATTTCGAGACTTGTTTGCTTGAGATCCGAAAATTCTGCATTCGCGGGGATCAAAACGACTGGAAACGCTTTCTTGTGTGTGGAATATGCTGGTGCCCATCACTTTTAGCTGTCAATACGAGGCAACTTAGGCTTCTTTTGGACAAATGTAAATCTTCGATCAATGGAGCTTTATCAAAAATGGGGTACTCCACAACAACAATTAAAGGCGAGTGTTCAAATGAACTATTGAATGCGATTCCATTTTTGCGGGGCAATTATGTTGAGCAAAGACAATGGTCAATTCGTTCAAGGAGTCCCATGAGCCCACAGCCATCAAGCGCTATCCAAAACCAGTTTCCAATATATGAACCATATCTTCCTCCACCGCCCAAGCCCCTTAGTGGAAGAATTGTGACAATGAAGGATGAGATACTGCAACTATTTGGTGCTATTGATGGAAAAGTTGTAGATGGAAAAGAGTGCATTCCTCAGTATCTCTTCATTGACAACAAGTTCAACTTTTTCACAGACCCAATTTGCTGCTGCCCAACAGAGTGGATTTGCGAAGTGTCATCTCCAGAGGAAATGACGACCTTCGGATGAAGCGCTGTTTGTATTGATAAATGTTGAACTTTAGGATAGTTTTTTCACTTTTTTTGCTGAAATGAAGAACGAAAGAAGGGCTAGTTTTTCTGATCCTACCGGCCGATTTAATAAGATTAATGATCTTTATTCTGTCCAAAACAATCTTGCCTTTTTTAAGGGCTATGACAAGGATTCTGGCCTCGAAATCACATGGTGTGAGATTTTTACGTCATCTCTTAATAATGAGCAAAAGGATAATCTTCAAAAAATAGCCACTACAATTCAAAGTTTTAGACTCAATACCCTATTGTCTGTTTTCTATTTTTGGTACAATGCTGATAGGTCAATTTTCACTGTCATAACGGAGTCTAGTAATTCTAAATCTGTTTTGGACCAAATTAAGCACGGATCACAACCAATTCACATCCGTGCCGTTTCGAAATGGGCAGGGGCTGTTCTTCAGGCTCTTGATTATTTGCACACTCAGAACCCCCCATTTATTCATGGAAGGACCGAATTATCATCGATTTTTGTTAAACCTTCATCCGGTACTGTTAAACTTCTTGCTCCAATGATTAATCCAACATTTCTCAAAACCGGTTCAAATGTTTTATGGGCAAGGTATTCCACTCCTCCTGAAGCCTTATTCAACCAAGTTTGCACTGCTTCTGATATTTGGTCATTTGGAATCGCTGTTTTATATTCAGTGACTAATAACGAGCCGTATTCTGAATGCGAATCACCATTTGAACTCATTCAAAAACTGTCTTCATTTAAGCCACCAGCCAGTTTATCTTTTGTCACACAACCAGTTTTGCATGATTTCATATCGAAATGTCTACTTCCAACGAAAGACAGACCCTCGGCAAAAGAGCTTTTGAATCATCAGTTTTTCCAACTCAAGTTTACTGATACTCCATCATTAGGACAACAGAACGGAATTGAAGTATTATTCACAAAGAAAAAGGGAATCTCACCAAGTGGATCATCTGTATATGACTCGAATGAAAGCCTCCTATCATTGACAAAGAATTCCCAGTATTCTGTATCAACGCCATTTCTTTTTGATAAATAACTGTTTTCTTCGGCAACTTTTACTTCTTTGTTAAATCTTTAATATAGCTTATCATACCATCAGTATTTTTGGAAATGTTTGTTCCTTTAAGCAGTATATCGAAGAATAATAACATATCTGGGCTATCGGGCGATTCTGAAGCTGCTTTATACTTTTCAGATGCTTCCACATCATTTGATCCACCAATTCCATCTTTAAGATAGAAATAGGCGATTTTCTGAGATTCAGTTGTACCCAGTTCAGCTCCCCTCAAAATTTGTGTTCTTGCTTCAGATATGTTATGATTGATAGATGCAATCCACGATAACCCTATTGCTCCAGCACCATCACCTTTTGAAATGGCACTTTCAAATAATCTTTGTGCTTCTTCAAGCTTTTTAGCCGCTCCTTCACCATTTAGGGACATTGCACCAAGCATGCACATTGCTCTCGCATGACCATTTTGGGCAGCGATGGTAATGTTCCTGAAACCTTCAACTCTATTCACTTCGACACCAAAACCAGCTACCAAAGATGTTCCATAACGATATAGAGCAGGAGGATACTTTTGAGAGGAGGCAGCACGAAAACACTTAAATGCTTCTTGACTATTCTTTTCAACACCATTTCCTAACTCGTACAAGAGGCCTAGTCTATATTGAGCTGGAGCCGAATCTTGTTGAGCAGCAAGACGGAAATATTTAGCTGCTTCAGAATAGTCTCTTGGAATTCCTTCACCTAAATACAATAGCTGTGCGTATGAGAGCTGAGAATTCTTAAATCCTCTATCAGCTGCTGATTTATAGAAATGTGCTGCAAGAGACTTATTTTTAGGAACCCCTGTTCCATGTTCTAAAGCAAAACCACAATTATGCTCACCTTCAGAGCAGCCTTGATTAGCAGAGAGTCTAAAATACAATGCAGCAGCATAAACATTTTTCTTGACACCTCGACCATTAAGGAGCATAACACCATAGTTATTCTGTGCATTAGCATCCCCATTATCAGCAGCAAGTCTGCATATACGAGCTTTCTCGATTTCTGCGTTTTGTGTTGAAAGTTGTTGTCTAAACTTTTCCATAGTTGGGATTGATACGCCACTAATACCACCAACAACATTACCCAAAACATCCACAATTTCTTTGGCACTTGGACGGGATGTTGGTGAGTGTGACCAACACCTATGAATCAAGTCTCTAATTTCATTTGGAACAGATGGTGGAATTTTTGGCCTTTCCCCAATCGAAATTCGTGATGTTAAGCTTTCATTTTGAGAAATAGCATCGTAAGCTTTCTTTCCCGCAAACAATTGAAAGAGAATATAGCCAAATGAATATATATCGCCCTGTTTGGTTGATAGTGAGCTATCAGAAATTTCTGGGGCCCTCCATATCATTGATTCCATTGTAATAGCGCAATCGTGGTGTTCAGAGTCAAAGTACTTCTGAAATCCCAAATCAGTTAGATATGGCCAAAAATCGTTTCCAAAAACAATATTCTCTGGTATCAAAGCTCCATGAGCATATCCATAAGAGTGAATATGAGATAAAGATGTTGCAACACCAATAGCAGCTCTAACTTTTGAGGTTACTGTCCAATTAATTGGTATCTGCTCCATTGATTCCATTTTCAAACAAAAGGCCAACGTATCACCCATGTATTTTTCATAGACAATTGCTGGCCTACGTCCTCTATAAGAGTTCGAGGGAGTAAACCCAATAAATGGCAAAAAGGTTGGATAAAACGATAATGACAGTGCTTCAACTTCTGATAACAATTTGAACGCAGCTTTATACTGCCCTATATCAGCGTATATGGTTTTGACAATTACTTCATTTTTCTCTCCTGTTGTTTCCCTCATAATATCAATACAGCCTAGTGGCGTTTCAACCACATTACTAACGAAAACATAGCTTTCCACAGGAGCAAGAAACGCTGAAATACGATGTGGTATAGCCGATACAGCCCCATTGGGACTTGCAGAGCTCATTTCTAACCCCATTAATAAATATCCACCATAAACTATACAAAAAACGCAATTTTTACACATTGGCGAAGAACAAAAGATTCTCATCCATCAGCACTGTTCCCTGTGATAGTAGGAAAGATATTGCCTTATCGAAATCAGTTTTAGAAATTGAATAAACCATTTCTTCTGACACCAAATTGAATAGACTTATTTCAATTAAACCGGGGTTCTTTTTGAGAACTCTTGGGATTGTATCAATTAAAAAAACCTTTTTTTTGGCAAAAATCTCCTTATGAGGGGTTGTGAGTTGCTGTTGGGGATTATATACTTGAATCGGGGTCAACTTAATAGTCTTCCTTGCTCCTTTATATTCAATGTACTCATATTCATTTGATTTTTTCTCAACAACCCCAAGTTTGTGGAGATGAGATGAGACTTCAATGTAATACTTGGTGGGAATGCCATATTGCGAATACGGCTCTTTTAAAATGATAGATTTAAGAACAAGAAAATAAAGAGAGGATCCGGAAAAACTATAGCTATCGATATTAAACGAGCATTCGTCCAACAGATTCAAATATATTAGTCTCTTTTTGGGATTATGAATTTTGAAATACTTGGAAAATTGATCATAAGTTGTTTTGATCTCATTTGGATATATCAGTTGTTCAGTAGGAGGTTTTGGCCAGTATTCTGCAGAGATCAGCATTGAATGAAAAGGAAATGTTTCTGGATGAGGCAAAAATAGATTAACCTTATTAGCTTCAACCATCATTCTTTCAATATTCACAATTTTATCTTCGCCAAAAAACTTGAGGTGGTTGTTAAACTCTTTTTCAAACTCAGGAATTCTACCATGGTATGAAATTAGTCTCTTTGCAAGCCAAAAAGAGTGATACTCGAGAAATGGTGACCATTCAGATATATTTTTTAAAACTACCATCATGGCGTTACCGAGATTGTCGTCATAATTTGATGACATCATTTGATTATGAATGAATCGTGATAAATGGTAACATACATTTTTATCATGGTCATTAATACTCCTTTTCAAAGAATTATATACTGCTTGTTTGACATTTGGCTGAAGTTGTTGTGAAATGAATGCCAAGTCATTAATTAGAGATAAAATCATTTCAATAATTTTTGATCCATTCAGAATAGTGTTCATTTCAGCTGTAATAACATCTTGCCACCCTTTAGTATATTGAATCATTAAATGTTCTGTCGAATTGGATACCAAATCATTTAATAGCCTTATTGCATCTAAATTCTTCTCTTTAAAAACAAACTGTATAACACCAACAAAACTATTATGATAAACCTTGTTAACTATCTCACGAGAAAACGCAACAGAGAAAATCTTTTTCACATTTTCAGTAGTTAAATCATAAATATTGATATTATTCTTATAAACATGATGACATAAAGCTATTGAGCGTGCATAATCATTATTTGGAAAAGAGAATCCTGAAATATGATCAATAAACTCTTGAATAATGGAATCAACAAGTGTTCCTTGATGGCCAAGTTCAATTAACATCTGGAAAACAATATGAAAATGTGTTTTGCTACCACATTGTTTCCTTTCACTATCAATAGAATCTATCAAACATGCTTTAACCGCCCTAAAAGCAATTTGATCTGTTTTAAAAGAGGACCTAAAATAACTCATTATGATTGTCAAAATAGATCTGTACTCTTTCGATGGATTTTTCCATGAAATAAACAGCTGAGATAGAAGTTTCATTATTCTAGTAACCCTATTCCAACATTGAGATATATTTATCAATGATGAATTTTCAAGAATGGATTTCTCAAAAGTTTGGTATTCTGATTTGGCTTTTTCTTGAAGATAATTCAGAATTTGAATTCCAGAATCAAATGATGGATATCCAGAACCAATTTGTTTAATTAATTCCTCAATTCCACAGAAATTAGAATTATTAGATAAATACATTTCAATTTTCTTGTCAATTTCTATAAAAAGGTCTTTCCAATAACCATCCCTTAAAAATCCTAGTGAATCAATGCTGTTTTTCATCTTAGGGTCGTTCATAGGAAATGTAATTTTACTTGATATGGCTTTTGTCATACATGATGCGTGTCGAGAAAGTCTCATTCTATATTATTGCTAACAAAAGTGACATACATTACATATTTATTTGATTTGTTTCATATTGGCTTGAAAAGACAATTCCATGATTAAGCACATAGATAGCAGAGATGATTAATATCATGGGAATTCAGAATTCAATCAAATACAGTAAAAATAACAAGTAGGGATTCCCATAAATACTATTTTGGTTTTCTCATGGGATTGAGTTTCATACTTTGTAAATACAAAGTCATCTTGATAATATGATCTTTTGACACTTGAATCTCGGCTTTTTGTTTATCTATCTCGGCTTTTTGTTGCTGAAGATTCTTTTCCTTTTCTACAAGGATATCTCGAATTCTGATTATCAACTCATTCAACGTTTCATGGTCTTCTTTTTCTTTTGTTTCGGGTGGAGTTGAGTCTGAACTATTTGATTCGACTGGAGTTGAGTACAATTTTAATATTTCTCGAAGTAAAAGAATCGCATTATGAATTGAATTTCTATATTTTGAGGCAGTTTCTTGTTGCTTTGATATTTCCTCTTGATTATTCTTCATTATTGATTCTTGATCAAGACATAATTTTTTGTGAATAGGAATTAATGATATCATTTCCTTTAATTTAACATATTTTTCCTGGAATGATGTTATAAAAGAAAAAAAAATAGAATGAAATGTTTCCTGGGATGACATAATAGAAGCAAACTTCAGTTCTACATTTTGTAAAAAATTGGTAACTATACCTTTGGCATTCTTTTCATTTTTCTTTATCTCCTGTTTGTGTCCTTCCTTTATAGTGCTTATCTCCTGTTTGTGTCCTTCCTTTATAGCGCTTATCTCTTGTTCATGTCCTTCCTTTATAATTCTTATCTCTTGTTTATGTTTAGTTTCATTTTCTTTACACAGATTAGACAATATTGAGATTTCATTATCTTTCTTTTCACATTCTATTGATTTTTCAAGCAATAATTCAATACTTTTTTTTAAAGTTTCATTTTCCTTTGATAATTCAGCATGAAAACGGTCTTTTTCCTTGATTATGAATTCATACTCTTCACATTTTCTTTTTAGATCCTTTATCCCATCAGTTAATTCCTGTTTCCATTTCTCTAGCGTTACCTTCTCTTCCTCAACAATTTTATTTCGATTTTGCAAACTATATATATATTCTACTACCATTGGATATCTGCAAAGATTCTTCGGGTCCAGTTTCTTTAATTCATTAAAACATGGAATATCAATGAAATCCAAATATGAAACCACAATCTTGCCTTGTTTCGCATACATTTCACAAAATGCTTCCCAAAACTCTTCATTTTTCATTATTCCATTCTTCACTATATATGAGAAAGACGAAAAATTCCAATTCAAAGGAAAATGGTCTATTTTGAGTATTGCGGCTTTTTCTTTATCAATAACTCTTTCCACCTTGTTAATATTCTTCTTATCCAACTTTTCCTGAAAATATTTGATTACAAGGTGGCATCCCCATATTTTCAAAATCTCAATAAAGTCGTTAGTCACGTCATCGATGAGATTTCCTTGGCCAGTAATAAACCTAATAAAGTTATCGAAATCTTTTTCACGAAAATCGTCAATTATGTCGATTATACGATTTTCCGATAACAGATCCTTCACAGATAAAAACTTATCCAAAGAGAAACAGCACCCAGCAAGATCTTTATATTGCACATTTTCATAGTTTTTTCCATTATGAACAATCGTTAAAATTATGTCTTTATTCATAGCCATCAAAATTTCGGTTGATGACTTTTTTTGATGAATTTGCCATATGCTTCTAGATTAGTAATAGCTTATTACTAATCTAGAAGTATTTAGAAATTCATCAAAAAAAAATTAGTGTCAAAAATTCCAAAATTGTAGGGACTTGGATTTCACAAGATTAGCTATCAAGTCGAAGATAATTATGAATAGGATTTTCTAATGCTTCGGCCTATTATCGAAACATACAAAAATGCGAAAAAACCACTTAATTTGCATCTGGGACAAGGAAAATCTATTTATTATGTAGTGAATTTTTATAGAAACGGATTAATGTTTGGTGCTGTTTTCCTAATGGGATTATCATCCATTCATTCCTGAGAAGCACGGCTTGAAAGTGGGTTTTGGAAACATTCGAATGTTTTCATACCAAGTGCCAAAAACAGAATATTAATTCTCCTCATTATGCATCATTAATAAAGAATCAACTCAATGAAACACTTATATTTGGCTGATTAGCAGGGTATATTAAATTTTATGGTACTACCATCCTCCTTTGAAAGACCCTCTTTTTTTAAAAGGGCTATTACATTAGCTAATATGGATTCCGAATCAGCCCTATGGCAGTTTTATAATTTATATATGCGTCCCTCTGCCATTCATCGGATGATTTTGACTCATCGCCATACAAAGGGAAGATGGAGTAGAGATGATCCGGCTTTCTTTATTCTAGAGATCGCTTCTTCCATAATTCTATCTATTTTTTGGTATATCATTCCCGCTACATCATTTTCCACAATCACATTATTCAAGTCTTTATTCAGTTTTGTTGTCTTTGATTTTGGGATACTAGGAATAGTTTTATCAAGTATTATGTGGTTTTCTCTGAATAATTGGGGGAAAGCTCCTCGAACAACACATTCAACAGATCAGGATGTTGAATGGAGATATTGTTTTGATGTTTTTTGTAATTCTTTTGTGGCAATATTAGTTGACATAGATATTGGATTTGTTTTAGTCGCTATTTTGAGATATTTTTCAAATGGATGGTTGTTTAGAGTTTTCATTCCAAACACAATTGTTCTGGCGGGCATTGTTCATTTCGTAATTATAGCTGTTCCTTGTATTATGATTCTACCATTTTTAACAAAGTTTGGAGTAATGCCATTTATTGCTCCTGTGTTTTTAGTGTATATTATCACACTGGTTGGTTCAGTCGATCTATGGAAAATGTGGATGAGTTTTCATTTTAAATAAATAGCTAAATCTATTTGTGTTTAAGACATTCTATTTGTGAAGGTGGAGATCTTTATCTCATCATCAAGAATTTGATAAATTGCTTCTTGATAAGCTGGATCTCTGTTACATAGATTTACAAAGTCCTTCATTCTCTGTACATCATCATTATTGAAGTGATACTTTTGGAATGTGCTTTCATCAAATGAGAGAGTTCTTACAAATCCTCTAAACAAAGATTCCCTATTTTCCGCTATCAACTGAGATTTGGTCCGAAAGAGCAGTACTACTTGTTGAACGATGTAATTGCCTTCAACAAAATCTCCTTTATATGGTATATGGGAAACAATAGTTGGCAAAATAGTATCAATATCAACAGCATATGAAAGCTCTGGAGTATTGTAAATATGAAACAATGTTGAAGCGGCATTGGCTATTGTCTCTTTATAGTATCTATCTTTGGTAGATTCTTTCAAAATCAAAGAATGCATAAAATCAACTATTTGAACAATTGAATCCTTAATTATCGAAGGTTGGTTCTGTATAACACATGAAATGAAAAAGATAGGATTTGGATCATGAGAGAAATCACAGTATTCAAACATTTTCAAACCAATTTCCAGAATTTCAGTTGGCACTTCAAGCCTTGCTTCAGAATATGCAGAAAATATGCAAAACATTGAACATATCTCATGTGGTGACACTTTTGAATAAAGATCAATTAACAGCAAACAAATTCTATCAGGATCAATACTGCTTGGGAAAGCAAGGATTTCGTCACAAAGAAAGTCATATATCGCAGGCATAAACTCAATATCATAGTTATATAAGTCTTCATCTGATGTATAATTCTCTTTTTGGAAATAAAGTTTCCTTTCTAATGCTCCATATCCATATTCTAAAAAGTGTTCATTGTATTTTCCAACATGAGGGTTCTTCTTTTTGATTAGTTTTCGAAATCCTTTAAAAGCTTCTGTCACGATTTCAATTTCTTCTCTCTCAGTAATATGCTTTTGAAGTCTTTCAAAACATATGTCAGATTCAGTCGTAATAGATAATTGTACACCAAGTTTGGTGGCAGCAATGCATATTGTAATATCATCTGCTACCGAAAAATCTTCAAATTCTTTTTTCATTAACATCATCATATTACTAACTTGTTTTTCTTCATCTTGCTTAGAAACCAATAAACTGCTATACTTTTTAAGAATAATTTGAAGAAGGTTGAATGCTCCTTTTATATATTCAATTACCAGATCTTGGGAACTCTTATCTTCAATTTCCTCCAAATGCTGCCAATTATCATCAATAATCTTAATTGCAAAAAGTATACATACTTGGGCTGCCTCAAAACTAATCAAATCAGGATTCATTCTAATAATGGTAACCATTGATCTACAAACAGCTTCTAGCATACATGAATCATCCGATTCCATTTGAGATGAGATAATACTAAAACATCTCTCAATATTGTCACCTAGGGATTGAGGAGAATATGCAATTAAAAGCCCAAGTGCTTCAATACTATTCAGTCTTATCAATGCCATATACACATCATCATTCTCAGCATTTTGAATAATAAAGGGAATAATTGGAGTAGCAAAGTGTATTGAGTCTTCCTTCGAGCAAGAGATAGCAGATGATAAAACTCGTACAACCATTGCAGTAATCTCAACAATACCATCAATCTGGGATATGCTATTTTGAAATTCAAGAACTCTATCAACAATAATGGCAGTCAAGGATGTTTCAACACTTGTCTCGAATAAAATACTTGCTAAAACATCTAGAACACCTTTGATTTGCTTGGTATCATCTGTTCCTAAACATTGTAACAATGGTGAAACAATTTCTTCCACACATACCTCAATCACACCTGGAGTCCATTTGGATATTTCAACTAAGCAAGCACAAGAAGCTTCAATCAAAATATGCGACCCCGTTTGAAGGCATTGAATTAGAAGGTCTGTTATATCTTTAGACCCTTCTTCAACAGCATGTTGGATAACTTTTATTACAGAATACAAAACATAAAGGGTAGAGAAAGCATCTGCTTCGGAATCTAGCGAGTAAGTGCTTACAAACATTGACAAAAATTCTGATGAATTCATTGTTGATGCAATATTAGAAACGAATTTCTGTATAACACATGCATCTTCTTGGTCTTCGAAACACAAACCATCAGTATAGTTCGCCGAAGAATATTGAAGAGAAAACTTCAATGATTCAGAATAGTATTCCCTAATATGGTTACCAAATTTCTTGACAATTTTCGATAATGGATAAAATATATGTTTTTTCATTGAAGAGTGAACTCTTGGATTCTCCATAATTTCGAAAATGTGCTGAAATGCATTCAAAGGACTTATAAATGGCTGATCAATAGTCACAACTTGAGCTAAAGATACAGAAAGAGGTGCTACAATTGTTGCATTTCCAGTTACCAATGATGTGGAAAACTTTGAGATTAATAGCTCAAATATCGAGATAACAGATGGTGGATAGGCAGGATACGGAGATTCATCACGATATATGCATGACGCAAATAATTTAAAGCAAAGAATATCAGCTTCAGATGATTGATTGCTTTGCAACATATCAAGCGTAAAGTCTAATAATGAAGGTCCATTCTCAGTTAAATATGAAGTATTTGTATATGGTAAAACTTTGATCAAAATTTTCATGGCTGTCGCAATATTTTTTTTAGATTGAATTATTTCCATTATCATCGAAAACAAAGATGTCCAATTCTCACCAAATTCTTCAAAAATCATCTCTATTGCATGAATAACATTATCAACAACAAAATCATCAGATTCGTTAGCCAAAATTCCAACGTATTGTTCCATTATCGAATTAACTAACGAAGGATCTTCTTCCATAATCCTTTTCCATTGAATCGACATAATTTTGCGAAGGTACACTGCTGCATAGTGTCTAGCAGACTGGTTCGACAAATCATTCATAATACTGAAAAACATATCATAAATATTCGGATTTTGATAAAGTTCAAGGAGCTCCTTCGTTAATGCAGCAATATGCTCATTAGATGTGGTGGGAGTCATCATTTCCATGATTAGGGTGTATAAAGGATTGTCGCTCATTGTTACAAAGTGGCGCCAACAAAACCGCGACGAAAAAAAGTCCCGGGAATTTTGATAAAGCAACGGCATGTTTATAAACCTTGTGGATTCTGACCTTCCATAGCGGCAGCTGTGTTTTCATCAAGCTTCTGAGAAACACTCTTTCTGTTAATTGGATTGCCATTCTCATCACGTTTAACAATACCAGATACGATATCATCAACTCTAAGTAATGAAATAGCACATTCAAAAGCAGTTTTGTATGCTTGTGCCTTAACAGAAAATGTATCCCAAATACCTAATTTAGCCATATCAGCGATTTTCCCGGTCATACCATCGATACCAATAGATGAATTTTGTGGGTTTGAAGCATGTTTGGCCTTGAGTTCAGTTAATACCTTCATTGTCGATGCGCCACAGTTCTGGATAAGGGTTCTAGGGATAACTTCGAAAGCAACAGAGGCAGCGTCATAACTCATTTGTTCAATTGTATCGAGCTCCTTGCACTTCTTACGGAGATATGTGGAAACAGAAATTTCTGTAGCACCACCACCAGGTAAAAGGGCTGGTTCTTTCATTAAATTCTTAGCAACCTTAAGGGCATCATCCATAATACGGAACATTTCAAGAAGAACGTCCTTGGATGGACCACGAAGGAGCATTGTACAGGCCTTTGGCTTCTCACATTCATCAAAGAATGCCCAAAATTCATCACCAAGCTTTCTGCATTCGAATAATTTGCACTGTGTACCAAGGTCGGCTTCTGTTGCATCAGAAATCCTATTAACTATGGTAGCACCAGTACAAGCTGCAACTCTATCTAATTGAACTTGTTGGAAGCGACGAAGAGCAGAAATTCCTGCCTCGGCCAAATAGTGGCAGGCAAGATCAGAAATACCTTTCTCAACGACAACGACATTACAGCCTGTTCTAATAACCTCTTCACACATTTGGCGAACTTGAGCCTCTTCTTCAGCTAAAACATCAGCGTAATCGTTTTCTCCTGTGATCTCTATTGTTGTAATGGACTCACCCTTCCTATATTCTAAACCACAATCCAAAATAAGAACCTTTGGATTTTCGACACGACGTTTCATGTGAGAATGAACGACATCTTTGTTAATCATGACACCCTTCATAACGTAGGAATCTTCAAGTGTGCCACCAGTGATACGCTCAATTCTAATTTGGCGCTTAAGATCGATAATTCCATCATCAGTGTGAATCATTCTAACTGCATCAAGGGCAAGTTGGGCAATTAAATCAGACCACTTAACGAGGAATTTTGTGCCGATAGCGGATTTAATAATTGCAAGAACTTGTTGATCGCTAGTGTTATCAATTGGAGTCTTAATGGTCTCCAAATGGTTCAAAGCGTCTTCATATGCACGCCTAAGGCCTGCAACTATAACATGTGGATGAATATTAATTTGAAGAAGAGGTTCAATAACAGAAAGAATTTCACCGGCAAGAACAACAACAGTTGTTGTACCATCACCGACTTCTTCATCTTGGCCTCTTGCCAATTCAATAATTGATTTGGCAGCTGGATGTGCTACATCGATTTCACGAAGAATGGAATTTCCATCGTTAGTAATTACAAGTGTGCCCATTGAATCAAGAATCATTTTTAACATAGCTTGTGGGCCAAGAGATGTTCGAATAATATCTGCTGTCATTTTTCCAGCTGATACACAAGAAAGTTGAGCTGTTCGGCCAGTATCACGCTTTTGAGTCTGATTTAGAACTATAATTGGTGATTGCATGAATAGAGTGGCCGGACCCCTAACCGTTATTATTCCGAAATTTACACGAAACGTTTAGTATTTTTTAAGGGAGAAAGGCACTGCCGTTTACTTAAACTTTTAGGGTTCTAACTTCGAGAAGAATCTGGGATGCTTTACGGAGAGCTGTGACAATCTGCTGGCAGGCTATTCTTTTACGGGTGATTGATGGATCTTCTTGCATTAATTGCACCATATGACCAGAGTTGAAGATTTCTTCGATCATTCTCGGTCTCAGCATTTCTGTGGACTTGTTGATCAAGAATTTAACAATAGCTTTTGGAATCATGTCTTTAACTTGAGATCTAATTAAGTCAAAGTATCGGGAACCTATTTGTACTAAGTCACGAAGCTCTGCATTTTGGTGATTAGTCATTTCTTTGGATGCTCCATATATAGAGCAAACGCCGACTGGATCTGGGACTGCGGGTTTTTCAGGTAGTGGTCTGGATCTTGGATCTTTAGATTTACCAGCATATATTGCTCTTTCTCCTCTGAAATCTGGCCTAGAAGTATTGACAAAGCTCTTTTCGTTTTCTATGAGTCCAACAACAAATTCTCTGGTTGGAGCAATACATGAGCGAATGCATTCATCAACTACAGCACGAATGGAATCTGCAAGTACATTAAAACGAGAGAGCTCCATGAACTCAACTTCGCTATGAACTTCAAATAGAAGAGACACAACTTGATCAATCAAATTAACAGAAGGATCCCTTAACTGTTCTATTGCTCGGAATAAAACAGTGTCAAATGCTTTATGGAGGGTAAAGAGAGGTACTGATAATCCCGCATGGTTTTTCATCAAATAAAAAACTTCTTTGTCTGTTAACTTTGAAAGACCAGGAATCTTATCGATTGCAGGTTCATATTGATCCAAAAATATTCTGGAAATTCTTGCACCACCGCGTGATTTAAACTCATCATTCACTGCTTTTCCTTCTAATAAGCGTTGGAACATATCCAAATACTTTGTGATAACATCAAGAACAAAGGCATTTAAAGTTCCAGCATCCTGTGTTGGGTCTGTACCATATCCTTGTAATTCTGCTTCTTTAGCTTCAAGCATTGATTGAACTTTCTGCCTAAGAGATGGCATACATGTTCGAATGTGTTCCATTAATAAACGATTGAGAATTTGAGTGAGGTAATTGGTGCCACACCTATCAGCAAGATCAGAATAGTCACGATGTTCTTCAAAGAATTTTCTTTCAGCAAGTCTAGCTGCTTCAATAGATTTCTTAGTATCAATATCTTTTTGAGACCTATTAACAACACCGATATATCCCAATTTCAAAGGATAAACCTTATTTTCGAGAACTTCACGAGCATTAGTTCCAGAATCCATTAAATCTATTTTGGTAATAACACCTACTGTTCTATCACCTGCCGGATCAACATCTCTTGCGATTCTCAAAGCATCAGAGTTAGCAAGATCCTGATTGGCTGGAGTTACAGCTAAGATCAGTGAATTAGGCTTTGATATAAACCCTTTAACCATATCGGTAATAGCTTGGACAATTGATTGATCTTGTCCTTCTATAGCAACCTTTGTTAGACCAGGAAGATCAACAAGTGTAAGATTAAGCACATTTGGTGACCATAATTTGAGATTAATCGGAACAATACTCACATTTCTACCAGAACCAGTTACTCTATCGGTTTCATCAACAATTTCCTGCATGATCGCTTCAAAATCTTCAAAAATCTGTCCAGGAAGGTGAAGGAACTCACCATACTCCTGAGCTTGATTCTTTGGAGGAGGTGTTTCAAGGTGTATAAGCTGTAAAACTAAAGGACGACGAGTTACAATGCCGGATCCTCTCGGCAAAAAATCTCGACCAACAATCGACTCAAGAACAGAAGATTTACCAGAACTTTGGCAACCAACAACAACTATTTGTGGAAGATCAATAACATCGGTCCCAACAGTATTAAACACATCTTGAAGCTTGTTAATGATTGGGATCAAACGCTCCATTTGTAATGTAGTTAATTTCAATTAAACCTCCTGTAAAGTTCTACACGCAGGTTTATTCTTTGGTTAGGCTCTCTAGTATTTGAGATCCTGGTTCTCTTGTGTTGCTTGGTGCTGGGAGTGACATTGTTAGATCGGATAGGTTTGAGAAGATAACTCCAATTTGTTGTTCGATGTCTTGTATTCTTCCTTCGAAGTCATTTCCGAGTCTCTGAAATGCTTCTTGGGTTTCGTTTTTTGTCGCAAATTGGGGCTTGCTGTCCTCATCTTCAATTATTTTGAGCCTTTCTGAATAATGATCAACAACATCATCCAGTTCTGATCTTATTTTGGATATTGATGCTACTATTGCACTTGATTGTCTCCCAATAGTGCCAACGCTTTCCATCAACTGGGCATTCAGTTGATTGATCAACTGTTCTGTCCTATTTGCTGTAACTATGATTCCGTCAAGGGATTTAGTTCTTTCTCTAATTGTGTTTGCCTCTGTTTTAAGGGGAATTATTGCATCATTGACTGTTTGTACAATATGAGCCGCTGACGAGTTGCTCAATTCCTCCATTTGAGCAGTTTGTAACTGCATTTCATTTACTATTAGAGTCATGAAGCTCTCATACTTTGATGCGATTTGTTTTTCATTCCTTCTCCTAGTGTCGCATTCTTGTATTAGCAAAGATTCAAGCCCTTCCCGCGCTTTGACTGAGTGCTCATTAAGGGCACCAAGTGTAGCAATGGCTTCGTTCTGAACTGTGGAAAAATTCTTATCAGTGTCGCTTAATAATGCATCAAGCCTCTCCGAAAGTTCCGAATACTTTTGATCTGACGAATTCCTTGTATCCTCCAAGGCATCACGTACAGAGTTTGATAATGCAGCGAGTGATTGCCGAAAACTAAGAGACATGTCATTAATAACAGATTGAACATTGCCCACTGATGATCCAAGTCTTTGATTTACCTCCTCTGTTTGTGAATGCATGAGGGATGACGCTTGATTTCTTGTGTCAGTTTCTTGTTTTATATCTTGTGCAATCTGAAGAGAAGAAGAAGAAACTGCAGTATTGATTTGTGATTGGGTAGAATTAATGCTATCTTGGGAGGATTTCTCGAACTGATTTAAATTAATGGAAACTGAGCGCAATATTTCTTCAATTTGTGCAGCTTTAGATTCATTCTGAGCAATTCTTTGAGTTATTGCATCATGAAAATCCCTTGATCTTGATACTTCTCCTTTGTATTCAAGCAATGTAGCTTTTACAGTTTCGGAAAACTCGGTAAATTTCGATTGGGTTGAAGTAAAAACCGAAACAGTCTCATTCATCCTATCCCTTATTGATTGAATTACATTAAGATAATCTGATGTTGCAGATGATATTCTTTCTTCGAGATGATGATTCTCCTCTTCAAGAGGTCTGGTTCTGCTTGGCAAATCTACGGTAGAAATCCTTTCAAGTGCCATTTTAAGCTGCTGATAACCATCACTCAATGAGGGAATGGCTGTTCTTTCAATTCTGGAAGCAGAATCCGATGCAACTTTAAGAATCGCTTGTTGTTGATCCACTGAACTCTCTAGCCATGCTAATCGATCTGCAAACCTTATAGCATCAGGTGAAGGAGATGGTGGTAAATCAGGAAGGGGCTCTGACATTCTAGGAGAGTTAACACGATAACTGTTTGGCAAATTTCTCCCTCCAGGCACGCTTGGCTGGGCAATAGGAGGACGGATTGTATTTGATGGATTTCCAACGTTCGATGGATAACTAGGAGCACTTGGATTTATAACAACGTTTCTCCTGAGGGTTTCATTTGAATTATCAGGAATTCGAGATTTTTCTTTTTCTGCAATTTGTTTTTTGAGTTCTTCTGCGTATTGCCTGCGTTGCTCATCTCTTTTTTGTTGTAATCTCTCACCTTCTTCTCCAATAAACATTTTTAAAAATTAACGTGTTTAAAAGTGACCTTCAAATTACATAATCGTATCTAAAAATCTTGGAACTCTTCTTCATTAGCTAATTGCTTAGCTAATTTCATGAGAGGAGGTATGTATTTGATATCACATGCCATTTCAATGAAAGGATGGTTAAGTAAATCATCTGCAGATGGTCTCTTTGAGGGATCTTTGTTCAAACACAGATCCAAAAAATGCAAAAACTGTGGACTCCTTGATTCCTTATTAGTAATTGGAGGAATACCATTTGATACAATAAGATATAAAGCTCTCATTGGAGGTGTTGATACGTAAGGAGGCTCCCCTTCTGCTAATTCTCTACACAAAATACCTAAAGACCAGATATCAACGCTAAATGAATACTGGAATCCTTGAATAAGCTCAGGTGCCATCCAATATGGTGTTCCAACAATTGATTTGCGACAGTCATTATTCTGAGATAATTGAGCAGTATAACCGAAGTCAGCAAGCTTTACACCCCCTTCTTCAGTCAATAAAACATTGTCTGTTTTAATGTCTCTATGGATCTTGTTCTGAGAATGCATATATGAAAGCGACTTGAGAATTTCTCTAGCAAAATAGGCAATATGTGGTTCTTGACAATCACAAAAAGTAGCAACATTTGTCAATGATCCACCATCCATCAACTCCATTAAAATCCAAAGAATATCGCCCGATCTGTAAGCAGAATAGAATTTTGTGATGTTAGGATGATTCATCGATGCCATTAACCTCGTTTCTTCAAGCAGAAGTCTTTCATTTTTGGCAGTTAAAAGCATTTCTTTAACAGCAATCCTCTTTCCCTCATGAATCGCAGTGAATATAGTGCATGTGCTTCCCTCATCTAACTTCTGAACATCTTCAAGAAAACACCTTGGATCTCCAGACTTTAATATTTCATCTAGTGGAGGAATGTGAATATTTTTTTGATTTTCGGAAGATGAATTCAGAATTTGGGGACCTGATGCTACAGGATTCTGAATAAAATTCAAGGCTGCAACTGCTGCTTGAGGATTAGCAATAACATCTTGCTTAGCAATCCCACTGTTCTTGAGAATTCTCTCCCATTCTGGAGGAAGACCAATAAAACCAGTTTCGCTATCAAGAGTTACATGAACACAATGCTCGACTTCCATTGGTCCAGAAATATCGGGATTGCCAAGTTTGGAACTATCCTCAGGAATCATATCAGATTGAAACTCTTTATCCTCAAGAACACTACCTGTTGAGGTTGGTGGAAGATACTTAACCATTCCGCGTGGAACATTCATAAATTGCCCCGTTTTCGCATCGAAAGTTACATGAACCTGATGAGATACATCAAAAGGAGAAGATATGCATGGATTAGAGTTCTTTTTTAAAGACCCGCTCATAAAATGGGTCTCTCAAAAAGTTATATCGTTGATGTAAATATTTTATTTAGTCACCTCAAAAATAAACCATTGAGGAGTGTTTTATCCCAAGCTCTTGGTTAGAATTGATACAGCTTTATCTATTTCATTTGCAGGAATTTTACGACTATCTAACAATGAGTTTGCATAATTTTGTTAAGACAATAATATACAAGCAATTTATGGAATGGCCTCCAGGATACTGTTTACAATCATTTCATTCTCATAACTATCAAATATATTCTCCCCCAAAAGATGAGCAGTTTTTTCAGTAATAACTTGATTTAGGGGATATTGGTTTGCTATCATAAACTCTAAAAGCATGTGAAGGGATTTAATTGCGGGAATACTAATAACAGAGTCATTAATTTCAAGAATAGAATCAAAAGTAAATAATTCCGGAATGAAGTTTCGAAATAATAATGTTACCTTATCTATATCATATGATCGGGCAAGATAGTTGATATATGGGAATGCTTGAGAATATACGGGAAAAGACTCATTTTGAAACACAATCTGAAGAAACTTGACCGTCTTTTCTTCGGTTAAAAAGGGATGGTTGAAAAAATCGTCCAGTTGGGAGACCTTAGAGATAAATGAAGTTAGTAGATACATCGAGCTTTTTTGAAGTGAACTGGACATTTCTAACAATTCAAATAAACCATTATCCAAAAATTCATCAACAAACTGAGGATATATTAAAATAGCTTCATTTGCAATAAACAAAACACATTCAATTGCTTCTGATACAGATGAAAAAACACAAACACGGAAAGAATCAAAAAAAGAACGACTAAATAATGAAACGGGAAAAGAAATCGGGGATTTCTTTATCCATTCATACATATTATCAAAAGCAAGCAAATAAAGTGTTAACATATGATTTTTTGGAACTTGAGAAGTAAAAAATACATTAAATATTTGAGAAATCTCTAGATCAATGTTGTATGGATGAGAAAAAAGAAATTCAAGAATCTCACTTATAAAAACTTCTATTTCTGTAGCTTCAGCAATCATATCTGAATTCAGATATGTAACCAGATCGTTCGCAGCTGTGTGACAAGCAGTTTTACAATGACCTATAAAACCATCTTTGACTATCTCTTGTTCAAAGTCACTGCTTTGGCTACATAATTTGGTTAAAAGCCTTACCACCTTGGAAAAGATAATGGGCTCAAATTCTATTTGGGAAATATAAAACCTAAGTAGATTCAAAAGTGAAGATTGAATTCCATGAGGTACATGTTGATTTTTGAGGTATTTCTTGAAAAATGATATTACCACCAATTCAATTTCAAAATCATATGTTTCACCAATTTCAATAATTCTTTCTAATATTATCTCTTCAAGAAAGATATCATTTTCTTTAAGTGCTTGAATTGACTTACACTGTTGTTCAGAATCTTCGCAAAAAAGGGTATGAATGATGTTCAGGATATTTTTTGGACATTTTCTATGACATGTATCATTTATAATTCTCTTACAACTTATAATAGGTGATGATGAAGGACTAGATTCAATACAAAGCATTTAAATTGGCGCCAATAAAAGCTCATGTTTACTGTTGGCGCCAATTGTCACTTTTTGTAATATTAGTGATTTTACAAAATCCTGAATTTTAATCAATCAGAAAAATCTATCATTTGTATTCATATTAATGAACAATACAATGTTGAAGGGAAATAGATTAAAATGCATGATAAATAATGATCATCATATAAAGGTACCTCCTTGGTATAGATTATTCATTCGATATCCCTAACAAGACATGTTATTTGCCAGTTCGGCTCTTATTGAGTACTTTATTTAGTATTTATGTTTGAAGATATTGTACGTGACTTCAAACCTCAAATCGAGCTTGTAAAGTATTCTTTTGATTCTCAGAAGAAAGTTAGGAAAAATCAAGAGGTTGTTGAAGCTTATATTAATGTTTTCGGTCATTTATTTAATTATATTTTCGACGATCTTTTTTGCTCACCAGGAATGGAAGAAGAACACTACAATTATATCAAAAGCCTTGAAATCGATTTAAATGATGAAACAAATCTTACTATTGTCCCTATCAGAGAAATAAGAAACGATTTCAACACAGATCGTCTTATAAGAC
>Ga0209639_1000056_pt1 | contig 178175 bp, 123 predicted proteins | sample EPASupsiteHSE605_FD_187268 | JGI IMG/M metagenome (GOLD analysis project Ga0209639, IMG submission 187268) | Bioremediated contaminated groundwater from EPA Superfund site, New Mexico - Sample HSE6-05 (SPAdes) (version 2) | ecosystem: Environmental > Aquatic > Deep subsurface > Groundwater >... | reverse complement strand
GGTGTGGTGCCACAGTATCACGTTGTATATTCCGTAATAATACTGGCACTTTATTCTGTGCAGTATATTTATCAATGACAATATCAAATTGTGTTATCTTTCATAGTGATAATTATCACACATCAAATCCAATTATTGAAATCAATGTTACAAAGGATGTAATTACACCAACATATGATATTCAATTCTTTGATTCACATTATTGTGGAGTCTTTTTTGAAAATGTTATTACCCTTAAGCCAACTCCACAATCTCCTTTCGAAACACTATCGAATACTTTGATTGAGACTCCCGAAGAAACGCCTTTACTGACTCCAGATGAAACATTATCCAATACGTTGATCGAGACCATTATGTTTACTGTTGAGAAAACACCTCAAAAAACCGAAGGTTATACACACCAACCAACTATAATATCAAGTGATGAGTCTTTTACAGCTGGACAAATCATGGGCTATGTTGGGTTATCAATTGGTTTCATTACTTTGATTGTTATCGCATGCGTGTATTTGTGTAAGGGTTCCAATGAAATGAGCTCCAATACAATTGACTCATTGGAAGAAAATGTTTTATGGATACCATCAGTGTAATATTATAAAAAAAGTAATAAAAATGTGATTACTTTGTAGTTTAGACATAATATCTTGTAATATTTTGGTTATAATACGCAGTTGAGCTTTGGTTTCATCCATTTCGGATTGGAGTTTGATAACAATATTGATAAGAGTCATTCTTTGACATTCTTGTTTTCAACCCAATTGGATGAAGTATTATTCTATATCAAAAATCTACCTATTTTTTCAGAAACTTCAACGGGATCCATTTAAATAATATTAGGTTTCAAGTTTATCCATCCACAAGATCCACAAAAACATAACCAATTCCAAGTCCCTTTTTCCTCTCAGTTTTTAATTCATCCCATTCTCTTAACTTTGCGTAATAGTATCTCTTATTTTCCATTCATCATTCGAAAAACAAAATGAATGTGGTTTTTAATCATTAATATATAATATCAGATTCGGCAATCTCCTTTTCTCTTTAGGTATTTAATAACATTGGAATCACTTGCTACTTCCAATGGTGTTATTCCATCTTTATTTTCAGCATTTATATCAGCCTTTTGATTAATTAGATATTCAACAACACTAAGATGACCACCATTAGCAGCATAATGAAGAGGAGTAAAAAGAAGTATAAAAATTCAATACTATTATCCTTTGCATTTATATCAGCCTTTTGATTAATTAGATATTCAACAACACTAAGATGACCACCATTAGCAGCATAATGAAGAGGAGTCATATTAAATATAAAAACTCAACAAAATCATTTTTTGCATCTATATCAGCTTTTTTGTTGACTAGATATTCAACAACACTAAGATGACCTTTTGCTGCAGCATAATGAAGAGGAGTTTGATTATAATAAATACCACAAATTCTTCATTTCTAAAATTTATATCAACTTCTAAATTGACAAGATTTTCTACAACTTTACAATGACCATTTCGAGCAGCCCAATGAATATAACTTTGGCCATTGATTCCATCTCGAAAATTAGCACCTTGATTAACTAGATATTCAACAACACTCAGATGACCATTTTCAGCAGCAAAATGAAGAGGAGTCTGATGAATTATAAAAACTCAACACTTGTATTTTTTGCATTTAAATCAGCTTTTTGATTAACTAGATATTCAACAACACTAAGATGACCATTTCTAGCAGCCCAATGAAGAGGAGTCCAATTAAATATAAAAACTCAATAGATGAATCCTTTGAATTGACACTAGTTCCATGTGCTAATAAATACACAACACTTGATAGTTTACCATTTTGGGCAGCATTTATTATGTTATTGTCAAAATCTGGTGGTTGGGTTCTTTCCTGCTCTTCCATCATTACTTTTTCGATTCTCAAATTTTCTTTCTCGATTTCTTCTAGCTTCTTTTTTTGTTCTTCTTCAAGTTTTCTCTTTTCCTCTTCTTTTCTTTTCTTTTCTTCCTCTTCTTCCAAACTCTTTTCCTTTTGGGCTCTTTCTTCTTCTGCTCTCTTCTGTCTTTCCTGTTCTTCTTTATTCTTCATTTCTTGTTCTTCTAGCAGTCTCTGTTTTTCCCCTTCTCTCTTCCTCATTTCCATCAGCAAATACTGCTGTTTTTCTTGAGCCAATCTTATTTTTCTCTCAATTTCAGATTCTCCAATTATTGGAACAGATTGATTATCTGTCGTAAGTAGATTAGAGTCGCCTCCAATAATGATGGGATTCAATTTTTTTTCCGGTACATCTTGGAATGAAATCACTGGATCAGGAAAGCTTCCGGAAAATTGGGGGACTGAAGATATAAGATTTTCTGAATCAAATTTAGGGATTTGTGCAATTATTCGAGATATCTTTTCAAAAACATTAGTAGCCGAAGGCCTTTGGCTGGGTTCTTGGAGCCAACAAAGCTCGATGAGCTCTTTGAACTCAACAGGACAAACAGAAGGAATCTCAAGTCTTTCACCGCTTTTTACCGAATCTTTAATTGTGTCAGCATCGAATCCTTCATATGGAACTTGACAAGAAGCAATTTCCCAAAAAATCATCCCAAGGGCATAAATATCGGCTTTATCTGTGTATGGATTACGAATTGAAAAAGTTTCTGGAGCCTTCCATAATAATGATCCAAAAACATTGTTCTGGACATAAAGCCCTAAAGTTGTCGTTTGACTTTTAGTCTTGATCTTTGAAAGTCCAAAATCAGATATTTTAGCTGTCATGTCTTTATCCAAAAGAATATTCAAACTTTTCATGTCTCTATGTAAAATACCTTGAGAATGCATCAACAGCAATCCTCTGGTGATATCTTGAGCCATCTTATATCTTTTTTCCCATGAAAATGAGGTTTCATTCTTTCTCTTCCTAAGAAATTCTAGGAAATGAAAGAGTGTTCCATTTGTTGCATATTCCATAACAATACACTCACCTTCCTGGTTTCTTGATGTCCCAAAAAAACGAATTATATACGGGGAATTCAGTTTAGATAGTAAATCTGCTTCGTTCAAAAAATCTTGCATGATTTGTTCTTCTCCTCCTAAAAGTGTCTTTTTCACAGCCACCTTCCCCAATGTTTTTGATTCTGCTAAATGTACTTCACCGCAGCCTCCTTTCCCTAAAACTCGAAGGAAAGTCAAGTCTTCTTGAGGGATTCGAATCATTGAAATTCTCGATTATTTGGCAAAAATTTGGAACAATTAACTTAATCACTAAAACAGGGGACTTAATTGGGAGTTCAATATATAGATCAAAAAACATGAGATCTTCTTCAAAATATAGGAATATCAACCTGATATTGCTACTCAGCCAATATATCCACATTCAAATGAAATTGTGGAACTAAAACCCAATAGTCTCTTTGTTTTCAAGAAGTTTCTGCTCTCCATCTTTACTATTGAAGAAATTAGCAGCTGGATTTGTTTGGATTTTGGAATCCAGAGGTATTGAAATTGTTTCATAATTCTTGATGTTTCAAAAAACAAATCATTGAGTGTTTGAATCTCCCTTGGAAATACTAATTCCAAAGTTGGCTTTCTTTTTCTCCTCTCCTTCATCTGTTTCCCCACAATTCTCTTCTAAATAGCCTTTTCTATTGATATCTCTCATTTACTAATTCAATGTTCTCTACTTATCCCAGAGGAAAAAGGAATTCGAAAAAACAAGTGAATGTGGTTTTTAACCCTCTTCTGATTTATTGTCCTCCTTTACTCCTAAGGAATTCACCCACACCCTTGTGCATTGCTAATCCCAACGGTGTTTTCCCTTTTATGTTGATTGCATTTATATCAGCTTTTTGATTAACTAGATATTCAACAACACTTAGATGACCTCCTCTAGCAGATAAATGAAGAGGTGTCCAATAAAATTAAAAAACTCAACACTAATATTTTTTGCATTTATATCAGCTTTTTGATTACCTAGATATTCAACAACACTGAGATGACCATTAGCAGCAGCAAAATGAAGAGGAGTCTGAATTAATATAAACACTCGACATCTTTAGCTTTTGCATTTATATCAGCGTTTTGATTTACTAGATATTCAACAACTTTCAAATGACCATTTTGGGCAGCACAATGAAGAGGAGTCCAATCAAATATAAAAATTCAACATCTTCGTTTTTTGAATTAATATCAGCTTTTTGATCAACTAGATTTTCAACAACTTTTAGATGGCCTTCTCGAACAGCTAAATGAAGAGGAGTCCCAGAGAAATATCCACTTGCTTGAGCATTTATATCTGCTTTTTGTTTAACTAGATATTCAACAACACTAAGATGATCATTTTCAGCAGCCCAATGAAGAGGAGTCTTTTGAAAATCACCTTTTGCATTTATATCAGCTTTTTGATTAACTAAAAACTCAACGACACTAAGCTGACCATCAGCAGCAGCAAAATGAAGAGGAGTCCAATCATTTTTATCTTTTGCATTTATATCAGCTTTTTGATTAACTAAAAACTCAACGATACTAAGCTGACCATCAGCAGCAAAATGAAGAGGAGTCTTTTTAAAAAAATCAATTTAACAAGAAGTGTTCTTGCATTTATATCAGCTTTTTGATTAACTAAATATTTAACAACCCCAAGATGGCCTTTAATAACAGCGAAATGAAGAGGAGTATCACGAAATATTGAAACTCAAATCCTTCAGTTCTGGCATTTATATCAGCTTCTTGATTAACTAGATATTCAACAACACTAAGATGGCCATTATAAGCAGCACAATGAAGGGGAGTCGAATATTACAATTAAATTCAATAGCAATATTTATTGCATCTATATAAGCTTTTTGATTAACTAGATATTCAACAACACTAAGATGACCATATCTCGCTGCAAAATGAAGAGGAGTCTCCATAAATATAGTCTCTCAACATCTTTAGTATATGCATTTATATCAGCTTTTTGATTAACCAGATATTCAACAACACTAAGATGACCATTTTCAGCAGCTAAATGAAGAAGAGTCAAATTATTTTCATATCCTGTATTTATATCAGCTCCATTCTCTATCATAAAACTTAACAATGGTATGTAGAAAAACTCTGTTGCATTATAAACATGCTGAGGTATGACTGATTGTTGTCCATTACACAGATGATACAAATCTAAACAACCACTACAAACAACCATTGATATCACCTGATCATTGATTCGAAATCCTTTCATCATCAAATGCTTAAAACACTTGATTGAACCAAAAAATCCAGCAAAGGATAACAAATCCAGATTTTGGGGTTCAAGACTCCACTCAAATGGACTCCATTTAGGTTTTTGATATTCATTATCAGCTTTTAAAAAATCATCAATCATATCATACTTGAGATAGTATTCTATACTTGATGGAAGAAAACCATATTCGATCAATTGATCAATATTGTCTTGATTCTCGAAGAATGATTCATCAAACCCATTAGGTTTGTTCTTTCTTCCGATAAAATTCTCAAATTTAACGATTTCTTTCCGAAAATAATAGCATAATAAGAAGGTTCTTCTATTATTTAAAAAGGGTTCGATTTCAGAAAATACAAAACCCCCCCTCTTGAACAATTGAAATATCAAAACTGGGCATTCATTAGATTTTTCTAATAGTTTTATTCTGAAATCAGCTAATTTGCAATACTCTAAAGATAACCTCACTGCTTTTTCAAGCTGAAATGGCCTAATTTTTGGTAATTTGATGATTCTATCAACACAGAATTCAATATCATCAATAGAAATCTCATTTCCTTCTCCAAAAAGAAATCTCTCATATTTAATCCTATCTTCCATCAAAATAACTATTTTTTTAATTAAATAGTTTATGAAATTCATTGTTTCAATATGTATCTATTAGAATATTCAATGGAAAATCCAAATGATGGAGTTTTAACATGATGTTCCTGTGAACTCTGATAGAATATATGATGTTTAGTTTTCTCAAGTATTTATGGATTATTCACACAATTTATATTCATGGAATAAAGATAAAATCTTTTTGAAAAGAAATCTTTATTGCCATTGCCCATGGGACTATTGATAACCAGTCTGTTAATAAAAATCTTAAAGAGGAGGGTCCAATGTTTCCAAGCATACTGTCAATGAATGTAAGAAAATACAGATATCATATCTGAGATATGATTATCTAGGGGAATCAAACTCCAAAAGTGCATTTAAAAACAAATCTCAAAATAATCAATGAACATTTTCAAACTCTTTATTCAAGTAATCCAATGTGACTTCATGATTAATGTGATTTGAATTATCCCAAGCATTATTTGAGCAATAAAAACTGTTATTTTAATAAAGGCTGATTAGAGAGAAGAATTAAAAGCTGCAATTCTCGGTGACCAAAACACCAGGAATCAAATAATAATCTGGCCAGGGTCTTCTAATGGAACTCAAACAAAATGAGGCAAATGGGTTTTCAATCAAAACATTTTGTCCATTCTGTTATTATATCCCAGAATACAAATCCCATTATCCTATGGCAAGAGATGAAATCATAATTCCCTCTAAATATCTCAAATATTCTATTAGATGAGAAGACCCATAAACTCGTGAAGAAAATTTGATAGAAATAGAATCCTATTCGGCATTCTGTTCCAAATACAAAGTTTCATTGTCAAATCTCATAATTGAATATTGTACCAAATGGCATAGAAATTCCAATTGATAAATTGTAAAGTACCTTTTTAAGAACCTCTATAGAACAGTTGACAAGATCCAAATGTTTACAGAGGCAGTTTTTTTATTCAAGGGCGTTTGTAAATCAATAATATTCTGAGGTAACCGATCTGACATTTATCGGCGGCGGCTTTTATTTTTAAAATGGCTGGAATGGTTAATTTTGTTGATGACAGCGGATGCGAGTGCTTAGATTTATCAGCCAAAACTCGACTTATGGGTGGTGTAATTAGTTCCATTGTCAGTTTTGTATTTTGTTGGCTCTCATTTATTCCCTTTGCTAGAGGCGATAACGCTACTTTTGCTACCATTTATACAATTGGAAGTCTTGCAGGAATCTTTTCCAGTCTCTTTTATGCCGGTTTTAAGAAGCATATACAAAAAATGAAGGATATGCCCCATGCCATATCGGCTGCCTGTCTAATAATTTCTTTTATTCTCGTTTTGGTTTTCGGTATCAAGGTACAGAGCAAAATCCTTGTTATACTTGCTTTGATTTGCCAATGGGTTTCCACATTCTTCTTCTATGTTACCTTATTCCCAGGTGGCTTTACATGTGTTAAGGCTGTCTTCAACTTCATATTCTAAGACTTAGTTTACTTAATAAAAGTGACTCTGGTTAATATTTAAAATAACGTACATGTTTACGAACGATTAAAGTTGAACGAGTATGGATCAGGACTCATCCTCAGGTACTCTCGATCCACAAAACAAAATCCAATCAGATGATGTAGAAAGTGGAGGGATACGACTTCCTTCTCGTTTTAGGCCGATTAGTGCAGTTTTGCCTCCAAAAAGAGCAGGATCCAATCAAATGGCTCGTTTTGTAACATACCAGCTTATAAGGGAGAAAGTTATGACATGGAAAGGCCAGAGAATACATTATCAGTTCAATTTTTTGGATAATCCATTGTACCACACAAAAAGTATGACTTCAAAACCAACGGATCCGGTTCCTCTTGGAAATGGCCAAGAAATACATTTTAGCCAGTCAGCTTTTGCAGGTTTTTTATTAATTGGAAATTCTAACAGCTCATTTTCGGTTAGAAAAGAGTCTCATTATGGACCAGAAATGTTGTCATTGGAAATATTATCTAATAGAAATGGTAATCCTAGGATAATCAGCGCCTCATTGTTCAATCAAGATTCATTTTTGCCCTCAAAATTAGTGAGTTTGGATCCAATAAAAGGTCCAAATGGGCATTGGCAGTTGTGTTTTTTCGGCAAACCTGCTGTTCCCAGCATTAAGAATTGTGTTTTAATCGGAAAAGATGACAAAATACCATATGTGATATTCCGCAGAGTGTCTGAAACCACATTTGAAATAGATGCTCCTGAAGTGTTTCCTTCTCTCAGCTTATTTGGGTTAGGATTATCATTATTATTTGTATAAACTGTATTTTAATAACAATTATATGTATGAAAGGGGGTTTCTAGGTTCTTCATCACTACTCTCAATAGATACACCAAAATCATATTCATCTTCATTTCCAAAGATTTTTTCAAGTGATGGACTTGTTCGGATTTTTGATGAACTGCTATTTGGAGAATAAAACACTTGATTTTGGGGTTTAATTTTGTATCTCATGATTTGAGGTGTCAAAGAGTACCTTCTTTTAAAAAATGATTTGGTATGTTCAACGGAATTTGTGATACTCTCATCAAGTTGTGAATCATCAGCCAAATCATTTGAATTTGAAAAAATAACAAATGATATCAGTTTGTTGGCTTTTATTGGGGTTATATCAGCAACAAAAAAATGATAAATTCCCAATTTAGGTTGATATTTCTTCCTCCAACCATTCTGTTTTGCTATCATCATCCATTGAGGATCATTAATATTATCCATCTTATACACTATTGACTCTTTCGGGATTTCTATAGGTGATAAAAATGGTTCCGCCTTTTTCAATCCATCACGAGTTCCTAAACATATAACAGCGTTTAACGACCCAATTTTTTCTTCTTTTGACAAGAGCCTAATGCTTTTCTCAATGTGATTAGCAATATATGCATATGTCTTGCCAAAAATACTCGACTGGGTCAAATCGCTCATTATATTTGATGCACCTATTAACGATTCATCATCTTTATGAATGTGAACTCGGATACAAATAAAAAAACTATTCAGATCATTTTCAGAATATAACTCAGAAACATTGATAATATAACAAAACTTATTTTCTGCTTTTTTCTCCATATATCTGACTCTTTCAAGGGAAATTGGCAATGTCTTTTTATGAATAGCAAGACTAATCGAAATTTCATCAAATGATGAAGAATCAATCAGTTTTATGTTTGCAATAGATACTAAACAAAACATGTCTTTTAACAGACCCACTTTCTTCTCACCCTTTATGGAATTTCTGCTCATCACTGGAGCAAAAAATTAAAAGTCACTTTTGCCATTAATCATTCAAAGTTCAACACAGTTTTGAATACAAAATGTCTTTTAATAACTGGGATAAATCCTCCCCCAAATTGATTCAAACTCAGAAGAAATGCTAACAATTGTTACTTGCAGCTTCAATATCACCATTCTCCCTCCCTCATTTTTGGGTGATTAAAATTTATGAAAAGCTTAGGCTTTTTGGATTTAGTTAAAAAAGAGTATTTAAAAGACTCATTTGGGATGAATATACATATTTCTGCAGAGTATTATAAAAACCACATGGTCGATGTTTATTTATGTTCTAAGATGGGTGATAATATTATCAGTTATATGAATTCTATTAATCCTCACGAAGAAATTGTTTTAATGAGCGTTTGTTTTAAAAAAGAAAACTCGGTTGCTTTATCAATAGCTTCTGCTGAAGGAGTTTTGATAATTTGTGGCGATCCGGAATTATGGATTAAGAAGGCTTTTATTGAATATACAAAGAAGGTTAAAATAGCATTGCTTCATAATGAAACTAATATTGATATTTTTAACAGTATTTTTGGAGAACATTTTTGCTCATCATTTATATTGTCCGATGAATGGAAACCACAGATAGTCATAAGCAAAATGGAAGAACTTGGTATGCAATCAGCAATGAAACCCAAAGATAAATTTCTTATGAGCCAATCATTTTTCTCTTTAGAGGAAATGCTAACAATTGCATGGTTGATATATTCTCATTATAGCTTGTTTAAAGGCAAAAGAGCCCCAAAATCTACCAACAAAGCAACCATTAAGAATCAAGTTCTGCTCATAGATGATTTTCCAACAATCAAAAATAGACTTATCAAGTACCACCCTTTTGATATAAAAAATGTAATTGATTAAAAAAATAAAAATATTTGCTTCTGGCGAGAGTCGAACTCGCGGCCTTCCGCTTACTAGGCGAACGCAATAACCACTATGCTACAGAAGCAGCACATTTTGTTTTGTTTTGAATGTCTTGTAATAACTTATAATATCACATCATTAGTAAATTGATGTGTTATTCATTAATGGATATACATTCTCCTGGATGTTCACCAGAATTTGACAGTGATTTAAGTTCAAATTGCTCAATCAAGGATGATGATGGATTTGATTTTGTTCCAGATTGGTACAGAAAAAAAATAGACAGCTTCAGTCAGCCTCAAATCCCCAATGTACGAGTTCTTAATAATGATTATGTCATCAAACTTATATTCAATGATGATGACAAGAAATCAATAACACCAACTCTCCCTTCAACAAGGTTCAAATCAAAATCCAAGAACATTATTATTGATTGGCTGACAATAAATTCATCTAATCCCTATCCATCAATGGAGATAATCGGCACCCTATCCCGTAAATCTGGAATGTCAATCAAACAGATTCGGACTTTCCTTGTTAACTATCGTGCAAGGTATTTAAAGGGCTCTCAAAATTCTTTCGAATAATCGATAAAACAAATAACTAATTATTTTTTTCTGATCTTTATGCAATATTTCAATTAACTCTAGTTATTTTACTCTCAATATTTATATCGAGGAGAAATTCTCTTAGAAATATTAAATAGAAAAAGTTGCAGAATAAAACTTATTGATTTTCATGAAGCATCATCATTCTCAAATGTCCAGGAATCTTCCTTTTGTTATTCATGATTATAGATTCTTGAATCTGATAGGTAAGGGAGGGTTTGCTGAAGTTTATTTGGTTCAACATACGAAGTTTGGTCAGCATTTTGTTGCCAAAGTAATGACTGTAGATCCCAGCGAGATGCAATCTCGGTGGGAAATCTTTGATGCAGAAACCACTGCTTTATCTACGCTTAATCACCCAAACATCATACGTTTGTATGAGCACTTTTCTGATTCGAACCAGTTTATTTACATTTTAGAGTATTGTCCATGTGGTAGCCTTCATGACGAAGTTGCGGGTTCATGCGGCTTGCCGTTTCCAAGGTTTTTGGCATTAGCTCAACAGATTGTATCTGCGTTGTCTTATTGCCATTCCAAGGGCATTGCACATAGGGATATTAAGCCTGGGAATATCCTTTTAGACGAGAGTCATCGGGCTAAAGTTGCAGATTTTGGACTTTCTCAAAAGACAATTGCTGGACAGCTTCACAAGTCGTTTTCTGGTTCTTGTGAATATACTGCGCCCGAAATATTTCTTCGGAGGCCTCATGATCCAATGAAGGGCGATGTATGGGCACTTGGTGTTGTATTTGCAATCATGGCTACTGGGTCATCTCCATGGAAATCCGACTCTTTGGGTGGTTTGAGGCAACTGGCTTCCACAGGAAATTATAAATTGAGCAAATCGATACATCCAATGATTGCAGACATAATCTCAAGAATGATTGTTGTCAATCCAGATGGGAGAATTAAAATGGAAGATATTGAAAAGCATCCTCTGTTTTCGCAACAATGTCCAGAATCATCACAAAAGGTTCCAAGACAAGTATCCAAAATCGAATTGAATTCAAAAATTAAATGGGACCAAATAGAGAGAATCGAACCCATATATGATGACAGAATTGAAGACGGGATAGATTTTGAAGATGAATTCACAGCTCTGAGAAAAGTTTCCAGAATCCACTCTGCGTCAAGCAGTTTCATGCATTCACCTCCGAAAGTAGCAAAAGTTAGATCGAGATTACATCCAATCAAGAGGCTGGAAACATTCTCCACAATAGAAGACGTTACGGAATTCGCTCTTGTTACCGCTTAAAACATTTGTTTATTATGTTGTGTTTTTTGGCTTTACTACAACAATCAATGTCGCAAGATCGGGTTTATCTTGAATCACAGACACAATCAATCAGTTCTTGTACATTTGATACTTTATCAGGGACAAATGGAGGTGCAATTTATGGATATTCGTCAAATATTGCGGTTGCTAAATCATATTTTGTTAAATGTTCAGCTACTATTGAAGGAGGAGCTATATTTTGCGAAAATGGAAAGCTATTTTTAAGTTCAAGTTGCTTTTTAGAGTGTAAAGCATGTACAACCACAAATGAGAAAGGAGGAAATGCTATTCTTTTGAATATGGCGGAAGGAAATATTGATCAGATTGCTGCTTATAGATGCTGGCACACGACAAGTGATACACCCTCAGACTCATTGATTATTGCTAGAAAACAATATTTCTCTTTTAAGAGAATCAATTCCACATATAATTATGGAATTTTGGGAGCATCTCTCTGTTCAATATGGACAGCTAATGCAGGTTCTTATGTAGAATATTCTTACTGCAAGGATTCCGTTGATTACAACTCTGTCGAGACTGTTAATGGTAATTTTATTGTCAGGTATTCCAACTTTATCAACACAACCAAGAATTCTAAATCTGTGCTGTTTTCACAATCAGGTACTCTGACGTGTAATTATTGCTATTTATACAACCCTCATACAACAGTTTTTTATGGTACATGCGTTGTTACTAATTGTTATAGTGATGCCACTCGATCATCATGTGTTTTAATCAGTAGTAGTAGTGTGAACGATATTTCTGTATTCATGAATGCAAAAAATTGCGTTGCAGGTACTCCTGTCCTTACTCCTTTAATGAGGCGAAGATCATACACATTCATCACATATGTTCTATATATAGGCCAATAAAATTTATGGATAGCAGCATTGTTTACTGGATAATAGCATCAATTTTTGGTCTTTTTATTGCTATTTTTTTGGTTTCTAGAATAAATATTGAAGCAAATTATGAATTAGTTGATTTATCACTGGGCAGCCTAGTTATTTCTGTAGGATTTGTGTATTTGCTTCCACAAGCAGAGGAAGACATCATAGGAAAATACCCTTACGCAGGATTGATACTAATATCAGTGTTTGCGATGCTTACATTGATTTCTTTTATACGCGATGCCCTGAGCTTAATGGATGAGAACATTCTGACTCCTATGGATGTTTCAAAGCTCCAAAAATCGCTTATATCTGATGCAAGTGCATCTTTTTTGGCTTCTCCTTCGGAGCACCAGTTTAGAATTCTCGATCACATTCCTGAAATCTTGTTCTGGATTGTGATAATCCTGGTCTCATCGTTCACAGGGATCGATATCCACATGCAGAAAAAGGCATTGTATAAAGATTTCGCTTATATCCTGATCAGAATGATCGAATTCGCAGTTCTAAGCCGCCAGCTCCTTAACCTCAAGCGTTCAAGCGCCGCATTCTGGGTCCTCGCGCTTATCCCATCACTGTTTTCCCCATTGTTCGCTCTGATGCCCCTTAGCTACTCTACACACATATCAAGAATCAAAAATTTTTCGGGTATTGTATCATCAATACTCCTTGGAATTTATTTCTACATCGGAGCAAAGGGAATCAACACAGGACTAACAACAGCTAGATATGGAGTTCTTCTATCATCAGTCGTCCTATTCATATCTTTCCTGATCCCATTATTTGTACGTTCTTTTATAACGATATGACAATATAATCAATTGACAAGATTATATTTAAATTTTTCAATGTTCTGGATCTTTTTTTCGTTTTCCTTTTCTGTTAATAATATAGGAGTTTTCCAAGATATAAACAAGCCTGAGGACCAGTTTTATGTTAATGCCACAGAGAGATTCGAGAAAGTCCTTACTATCAGCACGGGGAGTTTCAACGGGAGCCGGTCTGAGAAGAGCTATTTCCGTTGTACCGTTCATGTCACTGGTGCTACCAAGTTCACAGATTGCTTTGCTTTTGGTGCTGGCTTCACATTCGGTTCTGGTGGTGCTATATATTTATCTGCGTCAAATTTGCTTATTTCTGACAAGGTTGAGTTCGAGAGCAATAAGGCCATGGTAGGTGGCGCGGTTTCATGTATTGGTTCAAGCGCTTATTTGATGGGGAACACCGTTTTTAAGAACAATTCCGCATATAAGCAAGCTGGTGCTATGTTCATTTGCAAATCTCAGAAAGGGCTTAAGACAGAATTGGATAAGCCAAATCAAGAGTTTGGATCTGTCCAAGTTGAGGTTTCTATTATGGATACTAATTTTACCGACAACTATTGCGATGAGGAGTGCGGTGCTAATCTTTTTGCCGGAATTGATGTTCTTAATGTTATGAACTGTGTCTATTCTCGTAACATTGCCGGATCTACTGGCGGTGCTGTTGTTCTTCACAAGTCAAGTGGAACATTTTATAAGTGTAAGTTCTTCAATAACAAATGCGGCAAGGAAGGAAAATTGAACAATATGTCGGCAAACATTTTCAAGCACAAGGAAACTGAAAGGTTCAGTCCCAGAAGAGGAGGAGGAGCGATATTGATGATATCCTTACAAGAGACACCATCTCAATTAAATACCCGAGAATGTTGTTTCTACGGGAATTTATTCTCTCAAGAATTTGCACACAGTGAATCAAGTGGACACGATATTTTATTATATGGTAATTGCACATACACTACAACAGAGGATAAGTTTAAACTTAGTAGCGATTTGTCATTTGCTTTCAGAAATTCTTTTGCAGTTAGTATTCTTGAGTTCAATTCAATCTATTCTGATGATATGAGCAGCGGTTTGTGTTCTGGATACGAAGAACAAACATCACAGCCTTTACCTACCCCAGGTTTTACAATTACCTCCATTTCTGAAGCTACAGAAGAAGATATTCCTACAGATACTGCTGAAGTTGATCCAACACCAATGTTTACGGTCGATTATGTTGTTGAAACTCCTAATGAGACTCTTGATTATAAACTGCCAACTATTAATGGACTCACACCATTCCAATCTATTCCTCCAGTTCAGACTCTTTATCAAACACATGCTTTGACACCAGAAAATACTGTTGCCTCAACACCCGAAATCACACCCGAGATAACTCTAGATCAAACACTTCTTGAAACACCATTTTCATCTCCAGAGATTACCGTTGATCAAACACTTCTTGAAACACCATTTTCATCTCCCGAGATCACCCTTGATCAAACACTTCTTGAAACACCATTTTCATCTCCAGAGATCACCCTTGATCAAACACTTCTTGAAACACCTGTTTCAACACCAGAAACCACCCTTGATCAAACACCAAAAGAATCATCATTGATACCTCCAACACCAGAAATATCCCCAGAGGCTACTCTAGATTTTACTATTCCTGAAACCCCTCTTGAAACACCTGTTTCAACACCAGAAACCACCATTGATCAAACACTTCTTGAAACACCTGTTTCAACACCAGAAACCACCCCTGATCAAACACTTCTTGAAACACCTGTTTTAACACCAGAAACCACCCTTGATCAAACACTTCTTGAAACACCTGTTTCAACACCAGAAACCACCCTTGATCAAACACCAAAAGAATCATCATTGATACCTCCAACACCAGAAATATCCCCAGAGGCTACTCTAGATTTTACTATTCCTGAAACTCCTCTTGAAACACCTGTTACAACTCCAGAGATCACTCTTGATCAAACACTTCATGAAACACCTGTTTCAACTCCAGAGATCACTCTTGATCAAACACTTCATGAAACACCTGTTTCAACACCAGAAACCACCCTTGATCAAACACTTCATGAAACACCTGTTTCAACACCAGAAACCACCCTTGATCAAACACTTCTTGAAACACCTGTTTCAACACCAGAAACCACCCTTGATCAAACACCTCTTGAAACTCTTGGTATTACAGTTGATCAAACACCCGCATCATCGCCACAGGACTCTCCTTATCCATCCAATTTTCCAACAGAGAAAAATACTGTTGAAGCGACTCTGATGAACACCCATGCTCAGACACCATTTTCAACTCCAGCTCCTTCAATGACAATGAGGAAAGACCAGACAATCACATACATCAATTCTCAGTTTAATATCACATCTGAAACAGTATCATATATATCAACTTTTGTTAATTCCAATTATTCCTTTACTACTGCCACTTTCATAGATAATACCATTTCATATATTATTGTTGTAACAATGTCTGGCGACTATTCTGCACTCCCCACAATTATTGTTCAAACTTTTCAAACCATCTCCCAATTTCCATCTTTCGCTCTCAATGAAGGAACATCAAATACTGAAGATTCTGATTCAATCAATTTAATTCTTATTATTGCTGGTGCTTTACTATTACTTTTAATCAGCGGAATACTAATATATTTCTTTGTTATCAGTGACAATAACAATGATTCCACAGGATCATGCCAAGAAATGAATGAAGAAACTGTTGTTATTGTCGAAGATTCGCCTTCTATCGCTGTCACAAATGATAATCCACTTTGGACAACATCCATTATGGGTGATACTGATGATCCATTCAGAGATGACTTTGAAGAAGATCCAGACGAGAATATTCTTCAAGGATTAGCTTCAAGGGTATAAACCATACCATTCTTCATTTTAATATGTAATTTTTTCCTAAATAAAATGTCAATATCAGTGCGAATATAGATAAAGAAATGTTCAAACACCGATCAATAATGAAATCTTGATTTACTCTCTCTTCTTTCATTACTGGTATATCTATGTCTCTATTAATCATCTCAGAGAAAATAATCTTGGATTCTTCCAATTTTTTAATAATATTCCGACTCTCTTCGGTTCTAATCCGATCCAAAACATTTATCACAGATGGAAGTTTAGAAAAATATGAACTAAGTTCAGTTTCTAACATTGGTTCTGGTTTCTCCAAATAGTTCTCGAACATCTTTATCATTTCAAGAGTCTCTCTTATTAATAAACCCTCCATAAAAATATTTTTATCCAAATGATTCCATTACAAACTGGTGCTGTTGACAGAAGGTTTCAGCCATATCTCTTGTCATTTGTCCCTCATTCATGGTTACATTGGTTAGAATTTCTCTTATGTCATCAGGAATTCCTCTTCTAGGACCACAATAGTAAATAACAGTCCTCGGATCTTTCCATAAATTCCAGATTTGCTTTGCATTATCTTTCAATATATCTTGGATGTACAAGGGTTGAGGGCCATCTCTTGAAAATGCTGTGAATACACCATTAACAGCCGTTCTTTCTTTTAGAGTTGCTAGTTTCTTAAGTAGCAATGGATATGAAGATCTGAAGCGGGCTCCAAAGAATAATAATGACTGACCGAGTCCATCATTGAGAATATTAAGCCTATGTTGAAGCACTGCCAATAATGGAGCCAAACCCGATCCAATTCCACATAGTATAATTGGAGTTGATTTATCAGAAGGGTATGTAAAAACACCTTTATGGCAATGAACAGCAATATACTTAAGTCCTTTTCTTTGGAGAAAGTATGTTGCTAGACCTTTCCTTTTGTTATTGGGACCAAAAACAACAGAATGAACAAGAAGTTCTAAATACCCACGGTTTGAGCTTGGTGCAGAAGCTATTGAAAACACTCTTGGTTGAATATGTGGACATGCCGACATGATCCTATCCAAAGGAGGGCTGGATTTTTCTCCATACTTAGAAATAAACTCAGCAATATTCATATCAGCAATAAGTTTTTCCATTTTTGTGTCATTATCTAAATAAGATTGAAGTTCTTTTTGTGTGTCATCATCCGCTGATTCCATGAATGCTTGAATAATAAACCTGTCAACTGAACCATTAAGATCCAGATATTGCCTAAATAGCTGAAGAACAGAAACTTTATTTGGAATGAAAGTTCTTACAGCATCCATTGATGTATGCACAACATATACATCATTTGACGAGAGTCCAAGAGCTTTAATCGTATCATCCACTAAACTAGGATCATTCTCTGGCAAGATGGTAAAGTGATCACCAGTTTCATAATCCATTCCATGTGGTAGCTTTATAACATATTGATGCATAGGGGGGATTACTTTTTCAGGTGTTAATAGAGTTGAAGAAATTAGCTCAGCAATTTCAAAACCGACTGGTCGAAGTGGATTGTCAATCACAGATTGATCATCTGAGGGTTCAATACTAAACACAAGCTTCGTTCCAAAACGAGGAGGTCTATAGTTAAGAGATATTGCAAGTTTAGTTGCCCATTTTTCAACAATTGATAATCCTCTATCTGGACAGGATGCATCTGATTCCGCCATAGGGGTAATGGGTTCTGCCCCATGTTTTAGCATTAACGCATTGAGATCCTTCGCTGCTTGACAGAATCTTGCATACCTTTTACTTCCTAGCCCATATATCGCAAAACGAACACCACTGAGACTTTCGTTCGTTTCGGATAATGATTTGAAAAACAATTCCGAATTCATTGGATAATTACCATCATCTGTTGTTGAAACAATAAAAACAATGGTGCTACATTTTTTGATATCAAGAATCGAGACCTGGTTCATAGTTAAAGGAGTGGCTCCGCATGATGTTCCAAAAACTCTTGCAAACTGTTGTGCATGACCCATAACAGAACCATATGCAATAATTGGTAGTAAAACGGGTTGTTTTGGACGCAACATGAAAACAGATTCTTGCGGTTCAAAGTGAGTTTTGAAACTAGGATCTGAAATTGGAAGTGCACCAAGTTCTGGTCTTGTTTGCGCCAAAGCCTCTAATCCAACAAGCCTAGCTTTTACAACAGATTGTTGTTTGGTTTTCAGTTGTCCTCCTCCACCAACACAGCCATACGGACACGCTAATACTTCAATATACGAGTAGTCCAAATAGTGACCCGACTCTATGAGTTCTCTTGCATCTCCAATTCCACTACAAACAGCAATTTTAATTGCTTTTCCTTGAAGTGTTAATGCCGTTTCAGCTTTTCCTTTTGTGATATGAATAGATGTTGGGTCACCTTCAGCATGAGATGTTTTCATGACAAAAGAAGCATGATATCCAGGTAACTCATCAAGAGCTGCAGTCCTTGAACTTGTAGAAAAATAAGGATCAAATGTGCTTGTTTTGACAATGCTTATATCAATATTGTATTGAGAGAGCATTGAAACAAATTCCCTAGATGTTATCACACATTGCACTTCTCCATTCAGTTGCATTCTTTTGATCTCTTCTTTGGCTGCCACACATGGAGTCAATGTTGCAATAAATATCTTGGAATGATCCATCTTCTTTTGTTGAGAAATCTTGTTCCTCACTAATCTTGCTAAAACCACATGCGGTGATTTAATTGAAGCTAAATTCGGAATTAATTCTGGGTGAAATTTTTCAACAAAATTGATCCAGGCAGGACAATGAGAAGAAAACATCGGCAATTTTTGATTATTTTCAATCCTCTCCATAAATTCACTGGTTTCTTCAAACACAGAAATATCAGTTCCGCAACTAGTGCTGTAAACATGCGAAAAACCCATTAGTTTTGCTGCTGTTATGATTCTTCCTTCAATATCAACAATATCAGGGAAAATTTCTTTCAAAGTCACAGAAACAGATGGGCTTATAAGTAAAGCCATAGTCATTCCCGCTCCAAGAGCTCGAAGAATTGATGGAGTTGAAGGGGATTCAACAAATGCATCAGTAGGACATACAGTGGTACACAATCCACATCCAATACATGAATTATTTCTTAATCGTTGGTTAGGATCATTAAGAGCATTGATTTGGAGGGTGTCTGAACAAATTCTAACACATCGGTGACACATTATACATGTTGATGGACTAAACTTAACAGAATTAGTTGTTTCAGCTTGTCTAAGTCTTATTGTTCTTTTAGGATATAAATATTGGTAAATATCTTCAATTTCTGGGGTTTTAGGAGGCAATGACATATCAATAAACTTATCAAGAGAAGCTTGCGCTTTGGATATAACATCAGGGGAATCAGTATCGACAACCATTGATTGTTTAACTGGAGTAATACAAGCTTGAGCATATGAACTTCCATCAATCTTAATAACACATAATCCGCACTTGGTGGCGGCTGGCAAACCATCAAAAAAGCACATTGTAGGAACATATATATGGTTTTCGCGACATACATCTAAAATGGTACTTTCTTCTTTTGCTTGATACTGCTTATTGTTAATTGTCACTGATATCATTGGTAAAAATGATGAATTAGATAATGAAATCTGGATTAAATTTTAGACTTTAGTGATGAATTCGACAATTTTATGGCTTTCTCATCGAAATCTTGCTTTTTCTCCATTTTTGGCATCAAATAGAGAGGTAAGTTTATATCAATGTTACTTTGTGAGGAAATTCCGCCCAATTGTGTTTTCTAAATATGGGATGAAGCTTGATTCTAATAATTGCGAATTTAGCAATTTTTTAGACAGGGCAATACTTGTAAGTAATGAATATTCGAATTTTTTAACCCAAAGACAATCATTTTCATCCATAGTATCTTTAAGTTCAACAGTATTCAAGAATTGTCAGTCACCAGGCTTGAATGGCGGAGCCCTCTACGTTTCTTCTTCAAGTCCATTAACAATGGTTGATGTGGGTTTTTATAATTGTGATGGAATAGACTCATGTTTTTATGCAATAGTATCAAAAATCGAAGCAACAAGGGTCTGTTTTTATTTCTCAAAGGCATCAAGATGTTTTTATTCAGAAGTGAAAACTAGTTCTAATATACACTCTTACAGCTTTTTATCTTTTCACAAATGTGGCTCTTTGGGCTCTGTTGATCGAACATATGTGAAAGGTGGAATAGTATCTTTTATTAGTCCCAACATTTCTGATTCCAATGGAGGTCTTGGTCATGCGACTTGCAACCCTCCTGGTTATACCGTTAGATATTTCACATACACATCTTCCTCTTCTTCATCAGTAATAAGACCTTCGGCAGCCTCATCTGGGATAATATCTTCATCCAATTTTGTTAATGTCAATGGTTGCAATGAGATTATTAGGTATTATAATCAAGGAATTACTGTTACCTACTGTGTTTTTATACAATACACAGGTGTTATTGCTCAGAGAGATCCAAATGCTCCAACTTCAAATGGATTCTCTATTAAAAACTGTTATTCAGATCGAGCATTTACGGGTTCAGCACCATCTTATTCATGTTCTGTAGGAATTGACCTAATTCCAATTCCCTATACTCAACATGTAACATGTTTTATTGAGACAATTTTTACCTTGTCTGTAAGTAAGGCATCAACAAGGGTTTTTATTTTATTTCAATTTTTAATAATAAAATGATTGTTCTTCTATGTGTATTTTCTTCATGCAATAAACAACAAATCAATATCAATCATGTGTTCAATAGGTCCCAAGTTATGATTTATAGTTTATACGATTGCATTTTCTGCGATTTATTTGGGTCAATAATGAATGGTGGAGGAATTGGAATCAGCAGCAATCACCAGATTGAATTAGACATTCACTACTCAGTTTTTGTGAATTGTTCTGTTGCGACTGGGTATAATGGAGGAGGGTTAAGCTTTTATGTTCCAAATGGAGGTACATGTTCATTGGAGGCTGTTTGTGCAAGTGGTTGTATATCACAAGCATATACAAACGGTGAAAATGGCCAAGGCCAGTTTGCATGTATTCATGTTGGCCAAGCTTGTAATCTGAAACTTGATTATGTTTCTGTAACACAATGTTGTCCATCTTTGGTTGCAAAAAGATGGAGGTCTTCGGTTTTGATTAATGGATTTCAATCAGTATCGAATTCTAACTATTCGAAGAACAATGTTGAATGGCAATCAGCTTATACATCAAGAGATTTTCAAAGTGTTCTTTCAATTTATACCACAATAACCAACAATACTTCAAGCTCATATAGCACATTAGTTTATTATAGTGGAACGAATATCACAATTTCAAATATGAACTTCATTAATAATATTCAAAAGGGAGCAGATCATGGCTTAATTCGAGTTGGGTATGATTCACCATCTCATGCAGTATTTAAAATGTGCATTTTTATGAAAAATACAATTTCAAGTTCAGGATTGTTCTGCCTTTTCCTCGGTTCAATCACAATTGACTCATGCTACATTGATTCATACACATACAAATCCTCATCTCCGACTGTTCTCTCCTTATTATCCATCACCGAAACCTTTTCAAATGTTCACCATCGTACTTTTTGGTGCTATGCAGAGCTACCACTGTCGAAACCACACTCAGCATTCTCAGTGTCATTACCAATCCTCACCAGTGTGTTTCTGCACCCACATTTTTTGTAAACTTCTATTTACAAAATTATCGTAATAATCACAATTTTCTCAATCAACATTCTATCGTTCACATTTATCATGTTAGAGAATCCTCTGATCAACGGGAATGTTTATTTGATCAAATGCCAAATAGACGGTATTGATTATGCAATTGCTAAGAAAGCCAATAAAAAGATTGTTTTAGAGAGATATAATCCAGATTCTGAGGATCAAATATGGTTTTGGGCAAATTGTTCAATGTTTATTGCTTTTTATCAGTTTGATATTGCTATCCATCATATTATTAAAAAGGATTGTATTGTTTTGGTTCCGGGAACTCCAAAACCCTCAGTTAGTTCTCAGTTTCTAATTAAAAAGGATAGGATATTGACTCAAAGGTCAAAAAACGGAATATCATATAATTTTAAGACCAAAGAGTTGATTATTGATCCTTCAAATCCCGGTATACAGTTTGAGTTTGTTAACGTGTCTGATGATTATATTGATACACCACCGCTTTACTTCTCTATTCTTAATCCTAAGACTAATATGATTCTTAGTATTCCTGAAAATAATGATGATCAAGTATATTTCTATGAAATCAATAATAAGTCTTTTCAAACAAGGTTCTATTATGATCCATATTTCACAGGAAGCATATGCAATATTGACAATCCATATATATGTTTAACTGACCACCTTGATGGCCGTAAAGGGTCAAAAGTGACTTTTTCGAATTGTTTGTCTTCTGGACAGTATTGGATTTTTAGGAATAATCGAATAATTAGTGCAGCAACTATGCTTCCGCTTGCGTTTAACGGTGAATCTTTAGTAACCCAAGAATCTCAACAAGATGAATCTGTAGAACTTGTTGTTTTACCTATAACAAATCTCGTCATCCGTAGTCCTGATTATGGAACACCATTTTGCCTTATCAAAAAATTTTACGGCTGTGATTATGCTCTAACAAGATTGCCCGATAATAGTGTTGATCTCGAGTTATTTATTCCAGGAAGAATTGAACAGATATTTTGTTCAAGCGATATAGAAGCGGAGCTTGAAGGGCTATACCTAATTCCATTCCGAATGGATGCCCCCAGATTAGCAGATCTTTGTGTTTTAGCCGAGAGGAGACGTATTGGGTATGTTAGAGTAAGTATGACTCCTGGAATACAAAGGATATTTTACACTGTAGATGCAACTGAAAATGAATCGGGGCATTTTAGATATATACCTTTGCCATACATTAGGGAGATTCACACTAAATTACTGGGGAAAGACATACAATTATTATATGAAACACCATATGCAGAAATCGAAAACAAGTAAAATCATGTTTAAAGATAAAGATTTTTATGATATTCGTGAGCATTGTATAAATGGAATAAGGACAAATAAAGAAAGAAGGCAATTCTGGAGAGTTTTATTAGATATTCCTGATAATTTTAATAAAATCCCAAAAATAGACCAAAAGCATCCTGATTATTTCCAAGTTGAAAAAGATGTTAACAGAAGTTATAATTCAATCAAAGATATACAGCATAAAAAGCATATGCGGAAAAAACTAACAAATGTTATAATGAATGTACTCCAAATGAACGGTAATTTATCATATTACCAAGGTTTTCATGATATTGCAACAATAATTTTGACGTTTTGTGATGAAGAGCTTGCAATTCAGTTTTTATACAAAATTGCTTCTGGTCATTTACTCCCGTTTCTTCAAAAAGATTTCTCTGGGTTTAAGAGCTTTCTTGAAATTGTTTTCCCGCTCCTAGAGATTATCGATACCGAAATATATGACCATCTTCAAGCACTAGGGGTGGGGTATGAATTTGCAATGCCATACCTACTGACTTGGTACTCACGCGAAGCAAAAACGAAACAATGTATATTACGTATTTTCGATTTCTTTATTTGTACACATCCAGCAATGCCCTTGTATTTATTAGTGACTCTCATTACTAATCACAAGGAATCTCTTCTAAGAGATTGCACTTCATATGATGATATTGACGCAAAACTTAAAGATTTGATCGAAGAAAGCAGCATTGATAAATACATTCATGAATCAATTCAAATGTATATAGATGTACCCCCATTTGAAATCTTTCTCAGGTTTCCTGGTTTGAAAATATCCAAAGATCTTGTTTTTCTTAATCCAAATTTCGTTTATCCATATGAAAGCACGTTTTATCCCCGTGTGGCTCCATTTCCATTAGATTTGTATCACAGCAGGCTTGATGAAGATCAACAAAAGGATGATTCTTTTGTTGTAAAGATCATATCAGTACTCGCATTCCTTGGAGCCATTGGAATTCAGATGTTAGATATATAAATGTTAGATTTTTAGATATTCTTAGTGGATCTTCTTTGCTGAATTGCTTTAAAAATCTCTTTTGTCTCTTCAAACTGGAAAAAGTTAGTGTAATTCGTATAAAATCCGGAAAGATTAAGATCCTCTTGTAATTTTTCGTATTCTTCCGCTTGTATCAACATTTCCAATTTATCTAATTCTTTAACAAATTTGGCTTCTTCTGTGTTTCCATCTTCCATTTCCCTCCAAAGTATTTGCATTTCGTCATTATCTAAGCTTTTTGATATCTCTGTCCAGGCGTTATCCTCTCTTTTATACTTTTCTTCCTCAGATACTCCATCATAAGGAGTAATATCAGTAACAATAGATTCTGCTACATCATGAATTAAAGCCATTTGAATGACCTTGTTTTTATCAAGGTGCTTTGGGCATAATAACATTCCAAGATAAGATGTCCGCATAGAATGATCAGCAACAGATTCGGGATCATTAACCTTTGAACGAACCCAACCTGTACGGGGCATCCTTTTTAGAATACCACATAGCTCAATGGCTCTATCATAACGAGTACTCATTAGACGATTATTTACTTATGGTGTGACAATGTTGTCTTCTTGGGGCTGTTCTGATCCATATTTCTTGTAGTTTAGATACACTATTAGGCCAATCATAGAGAGTGGAATCAGAACGAACTGGAAAGATATGCCCCAGTAGCAAGGAGGACCAATATCACCACCATATCTCCACCAGAAGAAGTATCCAATGCAGTATTGAATGAAGTGGAATACCCCATCAAATATAAACGATTTTGATGGTTCAAATTCTAGTAAGGCAATCATATCGATAAACAACTTTGCGACAGTGAAAAGATATACTGCTCCAACTAATTGAGAAAACACATCATATGTATGCTTGAAGTTGACGAAAAAGCCATATAACCAAAGAATTGAGAAATGATCATCTGTTGAAAAGAACAAACAAGGCAGAACAATTGGCCAAAGAAGGATAACTGTCAACAAAATGCGTTCCCATTTTGGACGCTTAGATAGTATCTTTCCTTCGATTGCTGGACCAGCCAAACAAACAAGAACCCAGTGAGAAATCTCAGATTTTTGTTGAACCCATTTGGTTGCTTCATCAATAGATGGAACAAGTCCATCAGGCAGATACATAAATACAATAGAAATAACATACAAAATGAAGAACAAACAGAAACCAACAATGCCAGAATAGTGTATCAATGGAACAGTTCGTGTATAAACAATGGGACCCACTTCAGAATTAACACCAAACTCAATGGTTTTGTCAATATCTCCTGATATTGTGATTGTATGTTTTCCAGCGGTAAATGTGGCAGGAAGAGAGTAAAGGCATACTCCTGGCATTACTTCTCTAGTAAAAGTCATAATACCAGTAGCATCACCCGAGACAACAAATCTCCTTGATTGATTACTTGAGAATGAAAGGACTCTGATATCGAAAGATGTATCAGGGAATATATACTTTGATTGTTCAGCTGGTGATGGGCATGTTATAACGGCTGGTTCAAGATTCTTTTCATCCAGTGCACTATAAGTCATCCTATCATTATCAACAGTAATCAATCCAAATTTATCTACCCTCAAAAGGGCTGTAGCTGTGACTTCAATCATTTTCGTGCCAATATGAAGAGGTTCAAAAGCTTTAGGATGTGTATGACCATTTAATAGGGCCGCTACTTTGTACTGAGGAGTCTCTAAAATTTCAAAAAGAGTCTTTCCGCTCGTGGATTTCGTATTGAGAGGAAAAACCAACTCAGTGGTAAAATGCATGGATACTATTGTTGTTGAAGTATTGGAGGGACGATTTAATACCTCTTCGAGTTTATCTAGCATCTCCTTCCTAATTGGTGGACAAAAGCCAAGGGCTCCATGACCAGTAGGGAAATCTTGTGGAACAAAACCGACAAGCCTAACACCATTTCTTTCTCCAGAATAAGCAAAAAAGTGATCTCGTTTGGTTGTTGTGTAAATAGAAGCCCAGCTTTCTCCTTCTTTAAAGTCAAATAAACCCCATATATCATGATTACCTAGAACTTCGAATAAATGGCTGCGGGTAACTCCACTTTGGGCAATTGTGTCGTTATAAAGCACCCATTGATCTAAAAACGGTTCAGACATGGTTGGAGGGCTGTCATCTTCATAGTTATCTACGAGATCTCCACTTAAAAGTGTAAAAGCAGGAAAAATATGATTCTTAAAAAATGTAAGGTATTTCTTAAACCTTTCAACGGAAACATTAAAATGGCTTGCAACATGAATATCAGAAAGTTGAGTTATCCAAACAGGATCTGCAGTTGAGTTAAATGCAGGGGTATCACTTTTGAGTGGTATCGTAGCGGTTTTAGAGGTAGAAACAAAGAGAAACAGATATGCAAACACTATTGCGCATATAAAATGGAGCAAATAGAAACTTATGATTCTAGACCAAGCTTCAGGCATCAACGATCAACGATAAATTATTGAGATATTCTCTCAGAAAAAGTGAAGCTCTTGTTAAATCTTGAGAGCTGTATTGATAATTCTCTTTCAAACATGAAAATTCAGAACATCTACAGTTACTTTCTCCATTCAAATACAGATACTTTACACCAATTTTTGAAGAAACCACGTTGGGGTAATTGTGACAAAACTCACCTGGGGGAGATATATCCAAGACGGTAGATCCATTTGTCATCAATATCATGTTCATAAGAAGATTTGGATGATTAGCTATCAAAACTTGTGCAGATGAGACAAGTTTTCCTATTGTTTGAATATCGGCATCCATTTTTATTGGGACAATTGTTAAATTTCCTTTAAATTTATCTTCAAGTTCTTCAAATATAGCTTCATCAACAGCTATTAGTTTTGGATTAAGTTTTGATTTTGGAATCCACTTCCGCATGTATGAAAAGTCCTGGGAAAATGCCATTTCGGTGGTATTCTGATTAATTGTTGGATTACTGTACGATTTGGTTAGTAATAGCTTATCAAAGCACTGAATACTGTGCAATTGAATTGGAGGATTTGATGAGAATAAGGAGAGAAATGATGAGGACTTAGGATCCGGTTCTTTTAGGAAAATGAATTGTGTGCTATTAAAAATAACCATTCCATTTTCTTGTAATGATTGAGATATTGGTAAATAATGGAATAGTAATCGCTTCCATGGTTCAACAGGAGGAGGGGCCACCAAAAAACATGTTGTTTGTGTCATATTGACTTTTTTGTGATCAAGATACCCTGTTATTGGCCATTTTAGGAACTCAAACCTAAGAAATCCATTATTAAACGGAATAGATGTCAAGTTGCCCATAATTTGTGTGAAATATAGGAATTTTTCATGCTCCAGACATGCATCATAAAATTTGGCATGATTATGCTGAGTATATTCCGAAGAACTAAAGTGTTTTTCAATGTGTTCTACCTTTTTAAGCACTGTTTGCATTGTTGATAGGTTTCTTCCGAGACATTTAAATGAGATGTTTGTTGGGCCACTAAATGAATGATATATTGAGAATTTAAGGGTTTCTCCTTGTCTAAATGGATCATATACATTATCTCCAGAATAAAAAAAAGATAAATTATTGGATTGAAACTCAGCAGACAAAAAATACACTAAATACTCAGGAGGATACTCAACAGATGGCTGAGCATAAAAATAAAAAACCAACTTTCCTCCATGATCTTCAATTTTTGAGAATTTTAATGAGTCACAGTCAATTGATTGGAAACCTTTTTCGAATGGAGGGAGAGGGGGGCCATTATCTATCGAATATAATAAAATAGAACATAATGTGATTATAAATAAGGGAATCAAGTATTTAGGACTATAAGGGCACCTATTCTTATAGGTTCTATATCTATTAACTTGCATTCAATATAAAATGGATTGACATTTACTATGCGCAAAAAGCAGAGCTAAAGTGCTCATATTTAAATGGAATACCGCTCTTCTTTCTTCCAGTGAAAAGTATTCCATGCCCCTTCATATTATATCTATCAATGACGCAGTCACTAAATGTTACATTAGCATGGAAAGTATAAACAAATAGAGTGTCAAGGTTTCTTGCATTATGAATAAAAACGCAGTTATCAAAAACAGCATTTGTCATTGTTGCGTCAATAATCCCACCAAACCTTTCCATATAGTCATTATATAGCACATTGGTTCTTGTGATTTGATAAAGCTGAGAATACTTCAACTCGATACATCTACTATGCCTAGCAATGTTATGAGAAAAAGTACACTCTGTAATAGTTGATTGATTTGTGGTCCTGAGTGCTATTCCGGCAATATGAGAGGGGGAGTTAAAGGATGAATTCAAACCATTGAGATTCTGCAAACCATTCCACATCGACAATGGGCAGTATCTAACACCATATGGCTGATATGAGCATTCAGAAACTGATGTATGGAGTAGTTCATTGATTTGTTTCTCATGGCCAGAGCGGAGATGTGCAAATTGATCATAACCAGCATCAGAGCTCTGTGTTGAACATCTAAAACCGCAAACTTTGGACAAAACAACTCCACCACTAGTTGCAATAAACAAGGCTCCTCCCCATTTATCCTTTTTGCTTGTTTGACAATTGGAAAAGGCGCATTTTTCAATACAAACGTTAGATTCTTCTTTTGAAAACATAAAAAATGATCCACCATGGTTGTTTGGACATTCAATATTAGTAAAAACACAATCATGTAAATAATACTGTTCCTCTCCAATAGAAACTCTGACATTCGAAATATCACTTGTATTATAATCAGTAATGCTAACAAAATAATCAGAAAACTGAGACTTGGTTTGAAGCTGGTGAAAAAGGAGGGCAGTAAATAATAAAAAAGTCATCAAAAACAATGGATACTGTTATCAAAAATTATGTAGTTTATACACGATTAACTTTAACTTTCGTAAGGATCATCAGCAGGATTTACCTGGTATTGCAGAGGAGGTGCAGCTGGGTTTACCTGGTATTGCATAACCGGAGGCATAGGACTGTTTTGTTGGATTGGTGGTGCAGATGATATAGGAGGTGCTGAATACACTGTAGGTACCGAATTTTTAATTTGAGGAGCTGATTCGACATATGATTGATGATTATGATGGGATTCGGATGAACATGAACAAGAACAAGAAGGATCTTCACAAAACTTGATTGCAGGTCGGCCGCATGCCTTGCAACAATTAATGCACCCAGAAGCACAACACTCACATTCATTTGAGTCACAGCAGAACATACATTCTAAGCATTTAATTGCCTTTGGTCTGTCATTAAAGTACTGAATCCAAAAAACCACAAAGAAGATCAAGAAAATGAAACCAAAGATATAAACAAATATCATAATAGTTGCGAGCGTATCTTCCCAATAACTTCGAACAGCATAAAATGAGGGACTCAAACCCACAGTGAATTTGGTGTAGTATTCTCCTTTCATTTGAGACTCGGCATAAAACCTTGTTTTAGTTTTCCTATAGTTATTTGAACACTGATAAACCAAAATTGATGTTTCAGATAGTGAAATAATGCTTGTATAAGTACCCCTATTAAGATACTTCCATGATGGACTATATGGTACGTACTGATAGTAGCAATTATTACTCGTGGAATTAGCATATACCTGATACTCAATAGATGTTGGTAGGGCATTATAGTAACAATTTATAGATCTCGTGCGCAATGCAAGATCACCATAGTCATCATTATGAGTAGATATTGTTCTATGATCACAATCCTTCAAAAATGTGGAGTATCCTATATTGATAGTTGTTTCGTTTGTTGAGTGGAAAGTTAATGATCCAATGCTTTGTCCAAGGGTGGCTCCTCCAATTGAAGAGTTATATGGAGTGCATATCTTACTTACATACTCATTTCCATCATGAATCCACATGCAAACTTCAATAGAGGTCCATTTATTAAATGCAAATGCAGCATATTGTCCAGTAAATGAATCCTTGCCCAAAACAGTAAAGCAGTAAGTTGAATTGGCGGGCATAAATAGATCTTCAAAATTACTATTCATGTATGAAGAAATCTCAATTGTTTTATTACATGTTGGAAACTCTAAACTGTTACCAAGAGCAAATATCAATGAAAACATCTGAATCGGTGTAAAATAATGAAATTCCCGTTATTTCTTTGAAAAGATTATTTGAAAGTAATTGTTAGGTTTATCATAATTTTGAATGTTGTATTATGTAAGTTAACAAATCAGTGACTACATAAAAAACGAGTTAATTGGCAAGAAGAAGTGGCCTTTTTGAAAAGATGAGAATGGCGAACAAATGTTGATGGTTCTCAATTAAACCCTTATTGTGTGAATTAATTAGAGAAAGTCCTTATTATCTAAATCTCCGAAAAGAAATGAATTGAAAAAACGAAGATCTTATTGATAATTTTTCTCAAATAAACAAAAAACTTTTTTAATTTGAAACAAGGGGAATAGTTCTGCTTTTGTGGCACCAAAATCAATGGACAATCGAACACATATACCCAAAATACTCTTACAGTTCAAGGTTTTTAGAAAATATTTATGCTTATGGATGGCTTTTTCTATGAGATTTGCCGAGACAAATCCATGTGTGAATAAAATTTTTTGTTTCCTAAAGATTCTCTATGAATGAGTGATCATTATCAAATATTATTCGCTTCAAATCCAATTTTTTTATTTCAAGAAACATGACACTTCCCCTTCCCATAATTCTTATTACATTAATACGAAGAGAATCAATTTAACCGCAAACTTAGCCCGATATGATAGTCAACCCACCCCCCAAAATATGTGGCAAAATTTGGACTATGTTTAATCTGATAGTTTCATTTTTGCCTTATATTTTATTTCAAATTTGTGAATTCATAATATTCTGAAGAATAGTCAATGACTTCATTAATGCTAATTCAATTCTTGTTTTGGACCTTCTCATCCAGCAAGGTTTTACCAAGTGATCTTGATGTCATAGTTTCTAAGGTTAAAGAGAACTCTAAGATTAAAAGGGTGTTAAGTGAGTTAGAAGATGAAATAGTTCCAGGAAAATATCGGAGAAATGGATTTGAGTATACAGTCACGGAAGTATTGACAGGATCCGTCTGTAAGGGAGTGAAAGGATCAGCTTTTCATGAAGGGATGGTTGGGATAATTTTTAATAATGAGTATAGAACTATGAAAAGCCAATCACCCAAAATCTATGTGGACAGTCTGAATCATAAAATGTTCTCTTTGGATAAAAAGGTTGCTGTAATTGATGATGTTCAGATATTTAAATACGAAGAAGTTAATCCTTTGACAATCATAACTGGTATAAAGCTTTTAGATGAGGATGGATTAATGCAATATAAATGGGATGGTGAAATTAAGAAGGACTGGGGAGGAAGTTCAATCGATGATCACTCAATTGAAGTGGATACGAATTATTCGGCACTAAAAGTATATCGAGGTGGAATAATTAAAAATGAAATCACAATGTCATTGGATATATCCTACACAGATTTCATTTTTTTATTGTCCTATAATATGAAAGGAGCATTTGAATATGGATTAAAAATTATTAAAGATAAGGAATTAAAAAATATTGATGATATTGTCAAAGAATGGAAATTCAAAATCAATCAATTGTCATTATCTCTCAATATTCTTGGCTATGTTATTGGAATCGAGACATCTTTTATTTTATCAGGTGGTGTTCAAGATATAAAGATATATTTGAAAGAAACACTAACATATATAAAGAGGCATGATTTTTCATTTGGAGTTGATTTTGAGGTGACATCAAAGGGTTTTAAGAAATCAAATCCTCAATGGGAATTCAAGAACTCAAATAATAATAACATCACCAATTTCTTTAATCAAATAGTCCAAAATATTCAATTGGATGCCACGCCATTCTTTCAAATTGGAATCGAGGTGTTTTTAATTATTGGAAGTACAAATATGAGTATTAAGTCATACATGAGGGGAGAAATGCCATTAGCATTTTCATTATCTACAACTTGTGTTGCACCCTATTTAATGGGAGAATCAGCTTTTAAAATGTATTGGATAACAGAATGGGATTCTTTGACCCTTTTTTCATGGGAAATCCTGGAAAAAGGGAAAAACACAACTGAAATCTATAAATCAACACCAAAAAGCGGTTGTTTATATGATCCAAGCTCAACAAATGAAGGGGATGAATCAAATATTCTGTCATCACTTCCAATTAAATATGTTATTCAACCAGAAAAAGCATATAAGTACACTGATGTTGATGGCGATCCTGAATATGCAGTATCAGCCCAGTTTTGCACTTCTGAAGATTGTTCTGAGATTAAGAAATCAATAGCTTATACTCATTTTGATCCAACATCCCCAGTAACATTCAATTCCAAGTTTTTTATTGGAAAAGAATCATCTGAAACTCTGTTTTTAAGATGGTATGTTCATGAAATTGATTATGTTTTCGATGATTATTTTTATTTGGATCCTTTTGAAATAAGTGGTAATGGACAATCAATTAAAAAATGTAAGTCACAAAGTGACATTCCAGCAGTTGATAGTTTATGTATTCAAACTAGGTTTGATAAAGTTGATTTTGTGTCTATTGGAAAAGAGTTTAAAATAAAATCCGAATATACAGGATGCATTATTCCATCAGAACGAAACAGGAAATATATTTTTGTGAAACATGGAACCAATAGCGGATATTCTGTTGATTTTGGGGCAACCTACTTTGATAATTTTATTCAAAATTTAAATTCTCAAGAAAAAGGGCACTATATTTCGAAATATTGCTTTAATCTATCTCTTGTTTCTTTTAAAGAACTTACAGGTTGGGATTCAGTCGTTAGATTGACTGTTTTCGAGGTAGATTCTCAAAACAGCAACCCCAAAATATTGGGCTATATTTCTTTTAGTGTTGGTGAATATCAAACAGTGTACAATTACCAAAAAGGCTACCAAGATAAATCACTAACATTTCAAATCCCTAGTTCAAGTTATATTCAGATTAAATATGATGAACAATTTAAAAAGACATATAATTGTGGAACAAATTATATTAATCCGAATTTATACGGAGAAATATTATATGATTTGAAATATTATGATGATCTATATGGTAAGATTAAGCTTCAAATAAAGCCATCAGATGTCTCAATGGTTGTTACAACTCAATTTAACAGTTTAATGGAACAAAGAGGGATTTTTATGCCATTCGAAACTGCAAATGGTGAGGGTTCATCATGCACACTTCAAATGGAGCAAGGGATTCAATATGGTTGTTCACGATTTGTAATTAGTCTTTCCCAGGTCCCAAGTATGTTTAGAAATTATATGTATTTAATTATTAAGACTTCATCAACAATCCAACCCCTTTGTGAGTATTATGAAATTGGGGAGAATTTATATGTTTTTAAGTGCAATTTAAATAGGCAATATTTTTGTCAGTCTCAGAAACTTTATTTCTATTGTCCTTTTAAAAGAAATGAGAAGACACCAGAAACATTATCTATTACTCTAAGGAAAATTTTTTACTCTCCAGATTCTCCAGTTGACCCAAGGAGTATGTGTTTTAGTTCTATAGATTCTGTGATACAAAAGTATAGTGGCTTTTTAATATCTAAGGATTTTGATAGAAATCTAAAGCCTTATTTAATTAAAACAGACTCAGATTTTAAAACCACATTATATACCCAAATTGACAATAACTATAGATTATATAGATCAGATGGTGTTTCATCTAATGGAATTGTCGAATTTGCTAGAATATTCTTTGAAATTACCAGTGAAGATACTGAGATTCGAATATCACAACCACAAATTGATCTATACTACAGACTTTATAAAGTAATCTATATTGATTGTCCACATTGCTCAAAAATTTTAATCAAGTCTGGAAGTAAGTCAACAGAAGAATCTATGGGACAAGATGGATATTTTACCTTTGTCCCACTAGAAAATTCTCAACATATTGTTATTCCATATTGCAATAGTAGTACAAAGTCTTTTTGTAGAGTATTTAAGACTTTGACTGGGTGCAATAATCTAGTTCAGTATTCATCCCCATCTGACTTTAACGAAAAAGGTTCAATTCAAGGTACTATAATATCAAGGGGCGTCACAAAACAATTATTATGGAATAAATGTAGTGTTGAATATTCGACAAAAACTAATAACTGGATCACCAGTGTAAAGCAATTGAGTTCATTTCTTTCTGTTAAAATTATTATCAAGCCTTATGACAATGATTACTATATTGTCTATGGTCAGGTTAACCAAGATATTCTTCCATTATCAATCAACAAACTAAATGAAAATCCCATCCAGTTTTTGAAATCTCTCAAATATAAATACAGCCAAGTATTTTCAGATTCATTCATATATCTAGGAAATGGCTCAATCCTATTAAAACAAAACGATTTTGCATTAGGGTTACAATCTGATTACCCAGCTGACAATGACATATTTGACATTCCTAAGAGTTCAATGAGTTATAACTATTTAGCATCATGCAATCAAAACCAATACATAGATGATGGTTCTTGCCAAACATGCCTAAGCGGATGCCAATGTAATGGCATATCCATTGTTTGCCCAACCGAAGTAGTACCACCAACACCATCACGTTCTCAAACCCAACAAGAAATCATTGACCCAACACCCGAAGAGACTCAACCTGAATACATTGACCCAACACCCGAAGAGACCCAACCTGAAAACATTGACCCAACACCCGAAGAGACCCAACCTGAAAACATCGACCCAACACCCGAAGAGACCCAACCTGAAAACATCGACCCAACACCCGAAGAGACCCAACCTGAATACATCGACCCAACACCAGAAGAGACCCAACCTGAATACATCGATCCAACACTCGAAGAGACCCAACCAGAATACATCGATCCAACACCCGAAGAGACCCAACCTGAAAACATCAACCCAACACCCGAAGAAACCCAACCTGAAAACCAAATGCCAACAAATCAAAATGGTTCCATCAATTCAAACACTGGTTCAAACATTGTTGTATTCGGAGCTTTTGGAGGATCAGCACTCATAATACTATCAATGATCCTCTCCTATATTTTCAAATACAGGAAAGCCGATTATTCATCCAGTTCAGAAACCTCGATTAATATCTAGTCAATCTTTGGCGCCAAACGATAAAAAATTGAGAAAATTATTTGCCGATTATTTCAATGGAAGACGGTTCAATCAACAACAAAGTCAAGTTGTCCATTTTGAGGGCGTGCGAGGAGTATGAATTAATTGAAAGTGGGGATAAAATCATGGTTGGGTTATCAGGTGGGAAGGACTCATTAACACTTGTGCATTTTCTTAGCCAAATGGCGGAGAGACTCAATCACTCTTTTAAAGTGATTGCCGCTCATATTAGGTTTACGAATTTGCCATATGCTATTGATGCCGACTATCTTTCCAATTTTTGCAAAGAAAGGAACGTAGAGTACCACCTAATTGAGGATCAAATCAGGGATGGACACATGGGTAATGGAACATGTCTGCATTGCTCCAGGTTCAGAAGGGCAAAACTCATGGAACTTGCTCGAGTTTTTCAGTGTAATAAGCTTTCATTGGGTCACCATCTTGATGATATTGTTGCAACATTGCTAATGAATATGACACAACACGGGAGATTTGCAGGAATGGCTGTTAAATTGAATATCACAGTTGGAGATGAGAAATACCCTCTTCAGATAATTAGACCTCTTGCTTTAACATCTGAGCAAAGCATTATTGATTTTGTCACTGCTACCGGAATGCAACCTGTTAAATGTAGGTGTCCATGGGGCGACACTGGGGTAAGAAAGAAAACCAGATCAGTTGTGGACAATATTGCCCAGGCACTTGGAGAAGATGCTAGGATTAATATATTTAAGTCCCAATTTAATGTATCTCCAAAAAGAATTTTCCGAGAAAAAACAATGGATATCGAAGATATTGGGGCTCAATTAAAATAACTAAACAGTTTATATAAAATTATGAAGCCTGTAACAATGGCTTCATCATTTCTTTGTATATAAGGTGAGCAGGCTGCTCATCTTTAATTCTTGCAGCCCGATCTGCAATTATTGCAGTTGTTCTAACAAGATGGACTAAACTCTCTGATGTAACAATAGACTCACGAGGAAGGGGACCAATTCCCACAATATCAGACTTACTTGTTACAGCAACACGGTATTGATCATTTCGGAATGGATATATTACGATATGAGCATCATTAAATTGGGAGGTGATGGTATTTGTATCATATCCTAAGTCATTCTCACACCAAACAATGTGGACATTATCATTGCCTATATGCTTTTTCTTCATTAATCTTTGAGGGTCATTCTCTTCATTTGGGAGAAGGGTTGAAATATGGAACATAATCTCATAACTTGGATCCTCATAATAAATGGAATATGGATTATTTTGGAAAACACTCCCTTCTAATTTCCCATTATACCAAAGGTGATTATTCATATTCACGACACAGCCAAGAGATGACAAAAAAGATTGAAAATCAGGGCTTGATGTACTATATATGTTTGATAAGATTGATGACTGATCGAATTGATTTGGAGCAACATATATTACCCCAATTTTTAAACACTCTCTGGTTGGGAGACTCATTATTGGAGAACAAAGTCGTTGAAATTGTTTCGAGGATTTTTGAATAATAAATGTCCCTATCGATGAAGAAAGGAAGGTTGAGATAAAAGAATAAGATGAAGGATACCTTGATAATAATCTAAGTGCTTCCGATTTCTGATCTACAGGATTTTCGAATAAAGGTTTAAACACCTTTGTAACATCTGGATGATATGAACGAATTTTAATAGTAGCTGATTCATTCGAGAAATCAATACTTTTGGATGAGGCTTTGTATGATGATGTGTGGGGTATTTGAAAAATTGTGGATAACGAGTTAACATCTATGGAATCAGAAACATTCACATACTCTTCTTCAAAAGCATCCTCTAATGGGTATGCTGGCTCATCATCATCAGACGAAGACAAAAACATATCAGACTCATAACACACAAAAGATGATGGTGTTTTAACGGAAAAACAAAACACAGTATCGTTGTTCTGTATTGAACATAAATTTTTACCTCCAGAAACAACAAAAGCATCAGCTTTTATTTGATCAGAATTATAAGGAGGATGATTTGGACCAAAAAAAGAAGCTAAATTCTCAATTGCATATGAAATACTCTCATTATTTTCAGTTTGCAAACGATCTCGAAATTGCAAAATTTTGTTCCTGAATGAGAAAAATGCTTTAGAATTTCCTAATGATACAAAGGCTGCAATAGATAGTAATGAAGATAATCGAGATATATATTTTGATGAATCTGCAAGACTCATTACCATTTTTTGATATCTGTAAGTAAATCCAATAAATTTGGAAGAAAGAAGTGGAAGTATTGATCGAAGGGAACAAAATGATCGAATGTTTGGAATTGTCATACTCTTAAGACATGTTGAAGGGTTCAAACCTTTCAGAATAGGACCAATCATTTGATGAGGAGGATGAGGCATAAAGGTCTCAGAAATCAATAGGCATGTAAAAGCATTAAAAACAATATCATAAGGTACATTTGGATCAATCGGTTTACCAAGAGGGTCAGCATAAATCGACAAAACGGTAGCTCTTACCATTTGAATTATTGTATCGTCAACATCTGAAGATTTCATCATACCCCTAATTGTATGAAAAAGATCTTTATTTGGTAATGACTTAGGAAAAGTTTCAATATTTCTTTCAATAGAGTTAGGAAACATAAATTTAGGTTTGGATTCACAAATAGAAAATGATGTTAATAGAAAAGAAAATAATGATTCGGGCTTAATATCAATTGATTTTTGTGTTAAAAGAACCAATACAAATGGGATTAGTATATGAGAGTGGGGAACAAATTGTGGAATTGCACATAACACAATATAAATACTTTGCTTTAAAGTTTCTGTAGTGTCACAAAGATGTCGTATTAATATCGAAATCCAATGATCACAACTGTTAGGATCTATACCATTTCTTTTCATTGAACCTGTTTGCAGCGACGAAAGTGCTCCCGCAGTAATAAATGAGGTATTACACGAAATTTGTTGAGAAATTGTTATGTATATAGGGAAAAATATCTCATATATAAGATTTGGCGAAGAGCGCATCGCAAGAGGTACAATTTCTCTGATAGTTGTTAGTGACATTATAAAAGACTCAAAAATTTGAGGCATAACATAATCATTAACACCACCAAGCAAAACTCGAATAAATATGATCGCATCATCTATTGTCCATTTTGTAGAAATGGGCTCAAAAAATTTAACATATACTCTCTTTTCAATGATTTTAAACTCTTTCTTAAACTTTGATTCATAAAAAAGAGAGTCTTCATAAAGTGCAGGCGAGTTGAATACATCGCAAAGATGCTCAGCAGGAACAAAGCTATCGGCTTTCTTATCTCCACCACGCAAATTTCTCTCCGAAACTTTTCTAGAATAGTCTTGAGAATTCGAATAGGTAAAGCCAATGAATAAATAAGAAAATGATATTCCTAGAATCGAAGAAAATCTCTTTAAAACCATTGTTATGTCATCAGAACCGGATAATTCGGATATCAAAGACCATTTTTCAGAATCATATATCTTAAAATCAAAAAATATGTATAGAATTATTACTAACCCCATTAGCCTTGCTTTACCTGCCATTATGGTAATAATTTGTTTGAGCTGATTGGTATTAGGTCCAGGAGATTTCATAATTCCCCATTGATCTCTTAATGAAAGAAATGAAGCCCATATATTAGTATAATCTTTATCAGATTTCTGAGATGTGTTTAAAACCCGAGAAATATGCTTTGCTATTACAACAACAACTGAGAAAACACACAGAGGAGAATTGGTTAATAAAATACTATTAAGGTGCATCTTAGTTGATCCAGATAAGCATGTCCATTTCTCAATAAACCAGCTTAGTGAATCAAAGAATTCATTGGAGTTATTATCATAGTTGTGAAAAAACGCAACTATTGCAATACATGTCGAAGGATCATCAGGAGAAAATGATATAGTGTCTCTAACGCTCTGATTCATTAAAAACTTCAAAAAAATAGGCCTAATTTCTGCTGGCATCTCTGTTGGCAAATCATTATCTGATTTATAAGAGGGAAAGAAACACATGAACTTGGGTAACAAAACGTTCACTATAAGATATAGCCAAAAACTGAGGCATTTGACCTCTTTCTTGGAAACAGATTCGAGCAAGTACTGCAACCTTGGTTTTAATTGAGGGTATAATGTCGAATGAAGAATATCGTTTGTCTGAGAAGCTTTACATATACCCTGTGTGAACGCAAAATCCAAAGTGAACCGCCATTGGTCGATTAAAAGCGAATCTCCAAGGTGCGATATAATCCTAACTGTTTGTCTCCACAAATTAGTGAAATATTCCTTGTTTCCATTAGCTCTCAAGGCTTCAATCACCAATTCACGAGATTCATCAATAAAATCATTCAGCATGTTGCCGCTTTTTAGAGATAAAAACGTACTTGTTTTAGAAAAATCTATAAGAGCATCAAAACATGCATTTATAATTGCAGATGTACTATTATCAATACTCTTCTTAGTTCCATTTACGCTTCTTACCATCTTTTTAAAATCAGCGAGAAATTTTTCGGCGCTTTGTAACTTAAGTTCAACATTTTCCGATTCAAATGATTTTCGAAAAAGAAGAATGTTGGGGGGAACGATACTCATAAATTTATCCCTTATAAACATAAGAAAAAGTGGAAATTTGACATACAATACCGAATTGCCATCCGGTATATACAATTTATTCGTAATCAATATCAAGTGATTGCCATCCAGCACTTGAGTGCCCTTTTCTTTTCAAGTCTCCGAAAGACTTGAGTTCTATTCTTTGGGATGTCCTTGGGGGAGTTAAAGCAGTTGTTACATCATCAATATTAAAGTTAACTGATGAATAAATGTCGGATCCCATGGATGAAAGCAGGTCACATGCGGGTGACAAAACTGCCCTTCTATCTTTAATTCCATTGGTTATTTCAATACATTTGAAAGCAATTTGGGAGAGAGAATATTTCAATGTTTGGTTGTCTGGAAGAATTGACAAGACTAATCTCAAGAAATGAAGAATCCGTGGAATGTTCCTTAACCCTTTGTTAGGTTCTTCTTCAATAATTTCGCATATTCGGGAATTCAAAATGTTCAACGCGATGTTTTGAGTAGAATTATCAAGCAAAATTGAACCTAAGAAAGAAATGCCGTCAGGAAAGAACTTTTCGGAAATTAATTCAACCAAATAGGGAATTGATTCTAATTCATAGCCCATTGAACTCTTTAAGGCATAACGAATGATGGAAAACTTGATAACCAATGGAATGTCCATTACACATAGCTCTTTAATAATTGAATCAATAATGAATACAGGGATTCTCGTGAACAGAAGAGCGGCTAATGCAATTGATTTTTCTGATCTATCTTTATTGGAAATCAACAAAATTACAGAAGGAAAATATGACTCAACAAGTGATTGATTAGCACATTGAATAAGGCGCGCTAGCGAAGAGTATGATAGAACCATATTTACGGATAATTGAAGTGCGATTTTCCATGTTGTTTCCCATTCAGTAGGTACTCCATTCGGAATGATTGATGAAATAGTCGATAGGAGCTTGGAAACGGGCATAGAGTCATGATCTTCAACGATCCAAAATGTTGATGCATCCAAATCATCATTTTGATCTTGATTTTCATTTTTTGTATTCGGGGTGTTTTCCACTAAAAGAGATTTTGTGTTTGAGACAATAGATAGAATATATTCAATCGATGAACTTTGGGGTTTGATAATAGATATCATTGTTGTTAATGTCTCAATAATACGAGAATTAATATTGTTTTCAAGCTGGAAAAGTATAACATAGTATAACGATAGTTGTTGATCAATTGAAAAATCTCTTGAACAAAACTCTTCCATGAAGAATTGAATTTCATTTCCGAGCTCATGTATCGAGATCTTTTGACACAGTATCAACCTACAAATTTCATTTGAGGCATCTTTAAATAATGAACTTAAAATACTATCAGGATTGTCAAGGAGAGTAAAAAGCCTACTTACAATTCGACAAAATACGACCACAGAATCTGATGAATATTGTAAAACTTTGAGACCTTCAACTAGAGTTGAGGTGGCTTCGGACAAAAATGGAGATCGAGATTTCATTAAAAAGGATAAATATTCAAGGCAGAAGTCGGTGCCAGATGGGTGATCATGAACACCATCAACAGCATATTTAAGAGATGGCACTAATTGAGATGTATATAAATCTATCAAATGACATTCTTTGTTTCTAACTCCACCAAAACTTTGGATTATTGATTTCATTATTCGAAAACAAAACTTATCAAAATCTCTATCATTCATCCGAATCGAATAAAATGCTATTGCTAAAATATCATCAACACATGTGAGATGATTTGGAAACGCTTTACGGACAAATGGAACAATTCTTTCTGCTAATTCTATAGCACATAGAAGAACAGTTTTTGTTGGAACAATTCGTATATCACCTTTTCTTTCTGCTGGTGGTACGCATCCAACAATAACAATTCTTTTAATAATATCAGTCCATTTTTTCACATCAGGATAATTATTAAAAAGTAAGAAGATGCATTTTCGAATCTCTTGAGAATCAGATTGTTGTAAAATCATAAAAAGTAATGGAGCATCATCTAAATCATATTCAAAAGAATACCGATTGATCAGAATTGGAAGTGGAACATCCAAATCGTTATAAAGTTTCAGTGACTTGTTAAATGTAGATATATCTTGGATATGGATTAATAATCTCAATCCATTATAGAATGCAAAACGACGATGTGTTGAATAATTTAATAGTATGTTAATGATTTGTATGACTATGTCTTCATATCCGGATTCGATTTGAATAATACCTAACAAAGAATCAACCAAAAATTTGATCGTAGAAGGGGAGTGATTATTAAAATATATTGATTGATGTATCAAAGACACTGAAGAATCAATAAATCCCCGGTCAATTACTTTCCTCTCAGAGAGTTTTGCTAAAGCATATAAAGAGGAACTATCTTTGGAAATCTGTAATTGCCTTTGAAGGATCAAAATGAAACGTATTGATGTATCAGAAACCTTATCAACTTCGGAAATAAAACTTGTTATCAGAGAACTGTTTGATTTTGGATTATCAAAAATGTCACAAAGAACAGGATATAAATCGTCAAATATTAATAAGTATTTGTAAATACATGAAGCAATTAATTTCACCATCATTGGGCTATTCAAAGTTGGAAAAGATAGAAGATACATAAGCCCATCACTGGGGATGTCTTCTGCTAATTGTTTTTTCATTATTATTGATCTTAATAGAAACAACCTCATTATTGCAGAGCTAAAATCTTTTGGAGTAGACGAAAAAAGACTATTAATTTTTTGTCCTCTTACTAATGGCGAAGAAAGAGCCACCCATGCCCCAAAGTCCCTTAACAAAAGTTGACATAGATATATTCTATTTGATTCCAGATTATTGGAAACAAGAATCTTATTAATAGTACTGCAACAATTGACAGAAGTCCTTAATTGCATTGGAACATGGATTTGGAACAAGAATGAATTTTCTTCAAATTCATTATCTGATAAGTTTATACCATATTGATTTTCACAAATATTTGAATCGAAAAATTTGGCAAATAGAGGGATACTAACGTTAGATAGGCTGTTTGGAATTGTATCATCTCCATCCCATAAGAATTTACATCTTTTCAGGCATACCCAAATTGGTATTAAGGCAATTGATGAAAAATATATAGAATTGTTGATTAGCAACACTGTAAATGATTTTATAACACTATGAAGAAGCTCATAAGTTGTTGGAGGTTGATCAATAATTTGATATAAAAAAATGGAAATGTATTTCATTATTGGAATGTATGGGGATTGTGATTGGGTTATTATCACTTGCTGCTTGAGAAGTTTCTGAATAAAACCAAATACAATCGCAATATGCTCTTCATTAATGGTTTTCCTGTGAATTTTGTAGAGGGTTGAAATCAGCATCAAGGCACTGGGTATCCTTTGAGAATTTAGTTCCTTAGAAGATTTAATCCATCCAATTGAAATATCTCGTATCATGACAAGAGTTTCTGGCTTTGGAACGTAATGAACAATAATTGATGCTACACCACGAGAAAACCCTTCAATATCAGATGTTTTAATTTCATCATTCTGAATCCAACCAATTAATGAATCCAACAATAATTCAGAAATTTTTGAATCAGACTTCCCAAGATTAACAAAAAAACTACAAACAATTTTTTTCAAATCCTTATTCGAAGAAGCAAGCAGAGGATAGAACATTTTTGCTGCTTTCGCTAGTATCTTCGGAGATGATTGAAATTGAATAATTAATGATATAATAACAGCAGATCTATTCATAGAAATTTGTGATGAATCATTCTTATCAATTAAATTATGAATTATAGCAACCGATGCTGTGGATCCTGTTATGGAAATTATTGTCGAGAGGATAGATTTTGATAATAGAATCATCCCTGAGAGGGATATATGAAGATTGGTAATGGATAAAACAAAACCAGAAAAAAACTTGAACCTTTTAACGATTTCTATTGGATTAAAGCTCCTTAAAAAAATCGCAAAGGCTATACAGACAGTTGGGATATTCTTTTCATTAGGAATTATTTGGGCCAAAATTTTGAAAGCAATGTTAAAATAGTTTTCATTAATACTTATATCTTCTCTTTGTTCTTGACAGGAAATGAGTAACATTTTTGAAAGTGTCTTTGAAGAAACATCCCTAATATTCCTAATTGTAGATGACAATGATAGCCCAATAATTGGAAAGAGCTTCTTTTTTGGTATTTTGGCGCACGACATCAAACACGGTAGAGTTTTAATTGATTCTATTCGAAGTGATTCATTGACAGAAGATGCTCCCCTGAAAACAAAAGCAAAAATATCTTGAATAGATGTTGTTAAAAACGATCCAGAACCTTTAATAACTCTCCTAAAAAACTTACATATATGAGGTTGTAGATGATCATCATTAATCTGCATTAAAAATGTAACTGTTGGGGGGAGCTGAGATTTAAATGAGTCGCCCAAATATTTAGAAACAATTCCGAAAATGGTAATTGATGGTAGAGTGAGTTTTTCAATCTCGTCCTTTAGAATTTGAAGCAAATTCCAATAGCTAGGTTTTTCCAAACTTTTATAATATTCAACAATGCACAAAGCAATAAAATGAGAGTTAATTACGCTAATTTTTCTTTGGTTCACAGTTAATAATGAAAATAGAAAACTCTCCATATCAGTGGGAATTTCTTTCCCATTATTTCTCATTACTTCCAGTAATTTTAATATTTTTTGGCCAAGAATAACATCAATGTTTTGAATTCTATTCGTTTTTACTAACTCTTTTAGATCCTTTATTGCTGGTTCCATTCAATCACTAAAAGTCACTTTTTTTTAGGGAAAGTAGCTCCATGTTCTACTAGAAATTTGTATATAGTCTTATCCCTGAGATTTTTCGCAATAAGAAGTGGGTTCTGTTTGTAAAACACATTTGAAGTGCTTTATTCATAGCATTAACATCAGCTTTATATTTAACTAGAGTTTGGACAATGTCTATCTCATTTTTCTCACATGCTATGTGAAGCGGTGTATTATTGTTATGGATATATTAATATTAATATCTTTTGCATTAACATGACAAAAATTTTCACAAAGATATTGGACAATTTCTTCATGGCACATGTGCACTGCAAGATGGAGCGGTGTATCCATATTACAAATTGTCTTTGTGATGCACTTTTGCCATTAATATCAACACCATTTTTAACTAAAACATCGACAATTTTCAGAAGTCCTTGTTTTGAAGCTTCATGTAAAGGAGAGTAATTAATAAATATTGTTTGGAAACATAATCGCGCGTGTGAATATCTGGAGCATGATTCATTAGTACATAAAACGATGTTATTTTTGGTTTAATCGATACCATTAACGGGGTTCTGAAATAACATTTGATAAAAATTTCTCATTTTTCAAATAAATGTTAGCCTGATTTTCTAAAAGCAATTCAACTATTTCACAATATCCTTTGCTTGATGCAATATGGAGTGGGGTATTTTGAATATCCAAAAAACAATATCCTTATCAATTGAATCTACAAAAGCCCCCATTTCAAGCAAGTATTTTGACATTTCAAAAAGACCTTTTTCGGTGGATATATGTAATGGAGTCGAATTATTTATGATTTAATTGCATTAATCAAAAAATATGAAAATGGTTCTGAATATTAACATATACACCAAAACTAATCAAAAGACTTACCATTTCTAAATTGTTACTTCTGCATGCTATGTGAAGAACGGAATCCCAAAACATGAAAATATAATATTATACTTCAGTTCTTTCACATTGATGAAATAAGGGATCAGAAGCTTTGCAATATCATTAAAGCCCTTTTCTACTGCAATATGAAGAGGAGTGCATCCAAAACTGAGTAAAGAATTGAAAAAAAAATTTAAAAACATGAATTATATGCTTAATACCACTTAGAGAAATAGAATACTGAACAAATTCAATATCACCATTTTGAACCACAAAGTGAAGTGGAGACATCCCATTCTATATAGTTATGATTTTCGGTCAATAATATTAATATTTGCACCATGTTCAATGAAATATCTTGAGATAGTGTAGTTTCTATTTTCCATAGATAAATGAAGGGGTGTTTTTCCTTCAACAAAACCAAAACTTCTCTGTTTTGAATATCAAAATCAGCTTTCATATTAACTAATGTCATTATTAAGTCATTTGAACCGTTTAATACTGCCAAATGAAGAGCCGTGTCAAAATATATATTAAATGATAATCTTTGTTTTGGTCATTAATTATTGAGATTCGTTTGTCAATAGATTTAATTATATCATGATAACCCTTCGATGCTGCATAGTGCAAAAATGTGCATTTATTAAAGGACATCAAATATCAACATCTTTTTGATATACATTGGCTCCTAATCCTAAAAGAACCTGAAAAACAGCAACAAGTCCCTTTTTTGCAGCAATAATCAAAGGGGATTTTCGAAACAAAAACCATAACCTTTTTTGTTCAGAATATGAATATTAGCCTTATGATTAAGAAGATACTGAGAGAAAAGCATATTTTTCTTTTTTATCGAAACATAAAGAGGTGTTTCATGATACTCCTAAAACAATATTTGTTATAAACAGAATTAACATCAGCTCCATAGTTAATCAACATTTCCAATTCGTTGAGTGATTCATTCTGAATGGCCATATGCAACAATGATGTTGAAAAAATGGAAAACTTATTTTGTAATCAATCTTTTGAAAATCAACTCCATTATCAAAAAGAAAAGCAACGAGTGATAAATGCATATGCTTGACTGCAATGGGAAGGAGCACTAATTGATTTTTTATATAGCGCTGACACATATGGACAAGATCAAGTTCTCCACCGCAATATATAGACTCAATTACTTCATCATCAATTACAAAGCCATTCATTATTAGATACTTGAAGCAATTCAATGCACAGAAAAAACCTGCAAAAGCCAACATATTTAGTGATGGGGGCTTTTTTGACCATTCGAAAATACTCCAGCGCATCTTTTGTCTTGGTGAAAATTCAGGATTTTGGAAAAACAATTGAAAATCTGATTGCAAATCATATTTCAAACAAAACTCAACAGTATTAGGTAAAAAACCTTTATCAATTAATTGTGTGAGGTTTTCATCGTGCATTGCTTTTACTAATTTGGAATTAATGGGGAAGCCAATCGTAAAACCAGAAAAATTAGGTATGAACTCCATAAAATATAGACTCTGAAAGAAAGAAAGATTTTTTTCAATTGATGGTAAAATTTCATCAATACTAACTTTCCCATCAAAAAAAAGTCTTCTAATTACTATTGGACACTTATTCAAACCATTTACTATTACAGTTTCCTTAAAATCGAGAGAATTGGGAAAAAACTCTTTGCAGTAATCCACAACTTTTTCCACCAAATGGGGCCTTATTTTGGGTAAATTAGTCAAAAAGAGTGCGAATGATCGAAATCCCTCTTCATCTTTCTCTTTCCTTATGTTTAAAATCGAGATCTCAGCTTCAATAATATCATCCATGTTGTAAAATGTCAGAATTGATTCAGAAATTTAATGTGTGTGAGAGAAGCCACTGAACATGACATCGAATCCATTGCTGATGTTATAGTCAAAACATGGAAGAGTTCATATAGAGGTTTGATAAATGATGATTATTTGGACAATATGAAACCTGCTCGTCATATTGCAATATTTAGTTCCGAGATCCAGAAAGGAGAAACCGATTTTTTTGTTTATGAGGAAAATAACAGTACAATATCTGGTGTGTGTATTGGATGCCCATTGAAAAATGAAAAATGGGAGTGTGAATTACGGGCAATTTACGTTTTGGATGAGTACCAAGGAAAAGGGATAGGAAAGGCATTAATAACCGAATTTGCTAGAAAACAAAGAATGAGAGGACTCAAATCAATGATTTTATGGACACTTGAAAATAATCCAAGCAAAGGTTTTTATAAAAAACTGGGAGGAGAAGAACAACTAGAGAAAAAAGAAATAGAAATCGGATCTGTGAAATATTCCATTGTAGCATTTGTCTGGAATGATGTTTCCATTTTATAAAATCCTTTACTGTCCGGATTTTTTTCTTCAGAAGAAGCAGTTTATTTATCGAAGTAATTGAAATTACTGAGGATAGAAACCAAAAATTGATGGGAGATTATTTTTCTCTGAATCCACAACAGATTGTGAAGAGAGTGTATTTTTCTGAACCTTTTGGCTACAAAATTCAGAATTTTTTAATATACATTTCAATGGTTTCATTGGAATATTGAAATATTAGCAATCTAATGACTTTTTAAAAGACCTTTATTAATGTTAACAGAATAATTCATAGAAAACAATGGGCTCAATTCAAAACTAGAGTCCAAATAATGAAGCCAAGTGAGATATCATCCGGAACATCAAATAGTGCTGTTGCATTTACGTCGAGCAATTCGTGGAGATCTAATAGCAATGCAAAGTATGGTGGATTAATAGAAAACAAGTGGTCTTCTGTTCTGAAAAAAGAACTGTTTTCTTTATTTTCATATTCTTTCTCTGTCTCTCCCAAATTCTATGAAATCCATAATATTGTTTTCATTTTTCGCATTTTTCAGTTTCTGGGCCCCACTTTATGTGCCAATTTCCCAAAATTATGGGCATTTGGTTCCATAGATCATAAATCAGCTAAATATCTATCTATATTGGCATACTATAGCGTTTCTGAATACAATATATCACTAGCGAAGACGATTCTTGCTGTTTATTCAACCGTTTTCTTAATCTCAGGTATAATAATATATTATTCTGCCCGTTTTTTTCAACAAAAAGCGATGCTTCCCAAGTCACTGTCATTAGGAATTGTACTTTTCATTATTACATGTGGCAATTTACTTCATCCTGTTGCAATGAGTATTGTTTTTTCTAGTTTTGCCCAATTATATTTTAGCCGGATATACGATATTTTGTTGATTTCAATAAGTGTGGCAACCCTAATAATAACTTTAATCTTCATTTATATACAGATTACAATTATTAATCAAAGTATTCAGTTTATTCCATCATCAATGATGTCAATTTCTTCATATCCTGAGAATTGCATGATTATTTCCACCTTATTCATCAATGCCATTTTTGGATTTGCTAGCCAATCGCCCAAAAGTGCTCAACTGATTTTTTTAGTAATTGCAATTCTTTGTTACGCAATTTCTTTTTTAATCCCGTTTATTTATGGAGGATTTGTTAAAAGTTGGACAAATGTGGCTGTACTTTCTTCATCAAGCTTGGGGATTATAAATTCATTACTTTTGCTCTTCTTTGTATACTATTCAAAGACTTTGTCACTGGTATATGTTTTTGAAGTTATCATGGGATATTTATTCTTTCGAATATTAATGACATTTATTTTAGGGGTGATAATTAATTCTCGATTAGATATTCTAGATCAGATATCCGAGAATAATGAAAGTTTCTTTTCTTTGATCAAATCTCCAAACCATTTTGCCAATGTAACAGTTACAGGAACCTCGATAGCCCATCCTGTTTGTATTAATTGGGCAATTTTCAAATTCGCAATTGAAAAATGGCCACAGAATAATCAAATATGGCTAATATTTGCAAAGTTTGTTGCCATATTTCCAGAACAGTCTCAAAAACTAATGTGGATTTTTCAAACAATAATCACCACCAAAGTGAGGGGTATTGGTGCAAGAACAATTAAAAATGAAGCAATGTCAATTGTTCGTCAAAGAGAAGTTAATTTGTCTTCGACCCTTAAGGAGAAACTCAATTCAATCTCAAATCATATTCAAAGTTCAAAAATGAAATTAAGACGTGGATGGGATGTTGTAATTCAGGGCAATCTCTCTGAAGTAGAAGCATCATTTCTACGAGCTAATGAAGCTATTGAAAGAGTTGACACCGAAATCAACCATTTACTACAACAATATCCAAACAACAAGTTTGTAACAAGATTATATTCACGCTTTCTCTTGGAATTAAAGGGAGATCATTCCAGAGCAAATGAAATGACAGAGAAAACCAGAATTCTTCATAGAGGTGGAATGGTTAACACTGATAAATCCCATGAACTTGGCCTTTCTGCATTATATCTACTTCCAGAAAGAATATTGGATGGACCAAATAATAAGAGTTCATTTAATGCAGACATTGCACCTCTATCAATACCGGATATGGAACCTGATGAAGATTCGTCGGCAATTATTGATGATCAATCTTCTATGATTCATCAAAGGATAAAAGAACTGTCAATTCCATCGGTTTCTCAAGCAAGATTTTGCCAGTCAGTATATTTTTTTGGATTATTATTGATATCAGTAGGGTTCATTATTTTCATCAATCAATTATTTATACAGTTTAGGGAACCTCTACCATTTATATATGATATTGCAAACCTTAGAACATTTACTTTCCAAATGGCTACCTTTGGTCATAGATATGTTTATCAAAAACTGGGGTATTTGAGTATATCTAACAGAGCCAATGGATCCCCTCCAAAATCTTTGGGCTATTCATGGGATTTGAAAGAACAACTTGAATATATTATAGGGTCCTCAACATCATCTATCCAATCGATTAACAATTTTAGGTCTTATTATGGAGATGGCCTGATTAATGAAGCCAGATCTACAATTTTTGGAAAAAATGTTAATTTTTATTATTATACAACATCAGATAATCAGACTATGCAGTATATTGATCTTCAGCAAGCTGCAATAAATATTGTTGTTCAGTTATCAAATTTATTGGAAGCCAATACCACCTATGAAAAAAGTATAATTAATACATCTATCATTCTAAATCCAATTAGAAATGTTGGAACAGTTACTAATTTCATGAATAATGCCCTAACTGGGCTAATAAACTCAATTCATAAATCTGGTTTAGAAATAATGGAAATTTGCTATTACATAGATATTATTTCTAGTATTTTTGTAACCATCTTGTGCTTTTTATGCTTATATATTCAAATCCGATCTATTAGTCTAAACAAAATTGAAGTTTGCAAAAGCATGACTGCTTTGCCAAAGAATATCGTTTCAAACATTGTTGAAAACATGAGAATGATTAAGCATGATGAAAGTGGTTCGAGCTCTGTCAGAGATTCTGATATGAATCGACAAGAAGAAAATATTCTAAAAATCTTAAGTTCAGGAAATACTGGCTCCGAGAACTCTTCAGATTCATATGGTATTATCATTGGGACTATTGCTTATTCAGCATGCTTTTTACTAATAGCGTTTCTTCTTAATGATATCACAAAAAGGGAGAGAACCTTGTTTGAAAATTCGGCCCCACATTTAGACTATATCACTGGTTCATATTCTTTAACTCTTGGCACTCTACTCTCCATCAGTGTTTTATCAACTCAAAGGACAGATGTTAAACTAATGCCTTTTACAGAAGAGGCACTCCTAGTTAATTACAGATATCGCTCAAATTTATCTGAGCACTATTATCATATGGCAAGATATGGAGGACAGAAAATTGAGGAGTTGCCTTTTGCAGCGTTTGCAGAAGGGCTTGAAGATGCAACCAAAATTGTTGGATGCCCTAACAGAATGGTTTATCCAACAACTTTATATGAAATAAGTGATTGTTTTAGCCCCGATTTGATTGTAACTCAGATTATACCAGGGTTTGAAGCAAGATTAAGTCCATATATTGACTTTAATATTAGCTTAAACCCATTAGATAGAATGTTTACTGCCATGTTCGATTTATTGATTTACCCTATTTATGATGCATTTCTATCACCAATGTTCGAACAAATTGTCCCAACAATTGAAAAAGAAATGGATTCTTTATATAGTAAGCGAATAGTATATGTTTACTTACTTATGATGCTCGGGTTATTTATTCTTGTTTATGTGTTTCAACAAATTTCTATTGCAGATAAACAGATAAGGACCGTACTTTTAATGCTTCTTCATTGTCCTCCTTCAATAATTATGCAGACACAAAAAATCATGTCCATTCTATCAGGTGATTTTATTGAACGTGAACTTGACACAGCAAAACGTGATTCAGACTTTTTTGATAATATTTGCTATAATCTTCCAGATGCCGTCGTAAATATTAGAAGCGATGATACAATAATATCCTTTAGTAAGGCTTTTTGTGATTCTTTTGAAATTTCTCAAGATATTATTGGAGCAACAAAGATTTCTGATGTATTGAATGAAAGAAAGGTAAAAATGTCCCTTTCAGAAATTATTCAACAGACACAAACATCAGTAGAAACAATAGTAAATGCAAAAAGCTCCAATGGAAGTGACAAGTATTATAGTGTAAATACCTTTGTCCACAATGAGATCAGGATAATCACCTTTAGGGATATATCTCAAATTGTAAGATATAATGCACTTATAAAAGAAGAAAAGTTGAAAAGTGATTCAATGTTAGCAGCCATCCTCCCTCCATCTCTAGTGAAGCGAGTGCAAAACAATGAAAAGAACATCAGTTTTGCTGTTCAATCTGCCAGCATTATTTTTATGGATATCGTATCATTCACTCCGTGGTGCAGTTCAAATCCTGCATCTGTTGTAATGCAGACATTGAATTTAATGTACAGAAAATATGATGCTTTGCTCACAAAATATCCTACTATGGTAAAGATTAAATGCATAGGAGACTGCTATATGGCGGCAGGAGGGATATTCTCAGAGGCAAATCAACCTTCAATACATGCAAAAGAAGTGGTTTCATTTGGATTAGATGCATTAGAAGCTATCGAAGAGCTTAACAAAGAAACAGGCCAAAGCTTACAAATCAGGATTGGTGTTAATACAGGAGGACCTATTGTAGGCGGTGTTCTTGGTATTGGCAAACCAACATTTGAGATACTAGGACCAGCCATTAATATGGCACAACAAATGGAACATCATGGTTTACCAATGAAAGTGCAAGTGTCAAGACCTGTTTATGAACTTATATATGGAGACAGTTTTGCAATAAAGGAGAGGGGACAAGTAGAAACCAAACAGGGAAATGTCATAACATATCTTGTTAATAGAAATTAATAGTTTGTGCGGAATAAAACACATTTTATGTATTACAACAATATTACTATCACAACAATTGTTACTTTTAGTTTTGTTATGAAAGAAACAATATTTAACAAATGCTCTGCGGCGAATGGAGGGGCAATATTTTTGGACAATGCCGCTTTAGGAATCAAGCTTTTTGATTGTGGTTTTTATAAATGTTCAGCAACCAGCCGAGCTGGAGGGATAATGGTGCAAAAAAATTCCTATTTTGTCTCTAAGAATGTTTGTTTCGATTTATGCGAGGCTAGTTTGTCTCCAAATTTCTTGTTATGGGCAGATGTTCATGAAAATCGAGATTCAGAGGTCAATAACACCAGCGAAAATGATTATTGTACAGGAGGACACGGTTCCTGCCCAGGAGGCCGAAATAGGTTTCTCTTTTGTAACAATAACGCATCTAATCATATTTCCACTGCTTATGCAGGAGGATGGCATTTCCTTTTCATTCCAGTATCGATAAGTTGTAGTTATAATCAGCTCTCGAACAATACAGGTCGAGGGATTATTAGTTTTGAACTTAATAATGCAAACCAGCAATTCTCTTATTTCAACTTCATTAATAACAATCCATCAGTAGCATTAATAACATTCCAACTGTATATAACACATAGAGTTGTTTTCCAAAACAGTGTATTTATTATGAAATCTGCAATACAAATATGTGGTCCTTTAAGTGGATCCGGGCTAATAACTCTGGATAGATGTGTATTCAATTTGGATATACCATCGAATATGAAATCTAATATCCAAGAGACGTTTTGTTCGTATGCTATTTCACCAATTTCAACAAATCATATTCGTCTTTTCGAAACCAAAATTTGCTGGCAATACCCTATTACAATACAAATAATGAGGAAGCTCCCAAAGTTGATGATATTGTCAGTATTTTCATTGATTTCTTTTATATGAAATGCCAAAGCTTTTATTCTTTATCGACAAAACACGCAATACACATTATTAAGCTGGTTTTTGCTCTCATTGTTTTAAAAAGATCATTCTGAAAGTTTCATTGGTTTTCTTAATTTGCGATTTGAGTATCCAACAATCCCTCAATTTGTTTAGATCCTAATTATTGTTTATTAAAAAGCTATTCAAGAAATAAGCTCAATTATTTCCATTATTCTTGGCTGTTTTAATAAAATCACTTTTTATTTGCGAGCTATGGTTTCATAGAATGGTGTTTATCATCTCCTTCAACTTCCGAACTTTCAGATTTGTGGCAAATCATACAGCAGAAACAATAAAATATACCCATAATAATTACAACAAGCAATAGAGCATTAGTAATAGTTCGGGTTGATACTTTGTCTAGTAATGAGTCATTGCAGTCACAATTTTGGGTTGGTTCCGGAGTAGGCAGTATTGATGTTTCTGGGGTACGAATATGGGTTGATTCTGGAGTAGGCAGTATCGATGTTTCTGGGGTACGAATTTGGGTTGATGCAGGAGTAGGAAGTAATGTTATATTACCCTTACAAACATAAAAACCAGTGGCATTTTGGTATATTCCAGGAACCATTGTAGCCCCAGCAAGTGCAAAATCAGTGAAGCAATCAGAGTATACAACACCAGGTAAGTCTCCTTTCAGTTGGTTTCCATACATTGTGCATGATTTGATGTTCATTGTACTACTAACAGAAAGAAATCTCCCATCTTTGTTATAATTATTGAGAAAATTGCATTGGTAAACAGTTACAGTTGAATACCATGATTCAAAGAGATTGTGATCTGATGATTGACTAAAAGTAGAAAAAGATAAAGTCGAATTCGGATTTTGATTGTGGAATGCTCCACCAATACCTCCATGATAAGGAGCATAATTGCGAGTACCATTAAATTCAGAAACATAATGAAGCCCATTAAAAAGATGGTACAATGAATCTCCTCCACAAGTAACATTAGGAGCACATTCTGTGACATGACAGAATTCAACTTTACAATCTCCAATTGCAGAAAAGGCATTCCCTCCTTTTTCGGCATTTCCAAGTGCCCCACAGAAACAACGATAAAAGCAGCACTTTGATATACTTGAGATGGGACCTCCAAGATAAACAGCTCCTCCTTCCATTGGCGAGTACATGTTTGAGAAAACACATGTTGTGATTGTAATAATGCAAGGGCTTTTTGTTTCAATAGCACTTCCGTTCGATGATGATAGAACAGAATCAAACCAGGTGTCTTGTACAATAATTTCAGAAAAATATTTCTTACTGTTTGTTGAAGTAAAACCTTCATAATTAGCTTCAAATACAATTGCTTTATCTACAAACCTGCTAAAGTGACATTTTTGAACCTTTGTATGACTCATAAGATGCATAAATGGCTTAAAAAAGGTATCCAACCTACTTGATGAGACATGAAGATGGGTTTTCCTTATAGGCAAGAATGGGGAATGAGTTGTCACTCTTGATAGTGATAATTTACTCAAAGAAACATTCATTTAAATGAAATGAGAAATTTGGCCCCACTTTGATTGAAATTTTTAATAGCAAAAATTCAGTTTTAATGAAATTTTAGTGAAAAAAGTAATATTCTCCATCAAATCTAGTTTTTGAGAGAAAACATTTTTGAAAAACTGAAATCTGTTTAGAAAATTGTGTTCTATATTTGAGAGAGTGCATTATATATTTGAATTAAAAGTTAAAAAGTAAGGAATAACGGAATTAGTTGAAATGATTTGGATTAGGTTTGAGATGGGGAAAATTAAAATATTTTCAAAATATATTTCGAGAAATTTGCCCAAGCCCATTTAAAAATTCACTGTTCAAGAACTTTTTTAGATTATGTTCATCCTCAAGAGGCAACCTTGTTATTAGACTATTTCACAAATAAGGGGGAATTGCTCGAATAACATTTTTTCAAAATTCAAGTGATTCCGGATAATGGCACTTTTTTTGGGAATTACCCTCTTTATCGCAAAATAGACCATTGCAGGAAAAACTGTACCTATGAATAATAGTATCATTTTGAGGACTTAAGATCAACAGTGAATAAAAAAGAGCATGATGGGTAGTTTTATTCAATGATGTAATAACTATTTGTTAATGAATTCAGATTTTTTTATTCCATGTTGCTATTAATCTGGCATTAAAATTGTTATGAATGGATGACAATTAGTTTTCCACTTAACTGTATTTCTTGTTTATGTTCTATGTTTTTGAATAAGAATATCTGATTTTTCATGAATCAAGAGTATAAATGTGTTGAAAATTATTCTATTGGTCAGCAAAAAGAATCATAACAGATGATGAAATGCCAAGGTTTGTGGGATCAAAAAACTACATGCTTTATTTGTAAAACATGCAATCAAAATAAAAATGCATGTTTTTGTACTAATTGTTTTATTAACGGAAATCATGAAGGACATGATTACTCATTTTGTGAGTCAGATTATGGTTTTTGCGATTGCATTGGAAATAATGAGGAAAATTTTGAAAAAATAATTACAGGTAGTTTTTTATCCCCCAAATTGGATTTAAATCAGGAAATTTTGACAAAATCTGATCTATTCTCACAAATTGATGCAATGTTCATTAATTTTTTAATAAATTCACAGGAAAAGCATATCAAAATCATGAAAATACTGAGTTCGATGATTGGTAATGCTGATATTAGAATTGGCATTCGTAATTGTACAATCAACTATTTACCAAGTATATATCAATCATTCCTCAGTATTTATTATAAGGGAATAGATGAAATATATACCAAAAACTTTTTATATTTAGCAAAATTATGTTTAATGGCATTTACCAACATAATTGAGTATACTGGGGACTTCATTAGCAAATTTCTTTTAATGCAAAAAGAAGTCTACTTTCTGATGATTGAGGCAATATACAAGGGAATATATTCGATAAATTCGGATTTTATGATGATTCAACAAGTTCTTATCCAATTATTTATTGAGTTTTGGAAAAATTGCCCAAAAATACTTTCGGATGACAACTTAGAGTGTTTATATTCTATGCTATCAAATTTATTTCCACTTCTTATGAAATATTATGAAACAAGAGCAATAGAAGAGAAACGAAATGATGATACAAATTACATTGAGATTTTGTTCAGTTTGAATTATGAGACGTGTCTTTTATTTCATGAATTTTCTAAATTAAATATATCTGCAGCAACTATTTGTATGCTTTTGATTGACGCTGAAAATGGGTTTAATGATTGTGTTTCTTCGCCTTTAAGCCAGGATTCGAAAATTCGAATCTTTATTGCTCCATATGTATTATTATCATTGGTGATAGAAAACTATGGCAGTTTTCCAAAAGAGATTTCGAAGAATTCTATAATATTGCTTCAATACCGGCTTTCTCACTATTTTGCGACTCTTTATTTTGTTGCATTTGGTTTTTTTGTCAGAAACTCAAGCAAGTTTTTATCAATCATTGATTTATTATCGAACCATACAAATAGTTTTATATACACATATAATTTTTTTAAATTAAGCCAATTTTTGTTTATGGAATGTGAAAACAAAGAGCTTTTTATTAAAAATGCAATTGTGATATTTGGGATTGAGAGTGTCTATTCAAAGAATATCAAAGATTCCAAAACCTCCAACCATTTAGACTACAATGAGTATAACAATATTTTTTTCTCATTTTTTCATTTTGTTTTCTCGTTATTGATAGGTTATAGCACTCCAAAAGAACATTATTTTAAAGAGATAATGTCGAATATGTTATTCCAAAAACCACAAAAGTATTCGGATTTTTATCAAGTTTTTCCAGAGTCTTTTTACGATGATTCAATATTTACTGAGATATTAAATGAAATTGCTGTATCATCTGATATTCATGGAGAAAAAAGTTTTCGTATCATTGAATCACAAGAAATAAACACCTTTCATCCATGGATTTCTTTGAGATCAATTTTATCAAACACTGGATCATTGTTTGAGAAAAAAGATGATGAAAAGTATTATATTCCATCAATTAGCTCTAGAATTAAGAGTTTTCTTCCTTTATCTGCTTTGAATGCAACAGCATATTTGGCACTATTTTTATATTCCATGGAGTCTTCTTTCCCTTCTAACCCAACATTAAAGTTAATTTTTAAATACATATTTGAATCCTATCAAGTGAATCAATCTATTGAACAGAATGAAACAATTTATACATATTCACTAAGTGATTTAATTACTAAGATTCCATCAAATATCTGTTCTTTTATTCATGCACAAATTTCAATATCTAACAAAGCCATAATATCTTTTGAAAACATTTTGAAGAGTTCAGGAAAAGTTTCCGAAAAATTATGTGTGTTTTTAGGAATAGGAAATAACCATGATGATATCCCTAAAACTAAACACAAAATGAAGCCCAAACAGCTTAAGGATTCAATTCTCTCTGATTTTAATAATCGAATGAAAGCATTCAATGAGATTATTGAAGAAGAAGAATACCATGAGAACGATAATTATTTGTGCGAAGTATGTCATGAAAGATCAAATGAGAAGCTTGTATTACCGATTTATGCAATTAAGTCCTCTCACTATTCTAGTATTTTTGAGAACGACCATTATATATCATTATTGATATCATCATGTTCTCATCCAATTCATGAGACTTGTATGATTAAGAATAATCAGATATCTATATGTCCAGTTGATAGATTAAGGAGAAACGCTCATATTTTATATTTCCCTCCATATTTTTTTAATAATCCAGTTCCTTTATGTAATGAATCAATCATTGTTTTCAATTCAAAAAACTATTTAATTACACCCCAAATAGTTATCCACACATTGAATGACATGCTCCATTCATATATGATTCTTCTTCAAACAAAAGAAATACAATTTGGAAACCATTCTTCTTTCAACACATTTCGCTCCCTTTTTGTTTCATTATGGCAATATAAACAATCGCACACAGCTGAACCGAATCAATTTAACAACTCAGTGATGAAAATAATAGACTTTATTTCCTCTTCTAAGGATCCAAAAAAAGAATTCTCAGATATTGTTATCTCAGCAGTTCAAGATTTTGAGATCCATTTGTTTGGATTTATTGTATTTTCTATCAAAATTGAAAATACTTGTCACCCTATTAAGTATAACTATGGAGAGAGTTTTTTTAAATATCTTCCGGAGAGCTTCATTGATTTTCTCAAACCACCATTTGAGATTCCCATATTTTCTCGAACACAATCAAAACTTTCTTTATGTCTATTCACAGGAAAAATCGTATCAATAGTTGGAAATGTTGGAGAAAAACTTCTTTTTCATCTTCAAAATTCTTTGAAATCCAGTTTTGGAGTCTTTTTAATGCTTCATAGGACTGATGCTTCACGTATTGTAATTATATCTGGTGATGGTTCCATGTTTTGGTATTTGCCATCTCCATATGTTGACAAATGGGGTGAGAATGACATTGGCCTTAAAAGAGGAAATCCAATTTATTTATCAAAAACAAAAATGCATCAAATCATTGAGATCATTTTTTCTGGTTCATTCCTCAATAATTCGGTAAATTAAGAATGTGAATTGTTAACTTTTTTTATAAATTCATTTTTTCATGATTCTTCTCTTCTTCACTATCTGACTTTTCTGTTTTACGACAAGCGATGAAGAGAAGGCAAAATAGTGCTCCAATTAATATGAAAACAATTAAAAGAACATTTGTTACTGTTCTGGTGGAGACAGACTGGAAGATTGAATCGTTACAAATACATTCAAGTGTAGATTCTGGAGTGGGTGGTGGGGTGGTTTGTGGTGGAGTGGATGGGGGTGGAGTAGTGAGGGGAGGGATTGTTTGGGAAGGAGTAGCTTCTGGGGTATCAGCTTTACATATTGAAAAACCAGTGGCATTTTGGAAAATATTTGGAACCATTGTTGCTCCAGTGATGGAATAATCTGTATAACAGTCAGAATAAAAAACATTGCTCCCAGATGGTTTCACTAGATTACCATATAAAGTGCAAGATTGAATATTCACCGTACTAGTTACAGAGAGAAACAAAGTATCTTTGTTATAGTTATTGACAAAATTGCACTTAAAAATTGTTAAAGTAGAATACCATGATTCCATTAGATTATGATCTCTTGATTCACTAAATATCGAAAATGAAATACTAGAATTAGGATCTTGATAATGAAAAGCTCCACCAAGACCTCCATGATGAGGAGCATAATTATGGGTTCCATTGAATTCTTTGACAATATTCATACCATTGAATAAATGAAACAATGAATCTCCTCCTCTGGTTATATTGGGAGAACATTGAGTAGCATGGCAAAACTCAATACTACAGTTCCCAATTACTTCGAATGCGTTTCCTCCTTTCTCAGCGTTTCCAAGTTCTCCACAAAAACAACATGAAAAGCAACATTTTGAAATGTTAGTGATTGGTCCTCCGATATAAATTGCTCCCCCTTCCTTTGGAGAGTACATATTTGAAAACACGCACGATTTAATAGTAACAACACATGATTTTGTAGTTTCAATAGCGCTTCCATATGAAGATGATGTTACGGAATCGAACCAGGTGTTTTCAATAGTCAAAGAGTAAGAAAATCGGAGATCTGTACTTTGGTAACCATCATAATTCGAATCAAATACAATTGCTTTATCAACAAATCTATTAAAATGGCACCTTTGAACATGAGATGGGCCCATTAAATGAAATAATGGTTTGAAGAACCCATTAAACTTGCTTGATGATATATGAAGCTGGTTTTTCCTGATTGGCAAGAAAGGAGATAGAACTGACACGCTTTTTAATGACAATTGTCTCAAAAAAACATTCATTAGATGTGAAATGAATAAAGTGGCCCCGCTTTGAAATATTTTAGAATGGTATTGAATAGTTTATATAAGCTTTTTTCACAAAAAGCATTTCTATTTTTTCAAAAATTGATAAAATGTAATTATGACAAATTCTTCACAAAAACTAAAAAAGTAAATATAAGAAAACTTTGTTTGAATGGAAAAAAATTGAAAAGATTTGAATGTTACGTTAAGGGAAAATCAAGTTTTTTCCCCAAATCTACAGTTGTCAAAAACAGACTTGTCTAGGAGAATCATTTAAAGAAAAGCTTTTGTTTAATTTAATAAATCATTCCATTGCTTTAAGAAAGTCAAGATAAGCAAATTTATCGCTATCTCCAAACTGATATCTGCGGAAGAGGGTTAAAAACTCCTGGTCTCCCATAATAATTCCATAATCCTTCAGAATCTGCTGTGTCTCAAGTAAACTTACCCTTAGTTTCTTCCTTTCATCTACTTTCTCAAAAGCGGCCCTTAATGAGGGAATCTTATCTCGAAACATTGTCCTCATTTTAGACATAGCCAGAGATAAATCACATTTTACGAACACATCAGAACGGGCTTCCATAACTTTAAGTGTATGCTCTGAAGCTTCTTGCAAAACAAAAACCCAGCCGTCCAAAGTGATTCTCGCTCCAATAAATATATCATGCGGCTCATAAGGTTTATTTGTTTCTGGCTTCAAACACATTTTCTTTTGTAAGAATTTTCCTCCTCGAAATCCAGAATTCGGTACGACAGTCTCAAAAACACTGAAAGAACGATCGTCCACATAATAATTTACGACAAATTCTCGAATTCTGTCTGATTTGTTCTTGCTAACCATTGTGGCTGCAAATTGAAGAACTGTTGGTGGAGGCTTCAAATCCATAATTTGATTAACGTATAAATTTTACAAAAACCGAAAATAATCGGACTTTTGAATAGTTTATTAATTGGCCTTTAACAACTAGATGAGAAACTATGAGGAATTATCGCCTTTAGGCGATGGTGGTTTTGGTGTTGTTACAAAGATGCGAAATAAAGCCACAGGGCAATTGGTTGCCGCAAAAAGGATGAAACAAAGGTACAATTCATTTCAGGAGTGTTTGGATCTCAAAGAAGTAAAGTCACTTAGGAAGATTAAGCATGATAATGTTGTCAAACTGATTGAAGTTTTTAGAGAAAGCGATCAGTTGTACTTAGTTTTTGAGTTATGTGAAGGTAACCTTTTGAAACTATTTTCTGGGAGGCAAAGCCCTCTTCCAGATGCGGTGATTCGGCATATTATATATCAACTCCTTTCTGGGATAGATGCTGTGCATAGATATGGATTTTTTCATCGAGATTTGAAACCAGAGAATATTCTTTTCTGTGGAGATGTTCTAAAAATCGTCGATTTTGGGCTTGCTAGGGAAATTAGAAGCCGACCTCCATATACTAATTACATCGGAACCAGATATTATCGAGCACCAGAGATTCTTCTCCACCACGATTTCTATAATACCCCAGTTGATATTTGGGCTGTAGGTGCCATTGCTGCAGAGTTGTTTTTGATGAGGCCCTTGTTCCCTGGTAGTAGCGAAACAGATGAAATATTAAAAATTTGTTCAGTTCTAGGACCTCCATCTGAGACAGTGTTTCCGGATGGTGTTAAACTAGCACAAAAAATGGGAATCAGGTTTCCCTCTTCAGTAGGTTGTGGTCTTGCAGCTGCTATACCGAATGCCCCTCCAGATGCTTTAGATTTTATTAAACATCTTTTGCATCTTGATCCACATAAAAGACCTTCAGCTAAAGTTGCTCTCCAGCATCCATTCTTTAGTGGAGAGAAAATGCCCCTAAGTCTAATTAATTCTTCCAATCCAGAAAGACCAATATCAATTTTGCATCCATCAACAGAAGCCCATCATGATGAATTCGATGTACAACTCAAGAGCTCAGATGAGAGCCTTCCCAGAAAAGAAGACTCCCATCCTGATATTCGGGTTAACAATTCTGCTAAATCTTGGAACACTCAAGAACCTGTGAACTATAATAAGTTCACCACTGACTTGGATGACGATTTGTTTAACTTGGTTTAAATATTTAAATTTTTCATTTTTATGAATACTTCGATCCGGTGTCTTCTCTCAACCCAACTGGTTTCATCTCCTTTTTTAAGCGGAAAGAAATCTTCGTTTAATATTTTTGGTGTTGTAATGAAAAATTCTTTCTCTCCCTTTTCTTTTGGACAAGATAAGATGATATTAGATAAATGTGAGTTTAGAAAATATTTGTCAAGTGTTATTGTTAATAACCAAGAAACTAAAATAGTTGTAGGAAGATTTAAAGAAAGATATAAGGTGGATACACTCACCATTGATTTGATTTTTAGGGATTGTGTTTTTTATCAGATTCAAGCTTCATTTAATGGTGGTGCCATTTATTTAGACCGAAAGGATAGCTCAGCTTTACATACAGTGTCCATGATCAGAACAAAGTTTTATCAGTGCAGCACATCACAAAATACTGCTTGCATATATTGCCAGGGCTTCAACTTAGTGATGAATCAAGTATGTGCATCAGGATGCTTTGCTTCTTCAAATTCTTTTTTAATGGCTGGTAATGTAGTCAAGTCTACTTCAATCAATTCCACATTTGCCGTAAATTGCTATTCAACAGGGAATGATCCAGACTCTTCATGTATATCATTATTGACTGAAAATATTACAATGGAGAATCTGAATTGCTCACAGACATCACAAAACTCAGAAGCATGTTTGATTATCAAATCTGATTCATTGTTTCTGTCAAGATATGTTCAGGTGGAAAAATGGTCTTCTGCTATTATTTTTGCTTATGGCCAGATAAATAGAGGACCTGTTCAAGTTGATCTTTGGTATTTTAATTTTATCAATAACACAGCTTCTGATTACCTTATATCAGTGAATGCATATTGTAAGCTTAATAATTTTGGATTTCTTGGTAATACTGGTGCATATGTCTATTTAGAAACCAAAGAACAACAGTTTTCCCCCACTGTTATTTTTGTTGATTCTATGATTGATCAGAACCAGGTTAATACTACCCATATTAGAGTATTACCTTCTGAGTGGGACCGCTCATCACTCTATCCGGTCTCAATCAGCATAGGATATGGACCTACTTGCTATGATCCCTCTGCAGATAAAAGCAATTTCTTCAATCCGAACAGTTTCTGGGTTCTATTCATGATACTACTTGCTGTGTTTGCAGGGATTGGATTTTTTGTGGTTTTCATTCTTAAAAAACCAAGAATAGTTGAAGAAAATACTGAATTGGAGAAATATGAACTTATTGACAAGATTGGAGAAACAAAGATTATTGGATATTAAAAGCAATCTCTAGTTTTTTTATAATTCTGGGAATCCAGACACAAACATGAAATATGAGGAAGAAAGTACTACTGAATCCCATTTTAATTACGAAAAAGGAAACCATTGTTAGACCAGTTATCGAAAAAAGCAAGCCAATATTGCCAAATTGGCAAAAAAGAACTGAGAGCAATCTCACAGATTTTAGGACAGTGTTTTCAATAAGTTGGGATTTAAGAGGATTTGATATTCCTATTTCTTCATCAATCAACAAATTAACTTGATTAAAAAAGTAATTCCCAAAAAAACCATCTACAAAAGCAATAGTGTAACAAAATATCATCAAAAGCATTATAGAGGCCATAAAACCGCAATTGGTTCTAAAAAGAACCATAAAATAGACTTCCATTACTAAAACTAATGGAATAAAGAGCCTATAATCACTTATAAACATAAGGGCTATTAGAATACGGGATATGTTTGGATTTTTAACCATATAACTCGAAAGATTAAAACTCTCCAAAGAAAGGCAGAACTCATTCATTTTACTATTTATTTTGTAGAATGGCCCTGATGCCTGTTGCCAAACGCTCAATCCCCATTATAAGCTCATCATCTTTGCATGAAAAACAAAGCCTGAACCAACCTGGTTGAGAACACCTAAACCCAGCTTTTCCTGGTAGCACATGAACCTTATGCTCATTTAATAGTGTTCGGAATACCAAGAGTTCTTGTTCCTCACTTCCACCCGCTATATTTGTCAAATCAATCATGATGAAAAGCGAATTCTCAAAAGTCTTAAAGCCAATTCCATGCTTTGAGAGTTCACGGCATGCAACTTCTTCTGCATGCTTGAGGCGAATTTGAGATTCGAGAATAATTCTATCCCTGAGTGGAATATCGGAGAAAATTCGAGCTAAAATTTGAATTGTATCACTTCCCATTGAATAGCATCCACAAGCAAGCCTCATTTGTTGAAGAAGATCTACAGACCTGGTCCAGAAGAACCCAACATGAAATCCAGCCATTCCCCAATCCTTAGAAATGCCATAGAATAAATGAACTCTTTCAGGATTAGCAATTGACAGCCCAGCTATCGAATGAAAGGCTTTTCCATGCCTGTTTGTTAATGCATATACATCATCAGTAACTATATGCATCTTAGGATTTTGATATGCCCATTTCAATAGTTCTTCAGGATTTTCGATTAGATCTCCATATGGATTTCCGGGATTAGTTAAAATCAAAAGTTTTGCATTTTCTGGGGGACATGGAGGAAGGTTATCGAGTTCAATATATTGTACTTTGGCTTTGCAGAATATCAAATCAGGTTCAAAAGCACCATAGCATGGTTTAGGTATTAAAACTATCTCACCTGGCTCGACAAGAGTTAATCCTAATCTTTCTATCAAAAATGAAATCCCTGAACCCATAATTATTTGGTCCTCTCTTGCATCCTTTATATCCATCCAGTCTCTAAACAAAGCAGCAATAGCACTAGTTAACGGCTTTTTAATAGTTGATCCATTATAAATCAAATGAGATTCATTCATTTCAGGGCGATTCTGCAAATAGGGAAGAAGTAAGTCAGATATGACCCTATTCTCTGCTGTTCCAATATTAATAATACTGGAATCATTTGCACATTTCCAAAATCCTTCACCAAGTGGTGAGAATGCCCTTTTCTCTAGGTTTTTAATAAACTCAGTTTTCTCCATCCTAAAAGTGGCCTAAAAATAAAATCAAGAGTGTCCTGAATCGAACTCCTTACTTTAAAATGGGTACCAGAACTAGGAAGTATCCCTCCCCAATGTCAGTAGCATTTCATTGCTGGGAGGATCAGTGCTGCCCTATGTTAGAGTTTTCTTGCTTTATGTCAGTGAAATGGGGAAAGAATTCCATTCCTAATAGCATAATTTGGTCAGATAATTTTATTTCGTCGATTCTATTTGGAGGAACAACAACAGGTACTATTATCGCATATAAAATACACTCTAAAAACTTAGAGTTATTGGATGTTTATCCAATTTGCATGATTTGCTCCCATTCTTCATCAATAACGAGTATCATAGAATGCAATTCGTTCATTTATTCTAATTGTATTGCTTCTTTATCAAATGATGGAACCGTTTCGATAATTTCTGTTGAAGATCTCACTGTTGTCCTCAATCAATCGAAGCTTTTCTCTGAAGGATCGCAATATTTTGCATCTCATGAATATAATCAAGATTTATTGCTCGCTTCACAGGCATATGGAACAATTGAAGTTGCGAACGTTTTTGATGGTAGTATTATATATAGAATATATGGGTTTTCCTCATTAATAACAGGTATCTCTTGTCACGGATCAATGCACTCAATTAATTGTGCAGATGGAAGCTGTTATATTCTTGGTATCAGTGATGGAACTATTAATTATACATTTAGTGTCCATTCACAAGCTGAAAGTAGAATTGTTTTGTCTCCTGATTTTCTTCATGCTGTTATTCTCACTCCTAAGTATTGGAAACTTATAGGTGAAGGTTATGAGCCATACAATAAAGAGATTAAAAGGGCTCATGATTCATTTGTCTCTGTTGAGTGGATCGACAATATTCATTTTTTTGTAACAACTGTTTCTGGAAAAATTGAGGTATGGGAAACCACTTCCAAACCATCACATGACGTGTCTGATGTTTTTAATTGCAACAACCATGTGCTTCATATCGATTCAATGAATGGAAAACAAGTGATTTCTCCAATTATTACTCATGAGAATGGTAATAAAGGAGACCTCAAAAAGTCTCCTCCAAACAGGATTTCTAGTAATGAAAATTCTGCAGGTGGAATCAATAATATTTTTATTGTTACAAAAGATGGATTTATCGTTATGTCTCCAGGTAAGTCTATTATTGAACTTAGATCAGAAAAGTGTAGGTATTTATGCAACTTATCTTCTTGTTTCACATCAAAATACCGATGCAGATGTGCAATTGGCGATCCAATAATTCATGAAGCAAGAGTTAATTCACAGAATGAAGTTTTTTTGGATAATTGGAGTTCTCCTATTGGCGAACACAAGGATGCCTTTATGCTTTTCTCTCCCCCAATAAATGGAAGGTATTTTTTATCCTTTTCAAGAGATGGATCAATAAAAATATGGACTAACAAATGCATTGAAACTCTTAATGATCTGACTGAACCAGTTAAATCATATTACTATATTCCAGAAAGAAAGTTTATTGTTTGCATTGGACAGGGGGTTTCTTTTCTTGTAATTGATACAAATGAATGGTGTTCCATAGCTCTATGTAGTGGACATGATTCTGAAATAGTGGAAGTTGTGTTTAAAAATGGAATGTTTCATTCAAGAACAGTGTCATCATCAATATATACATGGAGTATTGAAGGAGTTATGCTTTCAAAAAGGAAATGTAAAATGTTTAAGAATATTGGTTCATTAAAAGATATAAATACATCTGTTACTAAATCAAAGAGTACACCAGCAATGATTCATAAAGTTTCTGCAATTGAAAAGAAACAATTTTCCAAAGTTTTACAGCTTAATATACCAAATTGTCAAACTTTCGCTGTTACTCTTGATGTTTTTGGATTTGTAAGCTCATTCGATGCTTTTGATAGGCTTCCTATACGAACTGATCCTCAGTTTTTTCCATTATTATTGCTATGGAGTTCGCATAATGGAAGCAACATGTGTTCTGGTTATCCTGTTTTATCTGGGTTTCAATATGCATTTGCTGGAGATAATTATACTGTAACATTACCAATATCATTAAAAAGCGCTCATAAAGCGAGAATCGACTCGCAAAAGAAATACCAGTCACAGATTTCCATTCCTCGTTCAAATAAAAATACTGGGAAATCTACAATTAGCAAATTTATTATTGATTCATCTCATGTTGAAAAAGCTATTGTGACATCTTCAAATGCCTTTAATTTATCTCCATTATTGTCTGCTGTCCATTCATGTGCAGCATCAACTTTGGGACAATGTTTTGTATCAGCAAAAGATGATGATGAATTGTCAATTCTTTCAGCAGTATCACAAACTACAACAGCTCAAAATCTCCGAAATGCTGTAATGCCATCTTTCTTTGTTTTAGCGAATTGGCTTTTTCAAGAATCATCTGATTTAAGAGTGATAATTCACAATGTTATTTCTGAAGTATTCTCTAACATGTCATCTGAATCTGCTCTTCATGTCGTTGAGTCCATAGAACACAAATTCTCTCAATGGACAGTTATTTTACCTTTTGTTTTGTTATATGCAAAAATGTTTGTTCTTCCTGATCACTGGGCAAAAGAAGCTACAAATAGGCTTTTTCCCACTGCAATTCTTCATCCTGAAATTTTGGATGTATTAGTATCGTGTTTTAACACAATCCTCCCATTTATAAATAATATCACCGATTTCTATAGGACATTGTTTGATGCATATACCAACGGCAAGATCGAAGATGGTAAAATTATTACTTTTGCTCTAAAAAAGCCATTAGAGTTCTACGAAATAGTTAAGAACCATCCAAAATGTGAAGCTTTAATCAGCCTACTAATTGAAAGATGGATTAAACCAGATTTGAATCTTGTACAAACGATGTTAATCAGATTCGCAGCGAATGAATCAAAGACAAGTTCAGTGGATTATAATCGGATATTTAAGGTTGCCGAGAAGCGTTTTCCATTTTTCAGTGTTTCATCACAATATTTTGTTTTTGGTAATGATTACGGATCAATTATTGTAATAGAAAGATACACATCAAAAAAACTATGGGATGTCCAGTTATTTGATTCCAAAATATCATATGTATCTATTGCCCCAACAGGAGGTAGATTCGTTGTGCTTTCAATTGAGATTGGACTAATGACATGGATTTCAAAAGGAGACCCAAAATCAAAAGATCTTTTTGAATTAGCATCAACAATTCCAGTTGGAGTCAAAATAGTTCCATATAGAACTAATTGGAGTGGTGACACAAAACTACAATTATTCAGTTCTACCGAGAAAATATTTGAAGGGCATGCCCCAAACCTTTCTTTCTTTAAGCGATTGTTTTAAACATTTTGTATTAGCCAAAAATCATTTTGATCTTGTTTTGAAACTCCTCTTTCTCCTTTTTTATTGTTTTCTTAAGGTTATCAACCCTCTCTTGTCTTTCAGATAATAATTTGAGGGTTTCTCCAAATATTCTATTAATAGGATTGTTTTTTTCAATAATGGCCAAATACTTATTTCTGGAATTTTCAATATCACCGCATTGAATAGTCAGTTGTTTCCATTTCGCAAATGGTGATATGATATTTTTTTTCCTAAGTTGTATTGATAATAACTCGATATTGTTCTCAAGATCTCTTTTGGCATTCATTTTGGAAAATTCGGCCCGATTTTTAATCTCAACTATTTCTCTATATTTCGATTGGAGAGATTGGAATTTTGTTTTTAAATCGGCAATTTGATTATTCTGATAGCTAATGCTTTCATCGTTATTAGAAATATCAGATAGAATTGAAGATTTCTTAATTTCATAATCCTCAAGACTTGATTTAATCAAGGAAATCCTTTTGGTAATCTCCTTTTTTTCATTTTCATAATTCAAAAACTCATTCTTAATGACATCAATTCGTGTATTATTCTCTTCGATTTTGTCTTTCATATTTTTTATCTCCTTTAATAATCGATTTTCAAGTTCTAATCTTGATTGTGTTGTAGCTTGATACATTGTTTTTATGTTATCAAGTCTCGATTCCAAAGGTTTCACCAATAATGGTAGGCTATCTTTGATATCATTAATCTTCATCTCCAATTCCTTTGATAATAATTCTTGGTTAGTTATCTCTTCTTCAATTGATTGCTTTTCAATTCGATTTCTCTCATTTTTTTGATATTTTTCGGATAAAAATTGATCTTTCATCTTGACAACAGTTGATCTTTCTTCTTCTATCCGAGAAATTTCACTTTCGAAATACTTTTTCATTGAAGACGCTTTTGATTTCCTAATTTCTTCGTCCTTTTTTTCCCTTATTGTGCTTTTTTCTAAGATTTGAATACTTAATGTATTAATCTTATATTTCATTTTTTGATACCTCTCTTGGTATGATGAAAGACTATCCTTAATTCTTTGAAGTTCTAAGGATTGTAATTCATTTTCTTTGTTAAGCTTTTGAACTTCAGTGATAATAGAATTCTTCCTAACTCTAATTAAAGATATTTGATCCATATACTGAGAAATTTCTTCATCAATTGATTTCTTCTTTTTGTTCAAAGAAATAATGGAATCATCAAGAAGGAGAAATGCGTCTGCAAAATTTTCATCATCTTGTCTGAGAGCCTTTTCATCCCTTTCTAAGGTTTCTAGTTTGGATTTTAAGCCCGCAATCTCCTTTTCTAACTGATTATTGGCTGAATCTTTCAAAGCTAATGATTGTGGATCAAACGCTACCGAGCTAATTTCTTCCAAAAGTGAATCCTCGTTCTTTTTTAACTTGTTGTAAATCTCTTTCGTCTTTTCTTCTCTTTCTTGAAACTCGCGAAATAATGATACTCCATGAGGACCAACTAACTCTATTATTTCTTGCAATTTAATCAATTCTTTGTTTTTTTCAAGAATTTCTTCTTCAATTTCTGCTATTTTTTCCTCGAGATTGCCATTTTCACTAGGATTAGTATCATTTTCAATAACAATATTTATTTCCTCTTTCTTCGGCTCAACTCTATCGATTTGAGATTTTTCAAGATCTTGATCAATGCTTTCTCCAAGTTTAGTTATATACTTTGAGAATTTTCCCCAGATGCTCATTGGGGATAACAAAACAGATTCTAATTTACTCTTTTATTTAATGAAGCTGATATTTCACAAGCTTAGCATAATAATCATCCTTTTGAAGGAGCTCATCATGTGTCCCTTCTTCAACAAGTTTTCCTTGTTTGAAGACAAAAATCCTGTCTGCATTCTTCACAGTGGATAATCTATGAGCAACAATTATCATTGTTTTACCATGCCTAAGTTCATCAATTGACTTCTGAACAAGTTGTTCGCTTTCACTATCTAATGCAGCAGTGGCTTCATCAAGTAGAAGAATCGGGGTCTTGGCTAAAATTGCTCTCGCAATACAAATTCTTTGTTTTTGACCACCACTGAGGCTTGATTGCTGAACAGGTGAATCGTAATTATCCTTAATCTGCATAATAAAATCATGAGCATTACTTGATTGAGCAGCTTCATGAACTTCTTGTGGTGTAGCTTTTGGATTTGAGAAGCGAATATTATCACATATTGACATTGAAAACATTACAGGTCCCTGGGGAACGATCGCGATATGTTTCCTTAAGGAATGGGGCTTCAAATCTTTAATGTTTTGTTGATCTAATAGAATTTCACCTGATTCAATATCATAAAACCTTTGAAGTAATGAAAGAGTGGTTGTTTTTCCACATCCACTTTCTCCAACAAAAGCAACTGTTTCACCAGGTCTGATAGCAAATGTCATACCATCAAGAGCATAATTAGTGGATCCAGGATACTTAAACTTAACATCCCTAAACTCAATCAATCCATTTGCATTCTCGTAATCTTTATTACCAGATGTTTCTATAACAGGATCCGAATCGACGATATGGAAAATCTTTGCAGCTGCAATCTTTGCCTTCTTATAATCATCAAGAGAAGTAAAAGCAACACTTGCTCCTTGGGCTGCAAGCATAAGGGCTGATCCAATAACAAGAGAATCACCGGTTTTCAATTTTCCATGTAAAACAAGATACCCAGTATAATAAACAACCACAAATAAGAGTCCCCAAACTAAAAATTCGAAAATGCTATTGCTTACAGCATGTGCCACACTTGCCTTTTTCATCACACCATAAACATCTCCAAGCCTGCTGTTATATCTTTCGGACTCTTTCATCTCATTATCAAAAGATTTAACAATTCTAAAGCTTGTAAGAACTTCTTCTGCTGTTGAAGCGGCTGCTGAAGTTGAAGAGTTAAAACTAGCCCAGAGACTATTAATGCATCTTTGTCCAAGCCAATAGAATCCACCAATCACTGGAATTGAAGCCATACACACAGCAGTTACCTGCCAGCTATAAATGCAAGCAACAACAATACCAGTAATCCCTTGTATCATAAGTTCAATACTCTGCAAAAACTTATCGTGATATGTTTGTCTCATTAAAACAATATCTTCAGAGAGTCTAGAAATCAAAACACCTGTTGTGGTTGAGTCAAAAAACTCGACATCTTTCCGAATTATTGAATCAAATAGTAATTTGCGTAATACTATTGTATACCTTGGACCAACATATGCACGAATCCTATATGTTAAATGGTTCATCACAAATAGAACAACTGTAGTCATCAACATCCAGAAACATGTGTTGTATGCAGTGTCAAGAATGTATTCTTTCTTAGCTTCTTCATATAATGCTCCAGTAAGATTAGTGGTTGGAACAAACGGTACTGACATATCATTAATGAACTTTCCAAGCAAAATATTTGAATAAAGTGGAAGTGTAGCTGTAAACAACAGAGATATGATAGATGTGTAAAACATGCATTTCCATGGCATTAATGATAATGACCTACTCATTTCATTGCCTTTGATAATATCTAAATCCTCGTTTTTGTCTTGAGAACCCTGCGCAGTGAACACATTCTCGTCAAACATGCTGATTTATGAAGTGTTTTCTACAGTGAAAATTGAGAGTTGATTTTGAAAGGAAAAATGTCCTACGATAAAATGAAAGGGTAAAACCAGGCGCAGTGAAGCACTGAGAAATAACAGATTTATTCATATCTTGAATCTATAGTTGGTAAAACAATTCTAGGTTGAGTGTATTGTAATGTTGATCTTCGATGATCTGATGTACCTGATTTATGAGACTCTTCTATTGCTGATGGTTTGCTGAATCTTACTTGTATATCAGCTAACACCCTCGCTAGGTTGACGTTTCTGTCAGCTTTTGCAGCTGATCTCGCAATTTGAGCCCATGATTTGTGAATTATTCCCATTTGATCTTCGTTTAGTTTTTTGTTTCCTCCCTTTTTATAACTTTGCGAGAGCTCGTCAAAAACAAATGGATCGAGATCATGCATTGCTTTAAGGGCACTGAGAGCTGCATTCTGAGTGTTGTTCTTCCAGTGTTCTTTCATTACTCTGTTGTATACAGGGTATACTATTGGGAAAATTGATCTTGTGTTATCCATAATCATTTGGATAATCTTAACATTTGACCAAATATGGAAGGATGTTTCAACGACTTTGGCATGTGAAGTTAGGGCACACTGACAGTAGAGCCGGAATAATGGCTGACACATACCTTCAAAATCTGAGGCTGTGAGCTTTTCAACCAAGAAATTCAGCATATTAATATAAGTCACTTGTTTGGTAGGTTTGGATTCTGGCCAGTGCTTCAATGCAATTCGCAGTACTTCTCGCGCTATTCCTTGGTCATGAGAAACTAAAACATCAAAAACATTTTGAAGGTAAAAGTAAATTGTTATAACATGCTGTGTAGATATAAGTGGAACAACAGTTTGATTGAAAATATTATAAATGAAATCTGTTATTGAAGTTAAATTACGGAACCTATCAGAATAAAACCTGAGAACAGGAAAAACTGCAAAAGGATATGCACTCTTTTCTCGATATGCTATCAACAGATAGGACATTTCTTTAATAATAAATGTTTCATGTTCAATATGAAATGAAACAAAAGCGGAAAAGAAGCAAATTAACTGCTCCCTTTCATTCCTATCAGCACTATTTAGCAAAGATATGAGGCTTCGAATAAAAGAATCGCTAAAATGAGTATCATTTGGAAATGTTGTCAAATATCTAATCATAGCTTGATATATATATTGCAAATGTGGCCAATTAACATCTATTATAGCTGGCTCATCATCATAAAACAGGTATTTCTTAGGTACTGGAGGTATAGCTCTCATCAGGTTGGTTTGAAACATAGTAAATAGAGAATCAGTTACATCATCAGGGAGAATAACACCTTTTGGAAGAGAGTCTATAATGACCAGTAATTCTTTCAAAGTTGCCGTTTTGATCTGTTTTGCATTTAAATCAGCTTCATTATCAGAAAAATCACACATATTACAACACAGATTCATCTTTTCAATGAACAAACTGGAAGCTCGGTTCGAAAACGGATTTGGCAAATTCGGAAGAGATGGGAGCACCATATCAATATGATGTCGATGCCGAGATACTTGAACTGTTGTTAAATAATTAGGAACACCAATATCATCAATTGGTTCATCCTGGTTTGATTTTTGTGTTGGTGGTGTATAATCGGTTAAAGGCTTAAGTGTTTGGACTTTTGTCGTATGATATGATAGTTTCGATAATGATATGGATGATTGACTGCGTTTTCTACATGATAAATATGATTCCTTCCCAAAAGAGTATCGAGATAGAAGCATTTTATTTGATAAACCGGATTTACTCATTGAAATAATTCTTTATCTTGGAATTGAAAAAATTATTTAAAATTTGAGAACAAAACACAAATATTTAATAAATCTACTAATCGTTGAGCTTAAAGCAGCATGGGGACGATAATGTAACTTTTTTACACTGAGGGCACAGCCTAGAGCTGTGCTTGATGCTGCTATAGCATTTGAAACATTGACATGCATGCCCACAAGAGAGGCATACAGTATTTACAGGCTCTGTTTGGCAAACCATACATATTGGCTGTCTATTCTGAGAAACAAATTCAGACTTGACAGACTCTTTGATAGGTATATGGCACAGGGGACAGTGGGATAAAGTTGCGACACAATTTTCGCAAACAATTTTGTGGCCGCAAGGAGATAAATACATGTTGGCAGTTGCTTGTTTGCAACAAAGGCATAGTACATTCTCAGAATCGTCAGCAATTTCATTGTGAGTAGCAAGAGACAGATATTGATCCCAATCCAAAAGGGTTACACGATTATATTCATTAACAAGGTTCTGATGGGTATCTTTTGGATAATTTGTTGGAATTTCATTTTCAATAAAAATCCCATTACTGTCATTCCTTGTTAAAACGAAATTAGACGAAACCAAAATCTTGCCTCTATTATGAATGTTGAATGCTTCACCTCCGTTTTGAGTAATTCTATTATTTGTAGCAAAAATATGAGAGTTTGCATATCCCTCGGCTAATCCCTGGCATTTTAGGCATCTGTTTTTCTCAACAAGAATATATGAGCCATTATTTGCGCATATAGCTGAGTGCAAACAATGATTAAAAACATTTGTCTTCACATGTCCCCTATGAAAACTTGTGAATAATACACCATGTCCATTAATATTACAAATTGTATTGTCTTCTAGTTTTGTGTTTCCGCCATCTTTAGCAATTATTGCATGAGTGTTTCCAGAAATAAACCTTGTCTTAGTTATAACAGCACTTGAGACTAGTCCCATTAGAGTAATCATTGGCCCCCTATTATTGGAAAACTCGCAATTAGACACAACGAGCTTTGATGAATCACTCAAAATGGAATTGCCCGCCATATCGCTAAATGTACAATTCATCAATGATACCGAACTTTGCATACACGATGTTACTGCTGTAAATTCACATGAAGAAAAAGTGCAATCTTTGGCATTCAAAACAGAAGCAGTATTAAGATAGATTCCATGATTAATGCATGAATTCAAACTAGAATCATATATATCCATTTGAGCTCCCATTGCGAGCTGAATTACTCTTCTTCCTCCATTGGAAAAACTCGATTTCGCAACCTTTGTACGACTGGATTTTCCAAGCCATATAGAAAACCGATCAATATCTTTAAAAATTGAGTTTTCTATATTAATAACAGTGTCATGAAGCCCAATAATTCCATTTTGATGAATGTTTTCAAATGATACATCTTTCATTGTCAGAGTTGACCTCCTTCCTAAAACAATTGCTGTTAAAGAAACATCATGAAAGTGGCATTTTTCAATAATCAAATTGCAATCATTTTCGCTTTTAATGCAATGTGCCCTCATATCGCTAGGCTGCGTAATTTCGCAATCATAAATCTCAAGGGTACTTGGATTCTCAAAAATAACTTGACCAGAAATACAAATGCCATTTACAACAACTCTAGGGCTCCTAATAATCAAGCCATTAACAACAGGTTTGGAATTTCCATATATGCTCCCTTCAACTCTTACTTCTTGTGAAATAACAATGGGACCAGAATAATTATAATCTGAAGATATTACCATTGTGGGTAAGTCATTTAAAAAATCGTGATCGCTTGAAGACTCTGAGAATAACATATTAAAAACTAAATCGGTATCAGTGTCAAAATAATGGTATCCACTATAAAGTTTGTCCGATTATCCATATGAATACAATCTCAATAGTATATTTAATGTGTGATATAAGATAGAAGTAGAAATTTATGTTCGATTTTCCCGAAAGTGGACCCGATGAAAATATGGAAGATGGTCATTGGAATGGGGGGCATTTCCCTGATTTAACACAATGGAAGCCTGTTTGTAGTTTTTTAGGATTAGATCTGAATTATGTTCCGTCAATTGATTCTTATTTTATTAATGATTGGAAAATTAAGCTAATACCGTTTTTTAGCGTTAACGCTATTATAATTACTTCATACATTGTTTATATTACGTTAATTCGCAGTTATATTCCATATTCCGATAAACATTTTTGGATGATGACAATCCTTATGATTCTATTTGTTGTTTCATATTTTCAAATAATTGTACAAGGACCCGGATATTTGCCCTACTATTATCCAATGGAGTTGACTTCAAGAAGAGATCACAAAACCGACTATTTATCTGGTCTCGTCACTAATAAAGCGCAACTAGAATATGTCCAAAACCAACCAAAAATGCTTAGAGTGAGCTTTTTTCAATCAGCAAGAAGATATGTAATTCGACCGGATCATTTTTGTGGGTGGACATCCACATTTATTGGTAAGAAAAACCACAAACAGTTCTTTTTGTTTAATTTCTGGGGTGTAATATACATTGTTTTATTCTTTATCGCTGATTTTCGGTGTTTATTCAGTATTGTTAATAACAGAAACCGGTCATTTAGTATTGTTGCATTTGGAGTAATTATTTTATATATGATAATGGCACTATTTTTTGTTTTTTTAACAGGTTCATTTGCATTTAGTACAGCAATTCAATTCTCACAGAATACAACTACTTTCGAGAAATTAAAAGGCAGTGCTCATAAAAAATCAATGAAAAGATGCATTAAGAGTTGGGAAGAAGTTTTTGGTGAGAGAAGGAAATGGTACTTATGGTTATTACCTGTTGGATCATTTGCAAAGATTAGTAGCCATGATTTGGTGAAAATGACACACCAAGAATATATATTGTAGATAAAAACCATTTAAGAAATAGATGTTTATATATTATTTAAACATATTTGGTGGATGATTGGTAAAGACATTGAAGGGTCACGAACCCATTTACCTCCAAATTCGGAATTAAGATTATCTGAGTGCTGTGTTGCTTTATCTTTGCGGAGAGAAGTAGAAAATATTTGTATTGTTTTCTTAATGTGTTCCATTTTCAAATTATATCGCTTTCTAAACATAACAATGCTCTGAATATATTTGAAATAATTATATAATGGATAAAAAATAGATAACATAATCACAAATACTATTTGGAAAACTCTGGATTTTTCTATTAGATCTGATGTATGTTTCGATACAATTATTGTACATTCTGTTAAGAAAGCATATCCACAACTTTCAAGTGTTATCGTAAATAGACAATCCCATTGCGGGAGTTGTAGAATATCAACCGAAACATCTATAGGACATTTCCCACCAGAAGGAACACTTGAACAATTCATATTAATACTCAAAAATGGATAATTCTCGATTGACTGATTATCTATTGAGAAAAGGTTAATTCCTATTGGGATTGGGCCGATATTATGAAGAAAATACTTCATTGTCCACATTGAAGTGAGATATTGCATATCATTTTTGTTCTGAAAAACAAGTTTGTTGATAACCTCATGAGTATTACTGAGAAGAGATATCCTTGGCTGAACAACTGATGCTGTTATTCCTAAAAAGAAAGGCTGTGTAGCATTTGTAGTAACAGGAACGCTAATCTTAAGAGGTTGGGATAAATGATGAGAAACTTCAAACTCAATCATGAATGTATTTCCTCCTTGAATAATGTTTTTTTGCGGGCTGAGAATTTTTATAGATTCTGAATACAATACTGGCATATGAATATTAATCTCAAGATCAGAAACTAAAGTATTCATTATTGTTATTGAACCTTTGTAAGGAGTGTTGGTTGAGATCAAACCAAAGTCATAAGAAACGTTTTGGAAAACTGAATATGTAATTGGCAAATAAACTGTATGGCGCGAAAAATAATTGGATTTGTATTGGAATACAATGTCCAATTTAACAGGATTTCCAGCTCTCCATTTATCAGCCCATTTATTTGGGTTTCTATAAACCTTAGAAAGGTTAAGAAGTCTCGAAAGTTTTGAACGAGATATAAAATGTGCATCAAGATTAAATGAAGCGCATCCAATATATGTGTCTGTACCGGGACGAATGAAAGGATAGCTTGAAACCACAGTGGTACTAGGATTGATAGGATAAACCCCTCTCAGTTTAATAGATTGTTTATAACTTGAGCTCACTGAAAGGGAAAGATTGTAATTTTGACCAAAAACAATTCTCTCGGGAATAGATGCATTAATTAGCAAATCCCCATATACAGGAAACCATGAGAAAGAAACAGAAACCAAAACATCATCTCCCATTAAAAATATGGTATCATTTCGAGGCTTATTTTGGTTGATATTCTGAAATGAAACAAAAAGACTTAATTTTGATGTTGTGAATGGGTATACAGTAGAATTAATAATCTCTTTCCCGGTAAATTTCATCCAAAAATGAGAAAGTTCAATTCCAGGTGTGGTACTTAGAGATTTGATTACAAAACTGGAAGGATTTGGGTTGGTAATGAAAACTTCAAAACTAGTCGTTGTTCCTCCTAATACGTTTCCAACATAGAACTGAAGGTGGGTCTTTTCTTTAGAAGAAACCTCATGTTCTGATATGGTAATTTTACCATTGTAGCACCTAATTGGAATTATGAGTGATGATACATTTGTAATAACAGTTAAATGTAACTGATCAGAAGAAAATGTTAAATTTGGACTTAGATGTATTAAGATTGGCTGAGAAACAGAATTTGGATGGATTAGATTTGGTGAAAAACCAATAACATTGCATATTCTAGAATCTATTGTGGCACTTAAAACAGCAATTGGGATAGAAAATGTACTGAAAAGACGTACCTGGTGAGGTTCTGGATTATTCTGCAACATATCTATATGAGAATCACTTGGAGTCAAAGTTCCAAAAATTACACTAGCTTTTATCGGCACTTCTATTGTTTGAATAAGTGCTGGATTCGATGATTCATATGAAATAAAAATTGATGTATCAATTTCGCCTTCTTTTGTTCCATAAACTATCACTTTTCCAATTACAGTATGAGCAAATCTAGCACATACAACAGGTGGTGATTGGAGTTCAACTTTAATGTTAGAAGGAGCATCCTTATGAAATGATACAGAAGTCACAATAAAATTAATACCAGTTGGGTTCACTAATTTAATTTCACACTCTGCAGATCCTTGTTGATCAGTAACTACATCGACGGTAATCACTGGCATATATGATTGCATTTGTTTCAAAGAAACAGACACGAATAAGGGAAATGTCCTAACAACCCCAGGTGATGCTGCATGGATAAATGACATAAAAAATCCAGGTCTTATACTCTGAGTTAAATCAAAACGAAAATATCTATTGAGGCCAGAAGCCCTATCAGGAGAAAACAAAGAACTATCATATATGATTGATAGTTTTCGATTTGAAACTAAGGGTGGAATCTTTAAGGTCAGGCTAGAATTTATTGGAGAAAAATAGTAAAATGCATTAGGGGTTATATCCTGACTTGAAGCTTGGACAAAAAAGGATATGCAATATGGTATATCTCCTCTTGAAGTAATAAAAAATATTAGGGAAGAAAAATACCCTGTTTCAGTTGGAAGAATAAAAATATTGAATTCTACTGTTGTACCAGGAGAAATAGTTTGCATTTCTATTAGTGGAACAAAAATATCTTTGGAGGAAGAAAAAACCTCATTCAAAGTAATAGATTGATCCTTAAGAATATTGGTAAATGAGATCCTAAACATATTAGTTGTCATGATACTTAGCGATTCTGTCACAATGTTTGGTGGATCAAACAAAATATACTGATTGTAATCAAAAACCATTCTCCTTAAAGGAAGATAATGAAAAGCACTTTCAGAATAAAGGAACCAATATGCTGCACCAATTTGAATGGGATTTGTTCTATGAGAAATAATATGGCTCTTATTAAAACCAACAGTTTCCATTGTTTGTCCTAATGTTCCAACCCGAAAATTAATAGAACTGTGTCCGATATGATCTATATAATATGTTTGCAAAAACATGAGATTATAATTGTCTTCTTGTGTTGATAATGAGAGAAAAAGCGAGAAACAGAGCAAAATATTTATTTGGTTTTGAAAAAACAAACCAAATTTATTTAATCGTAAGTTTACAAAACGATCGTTCAGACCAAAGATCTAGTTACGAAAAGGAATTCTATATACAGTCCCTTCCTGGGTTCCGATAATAAAAGAGAAATCTTTTGACAAATATTCTATAGATATCGGATGAGATATCAGAGAGTATTCAGAAATAGTGTAAAAATCTGTGAGACGGCAGATTTGAATCCCATTTGAGTGGCACATGAGTGCACAAAACTCAACTCCACTTAAGTTCACAAAACCTACGATTTTGTCCACCTTGTTTAGAGATACAAATTCATTAATCTGATGCAGGTTTTGGTCAAAAATTCTAATCTTTGTTTGAGATTTCATAGAAAATGCCACTATTATGGTTCCCGACTTGAGTACTGAGCATGAAACCGGTATCTCACCTGGAAAACTGATTACGCAAATGTCTGATGCTTGAATCAGCGATGATAAAACAATTGTCCCATTAAATGCAGTAGATACAACCATATCATTTGATTCATCCATTGATAAAGAGGTAATTGGGCTTTTGTGCTTTGACAGTGTGAATAATGGTATTAAAGGAGAGAAATTATCGTTAATCAGCTTCCAAAATGTTATGGAAAAGTCAGCACTTCCTATAAGAGCATAATTTTGTCCAATCATTACACATGTTATCGCTTTCAAGTGCACTCTCTTGGTAATACTTAAATATGGAACTCCTCCATTAATATTTAGAAGAGAAAAGGATGAATCCCAAGGTGAACCAATAATTATCTTATTTCCACATGCAGAAAACAAGTTAGAATATTTAAGTGGATCATGATTGAAAAACCCCTGAGAATAGCAAATACTGTTTGTGGATTTAACCTGCCAATTGGTTAAATAAGCAAAAAATACCTTTTTATCTGCCCCAAAAAAGGTCAAAATGTCTTGATGGCTACATATACAAATAATGGGAGTACCAAAATCATACAAAGGAGTCTCTTGGATTCCAAATGAGAAAGAAAATGGATTAACTTTACCCTTATGAGGCTCAAAGAAAAGTTGCATCGGCGCTTGTCCAAAACAGGCTGCATATTCTTGGGCAAAGTGGAGTTGTTTTTGATCGCTTTTAACAGAGTCTGTCAGATAAGAGTCAAAGAACATTGGACTAAAGACATTATTCATATCAATCGCTCCTTGTCCCCTTGATGCATATCCAAAAACCAAATCAATCCATCTGGGTAAATACACTGAAACATATTGAGATTCTAAAGCAGCCCTATTTTTTGTGATAAAATCATATGGAGATGAAGCCCATGGAGGCAATTCAACATTGCATTGTCCGGGTCCGAGATCAAATCCATTGGTATTGGTAAGAAAATCGGGCATATAGTAAAACTCAGGAAGTAGTTCTCTGAAATCCATTGATGTAGTTTGAACACTCTCCCATGCACGAGGTATTGAATTAAAAAGCCTTTCTGTGATATCAAATCTTCCGCTTTGAAGTTCGATATGAAGAGATGTAAAAGGTTCAATCCTTATTAAATAGCCAATTACAACCGCAGCAGAACTATAAAAGGATCCATATAAAAACCGAGTTTCATCCGAATCTGATGATCTCATTCTTTCAATGAGGGGCTCAAGCCTTGTTTCATTAATGGCTCCAATAGGTTTTGAAAGATCACGGAAAAGAGCATGATCTTCAAAATCGAGAGAAGAGGACTTGTAATCAGATATCACCCAAGGAAATACAGGGTATTGGGATAAGTCATTATATGTTCTCCCAGCATAAATATTGATCTTCATAAGATAATCAAAGTTGCTTAATAGCCCTTTCCTCCATTTATTTGAAGCTTTTTCAATGAGAACAAAAACATCTTCCTTGCTCTCTTGGAAAAACTTTAGTTTTGTCATGTGTTTTGATTTCAATTCTTTTAGAAAAATGTATCTTTGATTAATAACAAAATCAAAAAAGAAAGACTTTTGGTTTGTTGTATATATTTCAATAGCAGTATCAAGAAGTAAATACTGTCTAAGGAACACATATTTGATCGATGATATTTCAATTTGGATATTTTTTCCATCAATCCCATTTTCTTCAAAAATAATGGATTCTGATGTTAGTATTAATGTACCCACTCTGGTTTTCCTGAGAGATACATATTTCGTGTCGACTTTAAAGTGAATGCTATTAGTGGATACGAGTACAGACTGTTGTGATTCTTCTGTATCCTCTGGGTCCAAAGAAATTACGGATTGATCGCCTGAGAACTCTATTAATTTTAGTTGTTTCAAGTGTTCTTGAAAAGCCTCATTGGCATCTGTCACATTACCAACATCACGGAGAAGAGACGCATCCTTATGATCATTAAAAGCAAAGTTTTGCTTAAATCTCCCCCTTGTATGGTTTCTGAAATGTTGCTTTGAGAGTTTAAACCTTCTGGTAATAAAACCATCGTCATTACACCATGGACCATTTGGAGAAGTGAGAGATCTCCAAAGTGATACATATGGTTTATATCCCGAATCAAACGAGTATTTGACTTCAGAGGCATATCTAAGCATTTGGAAGTTCAATTGTTGAGTAATTCTATTCAAGCTTAATGTAGAACTTGTTGAACTAAGTTTCGCAATTGTTGCAGAAATTGATGCATTGAATTTCACAAGCCTGTCCAAATCGCCTTGAGCAATTAAATCTAGTTTATCAATCTGAGATTTAACAATATTTTCTGACTCTAAATACTTTTCCATGATCATATGAGCATAATTATAACCACTAGCTTCAAAACAGCTATCAAAAGAGAAGATTGAACTACCCCAATTCATTCTTTGTTTAAAAACTGTAAAAATCAAATCAGAAAATGATTGAGTATCTTCTTGTAAGTATAAGTGACTTGGATGACTTTGATCTGTCTGGAGGTACACTTTAATCAAACCAGTCATATAACTGCAAAAAACACTGATTTGAACATCACTTGGCTTAATTGATGGTATAAGATTAGTTAAATCTCGCAAATATTTGATAAAAACACTAAAATGATTAATATGTGATAATCCAATTCCAATAGTAAAAGAATAAATAAAATGTGGAGAAAGTCTCCCTGATACATGCCGATATGATACCATATAATGAGATAATGCCTGAAGGAATTCTTCTGCAAGTAACGCATCTACCCAAATTCCATCGGTAGAAGTCCTTGTTGCGTATGAATACTTGATATCTGGCATGTCAGTACACATTTTTTTCCTATGAAGATCTTGAAATGAAATAAAGCTATTATGGTTTTGTTTGCTACTCTCAAATGGTAAATAAAACAATGAATCAATTGGAATAGCAAAGATATATCTGAAAATAAGCCGAAAAACCTCAATTGCCATCTCATTACTGATTCTTCCACTTTGAGATTGATCAAGAAGTATTTTTTCGAGAAAGAATACTAGAATATCCCTCGTAATAAATGAATAATCATTACCATTTTGTAAAGAAAAAAGCTCAATAAAGAATGGTAATCTCCCAAAAGCACTAAAGCTTTTGTTTTGAATTTCAAAACTATATAAAAAAGTTAATGTGTGTAAACAAATTTTTGAAGAATTATCCATTGCTATTGAAGACTCATAGTTTCGATGAAGCAAAAACAAAATGAAAGGATGATCCCAGAATGGAACCGAAAATAAAATGGAAATATCTTTAGCAATCGCTCTATCTATTGAAAGCATATACTTTTCCGCAGATGCGTCATCCATATATGCAGCAATCATTATTGCAAATGGGAGCAATTGTGGGATCGCAATTCTAAATGATTCCAAATTATCACTCTTCGATACCCTTACTGATGGCATAACAGAAGGTTTTTGCTCATCATAAAGGCTATAAACATAACCAAATACTAAATCGGCAAAAAGAGTGGTTGTATCATCCATGCAAGTGGTAAATATTAAACCATTAACCCATTCTGGTATTGTATGTGGGTATAAAATAGTATCTCTGTCAGATTCACTTAATGATAGCAATGCCATAAAAAGATGAATACATTGTCCCCGAATTCTTTGATTATTAGATATCATAAGTGGATAAAAAGATGAAAAGCGAAAGTTGTTTCTCAAAGAATGAAGAATGCTATTGTTTCCTAATTTGATCATCCTAATTAGAAAAGAGAGGTTGGAAATCGCCAAATCAATATCAGAAATATCAAAAGAAAGATAGCACAAAGTATTGGCATCAGAGAGATTAAAAGAATAAGAAGAAATATGAACAGCAAGTATCCATAATAATGAACGAACTTTGTTAATTGTTTCAAAATCTCTTTCAGATTCAACAATCTTTGTCACTGGATCGAGTTTTGGTTTTGATAATAAACTAATCTTTTCATCATTAAACTGAGACCAAAGACAAACTCTCATTAAGCAAATAAGCCGAGAAAAAGGCATTATTGACACAAACCATTGTTTCTTTGGATCAGAAAAATTATCAAAAATTGTAATTATTGATGAAAACACAAGCTTCTGAATGTCGAATGATAAAAATATCCACAATTTGAAATTAAATAAAATTGAATGAATCATTTGGGCAGCAAGAGGCAGAAACTCCAATATGCTAAACAACTCGAACAATTGATGAATAACAGAATCAGAAAAATGAGATGTCTTCGCTTTTGAAAGTAAATATGATAATATGGTAAAACCTCGACTATAATAGAAATTTTCTTGAGACACTTGAGAATTTTCAAGAAGTACATGAATAATCCTAATTAGTGAAGGAAGGAATTCTTCATCGATAGAATACATTACAGATTCATCATCCTTGGGTAATATAGGTTGGTCCAATTGGGCAAAAAGGGGCAACAAAACAGAAATCCCTCCGATCTGGGGTAGAATCACTCTGGGATTAGGAGAAAAGTTAAAAGATAAACAATGTGCAGCTATAAACTGGCCATTGGGATAATTTGGAGAAATATTAACCATTTGGTCATCAATCATGGATGCGGCATGAATAATAAGTAAAGAAGAATTATGTATTGCTTGGCTAAAAATATTATTACACTGCTTTGGAAAATTACCAGCTTCTGATGGAGAAAATGTTACAATAGCCCCTATCGGAATGTATTTATATTCATGAATCAGTTTTATACTTAAAGCTCTGTTTAAAAAAGATAATGATGAAACATCGCTCATTATTTTTCTGGAAAATACAGATTTCCGGAGAAATCCAAAAAATTGAATTTTTGGTATCTTGATGTTACCAATAAACTCATCATTCATGAATATTGATAAGTTATTATTATATAAAGTTATAAAAAGCCTGAACCATGTGTTGGAAATAAGACCTTTAGTGGTTTCCATTTTAAATGTTTGATTATTTACAACAATCTCACATATTACTTTATCATCAGAAACTTCCAATGCAAGGTGTGACCAGTCATCAGAAGACAAATAGAGTATCTCCCCTTTCCCAAAAATCCTAATATCAGATACGATTGAAAATTCATTCAATGGTTCAGATAATTTAATCTCTTGTAATGGTAAACCATTCTTTCCATCACATTTGAAATATGATGAAGGCATTGAAACTCTTTCCTTGAACAATAAAACCATTGCTTTTATCAAAGAAACAGAAAATAGAGGTCGAAAATTACCTGGTAATGGTCTTAGATTCGATATAATTGATGTGAGTTCTTTGCTATTAATTTTTTGCTCCCCAACGATAGGTAACAGATAACATATTTTATCAAAAGACGAATTTGTCTCCTTTAGATTTCTATAGAAAGATAATCTTTGGATAAAATATGAAGACAATCCGCATCTACTTAATTCTTGTATTGATTCATTATCCTTTTGAACTATTTCAATAAGTTTGGCTAATATTTCATCATACTTCTTTGTATTATATTCCAAAATTGATAACACAAGGCTCAATGTCGAGCCATCACACACTTTTTGGTCTGAAAATATCCTCAAAAGAGCGTTGTCAACAAATTGTTGAATTCTGTTTTCATTAAATATCATTTGAATCTTATTAAACTGATTAATATTATAGAAATGATTTTCATTCCTTGAATAAATACTAGAATATATTTGAATGATATCAATCAGAGTATTGATTGAATCATCATCATTTAGTAAAGAAACATATTTGATAATTGTTTCTATAAAATCATTATCATAAAAAATTCGTATAGATTTTTGAGGCATAACTCTTATCATTGACGCAATATACTTGAGAAAAGTAAAGCTAAGTCTTTGTAGACTTTGATTAGAGAATATTGATCGTATATAACGAAGAATAATTATTATAGATTGTTCTTTAAATGTAAGATATTGAAATGATAATGAAACAATACTAAATGAATAGGGCCATAACTGAGACTCAATGAACAGGCTGCATATAGATTCGATAAAATGATTCGATGACAACAAAAATGATCTATAGTTGATAAATGAAAACAAGTTTCCAATAAATTCAAATTGTTCAATTCTTGATTCTTCTATTTTATTCTTTAATAAAGTATCTATTGTATTAAAAGCATTTGTTTGCAAAATAATTAATGATCGTGATAGGAGTTTATCGTATTCTAGTTCCATAAAGTGCTTAAATGAACATATTGTATCAATTTTGATGCAATGGATTAGAGAAAGCCTTAAATAATGGCTGGGTTTAAGTGATATAAGGGATTGGTGAAATTCTAAAAACAATTGTTGGAAAAAACCAAACTTACTCCCTGTTTTCGATAAGATATACGGAAAATACACAGAACAAAGTTGAGAGGAAACAGGTAATAATTTATAGTCCGTGAATATTTTAAGTATATAGGCAAGCAAACCACTCTCGATCATTCCTTTATAAAAAGGATCAATGAATTTTTCAAAAAATTCCTTTGTCCACAATATTAAAGCATCAAAGAAGTAATCATTAATAAGGGAACTATTTAAGATCAATAGCGCGCTCTTTATAAATCCATTAACATCTTTCTTTTCTACCATTTTATTAACGAAATATGACAATGAACTCATAATATAATTGTTATCCTTAAGAATATCAAAACCGTCATAAGATATTGACACACTTTGAAGATCTGTTATTGCCCAATTAAGGAGTATGGGATCTTTGAATGATGAAGTAATAATATCTGGTTGAATATCTAACCCTTCATTCAAAGATGAAATATTAAATTCTGTTATACATTTGTCTGATGTAATCGATTTAATCAGAATGCTGAAACATAAAGAGATGATATCCTCATCCAAATAACAATTAATTTTTTCGGAAAGTAGTAATCGAAAAACATAATTAAAAAACATGTTTTCGGAATCCAAAACAATAGCTCTTCGAATATAATTGAATTGTTCCTTTGTTACCAGCATATTTGAAGACAACTTGCTGTTGTGAATCTTTATCAAAGAAATATAGATCTCTTTTGACACTTTGTTTTTGCTTAAGAAACCAAAAAATAAATTGCTAAATATCTGAAATGATCTAACTGAATGACAAAACGAATTAAACAAACTAATAATCGACATAGTATGTTCATCAACTCGAGATTGCTCCGTTTCATTCCATTTTAAGCCCAAAATGCAAAATATGCATCTAATATACTTATGCAAATCTTTTCTGTTATTATAAATACTAATTAGTTGATTAATCAAATCAAAATCAAACAAATCAAACTTATCCATTAATAATTCTGCAAAAACCTTTCTGATTATTAAAATTGGAGAGTCAATATCTAAATTTATAGAAATAAGCTCATCAAACCCTAGAAACGAAGATAGTTGTTGTAACTTTAAATTATCATCATTGGGCATTCTATCATAAACTTCCGATTTTCGAAATACCACCACTGGAATATCGCTCTCAGCATCAATGCAATAGATTGATATTATCTTTGAAAAATAATAAGGTTCAGTAAGAAACAAAGACATTTCCGATAATGATAGCGATACAAAATTTTCACCCTTTTAGGAAAAAAACTCTTTCATTGATCGAATAAATGCTTTAAATTAATACCTCACGTATCTTGTAGTAATATGATATCCATTTCTTTCCAATCTGGAGAAATCCATAAAAATTCTTTCCCATAAAAAACATATTTTTCAAAAAACATATTGAATGGTGGTATTGAAGTACTTTTTTTTTATTTTTCCGATGGTATTTCGATTAAATATTGGTGAGATATTCCGAAATAAAATTATTTTAAGCAGTCAAAACTGTTATAATGAAACAATTGATGTTGGTCGTTCAATTTTGATTATAAGTCAAGATATTAAGATATTGGGGTGTGCTTTTTCTCGAATAAAGGCACTTCATGAACATGGTGGAGTTTTATGGTGCAATTATGATTTGCTTCATGAAGTCTTAGTGATGTACTGTTCATTTCAGAATTGTTCTGTTGAAAAAGCCTTTTTTGGTGGAGCTATTGGCCTTCAAACTATTTGTGGTGCATATATAACAATTAAAGAGAATTGTTTTTGGAACTGTTTAGCTGGTATTGGCCAGATCCTGTTTTTATCAAATGATTTCAACAATAATATTAGTTATATATCTACAAATGGTCCTTTTAATTATGAAGGAATGAATTCTATATATATAATTTATGGGAAGACTTCAATCCAGTGTTTTAATTGCACAAAATGTTGTATTTTGTCGAGTGCTGGAGTTGGATGCAGGTCTGAACTTCCTTTAGTTATCGAATATTCTATTTTTAAGGAAAATAACGTATCAAAATTTGGGATTATTTATTCTGAAAGTCAAGGATCATTAAATCAAGCATGCATTATAAATAATACTAATAAGGAATTTTCATTATTATGTTTTAAAAGATATGAGGAAAAGTTTTTTATTAAGGATTGTTTGATATACCATAATAATGGGACTCTTTTTGAGTCAGAATCAGGGTCTATTCAATGTATCAATTGCAGCATTATACATTCAGACAGGATTTATTTTGGCAATGTAGTCATGATTAATACCAATAATCAGTATTTTCAGCTGTATTCATATTCTTTTTTTTCATCATATTCATGTTTAGATCATAGTTTTTCAACACAACCTCTTCCACAGAAAAAACGACCCTTTGACTTTACCATCCTGCTTTTAATATCTCTGGTCGTTTCTCTGGTTCTTCTATTATTTTTTGGGTCCGTTCTTGTGAAACAGAATGTATATATTGGTGAGTTTCAGCTCACCACTCAAATTGAAACTGAATTTGGGTAGATATAATTTTAAACGTACATAAAATGGGATTAGGGATTTTGATTAGAATGTCTCCTGAGAATGGACATTCTCCTGGAATAATCATTCTAAACCAAGACAAAATGTCTATTGGGCGAAAAGCTGATATATGTATGGACACCAAAAAAGGAAAAGAAGTATCCAAAATTCATTCATATATTCATAGAAAAATGCACAAAAACAAAGAAGTTTGGATGATTGAAGATGCAAGTTCATTAAATGGAACATTTGTAAATGGTAGGAAAGTGAGAAGACTTGTATTGAATTATGGTGACGAAATTGTTTTTGGAGGAGGATCATCATTTAACCTCGGAGACACTGTAGTTTCCACTACATTAGCTGAATGCCGATATTATTTTTATGTTCCTCCTCCACCTGTGAAATTTGTCCCTGATATTGATTTGAATAAATCTTTACTAGCCTCTGATCTCCTTGAAATGTGCTCCATTTGTTATTGTCCTGTTTATCACCGAGAGGTTCTCCCATGTGGTCATGTTTACTGTCTTTCATGTATTCATGAATGGTCAAGGGTATGCACCAAAGCAATGAAGCCCTGCGCTTGTCCCCTCTGCCGTTCAGTGTTCTTGGAATCAGAATTAACACCAGATGAAGCAGTAATTACCCCAGCAGAGCTCAAAGTGTTTTCAATTGAACCATTCTTAAGGGGATTAAGTGTTAAAAGTTGTAGGGATGTTAAAAGCGTATCAATAATGCGGATTTGGAGGCCTAAACAAAAAGAATGGTTTTGGAAAGCATATGATTTGGTTTCTAACAATCATATTAGGCTTCAAATGTTTTTATACCTTACAAAAGCTTCTTTGGTACATATTTTAAGGGCTTCTGTTCCCGAATTACAGTCAGCTGTTCGGAATTTCGATTTGGAGCCTGAGTTTGATAGAATCATGTTAATTCACCAGCTCTTAAAAATAGTATTTGAAAAGCTTATTCCCAAAAAGGTATTTGAAAAATCAGTCTCTCATAAGAATGATACTAAATTTGTTTGATTTCTTTATCTTTCTTTTCGAAAGTGAACCCATCAGCATTTGTAGAATATGGAATAGGACACATCCAACATGGAATGCATTTTGTGGGACCAAACACTTGTTTAAAATTCATATAACACCCGAGATCAAATGGGTTTTCATATGGATAAACATCATAGAGAACCTCAAGAGTGGTTTGATTTGTTGAAATAAGCCAAGAATGAAACCAAAAAAGCCTTATTAAAAAGATGCTAAACCCAAGAGCAACTATTCCATAAACATATGTGATAACTCTTAAAAAAGAAAACTCAAACCCATCAAATATTACTCTTTTAAGGTCTGGATATATCATTCCAAAGAAACTGATGAAATACACAATTGACCAAAAAACTTGAATATAAAAGTACCTATAGTTTTCGAATCCAATCCATTTACCAACCCAAACACAATAATGATCTGCTTTTAAAACTATCCTTCTGGCCTTCCGGCTGAATGATGCCCGAGGTGGGCGTGCTTTTGATAGTGCATAGCTTATTTGCTCTTCATTGACCGCAACCCCATTCATTTGTTCATCATAACTAAAAGATTTTTCGGTATTAAAAGCCCAAAAATAAGGTAAATATCCGGGTGTTCTGCAAAAAACGGAAAAATAAGCAATGAACCATAATACATATGAAGCAATATGATGAGAGTAAGTTATTTTTGGATTGTGAATATAATTTTCAATGAAAAATATACCAAAAATAAAAGATGATGTGAATAAAGATACAGCAATCAGTGGAAAATATGGATCAATCTCCCATTGATTAATAAAAACCTTATTTATTTCTGGAAAATGAGCAATTTTGCATCCCCAAATATCAACAATAATATTCCACTGAGAAAATCTGGGGAAAGGCGTACTATCTATAGATTCAACACTCATTTACTAAATGTAAAATGAAGAAATTTAACAACAATCTTTAGATGGTTCGGGAGGAGGGGTTGCAAGTCCAACCCTTTGCGTTTTAACATCGAGGGATGTTCGATTTTCGAGAATTTGATCAATAATCATCTGGAAGGCTTCTTTAACGCCAGTTCCTGCAAAAGCACTCGTTTCAACATATTGTCTCCCAAGTTTCGATGCTAAAGCAAGAGCTTTATCATACGAAACCTCTCTTTGTGCTTCCATATCACATTTATTCCCTATGATTATCACCTTTACATCGTTAAGCAAATCTAAACACGATATCCACTCTTCAACGTTTAAAAAAGATGATTCATGGGTAATATCAAAAACAATCAGGGCAGCAACTGCTGATCGTGCATAAATAGGAGCCATTGATTTGTATTTTTCTTCACCAGCAGTATCCCATATTTGTATTACATGGTGCTGGCCATTTTTTTCAACAGTGGTTTCAACAAAAGCAGCGCCAATTGTCGCAGAGGTCCCCTGTTTAAATGTATCCTTTGTCCATCGGGTAACAATAGAAGTTTTTCCAACACCACTATCACCAAGCATTATCAGCTTATTGTGCTTGTTCAAAGACATTCTTGCGAAATATGAAATTTTGAGAGAAAAAAGGGGTTTAATCGTATGACGATAATTAGGGCAGTACCTTATTCAGATTCTGAGATGGTAGATATAAAATAGAACCACTTGCTGTCTTGCACTTTGAATTGGAACAAGTGTCGTCTAGGACAAGAACGTATTGCCCTGCTTTTATTGTGAAAGTGTTGTCATGTATATCGTCAGCGATGAGAGAAACGTATCTTGGATTTTTTGAATCTACAAGAATGGACTCTGGAACTTCTAATCTCAATCCGCTTTTGGCATGCTCCACGAGAAGCATTTCTTTGTGCTTTTCGATGCAAATCACGATATCATCTTTTTCTATTGAAATACTAGGCTCTCTTGGATTAGCATATGCTTCTGTTGCTCTTTTTGCCTGAGATTGTATATCATCCTTGAAAACAACCTCCCATGGTAAATAATCAAATATATTAAACTCCAGATCTGGGATTTGCATAGATATATCAGCCATATGTGTGTGTCTACGCAATATTCCCGATTCGATACGGTTCAAGTCTCTATTCTGTGCAAAATTCTGTAAAGCCTTTTCACCATCTTCTCCAATTAAAGCATAATGAGATGACATTGATTCAATGAGAGAGCAGAACTCTTGGATGTAGTGTCTGAAATGGCTTTGGAAAAGCCTCTCGAGTTGTTCAAATTCAATAATCACTTTCTCCATGGCTAAACAGTAGGCTCTTCGTGCAAAACCTAATGTTTCGCAATTTTCAACACATTCTTTCTCATTAAGTGCACATTGGACCTTAAGCTGCTCTATTTTGTGCGGGGATCTTTCGGCTTCAAGAAGGGTACAGCAATCTAAATACTTCTGATAAACTTTTTGGTACTGATCTGTACTCACAACAAGTTCTGCTTTCCCTTCTTGAGACTTGATTTTAATTTTATTTAGGGACTCATTGTATTCCAATTGGAATTTAGAAAAGGGGCTGACAATTGTATTGGTAAACTCTTTAACAAAATTGGACAAAGGCTCAGGGGCCGCAATATATCCATTTATCCACTGGAAACAATTCAACGAAAAATTAGAATAGTTCAAAGATTCCGCTTTTTGGGCAACATCCATTGATAAATTATTTATTCTTTCAATAACTTGCCCAACAGAATTAATAAATGAGGAAAACATGTTGGACATTGATGACATGATCTCTAAACGTTTTTCTCCAGAACTAATTATAATGGAAATAGAGCCAGAATAGGGATCATCTGCATTCATGTTAGTAACCGTTTAGGAAAAAAATTTTTTGTAGTGAGTTTGAAAGGTTCAAAGTGATACTAATCAGCACGATCATTATTTAGTTAAGAATTATGTTTCCAAAAGGTTTCAGTTTGTCATCACAAAAACCACAATAAAAAAATTCTCTTGAAAGGGACCCTTGCTCAGGTAATCAAAGATTTGACAACACAAACATTTCAATTAACAATGCTAATCAGTTTTCTGGTATTTATATCTGGTCTCTGTTCTCATTCACAATCTCACTCTGTACTTTCTCAACAAAGTTTTTAATAGCATTTGCTTTTTATTATGTTCTGGCTCAGGGACAATATCAATGACATATGCTAATGTTGTTCATAACAACAGTCCATTGCAATTTGGAGTTATATGTACCGAACAAGAAAGATGATGTTTTGCATATTCCAAAATAACCATAACTGTATATTCTGTGTATATGAAGGTTCACTTGAAGTGTCTCAAAGATCACTCTGGATCCTTCTCCCAGCAAACATCAGTATCAACATCAACAAATAATTCATTTATTGTTCTAATAATAAGTGTTGTTTATTCATTTGGGTTGATTTTAAATTCTAAACAAAAAAGTTCCAACATATCAAGTTCGAAATCAGATGGAAAGGTTACTTCAACAATCTAATTAGCAAATGAGAGTACAATTGATCAAATAATCAGAGAATCTTATTTTGAATAAATATTGATCGAGTCATTATGTGTCACTTTGAACCTTTTCTCTAACTACACAGTATATCTTTTGTTAAAAAGTGAGCTCTAGTGTGTGTCATTGATATGAATCAATTTGTAAGAGAAGACCTCTCATTGAGCATTGAAGAGCTTTCAATGCATTTCGAATATTTGTGACAGTAAACAACGAAGGCGCATCAATGATTGAGCAAAGTTGATCTATACTTGTTTCTAATCCAGATATATGGAACTGAAATATAGATTTCTTATGTGGTAGTTCAAACCTTTCAAGTTGTGGGTAACTCCATTTCAAAATAGATCTAGCTTCGGAACGTTGTTCAAATATTTCTTTTAAGAGATCATTTTCAGTTTTTTTGTCAATGCTTTTCTTCTTCAGGGCTCTTTTCAGGGTGGTTTTCTGCTTTGGCATATGTTCCTTTTCGCAATCTTCAAGTAAATCTTGCTTAATAAAGTTTGCCAACGATTTTTCTGGAATAGCTATTTGTTCATTGGGAAGAGCATAAGTAGAGATGTTACAATTGTAAGGATCACCTTGGTGTTTCGACCATTCGGTTCCACATAACCAACAAAACTCATACTTACATGATACACATGTCATATGATTACATCCTTCGTTTTTTTGGATTCTAACTTGACAATTTGGACAAGGCTTTGTTATTCTCGCAACTTTGTATTCACTTGACTCTTTTCCTGCTTTCAAATACCATTCATCAACAAATTCGCATTTCAGTGGTGCATGTGCTTGTTTTCCACATAACCAACATGTCCTTTCTCCGCACTTACACTTGACTGTATAACATAAACCCAAAGACTTAATTCCAATTGAAAGAGAACACTTCGGATTATGGCATTTCTTGATAATTCCTCGAAATGATATGGGAGAATTAACAATTCGGCTATAGTACAATGAGGCTAGTTTTTTTCCACACAAACTAGCAATATTTGTGAATGGAATATGGCTATTACATTCAGGTTCCATGCATTTAACAATCATTGACAATGATTCAATTTGATTTTTTGTATGATCTTTCCAACATTGCTTACAAAAAAAATGATTACACGGAAGTGCAAACATACTAGTGCTACTCTTTTCTTCACAACATATAGGACACTCATACTTCCCCTTTTTGTCCATTTTCTGTAATCCCTGTGGATAATTGATATTTTCTTCCTTCACATTAATACATTTCAATAAACTATCCCTATTATCAGCAAAATCCTCAAGAAGAGTATCAAAATCGTATTTACAGTAGTGCAAAAGAAGGCATGCAACATCAATATGAATATACAGAATTGCTGAAGCTTTTTCTATGTTTGAGACAATACTCGAGTATAAAAAACTCTCACTAGGATATTCAGATAAACTTGATTCGTTTTCTTCATCAACATTCATTTTTTTTACTAAGAACGGGTTTAATAATTGCCCGAGCAGAGAGTGTAATTTTTTCTTTTTTACTGTGTGCAATTCTCTCAACTAGTTTGAAATTTTCCTTATCTATTTTATTTTGTAGCTCTTTTTGCCGCTTTCTCCTTAAATCAACTCTGATTTGCCTTGGTTCATAATAAGGACATGAGTTATCAATGGATTTTTCCATATTCTTAATGCGTTCTAAATGCTTCGCGATATTCTTTTGCCTTTCAATCATCTCGAAAAGGCTCTCCATATCTTGTACTCTCTTCATATCTGTACGTTAATTTTATGCCAATTGGTTTACATATTGTTTCTATGGTTTACATGCCGCAATTTTTGTGAAGAATAATTTCAATTTGATTTCTCAATTTATTTATAGATTTGTGATATGAACAATGTCTATGTTGATGTTGTTCAAGTTGGATTAGGGATGCTGATCATAATAGGGATTGGATGGGTATTGGCGAATTCCAAAATAATTAGCCCTCAAATGTTTTCGAGCGCTAATAAATTTACTTCGAAACTTTGCTTACCAATGCTAATGTTCACTACTCTTTGCAAAAACAAGATTCGGGAGATTTCTTTCACTCCACTTTTTATCACATTACTAATGAATATAAGTTGTCACATTATTCTCTGTTTGGTTTTCCTTTTTGGTTTTTCCAAACCATTAGAATTGTTTGTAACATTAGAAATAAGCAGTTGCTATGTCAATTATATTGTTATTGGTTTACCAATTTTTACATCAATATGGGGAGAATCCTCATCTCAGGTTGCTGTTGTTTGTCCCTTTAGCCATTTTTTGTTCCTTGTGCCGCTTTTTATGCTCCTTACAGAGTTGGTTAAGATTTCCAACACAGAAGATCCCCTGTCTCGGAAAAAAATTACTCTGAAAGATGTTTGGAATGCATTATTAACATCACTCAAAACACCCCTCCTGGTTGGTGCATTTATTGGTCTAGCATGGTCATGTACCGGCTTAAAACCTCCAATATTTGTTGAGAAACTTTCGAAAATTATGGGTGATGTGGTGGTAGTGTTTTCCCTTTTGTGTATTGGATCTTTTCTTGAGAATAACTCTGTGTTTGCATGTGATTGGCGAATTCTTGTTACTTGTTTAGCAATGAGGTTTTTTATAGCCCCATTAACAACAATCGGTTGGTGTCATCTTCTGAGAATTGATAATCTTTTATCAAAACAATGTACAATCCTCACATCAATGCCTTTATCAACAGTTGCATATTTATTGGCAACAACAACAGGATTTGGAATAGGTTCATCATCTTCTGTTGTTTTCTGGAGTGTTATTCTTGTAGTTCCCATCATTATGATGTGGTTCTTTTTGTTAGATTATTTTAATGTGTATGAATAAAAGTAGTTTTATTTATGGCTAGCAAAACCTTTTATTAGGAGAAACACTGATGCTCCCCCATTGAATACTCCATGCAAAAATATTCCTGTTAGTGTATTCTCTGTTTTTTGGACATAATATGGAACAACAAGCATTGTTGGGATTAACATAATTACCATTTTGAAACCAAAAGCTATATGAAAAACTGTCCATAGAGCACTATTAATTAGATAAGAATACTTGAAATCTTCTTCCATTCCAAAGAGAATATAACCTCTCCATAGAATTTCTTCTCCGACAATATTAAAAAAGAAAAAGAACATCCATAACAGTACAATATACCATTGCGATGGTGCGAATGATTGGCTCTTTAAAAACACAGGATCTAAATCTAATTCCCAATCATTTAGAGAATAAACCAGTTTCAGGATTCCAAAAACAATCCCTGAACCTAACATTAATAACCCAAGACCTTTCAAACTCTCAGTCCAATTAAGTGGCTTAAATCTCAACCTATCCCAGAATGGCATCTCGCTTCTTTCCCTATTAGATAGAAATATGGAAGTGAGAAATAATGGAACCATTGTTAGGAGGCCTCCACAACTGTACCATACACTGTAAGGGTGCCAGTTTGTTTTTTTACTAACATATGGAATCACAGTGTGGCATACAAAATAGAATTCAATGGAGAAAAATACAAAGATCAGAGAACACTTCAGTAATGAAACCTTGATCATAATAAAAAGATAATTGTGAGTGTAAACGATAAAATGAAGTGATAACAATGTTAAACGTATATAATGCAAGATAAGTACGAGAAAAAGCTTATTAAAGAGTATAGAATACTTGAAAACGAAAATAATGATTTGAAAATGCAGATAAAATCTATTAAGGAACAATTTGAACAAGCTGTGAATTTACAAGATGTAATTGATGATATTAAGAAAAAGAATAACGAACTTATTGTTCAATTACGAGATATGCATGTTAAAAACGATGATTTAACAAGAAGATTATCTATATCAATGCATAAATGTGAAGAATTAGAACAAGTCACCAAAACAGCAGTTATTCTTAAACCAATGTCTCGTGATAAGCCTGATAATAACGAAATATTATTGAAAAAGATAGATGAATTGACGAAAGATCTCGAAAATACAGGAGATTCTTTAAGAAAAGAACAAAAAACAAGAGTTGAATTTGAAGCAGAGTTAAATAGAGTCTATTGCAGTGCATCGCAGTTTTTTGGCCATTCTATTTCTGGTATTAATGATTTGCTATCATCATTTGTTAATAATTCGAAAATGTCTGAAGACACCAATCAATTACAAATGATGGTTGAACATATTTCAATGAAGAAATCGAGAATTAAAAGACTTTTAAATAAGGAAAAAGAGAAGAGAATTGCCCTTGAAACAGAAAATGCGAAAATTATTGAAGAACTTAGAATCATTTCACCAATGGAAAAGCAAATCAATGACAACAAATATATTATTGAAAATCTTAGATCTCAAATACAAAGTTTAAATATCGAACTCTCCCAAAAGCAAGCACGTATTCAAACTTTGGAAATGAAGAAAAATGATTCTCTCGATGAATATCCTATAAAATTATCGGAACAATTAGGAATTGCTGAGGCTCAGATAAAAAAAGAAATTGCATCAAAAGAGAAACTGAAAAAATCATTGATCAAAACGTCTCAAACAATCAAAGATATTGAAAAATCCAAGGATGACTTATATGAGCAAAAGATAGCTTTGGAAAAAGAGAACAAAAAGCTATATGATGAGAATGGATCCCTAATGTCAAAACATCTAGAATTTACCACCAAAATTGGAGAGTATGAGCAAACTATTAGCTCGTTCCAAGAAAAGTTAATGAAGTCTCAGATGGAAAGTGTTAAAGCAAGTATTCTAAATGAATCATTTGAGGCCAAGATTAAGGATTTATTAGAATCTATTGAAGGACATAAATCAATGTATAAAGAACTCGAGAATAAATGTATAAAAGCTGAAGAAAGGAGAGATCAGTTATTTCATGAAACCAACAGCTTGGAAAAGAAATTGGATGAATTTCAAAAGAAAAACGAGATTAATGAAAAAGAATTATCACGCTTGAAATATATTATCAAGTCACATACTAATAATGATTCCATTGATTTTTCTACGGTTGTCTCATCTCTCTCTTGTGAACTTCCAAATGATTACTATTCAGATATTCTCAATATCCTTCAGAGCCCTCAAATATCCATTCAAGCAAAGTTTAAGTCTTCAATCAGTTATATTATGAAAAAGAACAATATTATGGTAACATCAAAAGAAAAAGAACTCTCAAATGTTCAATCCAAAATAGACTCTATGAAGAAAGCATCTGATAAGTTAATACATTTATTATCTGAGCACTTACATAACAATAGTTTTGATTATTCCATGATAGTATTTGATGATAGCAGTCATAAAATGTTTGCTGAATACTTGGATTCTATTTTTAGGAGAATCCAAGAATTGGAATCTGCAATAGATGATTATCAGAATGATATTCATTCATTTTGCATAAACACAGGATATGATACACTTTCAGAAGCATTGAATGGGTTCCAAACTCTAAAGCATAATTGCAAGAGAATTCAAAAACAAGTTATCAAAGATGGTAAAGAGTATAATAAAAGAATACTAGAAATTGATGAAAGAGAAATCCATTTGAAAGGCGATCTTGTTAAGAAAGATGATGAAATTAATACTCTTAAAGAAAAAGAAGTTGTAGCATCAAAAGAGAATAATGAACTAAAGAAAAAGATTATGAAAATCAAAAAAGAAATGAAAGAAAAAGATATAAAGTTACAAAGTCTTGCACAACAAATGATAGCTGAAAACGAAAAGGAAAGGAAGGGATTAATAGAAAAAATCGATATCAAATGTAATGATTTCAATTTACTTGAACATAAATATCAAACTTTGTCTCAGGAACATGATTCTCTGATTCATGAAATGGAGGCATTACGTGAGAGTTATAAAAAAGAATTAGAAGGAATGAGTGAAAAATTCAGGAATGATTTCGAACTATTAAAGACATCATATCATGACAAAAAGGGATATCTAAAAAGTAAGAATAAAGAACTCCTAAACAGAATTAAATACCAGTGTGATGAATATTCGAATGTTGTATCAGGGCTCAGATACCAAATTGCAAATTTAGAAAACTCCAAAAATGAATGTGAAGAACAAAACAAGCTTTTATTGCTCAAAATGAAGTCTTTAGAAACAAAAGTTGCTCTGAATTCTGATGTAAGAATCAAAAACACAGATTCTGAAAATCAAATTTCTGAAAAAATCAAAACCTTACAATCTGATTTGAATAATAAGTTGAAACTATGCCAAGAAGAGCTGGATTCATTTCGAATGAGAGTTTTTAACTCACTTAAGACACATCTTTCGCCTCTTTTGGCATCAAATGAAATCCTTGATGAGAGAAGCTTTGATAGAGTATTGTTCAATATCAGACAAAGATTTGAAGTATTGATCTCAAAACAAAGAGCAAAGGATGGCAAACAAGATACATAGATGGGTTTTATTTCTGGTAATCAAAAACTCAAAATTACCCGGTACCTTTTTATCAAATCCAAAAAACCATATGTGAATTGATCAAATCTGATTGATATTTTTGACATATATTGTGAATAAAACAGCTAAAAACATTCAATGTTTTGAAAATTTATATAACCACCATTGAAATCTCGTAATTATTCTCAAAAATTCCTCATGAAGCAACGACAATATTATGAATTTTTCTTTTTTATATTTTTTTTCTGATTTTGAGAATTAAATATTATTAAAAATCAAACAAAAATCATTTTTTGAATTGGTGATTATGAAATCCTTTTAAAATGATTTATTATTTTGTGTAATGGAGGACTTCGTTCAACCCATGGATATAGGAACAGATATCAATGGATATAGAATCAAAGATTACCTTAATAGAGGAGGGTATTCAATGGTATATCTTGTTGAAAGCATAAAATTTCGTCGATTGTTTGCCGCAAAAGTTATTAAGATATGTTCTAACACTTATGAAATGAAAATGTCTTTTGATAATGAAGTTAAATCCTTAATGAAATTAGATCATCCAAACATTATTCGGCTCTATGAGTATTTTGTACATAATCAGTCGTATGTGCTAATTTTAGAGTATTGTCCTGGAGGATCTTTATCAGATGAAATTGAAAAATACGGACCTCTTCCAGAGGCCAGATTTAAATCGATTTCAAAACAGATCATCGAAGCGCTTGAATACTCTCATTCAAAAAAGGTTGCACATCATGATATAAAACCCCAAAACATTCTATTCGATTCATTTGGAAGACCAAAATTGGCTGATTTTGGAATAAGTGTTTGCGAGTCGAGTAATGGTTTCAATAACAATTTCCATTATTCTTTGGCATATGCCTCACCAGAAATATTGTTGAAAAAAATTCATAATCCCCTAAAGGCAGATATTTGGTCATTGGGTGTTACTTTGGCCTATTCTCTAATAGGAGAGATCCCTTTCTCGCAACAGTCTGAAGAGACTCTGACTCAATCAATAATTAATGGATTTTTTTGCTTTCCAAATGGTATGCCCGATGGCGCCCTTAGGTTCTTCAGACGAGTTCTAAAACCAGATCCATCTAAAAGACCTTCTGCTACTAATGTCCTAAAAGATACATACTTTACCAATATCATTGAAGTGAATGAGAATGATATTGGAAACATTCCTCTTCCCTATATTAGAGGGAAAATGAAGATGTCAAGAAGAAGTTCAATGAATGTTATCAAAACTAATGCTATTGTTATGTCCCAGATTGTGTTTTATAGAAGGTAAAATTACTTGTTTACAAGGTACGATTTTTTTTTGTATAAACGGCCTGATGGAATTAAAGTCTCCAAACTCTTTGATTCCAGAAACAATTGGACCATATAAAATACTGGGTGTTATTGGAGAAGGAGCTTTTTCGTTAGTTCGTCTTATTATTGATAACGAAACAGGTTGTTATTATGCATGTAAAATAGTTCCACGAACACGGCTGCTTCAGCACAATTTAGAAGCTAGATTTGAAAACGAAATACGAGTTAATCAACAACTTCATCATGAAGGAATTGTAACTTTGTATGATTTGTTGAAAGACGATACCTATTTCTATATTGTAATGGAGTTCTGTCCAAATGGCGAGCTATTTCGTTATATTGTACAAAACGGAAAGCTTGAGGAGCCACAGGCGCAATCCATTTTCTTACAGATTTTAGAAGCATTGAAATATGTTCACTCTCAGGGCATTTGCCACCGAGATCTTAAGCCGGAGAATATCCTTCTTGACTCATTCTGCAGTATCAAGATTTCAGATTTTGGCTTATCAAGGTTTGTTGGGGCAAATGGTCTTGTTGGTACTCCATGTGGATCTCCTTGCTATGCTTCTCCCGAATGTGTGAGTGGGAAACCTTATGATGGGCGGAAAAGCGATATTTGGAGCTGCGGTGTTATGCTTTATGCAATGTTGACAGGGCAATTGCCTTGGACAAAAAGAAATCAACAGCAATTGTTCGAACAAATCAGGAAAGGAGACTACGTTGTTCCAAATTATTTAAGCGAGCAATGCAAACAATTTATTACCGGGTTGATGACTGTGGACCCAAGTAGGAGGCTCTCATTAGAAGAAGCCATTTCTCACCCATGGCTTTCCAACACACAATCTTTATCATCAATCCGATATGAAGTTAAAAATCAGAACAAAATCACACCATCATTAAGAAAAATAGATCGATTCTTCGACAGAGAGGAATCAGAATTAGATATTCCCCAAATCCTGTTTCCTTGTCTTTCAATGGGAACCTGTTCATACGAAAGCGCCAAAAAGATTCTTAGGACAGCAAATTCTAGAAGTGTAATGACAAGAAGACGGCTCTCCAGACCCCCACAGGTTGCCATGATGAAACCTGTGTTTAACTGTTAAATTGTCAATTGTTTGTGATCAGATTTTTTTAGCTTTTTCAAAATGGCATTTTCTTTATGGAAAACGAGCCTTATTTGTTTTTCGTGAATGTTTCTAAGTGGCCCAAATGGCTTGTTATCTCTATTTGTACAGTTGGGATATTTTTTACCTTTCTATTGCATGGAATTGCACATGAAAAGCTTATTTCACATTTCAAGTTTGCTGAGACAATATTTTTGACATTTACACAGTTTTTCTTCTACTCATTGCTTTCTTCTCGTGCATTGTTCAGAATAATTTGCGGAAAATCATCTATGTCAGCACCCTTTCTTCATTATTTTTCAACAAGTATCACGCTCGCTCTATCAATGTCGCTAGCTAATTTTGCAGCTATGAGGCTGAGCTATCCAACTGAAGTGCTATTTAAGAGCTCGAAACTCATTCCAGTACTGATTGGCAATATTATATTTCTCAATAAGCAGCCAACAATATCTGAGGTAGTTTCTGTTTGTTTGATTGTAATAGGTCTTATCGGGATCACTCTTGGTGATTTTAAGGGGAATAACAAGTTTGATATTCCTGGAATTGCCGCAGTTATGACTTCTTTGTCATTTGATGCCGTTGCTTCAAATATGGAGGATAAAACAATGTCTGTGTATGGGGCATCTCAGAATGAGCTCATTTCTATACTATACGGACTTGGTGCTGTTTTGGTGGGGACAACTTCCATATTAACAGGCCAATTCTCATCAGCAGTACATCGAATCAAAGAGAATCCAGAATCTATCAAGTATATTTTTCTGTTTTCGTCATTAGGATCTATTGGAATACAATTTGTTTATCTGACAATGAAAGTTTTTGGTTCTTTAATAACAGTAATGCTAACATCACTCAGAAAAGCATTTACAGTAATACTTTCTTTCCTTCTGTACAAAGACAAAAAATTCACTTATTGGCATGGATGTGCTATTGCAGTTTTGGTATCAGGAATGTCTGTTAACATATGGGAAAAATCAGGTACCCAAAAGATGAATGATCATGAATCTCTACTTAACACAGGAACAGACACATCGGATACATGTGATTCTAACAACAATTAAATATCTTTCACTTTTTTTAATCTGGTTTCGAAGGATTTTATTCATATTGTTGAGTTTCTTAAGGTATTGATGGTAAGTAAACAGAGACCCAACAAATTCTAAAAGTTTTTAAAGACGATTTGAATGATTATTGCCAATTTTTAAGATTTAAGAAATGTCATAAGAATTTTTGTTTTAATGAATCTGATATTTTGACGAATTTCGGTCAGTAATAAAACAGTTTTGATTAGCACAATGATTGAATTTATCAAAGATTGCTGGGATTCAGACCCCCATAAAAGGCCCAATGCAGCTCAAGTCTTGAAAGAATGGAGTCAATACATAGACTTTAAATTTATGAACAAAAAAGCATGAATAAAGAATTTGAACTCATATATTGATTGTGTTATCAGACTATTTCATGGATTCATCACATCTGATTGAGTAGAATCAAGCAACATTTAATTTTTCTTTGCAAAAAAAGAATCAAGTTTGGTTGTCGTTGTGAAGGATAGTAATTCAACTTTTTGCTTTTCAACCAATGCATCATTTGGTGATAAAGCTTTTTCTCGGCTCATGAAAATCGAAACAGGTTGATGATCACTTCCATCAATGCCTTTTTCAATTGTGCAATCGCTGACTCCTAGTTGTTCAATCGTTTGAGTCTGAGTAATAAAATAATCAATTCTCCAACCTTGATTCTTCAGTTTTGATTGTCCTCTAAAATTAAAAAAAGAAAATTCTTGGATATCTGGGTGAAAATGCCTAAAACAATCAATATATCCTTCTTGAAGAAACTCGGATAGCCATTTTCGCTCTACTGGAGTAAAGCCAGCAATTTCTTCATGGCCCTCGGTTTTCCATATATCTATTGGATTGTGAGCAATGTTGATATCTCCTGTCCAAAAAACTGGTTTCTTTTTCGCTAATTCATGTAAATGAGATTGAAGCTTTGGCATAAATATTTGCATTTTGTAATCTAAGCGTTTGAGATTCTCTCCTGCATTAACCACATATGTATTAACCAGATAGAAATTGCTAAACTCCATTGTGATTGCCCGCCCTTCTTCATCGTTAAAACTGGGCTTTACTGATATAGGCTTGATTTTTGTATATATCGCTGTTCCAGAATACCCTTTTTTCATTGAATGGAAGAAATACCCATTGTATCCAGGCAATTTAAATGAATCTATGTGAGGTTTTGTGTCTATATGTAGTTTAGTCTCTTGAACACAAAAAATATCAGGTTTAGAAATCTCTATATAGTGTGGAAGATCATGATCCCACGCCGCTCGCAATGATGCTACATTCCATGTTGTGACTTTTAAAAGGTCAGAGGTCATTCGTAAACTTGGACGATAAATGTGACAGTGTATTTTATGTCAACCATTCAAAAGAGTTCATTGAAATTTTCTAAACCCCATAAGAACAATGCAGAATTCTCTTCGCCGCTTCCGGTTTTCATTGCGAAAATATGCTATTCTGAGCCTTATTGCGGTAGTTTTTATGTTCTCTGTTCTTTCGTTATTTTTCTTTCGAAACAAAGAGCCCATTATTATAAAGGAGACTCAACTACCAATACATATTGAACCAACACCAACTATTACTTTTGCAGAATCAAAAACAATGACGGCAACTGCATCGCCTATTCCTACTCCTCAGAAATCGAGTGAAATTATAATCGCAAAACCAAAGAACAAAACTGAAGTAATTATTGATTGTTTTAGGAAACAGTGGTATAATTATAAGGACAAAGCAATGGGGCATGACTATATTCTCCCAAAGTCAGGCTCTTTTAGAGATGATTCCAAATCTGGCTTGATTATTTTCGAATCATTATCTACAATGGCAATAATGAATTTGACGGAAGAAATAGAAGAAATAATAGATTTTATATATAAGGAAAAACTTTTTAAGAGCGATATTTCTAGTGACTTTTTGATTAGCTCTGTTTTGGGATCATTAATCTCATCATATGAAATAACAAAGCGTAAAGAGCTTTTGAATTATGTTCAAAGGATCCTTTCATTATTGCCTCGAATGGAATCAGTCGTATATCCCCCCATGCATTACAAATTTGATGGATCATCATATTTGTATGAGATCACCCCAATTATTGAGTCACACAAGTTAGGATCCATTCAAATAGAGTTTTTATATATATCTGAAATGGAAAAGAATATGATATTTGCTGAAAAATCACTGCAGTTTTATAGATTGTTGTTCTCAAATAGCAATGAACCTGGCTTGATTTCCAGTTCAATTATTGGATATAATGGTGGTTCATACAATAATGTATATAGTTTACAGGATGATTGCTCGTCTATATATGATGGTCTTATGAAAGCAATTGTTTTCAGCAACAATAGTATTCCAACAGGTATGTTTATGTTACAAGATTTTATTGATCGATTAAATCGAGACTTTTTTGTGAGAAATGGTGAAAAAATGATACTTGTTAATGAATATTGTGAGGGTTACCAAAAAGATATACATATTGATTCGGCTTATATTGCATCATTATTGCTTGACTACTCCAAAGTCTCCAAAAACTCAACAATTGAAGCAATTTCTTACAGAGTATTGGATTTTTTTATTAATTATACAAATAATGGTCATAAATTGCCCCCTTTGATATCCAAGCGTGGATTCGATGATAAAATTACGACAGTAGATCAAAAATTCATGTTTTGTCCGTACTTATTTGAGGCACTGTACAAGTTTTGGAGGCATACAAATGAATCAAAATATTGTGATATTGCATGGAACCTGTTTCTTGAAATCAATAGAACATGTTCATATAATTCAATCTTTACTAATGTTGATTATTCACTCGATGATCCATTTCTTGATTTTGTCAATCCCAGATTGTTTTCTATGACTCTCAAATACCTTTATCTCATGTTCAATGATAGAATAAACTTTAATGAGTGGGTGTTTAACTCCAGAGGACATCCAATTCCGAAATGGAAATACCCAATCGAATCACTTGATAAGAGTGCCATGAATTCCATTGATCCAATGTTTGAACCTGACGAACAGTATCCTTTTGAAGGGTAGATTTACCCATATAGGGTAATTTCAAATGTCTGTTTCTTTTGTTCAGCTTCATGACATTGCTAATGTCAGAGTTGGAACCGTTAGAGATGCATTAAAAAATGTTAATCTAGGTACTGGAATTGTTTATACTTTTAGTCATCCTAGTGCTCTTTATTGTGGCACAATTCCCAGAAACTGTACAGTTATCTGGAGAAAACCCGGAGAAGAGGAGTTGCATTTAATGAGATATGGTTGGACATATTTCACATGGTTCCAAACAGTAGAAATAGTTGTTGTAACAGGATTAGTTAAGTATACATTTGCATATGACAAAATGAATATTACTTTATCATTTTCCATTTTTGATCCTTTGAAATTCTGCTCCACACTTGAACCCGAAGCCCTTAAAGATAAGCTTCAGAATTCTCTTTTCGAGAACTTTAAAGATTATATGGGTAAGAATTTGTCATCCACATCATTTCTCCAACACCAAGCCAAAGTGTTTTTATCAATTAACAGAACATTTCAACAATTCGGGGTGACTATTTCTGAGATTAAGTGTCTACCGGAATAAGCACTGTAAGTCCTATCCGGAATTTACCCCTTTTGTCCATCGGTTCAATAAATTCCGATTTGTTTTTCTTTCAAAAAATAAATATAATGTAACAAATATTTGAAAAATCGTTAACAAAAAATTAACTGAAAAAGGTTATCTTTTTCATTGTGTTTGTAAAACAAAAAATATGATAGATACCACGCATTATCTTCAAAGGTACGAGATTACTAAGAAATCGAAAAAATCCAAATTTACTCCAGTGGAGGACGAAAAATTGAGGAAATTGGTATCCATCCACGGTGTTGCAAATTGGTCAGCGGTCGCTTTGGAATTACCTGGTCGATCTGCTCGACAGTGCAGAGATAGGTATTCCAACTATTTGGATCCCGGATTGAACACCAATAATTGGAAACCAGAGGAGGATCACCAATTGCTTGAGAAGTATATGTCCATTGGTCCCCATTGGAGAGTATTAAAGGATTATTTCCCTTTTAGGTCAATAAATTCTGTGCGAAACAGAGTTCTTAGGTTGATAAGAAAGGGATCTTCCCCACAGGAAGTTCCCTCTCCTACTGATAAATTCATCATTTCTCAATTGCCTGAGATCAATACAGCAAATCACTTACATATTGGAGGAAAAATATCTTCTATGCCAGAAAAACCCTCGGATTTCTTCTCTGATCCTCAAGGTTCAATGGATAGCATTCAAATTTTTGATTTCATGTAATTGTTTCGAAACATGACCGGATTGTTTAAAAATAACTGAATAATTATCTCTTTCGTTTATTGACAATGATGCTTTATAGTGAAAAAGCAATCTAAATACAAAATTACCAATTATTTGAACGGCAAAAACGGTGGTTAAGAGTTCAAAGTGTGAAGCCCATCCAATAGAATGTTTAAAAATGTAATCATAAGCTTTGTATTTGTCTGGTCGAGGTTTTGCATAATCTTCTTTCCAGAACTTTGCAAGATCACTAGTACTTGTTTGAAATTCCCGAAATGATTGATAATACTGATAAGAATTATGGTTTAGATAGTTCTTTATCAGAAAAATAAGCGAAATCACTTGGAAAAACATTTCCAGGGATACTTCATAGGTAAAGTTCATGGTAAGTAACCCAAAATGCAGCGATATAATAACAATTGCTAAAATTATTAATGATATTGAAGCACTAACAGAATAAAACAATCCTGTTGAGTTAACAATTGACTTCCATATTGATTCTCCTTGAATTGTAGCAATATAAATACAAAATCCTGCAAATAATAATGAGGTAAATATCAATAAATAACGATTCCATTTTAAGAACAAAAATTCTACTGATGTGGATCTTAACATGATTTCTGCCATTTTAAAAATTTCTGATACTATTCGACATCTTTCAAATCATGATACTTCATAAATCAAAATAAATGTGAGGGGCGGTAGCTTAATGGCATGGCGTGAGACTCCAGATCTCAAGGTTGGGGGTTCGATTCCCTTCCGCCTCATAATTTTTTTATTTGAAAAACCATTCAAAATCAAAATGGATTCATCATCTCCTCTCATGAAAGCAACTCGAGAAACGGCACCATCATCTCAAATGTTGTCCAACACTAGTTCTTATGTAGAAACTTTTGGCATTGATGAAGTTTTTCTTGATTATTCTCCACCATTTAATTCATCCATAGAAACTCCTGAAATCGTCCTTCCAAAGCCATTTGAACCCTTAAAAACATTAAATGGCACAGTAGCAGCGAATGTATTTTCCAATTTTTGTCAAGAAAAATTCGGATTTGTTCCAAAGCTAGATAAAATGTAGATATAGTGGATTTATTTATTCAACGAATGTAACCTTACACTTTCTTTCCTTGGGGTCAAGAATTGGGCCCCTCTTGTTTACTTTACCAATAGCCAAACCCATAAGTAACGAACCCTTTTCAAGTCCATAAACTTCTTCAACTTTGGGAGAGACAATGCAGCCAAGTGACATTGAACCAAATCCCAAACTCTGGGCAGCAGTAATCATCGACATGAGCACATTGCCACAATCAACACCAACAAAACCATTCTGGGCTCTTTCATTCTTAACCAATAAAACGACCACTGGGGCATCGCATGTAATTGGATCACGAACGGCATATTTTCCTCTACGAACGTCAAAATAGGCCTGTTGAGATTTGTTCATACTTTCATATGTGGCTTTGCTGATTTGCTTGATCTTATCCTTGTTCTTAATAACAATGAGGTCAATCTCCTGGCAATTCATTGCAGTGGGGGCATCAAGTCCAGCGTTGGCAATGATCTCAAGCGCTTCTTTTGGAATAGGGGCATCTGGATCGAAGTTACGGATGGTTCTTCTTTGCTTTAGGATATCAACAACACTACTTGATACAGACATAATAATACTAAACGTAAAGAAATATAAACGGATGATTACAAGGCTAAAATTTTCTGACGGAACCTCTCAAATATTTACCCTTTATAATTTGTAAGGAATTTATACCTCATTTAAATGGTTTACAAAAATAAAGTCGATATGATGATTAAGAAGATTGGGTGTGTGCGGGTTCTTGATCCTATTGGAGATGGAGGCACATCAAAAGTATATTTAGGGTATGACGAAGAGCTTAAAATAGATTGTGCAATTAAAGAGATTCCTTTGGGTAACGAGATTGATGCAAATATTATTGAGAGAGAAATTAGAATCATGAAGTCATTTAACCATCCTAATATTGTTAAATTGTATCGTGTCTATAAAACTAAACGTTGCTATTATATGATCATGGAATTATGCGAAGGAGGAGAATTATTTGATTTAGTAGATTCAAATGGGGCTTTAGATGAAAATATAGCAAGGTTTTATTTTCAGAATTTGATTGATGCTTTGGATTATATACATTCAAAGAATACAGCCCACCGAGATCTGAAACCAGAAAATATTCTTGTTAGTGCAGATGGCCATATTAAAATCATTGACTTTGGGCTTGCTAATACTTTTACATCATCAAATAGATTTTTGAAAACTCGATGTGGCACCCCTAACTATGTTGCTTATGAAGTTCTTTATGAAGAAGAATATTCAGGGGAAAAGGCTGATATATGGGGAGCTGCATTAGTTTTGTATGTTATGCTATCTGCTAAGCTTCCTTTTGAGGATACTACTCTTGATTTGGTTGTTAAGAAGATTTCCACACTTGATTTGACATTTGGAGAGAACATGCCTCCAGCAGCTGTAGATTTGATTAAACGAATCATTGTTAGAGAGCCAGATGCTCGTCCCACAATCCGAGAAATTAGGGAAGATCCTTGGTTTTCGATTAATTACCATAAAGTTGAAGGACTTACCATCCCCGAAAATGATTTTAGCATTATCGAATTAAATTCTGATATATCTCTTAACTCCAATATATGTCCAAATGGTGAATGTAAGTTGAATGTTTTTCAATTTGTTTCACACATTACCAATATAGATTTTTATCAGATTTTATCCCATAACGAAGTGGCAAATCCAGTTTTTACTTTCTCAACTCCAATAGAACATTCCACTCTACTAAAGAAAATTGAAACATTCTTAGCAGAAACAGGAGCGACAATAAGAAACGAAGGAAGTTCTTTGAAGGTCTATTTTCAACTTGGAATTAGTGCAGTATCATTCAGATTCTATGCAATTCCTGTATTCAGAGACCTGACAATTGTGAAAATGGTACGGTTAGACAATGAGACGAAGGGATTTCAGATTATTACAAAGAGAATTTTTGACCAGTATTCAAAGTAAAACTAATGATCGATGTGATTATCCAATTTTTTTGACCATATATGCTCTTTAAACTGTCCATAGTGAATAGCATTGGTCCCATTAATAGGACTTATAACATTTCCATTTAAAACAAACCTAATAACAGATGTTGAATTTGGCATTTTCCATAATTCAATAGAAAGATGAGATCTATATGGAATAAAATGAGGAAGACTTCCAATTATTTGCAAAAAACTAATAAAACCAAACCTCTCAAGTATATACAGTTTGAATTTTCCTTTCTTTGACACCCTAGATATTGCATCATCAATATCAGACATAATAATATCAAACAACCCCTTTGAGGCAATGCCATTTGAATAAGAAGAGAAATGATAAGGAACAGAGTAATAACTCTTCATCAATTCAATTGCTAACTCTTCGGTCACATTGGCTGGGAATTTTCCATTGTTAACATAGTTTGAATATAGCCAGTCTCCAAGCTGGTCCCAAAACATTAAATTATTGTCATATTGAGGAAGCATTTCGGTAACTAATTGTTGAGTATAGTTTATCATATTTATAAACTGATTCGATGTAGTGTAAGAAATCCATCTTGATTCGATTTCATCATTATTACTTATACTTGGATCCAATGGATCATAATATGCATTCCCAGATGTAATAACAAGTTCTTCTTGATCTGGAACAGCAGGAGGATATAATTCGTTAATAAAACACTCAGCTGACCTTATTGATCTATCATGTCTCGAGGTTTTAATGGAAATGAGTTCCTCATCAAGATAATTTGTGAGAAAACCACTTTCATTAACTAAATAATCCCGATAAAAGGCGCCTAATTCAGACATTTGGCGCATTCCAATAATTGTTAATTCACCAGGATTACAGTTTGGTGGGAATTTCATGAAACGCCGGCTCATTATTCTCTGATATCTCCGATAGAGCCCTTCTTCTTGTGAAGAATACATTTTAGGCGACTCAGAGCCTTCAAGATCACATATCCACTCCCAATTATCTTCGCTGGGCAATTTACTATATGAAGGAGCAGAGTGGCCACTTAATGATAATAAATGAACACTTTGCAAAACTGCTCCAACAATTGGGGAAGCATGAATCAAAGGAGCTTCTGGAAGACAAAAACACAAAAAAACAAGCATTTAATGAACTGCATTTCCCTTTTTTCCATCCAAAGATCCCGGTATTTCGCGAATCCCGATGAAGGATGTTATATTTCTGATCAAGTTCTATATATAAATTGCGTTTGTTATGACAAAAGTGGAGGCGGAGCAATTGCATGTTTTCCAAATGGACAGTTTACTTTTTGGATTAACGAATCAACTTTCACCCGATGTTCTGCAATTCAGACTGGTACACAAAAATCGTTTGGAGGGGCGATCGTTTTTAATTCTGTTCATACAAGCTCAAAACAACAGATGATAATTGATAAATGCTGTTCAAATATGTGCAGTTCTTCATTTGGTACCTTTTTAAGTTCATGTATTTCGTACTCAGAAATGGTTGGATTGGAAATCTCAAATACGGCTCTTCAGTTTTCTTCTAAGCCGTCTTCAGCCGGTATATGGCTTCAAGGAACGTCAAGCACTATAAAATATTTGAATGTATCTAACTCCCGATTAAACAGAGATGTTTGTATGCAAATAAAGTCTCCATCGTGTATCAACTGCTCATTCTCATCAATGGTTACTAATGTAGCTCTATATTCTTCTTGTTTAACCTCAAGTACTGCATTATTTTATTCATGTAATTTTTACAATAACACTGTTTTGGACAATTATAAGGATTATGCTTTCTTTGTACTTCTTTCTGGAGATGCAATCATATCATCGTCAATTTTTCAACTCAATGGGTTTACTTTTTCCATTCGATACGGATTTTTATCATTGGTAGATTGCTTTTTTGATACAATTAATATTTCCAAACTCCGATCTGAGAGCTATTCAATATCTGGCGGTGATACAAATACATATGCTCCGACTCTGTCAATTCAGATCAATCCAATCGAATCATGTAAAACCCATGTAGAATTTTGCTACAATGTGACAGGAGTAAATACGCAGTGCATTTCTAACTGGGACGGATTTTTATGCACAGTAATATCCCATTGCATCTTTAATGAGATTAGGGCTGCTGCTGAAGGTGGAGCTATCTATTCATTGTCATCATGTCTCAGTTTTATTATTGAGAGTTCAACGTTTACAAAATGTACTGCTGATGAGTATGGTGGGTGTATGTTTTTAAGTGGTCCAATCCAACAAATCATTATCAAAGAAACTTGTTCGGATCTTTGTGATGCCACCATGGGCGCATTTTTTTATCATCTTGCATTTGATTCAATAGATCCTGTTTTCGTTTTTAATTTGTCATCCGTTAATAAATGCCCAGGTAAACCAAGACCTGGACAAATGTGTGGATGTACCTCATACTATTATCACAATTATTTTCAAGTTTATTCAATTAACTCATCCAATCATTATACTGGATATGTCTTTTCTTCATTTTTCATTTCAGCTAAAGCCAGGTTCACGTTCTCAACAATTACTGGTAGCCATTCTAATACTGGTGGAGCCATAAGAATATCTGATGATAGTTTTATTTCTCACTTTAATTTTATTAATAATACCCAGAGTGTGAATCAAACTGGGCATTTTATGATATCGAATCATATTAGTATTTCGAATTTCATATCAATGAACAATTATAATCTCTGTCCATTATTCTACTCATCAAATGCTTCTTTAAGTGTTTTCGAAGAATGTTATATTGACTCTATTCTTGCATCTTCTTTGATAAGAGTTCAAAACACCCCAGTATTTACATCAAATATTCCTTCTTACAATTTTAATGGAGTAATGTTTTCTTCTTGTTACCAGATCTCTCCATCTCATAATAATCATGTACCGAAAGTATACTCTTTACTATATGTAGTATCACTTTTCTTGGCATCAAGCATGATTCTAATCCTTTTCTTGTTCTATTTTGGTAGAGTAATCAAGAAACCATCCAATGATGAGTTACTTGGGAAAGAAATACTGAATGTAATCTAACTTAAGAATAAGCTTACTTTCTTCTTTTTTCCTATTTGTAAAAAGTTTGTTTCAGTTTTTTTTTGAACAAAAGTTTTTCGATAATCAAGTGGTTCATTGTGGGGTATACCAGGGATTTCTAAACAAAAAAGATGCTTATTTTCTTGGTTATTCAACTTTGTTTTGGGTATTATTCTCCGAGGAGTTTTCGCATTAATATGTGTAAAACAAAGACATAAATCTTTGGGTGGATCTAAATACCGAAATTTAGCAATATGATTACTTTCATCGAGATGTAATTCTCCAAATATGTTGGTATTTTGATGGTTCTCATTTTTCGAGAGAAATAAAAAATTATGACCTTCTATAAACATAATTTGATCCATCGCATTGTTAACCATATTCTTAAGATGACTCATATCTATAAATGGAATTTTGGCTATTCCTTTCCATGATTGAGTATTACCATTCATGTCTATTTCAAATTCTGATGGGAATATTTTGATATTATCATTATCAAACATAAGTTTTCTTATTGATTCAGGAAGACAAAATGAGGAAACAGGTGGTAAAACAGCAAACAATTGATAAAGTGGTTCAATCGGTTTTCCAATCGAAAAACTCGAGAGATTGAAATCAGATGGAAGTAAATATAAATCGGATGGCATGGGAGAATAATAATGAGGGTAGTACCAATCCCATGATGAACAACCATGAATATAATACTGCAAAGTCCAAATCATTCCTTTACAATAATCAACTACTATGTTTCTAATACAATCTTTTTCTTGGTAATCACATAAAAACTTATTATGATAATACATTGTTTTAAGTTCCAAGAAAGATTTGGTATTCTGGTTGGTAATAACAAAGCTGCTATAATCCTTTGAAGGGTTAGTTATTTGGTTAATTTTATTCTGAAGAGCTAGAGATTTTTCACTTGGAAACAGAATCTCTTGCAAACCATTATTCTCCATTGATGACAAAGCTAATATAGTCTGAACAAGTCGGTCATTATTGATTTCACCGTTATCCGATATATAGCCATTCAGACTTTTTAAAATACGAGGATATACCTCAATAATCTGATCAATTGCTCCTTTCATAATATTGAACCCAGGGAGCGGAGGTAGAAAATCATTACCTACAGCGACACATAATAATACAAAATCTTCTAGAGCTCTCTCAAAATTCCATTCGAAATCTATTGAAGGTGGACTCAAGTCTCTTTCTAAGTATTGCCTTAAAACCCATAAGCTAACAAAATGAAATTTAATGGGTCCGATCCTGTTGATAGTTTTTTCCTCTCCAAGGGTCCCAAATACATCTTCTCTTATAATAGTAACATATATTTCATGTGTTACAATGCCTAAAAAAAGTAAATCAGCATCAAGACCATATATACAATGCCTTGTTTCAGGACAATAGCCTGATTGAACCCTTTGAGATCGAATAAAAGCCATAATTTTATGCTCGCCTTCTCCAGGAACAGAGGAATCTGACAATATCACATTAATGTTTCCCCATGAATTATACTTTTCTTTCCTATCTCTAATATATTGCCTTAACGCATAAGACAATCTTTCCATAAAGGGGGTTCCTGGTGTAATTACATTGCTGTCGTGGTTCCTTCGATATTCTTCGCTCAACAAATAAGAAGCCTCAGATTCGGTAAGTGAATTGGCTTTTTCTTTTAATGAATGTTCACTTTCTTTTGCTGCTCTATACCTTCTACTTCTTTGTTGGTTAATTTTAGCTTGAGGAGCAGGTCCATCAATTGCTAAAAACAATAGTTTTTGGGGGCGAACAATATTAAATACCCGATCTGTATATTCAAAAACATTGTTGAATATTTCTTTCTCATCTTTTGGAGCTTCTCCTTCCTTCGGATGAAAACAAGGATGAATAATCCCATTCATATCAAGATATAAACAATCAAAAGGAATATCTCCACTTGTATTAGGATTTGGATCATCTGGATTATCATCCTCATTCGTTTCAATGCATCTTGATACAATTGCTGGATATTTCTTTTGTATCCATCGAAATAAAGATGGAACACCCATTACTCAAACAAAAATTATTAACATTTATTGGGCTTTTGGTAGTATGAGATATGTGAATGCTGGGCCCGTTTTCAAGTCTATTTGTCCTCTCTCCTTAATACGGTAGTTCCCTCCATAAACAAGTTCATACACTGATCTAGATATATGTATTTGCATTGGGATTCCATGGTGCTCCATAAGATGAGCCATGTTGATTGGAGGACCCAGGATATCAAATGCAGGTTTTTCTGATCCAAGTACGCCTGCAACAATTGGTCCGCCGGTGTTAATTCCAATTCTAACTCTCAAATTCTCATTGAGACTTTCGTTTATCTGGGTAATTACTTCAATAATTTTTAGTCCAAATTCAATGGACTCTTTTGCATGTTGTATTGGCTGATTGATTTCGGAGAATATTCCTCCTGCAGCCATATAACAATCACCAATACATTTAATTTTGGTCAATGTTGGGAATTGAGCCAATGCAGCATCGAACTCTCGGAATATAGAATTCAAAACAAACATTACTCTGCTAGCAGTATTAGAAGCACACCATGGTGTGAATTCGACAATATCAACAAACATAATTGATGCGCACTCAACGGTAAAGCTGATATTCTTCTCTCCTTGTTGAACTCGGCTCACAATTTTGGCTGGGAGAATTGCAGACAATAACTGATCACTCTTGATTCTTTCTTCTTTGATAAGTTTGGAATGTATAACCATCTGGCTTTCATCACGGAATATCACTATTGAATGATGCTGAGTCCTTATTAATGTAACATGAAGATTCAATACATCATTTGAGTTTTCAGGATGATATGAAGCATGAAGGCTCTCAGATACTCCTTTATTTTTTGTTGATGGATCAAAAATGAACGGTGTATCATATTTGAAACGACCTCCATTCAGAAAGTCCTTAGCTATTGTTCCAATAAAACTCTCAGAATCCAATTTCAACATTCTTTCGCAAGATATATTAATTGACTCAATAAACCCATCAAGATCAACACAAAGAATACTATCTGGTAGATTCATAACAACAGCATCAAAGAAATCTGAATCCCTGTTCGTAGTATCATATTGTGAATTAGAGAAGTCCCCTGATAATACAGACATAATTTTAGGGGTTTGAAGAATGACTGAACTGGGGCAATGAAGCATTAAATTGAGTGCAAATCTCAATCGTTTATCATTTTGGTGTGCGTGATATAATAAAATTGATACCATAATGAGTGTCACGGATAAATAAAAAGCCAAGGAACCAAGAGCCCCAGGAATCGATTCGTTAATATCTTGGTTAATTGTTGGAATAATTTGGTTAAACATCGGGAAAAAGAAGTTATCATATAAAACAATAGCACCCAAAGACCACATTTCTGTCAGCATTGGACTTTGAGGTGAGAAATATGACCTATCTTCTTTATATGGTTGTATAATTTTCCAAACTAAATCTTCAAAAACTAAAAATTGGTTTTCAATATTGAGGCATGAATAAGCCATTCTATCAGATGTAGCAATACCAATTTGATTGGTACAATGAGTCATATTCTTTTGATTCTTAATATTGTTATCAAATTCCGAAAATGGAAGCTCTGTTGAATCAGTTCCACCATAACGAGCAAGATTGTAATAGTTTCTCATTATCTTCCATCGTTGTTCGATTCTCTCAACAACAAAAAATGGATCTACATTAGCAGAGTGATATCCATTAATTGAAACCACAATATTAAGCAAGCCAGATAATCCACCATTCATATATCCAACAGCGCCTAGCAAATAGTCTAAATGAGGACAATACTGATCAACAATCAGGAATTCTTTTCTTAAAAACTCTAAAACAGCAATAAAAGCAAGAATTCCCGAACCAATAATTACAAATATACACAAAAATATAATGATATTACCACTAATCTCAATTGTATGATCACTTGCTGAAGAAAAAACTTTGAGTATATTCTCTTCTTGCTTATTGAGCTCACTGTCAGTTTTCGTGCTTGTAGTTCCTTCTGCTCCGTGTTTACTAAGATTGCGAAGCCCATCAGCAACTGAACTGGCAACATTTTTTGGAATAGCTACAAGGCATTTAAATACTTCATCTCTATCATTCTTCATCATTGTGACAATAAAGTAGACCTCAATAAGAAAAACAATAACAATAAAAATAGGAATGGAAATCATTCCTAAAATTACTACAGAATCATTTTGATCATTCAGATCATGTATAAAACTGATCAACTTGGTTAAGGCTTCACTCAAAGCAACTGCAATTGGTTCCATGTTTTTAACTGGGTTTAATATGATTGGAGTGTTCATTAAGTCAGAGTTAACAGTTAGGTTGGGATTCACCAGCTTAGAAATTTGTATCACACTAACCATAAATAGTGATTGTATGCTTGCTGTAATTGATGTAAACGAAGTTTGGTTGTTGAATAGTCTCCCTGCAATTGAATTTTGGAAACAAATCTCACGAACTCTGTCTGTTTTGGGATTCCCAATATTGTAGGTTCTCAATCCTGACAGTCCACTTATTGAATCTTTAACCAAAGCTAGTAATGCTTTAAGATGCTCGATGGTGTCGGCTGAGTTACCCATGTTAGGTAGGTCATACCCATCAAGAGATGGAGGAGGCATCAACATTTCATTGGTTGTCTCATTGTACACAATATGTTCTATTACATATCTGAAACTTGTGGCCTGTAACTGAAAATCAAGATTTCTCATTAATGAAAGAGAATATATTGCTGATAATGGTTTTGTCAAATCTTCCACAGAATACATTGAATATATCAACAATGATATTGAAGGAAATACAATAAACAGTAAAACAAGAATAATAATTGAGCAAATTGTGCATCTAATTGATGGAAACTGAAGGTTCGCAATTTGCTTTCGAAATACTGTTGCTTGCTCTGATGCATCTATTTGAACAGAATCTTCATCAATATCTGTCTCGGAATCTAAAATCGACTCTGCATCAATAGGGAGATTTTTTTCTGGAGAAAGTGTTTGAGGCAATAATTGAAATGCATCCATACCAAGTTCATATGTATAATCTTGGGAAATACGTATACCTCTTTGTAATTGTCTTGCTTTTTCACTCCAAATTGTGAATGAACTTTGATCTGCCATGATATCTAACAAAAATCTTGCATAACGACGAACAACAAATCTATTATTTGGATACAGTTGAAGGATTCTATTCAACTCCATTTGAGCTCTTTCAACTGCATTATAAGCTTGTGTATTAATCCTATTCATTTCTTTAATATTCCCTTGTAAAATAAGATCCCAAATGTTTCTGAGCTTCTGTTTTGCATTTTCAACAACTTTCATAATATGAGTTAACCTAGATTTGAGTTCATTAGATAAATTGGCTTCTCTTTGTCTTAGAATTGCCTTGATTTGAATCATTATTTGGGATTTAACATTGTTTTCAGCACTTTGAGTGTTGAGACATTTTAAAACCCATTCAAGTTGTCTTGTTTCTTCAGGATAAATTGAGACATACTTAGCATATATCAAATATACATCTTGATTTTCCGGCCATATTTGAGTTGCTAAGTTGCAAAGCTTGTATGAAATACATACTGGGTGAGCAAATGAGAAACCTGTAATAGACACATTTGCAAAGTGTGAAGGTGAGCTAAGATATTCACCAATACTATTGTTTGATTCAATCATATCTAATATTTCAAGATGTTTCATTTGTTTTCTCCGTATAAACACAGTGGATATCAAATATGACACAACAAACACTCCAATGAATATAAAAAAATGCACATCTATGAATTTCCTCCCCATTATGAGAGATACTACAGAAATGATAATGTTGACCATCCCAGACATAACACATGTTAAATAAACCCTCAATTCAGTCACTTTGATAAATCCTCCACCGGAATATACTATCCTTGTTCCCAATATGTAAATCAAAAACACTGTGGATAAACAGGCAATTTGCTGATCTTGTGTTAAACCAGTACCTAATCCATGTATAACTGTTAAAAGTTGCGTTAAAATGAAAACATGGTACTTAGGCTTGGATTGTAATGTAGAAAAACTCTCTGGTCTAAATTGAATAGTCGTGGATTGAAAATTCATTATAAAATAGTTATAAATTATAAAACAAAACAATGCTAAGAATGTGGGAAATCCAAAGTATTCGAAGAATTTTATTGACATATTCTTGTTAAAAACATTTGCTATATATATGCTTGCATTCTCAGATATAATTTCAAGAACAATTGGGTGAGCAATATAGCCAATTGTCATAATAAACAAAGCAAAAAATTTACATAAAGCGCTTGATATTTTCGCTGTTTTATGAAAATAGACTGCAGAACCAATAAAAGCCAAAATGAATGCTAAAATTATAAAAGAATATCCATATAAAATGTAAACCAAATTTGATAATCGGGTAGCTGGAGTAAATAAGTGAAAAATAATAGATAAAAACCCAACAATACTAGATGGTAAAGAATTTTCAACCCATATAGATTTATATGGAGCCAAAAATGAAGGACCTATTATTTGGAAAAGCCGTAAAAACATTGTTATTGGTATTAAAAAGTTAAAATCGGAGTAGTAAGGTTCTAAAAAGGCTAAAAATGACACAATACTTGTCTCGATTTCTTGCGACATTGTTACATCAATAAAGCCATTAAACTCAGCACTATCAGAAAAAGCTTTCATACCAAAACTCGAAACAACTGACATTTCAGTTCCATGAGCACCATCTTTCATTAGAATTTTATAACACCCGTTTTTTTCTCAAGAACTCTCTATTGTGAATTTTATACCATCTTTGTGAATATATTCAATTGAATGGTCAATTTTTGCACTCTAATTTATCAAATTTGTTACAGACTTATAATTATTCATTGAATTTGAATATAATTTGTAATTGAATTCATGGTTTTGTTACAGTCGGGTCTTATTAAAAGGCAAAAAGTGCCAAAACGATTGAATCGTTTACCGATGAAATGTATTTGCCAGAATTTTTCTTTCAATTCTTTTGTCAAAGGGATTTTTGCCATATGTTGTACTTTGCTATTCTGTGTGTGATAGTGAAAAGCGATCCATATGCCCAAATTGGTGGTAGACCAGCAGGCACTCACGAACATTGGGAGGGAATTCCAAGAGGTTCAAGCTTAAGATCAGGGTGCTGGCTTTGCCGTTATGGTTGTGCTGTTCTTTCAACTCTCAAACTTAAAGGGCTTTATCCTTCGAAAGAGAATGTTGAAAGGTATTTGGATTCAAACGCGGATATGGTATGGTCATGGGCTGGGCTTAGATACTCCGATGAAATTGTTGCTCCATCAGTTGGAAAAGTTTCAGGAAGATCTCATTATGTTTACATCCAAAGAGAATCTGGTGGATCTTTCACAATATATGATCCAGATGGTGGTAGATACAGGACAGGTGTATCAGAATCCTACTTTGATTACTGCTACTACTAAAAATGACTAGTGTCGATAATGTAAATTTGTACTATGTGGACAAACTCATCCTCAGTGAGACCCTCAGGAACTCAGGAGACTTTTAAGGGGATTCATCATAAGTATAAATACAGCAATGATCAAGTTGCTTCATGGGTAAGATCGGGAAAATCTTCTCCATTACATGATCCAGTTCCAGTAAACAACGGGAACCTTTGCTTTTGTTCAATATGCTATAATTATTATCCTACCATCAATAAATGCACATGCTGTAACAATTCCGTATGCACGGAATGTCTTGCAGCCACAGTTGATCCAAAATTGGTTCGATGTCCAATGTGTAGATCACAAAGATTTGCTATAACACCAAATTTGAGATCAAACCAAGTTACTAACGCTGAACCCAATGAAGAGCCTATTCAGCTCCCAGATCTGCCTGATGAGTTGATTTGTTATTCCCTTGAATACCCTATGTACCAAGATATTGTTGTTAAACTTCACAAAAACGGTGCTTCCAAAGAATTGATCATCTCTATTATAAATCTAGCCGTTCAAAAGCCTCAGTTAAAACCAGAATCATTATTAGATCTCATTGGTGCAATTGAAATGGATGAGATATTCGAAATTATCAGTATATCTTAAAAATTTTCATTTTACATGACGGTTCATGAAATGGGTGAGATTAAGAGACTGGTTGAGTTCGAAAACATGATTTTTGGAGATAGCCCTTCATTTTCCAAGCTAGAAAACATTGAAGAAGGCTTTTTAATCAAAACATTGACAAAAGCACCCTCAATAAGGCCTTTTTTGATCGACGAAATTGTTTCTTTATGTAAAGAATATTGTGAATCTCAGTCTTTCAAGTACGAACTAATTTCACACTGCTCTAAAAAAATGCCAACCATTGTATATAGGCTATTTCGTTTGGGTGTCTATTCTGTATCTGATATACAAAATGAAATGCATAGGAATAACTCTTTTTCTTTCTGTTCATTTTTTAGGGATCATGTTGATAATGTGGTTTCCATTATAAGAGAAAGTTGCTTTCCAAGGGAAATGAGTTCGAGTGAATTCTCTCAAATCCCAGCAAATGAACTTGAATCAATGATAAAATATGGTTTTTTAGAAAATACGATTGGTTATTCTCTTAAGTACGATGATGTTGATAAATTATTACAAATATTGGATTGCCAATCACCAAATCAGGTTGATGATATCAAATGGCCTCATTTCGAATGGGCATTGAAACCAAATAGCCTTAATTTATTAGCAATTGCTGGTTTTTTTTCATCGATAAAGTGTTTTAAGCATTTGTTGATTAAAGGGTTTTCCATATCAGAAAAAGTTTTGCAATGTGTTGTTTTTGGTGGTTCATTGAGTATTTTTCATTTGTGTCATGAATACTGGAATGTTTTTACTGAAGCGAATTGCTTTGCTGCTGAATATTGTCGAACTAACCTATTGGAGTACTTTTTTCAAAATGGCTTTTCATTAAATGTACAAAACTGTTATATAATCTCACATTCAATAGTATGAATCCATTAATGATTGCTTCATCTAATGGTTATATTAGCATTATTGATAAATTAAATCAAATGGGAGCTATGGTGAATGATTGTTCTAGTGATTTAATTCCTCCCATTCAATATGCTGCAATTAAAGGAAATACTTACATCATTAAGTATTTGATTGGATTAGGAGCCAATGTGAATTGTAAATGTAATTCTCTTTTATATTCATTGATGGTTTTACTCCTCTTCTTCAAGCATCCAAATCAAAAAAAGCCAAAACAATGAGACTCTTAATTGAATATGGAGCAAATTTAAATTCACAAAATTTTGAAGGATAAATGTGTTTTTTGGTGTATCTTCTCTCCATTTTATCTGTCTATCTGGAGATATTCAGTTGGTGAAGTATCTGGTCAGTATGGGAGCAGATCCGAATATCAAGAATGATAAATTTTTTTTGCTTTTTTCAAAGAGACACCATTACATTATGCAGTTTTAAAAGGATTTGATGATATTGTTGAGTTTCTTGTTGACATGTCTGATGTCAATGCACAGAAGTGGGATGTTCGTGATCCAATATTCTGAATACTCCTCTACATTATTCCACCCTTTATGGTCACTTTAATATCGCCAAAATCCTTATTAAGAATGGAGCTAATGTAAATTCCAAAAATCGGAATAATGATTCTCCACTGCACATTGCATTAAGCAAAGGATTTAGTATTATTGCTCAACTTCTTATTGAACATAATGCAGATATAACATCAAAGAACACATCAGCATTTCAAATTGTATTAAGTTCACTCCGCTTCATTATGCAGCACTATTTGGTAATTTAGAATTATTAAAGTATTTTATTCAACATTCTTGTGATATTGAGTCTCAAACAGAAAAACTATATACCCCTCTCCATTTAGCCACAGAACATAATCACCTTGATATTGTTGTTTACCTGCTAAACAATAACGCAAATGTGAACGCCCTGACTAACAAATATGTTCTATTTTCCATCATTATTCTCCTTTGCATTTTGCTTCTAGGAACAATAACTTAGCAATGATAACCCTATTGTTTGAGAAAGGAGCTGATATTCTTATTGAAGATTTGCAGTTCTACTAATATTTTTATCGAGAACACCTTTAAGTTATTCCTCTGATCCAGAAATTAGGTCTTTTTTCTTGCTCAAAGGCGCCTTTAATTAAAACTGACAATAAGATTTTATGCAAAAATGTCCAAATACCGGCGAAAATACGCGAGATATGAAATGGGGCATTTCCAATTTAAAAATTATAAAACCACATTCTAAATCTTTAAGAGTTTTTTGTTTTATTGATAATGATATTTATGCAAGTTCAGACGGATCAAACTTTGTCCTCTGGAGACATGATCAAATAATTACACAATATGCACTTCCCGTTCTTGCAATGACATATATACCAAAGCTTTCACAGATAATTGCATTTGTATCACAATCCAGCAATCTTCATTTTATTAGGATGAAAAAACCATATAAAATCGATGTAAATCCTATTCTATTCTCAAATAAGGTCATAGTTAATATGATTTATTTTCCAAATAGTTCTGTTTTGGTATGTTCTGGCCAAGGGATTATGTTTACTAAGGTAGTGATACCATCTTACATTAAAGATTCGCTACCATTACCTGAAGCTTTAACTTTCGAAAGAATTACTGAATGCTATACAGATATTGTCTTCACATCATATTCACCTCCTGTACCTGTGTATAGAAAAGAGTTGATTATTGTATGGATAAAAAATAGAATTCTCATTCATACAGCTATGGGACAGGTTTTACATGAGTATTCTTGCTTCTTTGCTCATCCAATGTCATGTATTTCTATAAGAGAAGATCCATTTGCAATAATAACTGGAGATCAAGGAGGGAACATTTCTATAATGGATATTGGTTATGATTTGCCTCTTTCTGCATCATCTCATTCAAAAAGTCGGTTTTCTCCAATACAGTTTTCTGTTTGTTCATCTCATATTATTGCCCTATATTTAGTTGATTTGTATTTTGCCATTATTGTCGGAATTAATGGACAAATTTTCTTGTTTTGCTTGAAAACCGAGAAGATAATATTCACCCTTTCTGCTGATATAATTCCAAGATTTGTGTATTTTATGAATAACATTCTATTTGTGATATCTGATTTAGAGATCAAAAGCTATAGATTATCCTTATTCACAGTTTTTTTTTCTGATTTATATTCCGTTTCTAAAACTTTAATGAGAATGCCATCAAGAAAAAAGCCAGCGCATATCCTGTCATTTTCTAAAGATGGGATAATATCTTTGCACTCTCCCTTTGATGGATCTGTAGAATTCTCATGTCAAAGTATCAATATGAATGATCCCATTGAAAAAGTTATTTATCAAAGAAACATATACCGTAATGGAAAATGGTTTGAAGCAATACATCATGATGATTGGATTATTACTAAAACATTAGAAAATTCCATTGTGGTTCATGGATATGACCTGAGTGATTCCGAATCCTCCATCAAACTAATTAATTCGCCTGGATCTATCAATCTCGACAATTATAAATGCTTCTCATTGCATCTTTCAAATCATTTCAAAGAGAAATTTACTATTGAGATTGAGTCTCCTTCTTATCAGAATTGCCTTCTCATCATTGGGGTGTCAGGGCATTCTCATATTGTTTCATTAAAAACCCGAAAGATTGTTAACTCATACTATTTTGGGTTTAGCGACATTGTTGGTTGCGCGTTTTCGTTTTTATTCCACTATTTAATTATTTCCAGACATAATAATATTATGGTTTATGATATTGAATCATTTTTAGTTGTTTCACAGATTGATTCGGAAACATGTTCATCATTTTATTTGCTTAATGAAGACTCATTCTTATGTGGTTTGATTTCAGGAGTTGTAGAATTAAGGGTAATACCTCAATTATCTTTGGTTGTGTCTAGCAAACACCACAACGCATCTCATTCTGATAATGGCAAACTTTTTGATACCCACGATAAGCCTTCTGATGAAATGGAATTACTTTCACTTCCATATGCAATTACTTCCATTGATCATATATATACATTAGATGTTTCTCTCACACTTTCAAATAATGGGGAGATATTTATATGGAATGGGAATCTTTTTCCGATTATTCACATATTAGTTCCATTTCCAATTACAGCAGCTTGTTTCCAGAATTCTGGTGGAAGCATTTTAATTTCTGCTTTAAAAGGAATATATATTATTTCCAATCAATGTTTATTTAATAATACTTTTAATCCAGTAGAAACACCTTTGGATGATTTTGATTTACGAATTATTAAAAAGGGAGGATCTCAACTTCAATTATCAATGGTTAAAGTATCTTTACTTCCTGAAACCAAACCAATTGGTGCCATTTCTTTTTTTCAAATTGTTCATGATTCCGATTCATCTGATGATGATGTAAATCCAAAAAAAATTAGAAGAACCGAAATCCAAAACCTAGATGTTCATTTAATTGATGAGTTTGTGGATTTGGTTGTTCAGGAGACATATATTCCTAAGTGTCATAAAGCTCCTCCAAAATTCCAACTTCCAGTTCATGCACCAATTATCAAGAGAAGAATTAGTCATGATAATATAATTATTTCTCAGTCATTTTCTAATGATCCTATTAAACAAATTCATATGAACAATTCAATAGGATCTATAAAAGGAGAAGATTCAATAGTGAAAGAAACAAGAACTACTTTTGACCAAGGTCCATTTCAAAGAAAAGAAAGCTTCAGCAAAAAAATTGAGAAAATTCCTCAAACAATCAGAGAAAAAAACAAACCTTCTTCTTCTGTGCCTTCAAAAGATGAGAATAACAAGAAAACACCTGCTACACCTTCAAATGGTGAGAATAACAAGAACAAATCTATTGAGCTTCAAAATGGTGAGAAATACAATAGAGAAAACATAATGAAAAATAATTCAGATTCTTCATCTATTAGTATCAATTTCAAGGAGAAGAATATGGGAAAAAATAATATCCCTAAAGTACAACTTGTGAGCAGGCACAATTCAAAATCAGTTGAGAAACCCTTACTTAAAACTGACTATCCAAAGGCTGTAATTGAAGCTGTTGATGCATTTCAGTCTATTCGGCAATCAATTGCTGAAAAGAAACAAAATGATAATCCTCTTATCTCTTATCAAAAAGAGCCAGAATTACACGAAGCCAAAAAGAAGAATAGAAAAAAGAATCAAGGTTCTCAAAAAAAGAAAAATCCCAGCATTCCTTTATTGCCAAAACCAAAATCTTCAAACAAAACACACTCATCAATTGCAAATAGAACTAACTCTGTTGTTGAACAAATACCAATTGAACCAAGTATACCAAAAACACCTACTTATCGTAACAGGAGGAATACTGTCACTAATTATGCTCCCACTCCTCCAATTCTTAATGAGATTCCCCACCAACCAAAATTTTTGAATCTTCACTCAAAATCACCAGATATAGAACATTATACCCCTAACATTATCAAAAATGATATTCCTGTAATTACTGAAGTGCCAATATCAATGACTGATACAACAATTGATCATTCATCTATTGAAATCGCTGAATCAGAAATATGTATTGATATGAATACCATTAGTGCTCAAGAAATTGATCAAATGGAACATGATTTGGTTGAACCATCAATTAGCACTATCCAAGAAGAATCTGAAAATGATATCATTAATGGGAATAATAATGAAGGAAGATGCTCATCTGAGGTGATTAGTAAAGACGACTCAAATGAGTATTCCACAATGAAAATATCAACAAAACCAGTTGAATTGTCGTTTCTGCCTTCATATGATGACAAAATTCAGGATATTTCATATGAAGAGTTTCAGGAGTATCTCAGTAAAAGGAGAACACCCTCACCCAGGCGACCAAAATCGCGGCCTAAAAGAGTCCCTATTGAGAAAAAAGGAGACTATAAACCACTAACACCATCAGAATACCTTAAAACACCCCAAAAAGCTGAAGACTCGCTAACAACTGAGCTTCAACAACCAATTTATAGGGAAGCTACCCCAAAAAAGGAGCACATGAGAGTTACCCGGGTTTACAAACAAAAGAAAGTGGAACCATCAACACCAAATCGGGAATTAATTGTGATTCATAACTTTGGTCCTGATGACACACCTCCAGTAGCATATTTTGGTAGTTTTGACCCAAAAACAAACAGAATTAAGAAATATGTTCAGTATCACAACCCTTCATTAAAACTATCGCTATCAGAAGACTGTAAAAAATAACATAGAGACTCTTTCGTTGTTTATTAAGCAGTGTTTGTTTTTTGACCTTGATTCTTATAAAGCTCCATTGCCTTAGTTAACAAATAAAACTGTCCTAAAGCAGAGAGAACAAAGAGTATTGCTGATGCAATGGCAAAAAGCTTAGCAAGCCCACTCTCTGACTTATAGATCAAATCAAGCATTGTGATCAACCCAACAAAGCCAGAATTAACACTACCAGCAGCAGCATATATATTAACCGCTACAAATATGATTTGTAATCCCATCCATCCCATGGAAACATCACCAACCTTGCATTGTTCATAGAATTTCATGTAAACAATCTTGAAAGCAACAGGAACACCGAAAAGTAAATAAATAATGCCAAAAACAATGTAAGAGCCGGAACTATATTGGACGCTTCCTGGTGATGTGCTATTCATTGATGTGACACCAATACATGCAAATGCGTTAAGAAGCATAGCTGTGGCGAAAAGAATCTGCAAAATAAATGCAAGCTTAACTGTAGGCATTGCCAAAGAATTTATCTCGGAAATATCATGGTATACGAAGGGGCAAAATGGTGGGAAATTTGGTGGCTTAGAATCGTCGAATTCAATATTTTCCTTTCTAAGATTGCTTTCTCTTGCTGCTAACTCGGCTTCCTTTCTCCGAATACGCTCTAAACGCTCTTGTGCTGATAGATCAGACATTTAAGTGGTCTCACTTTTTGTAAAAAACCGGAAATATAAAGTATTGAAATATTACGCCGGAACGGTTAAATTACCCGATAAAAAGACCTACGGTGCTTCTTTGAACATAGGGGGATTCCTGTATACAATAACAACACTGCATTTCTTTGAGCAGGCCTCTATTAGCTCTCCTTTTTCATTTTTAGGGTAATATTGGTATGAATACTCATCTGCCATGAAAATTTCGTAATCGGGGTAAAGTGCTCGAGGATGTAATCTCTCTTTAAGCTGATAAAAAGTATCATCAGGAAAGACAGGTTCAAAGAAGTTGTCTGACAACATTTCGATGTTGTTTTTTGTGGTATAACGAGTGTGCTTCACGCATATTTGGTATTCTGAGCTAATATCTGATTCAATTACTACTTTTCCATTTGCGCTCAATACTGATTCCATGGTTAAAATTTTGAGCTGCGAAGATACTAATCTGTATCGAACTGGATAATCAAATTTTAGATTGAGAGGAGCCAAAACTTTATATAGTGTTGAGCCGGATTCAGTATATATACAATGAAACGATTGCTTTTTGGGTAAGTTTCCAAAAACGGAAACAAAGACCACAATGTTGGGTGGTTTGAAATCAAGTTCTTTGTTATATATGTGATAAAAAACAGCTCTTTCACTTATTAATCGCTCAGACTGTTTTATAGGATTTAATTTTGGTTCTCCGAAATATTCAACTGGAAACAGCAAAACAGATGTTTTTTCCTTACACTGATTCTCTGCTTTTTGAATCAATTGGTTTAATTCACAATTTGTGGTGTAAGGATGAACATGAAATATAAATTTAAACTCAGTAGGATTATCAAAAGAAAACATTAGCTTACTTTGTATTAAACATGTATATGTTATATAATTCTCAAGCGAATTAGTCTTCTCGCTTTCTTTGATACTTTGAAGAGAATACTCCGGAGGATGAAACTGATGCTTCAAGAAACCATTTGTCCATTCTTTAGATGTGTAAAACAAAATTGTTCCGTTTGGAAAATCATTCTTATATAACTGGTCTGTACGTTGCTCTACAGGTTTTTTCCCTGGCAGATATTTGAATATTTGTATTGTTGGCTTGGTTTGATCATTTACATGATGCTTCTGAAGTAATGTGATAATGTTAGAAATCTTATCTGAACATTTCATTGTGATGGTAAATTTATACTGTAAAGGCTCTTCTTCTTGAGGATTATAGCATACAATAATAAGTCTAATTTCATCATGAAGAACAATTTTTTCTCCTTCATCAACTGGATCAATTAAAAAATTAAAGTTCTTCAATGATCCGATTGCTTTTTCATTGGAATTTTCAAGTATTTCTCCAAATAAATTATCATCCTTTTGAACCCAAATACGGAAATTTCCACTGACTGAATCTGTTGCTCTACAGATTTCATATAAATGTGAATATGTATCAGTTGTGTTTAAATGAGTATAATTGCCTGCATTTTTTGGTATCACAAAAAGACCCTTATTAATAGAATGGGCAATATGTCGCGTATCTCTAAAACATGCAAAAACTTTATGTTGAATAATTTTTTGAGGCAAAGCTACAATTTGAGGATTATATATTTCGTCAATACAATCAGATCTATACAAAAATAAAATACATGGGATTCTTCTTACACCAGAATTCCATAAGAACACAGATAAATCATTCTTACAGACGACATTCTCTTCGTTAAACTCATACCATGTTTGCTCGAGGGTTGGCTTAATAACAACTGTATAATGACCAGATTGATCAGAACCAGTATGAACTACAACAATTGCTAAATGATATTGTGATATCGCTGATTTGTCTTTAACAAAATCTTTGAGATCAATCTGCTGTTCAAGATTTAATTCTTTATCTCCTTTGTGATTAGATAAATGTAGAATCAATATTTTTGGTAATTTTGTTAAGAAGAATTGTTCCGAATATGAATAAGTGTTCCTAATGGCCTCATTTATAGAAGTTGAGTTACCCCAATTGATCAGAAGAGAAAAAGACTCTTCTTTAGGTATTAAAGCTTTTGAATATCCACTTTCAAATTGAAAATAATCTTTGATATATCCCATTATTTCATATTCCTTCTCAAACTTGTTAAAAAGGCTTAAAAGAAAGCCATGAGAATCATCCATCAAATCTTTGTTTATCTTAAGCTCTGCACAATTTAAAAATCCATCAATTGTAATAGAATTCTTCTTTTCTTGAAGCCTAAGAAATACTAATCTCAATTCCTTAATAACTGATGTTGTTGAATTGTGATTAATTATGAATGAACGAAATGATGGAATATGATAAAGCGATTGCAAAATAACATTAACATAACAGCAATTTTGGCTTCTAATGATACCAGAATAACTTGATTTTATCTGACGAGGATAAGTATCACATTTGAAATATTTCATCGAGATGGTAAGTTCAAGATAAGCTGTATCGAAATGCATGTCATCAGTGAGTTCGTTATAAGTTATTTGAAACTTAAATGGAGGGTTTTCGTATGGCTGGATGTGGATGATTTGTGGAATCTGAGGTGATAATTTTTTATCAAACATATTACAATTCATCGTAATATAAATGGAATTGTAGCAACTATCCATAGGAGGCAAAGAATCAACATCAAAGGTGAAAACAATTCCTTGGTTTTTTGGTTTTTCTGGTTTGAAAAATGAAATTCGGATTTTGTATTTGGTATCGAAACTAATGTTTTTTTCTCCTTTTAAATCATTCCATTCTATCCCAAAAGTATCAATATCAAAATATGATGACATTATAAAACTGCATAATTTACAAATTAATCGTTTACTCATCAAGTCGGGTCTTTTTTAATATGTATTCGCGTGCTTCAGGAGTGGCAACAAAATTGGGAATGGAGTCCGCTTGAATAGAAATAATCATTTCATCCTTAACTTTGTTAAATATTAACGGTGTGATAACAGTATGAGGTTGTGTAAAAAATGCCCTATTTGGACCAGATATGTTGATTTCTAAAACATTTTTATCATTGAGGATGTATGTGTCAACAATCTTATGGTACTCGCGTTCAATAACATCAGGAGCTGCATTCATCTGAGAAAACTTTTTCAAATCTTCAAGAAACTTGACAACTTGGATACAATTTCGTCGGTTCATGAAATTAACAAACAAGCGGTAACCCTCTGGATCACTTTCTATGGCTTCATAATTCCCAAAAAGATCAACAGAAAAGCAATTTTTCTTGGCTTTTTGAGATGCAAGATGGCAAGGCATTCCAAAAGAAATCAAAAATGACAAAATACACAGAATAATAGATAAAACAGGGGGGACATTTGTAGAAACTCCATTTTTCGGTTGTAGTGAGAGGTTACCAAAAATTACAAATGGAATTGCAAAAACAATCCAAACAACAGCAATCATTTGGAGCTCGGTCTTGATTTTTAACTCTTCTCTTGTTCTTCCAGTATAAACAATCGCAAACCCTAATAATATTGACACCAAAAGCAATAAACCAAAACTAAAGAAGTAGAAAACATTTGTTGTTCCACCTCCTACTAATTTGGGGTTATTCTGTGGAACTAATATTTGTCTTATCATGCCCCAGACAAAAGAAAGACCTAGAAGTGAGTAATAATATATTGTGAAACGTTCTGGAGTGAGATGTTCTTGTTTTTGGTATAATTTTTCAACAAAAGTGCCAACTCTCTCATCTTTGTCTACTTGAGGCAATATATGATATCTTTTAATTTCAATATTCAAACAGAAATACAAAGACCTCAGTGGATAGGCAATAAAGTGCATTGGTAATGCAAGCCACAAGTACCAATGGTCGATAAAATTAGGGAAATTCTCTGGTTTAACAATAATTTTAAACACTTGGGTCGTGATCATGAGATATTGCCCGATCGCTGAAGGAAAAATCAAATTAGGAGACCTATTGGTCAGATAATCAGATTGCCTAGATTTCCAAAACAAATTTATATTATAAGCGACATAAAAAGTCCATTGAACCCAAAAAAATCCGAATAGAGAAGCCAGAGGGCTGGTGAAAAAAAAATCAAACAGCATAGTGTCAATTTTTATAACTGCTCCTGGTCAAACTGACCCACATTAACTATCTTGTTTGCATATTGGATCCCTTCTTTGGTAAACCTAAATGAAGGGAGAATATCCGTTAGCATAAGGTAATGGGCAGTTTTTTCAATTTCACTGAATGACTGGGGCGATGGTCTTTCGGTATTTGCAACAATTTTCTTAACTTGGGCATCAGAAATATTTATATGAAAATTGGAAAATGGATCAATATACTTTTTCATTAGATAGTGGTATTTAATTTCAATGGTATCTGGGTCATTGATCAATTTATACTGCTTAAGTTCTATTAAGAAATCGATTGTTGGACTTGCGCATTTGGCTACCATATAATCTCTAACTAGTTTTGTTGCTTCTGGATCTTTAAGCAATTCATCAACATTATCAAGAGCATTTACACTTAATATGGATTTTTTGGCCTTCACTGATGCATAGTGAACTGGCATTCCAAAAGAAATCAAAAATGAAAGAATACAAACTACAATTGCGAGGATTGGTGATACTATTTTCGACACTTTATTATTATCTCCCAATGAAAAATACCCACAAACAATGAAAGGAAAAGCAACAAACAACCAAACCATCGAAATCAAGGTCAGCTCAAGATTAATTTTCAGCTCTTCTTGTGTTTTCTTAGTATACTGAATGGCTGTCACGAGAAGAATAAAAACAATTATCAATAATATTGAGCTCACTAAATAGAATGTGTTTGTTGTGCCTCCTCCAATATTCTCTGGCTTTATCCATGGTGGATGATTCTCTTCAACAATACACTGCCTAAACATTCCCCAAATAAATAAAACGCCCATTAATCCCCAATTATACCAAAAGAAATATCTGTCTGAAGCATATTGTGGGTTCTTCTTGAAAAACCATAAGAGTTTCTCAAAAAGGGTCTTTGGTTCATATTTATCATAGTCTTGAGTTGAATATTTGTGCAAATTTGCCGCAATGATAAATTTTAAGGATCTTAGTGGATAAGGAATGAAATGAAGTGGCAATAATAACCATAAATACCAATGATCTATATAATTAGGGAATTTTGCCGTAGTCATTACTAATTTAAAAGTTTGGGCTGTAATCATCAAGTATTGCCCAACAGCAGAGGAAAAAATCAACAAGGGTGATCGACAATTCAAAAATATCGAACTTCTCGAGTGCCAGAATAAATAGAAATTATATATAACAAAAAATGTCCATTGAATCCAAAAGAACCCGAAAAGAGAGGCGACTTTATCTGTAAAAAACCTTTCAAGCATTGGCAAAAAAAACTAAACTTTACATTACACATACGTATTGGACCTCTTTTCTATCAGAGATGAGAACATATTTGCGATTTGCTTATCTTTCATTGAGTATCGGATTCTAACTCCAGATTCAGTAAATCTTACAGTGAATGCAGGAGTTATAATGGTGTCTGTTGGATTTGATAATTTATCAGGACTTAATAAACCCATAGAAGCCAATATCTGAGCTATATCTTTATAGGTTAGCTTTGAATGTATTCTTCTATTGATAATAAGCTCTCTGATAGATATTCCATTTAGGTTAGCGACAGTTTTAGTCTTCATTATTTTGAAATGATTTGCCTTCACAAGAGCGCCTTCAAATGATGAGGGTTCGTCATACAAAAACTGAATGCAGTCCTTTTCTATATAAACCTTTTTCATGTCTTTTTCTTTGATACTGTGAGTAGAGCAATTCTGGGGAACAAAAGAATGGGATTTAGTTGATTCCATGATTTTTTTTGTTAGGGTACTTACTGCATCTAAATCACCATGAATTGTCCCAACATAATGAGGGCATAGTTGTTCGCAAAGAGATACAATCTCAAATTGATCAGCATGAGCCGAAAATGAAATGCTTTGGACTTGGCATTTAACAACTATATCAACTTCTGCTTTTTTTTCTGAGTCAACATAATGAACCGAGTTACTATCGGGTCTCTCAAGAACAGCTCTTCCAAATGTATTTGGGCCACAATATCCTGGAAACAATATCAAGTTTTTTGGATCCTTGTGCCATCCATCGGTAACAAAAAACTTGAACGCATTACTATTATAACTGAGCATTCCGCTTGTGGCTAGCATTACACATCCGCCATATATAGGTCTACTCCTATCATATGGCTTTGTATATTCAAATTTGAAAAAACTTTTGTTCTCATCAAAATATGCAGTCTGAACAGTGGGATTCATCCATCGAATGCATTTCTTATATATTGTGATTGCTTTTTCTCCCATATATGTATGATAATAAATTGGTTCAGTGTATCCCATCCTTGCCCAAAATTCTTCAAGCATTAAACAAATCTCATGAAACCTTCCAACTGCGAAAACAGGAATTAGTACTTTCCCACCATTTGATACAACTGAATGAACTAACTGAACTAATGACTTTTTCCTTATTGCTATTGATTCTCTAATTCTATTACCATAAGTAGATTCTGTCAAAAGTAAATCTGGATATAGCTTTGGAATAGAACATCCATTTAAATGATGATCAGCAATTGAAGAGTAGTCACCTGTGTACACAAACGATCTCCCTTTGACGGATACGTAAAACATGCAAGCACCAATGATATGGCCTGCAGGAAAGGCTTGAATATATACGTCTTTGACTGCTTCAATTCTGGAATAAAACTCAATCGGCCTAATTTTTTCAAGACATGAATTTAAATCTTCAAATGAATACGGAGGACGATCTGTAACTTTTAAATAGTCTTTAAGCATAATCGGCATCATTAGATGAGATGCTTTTGACATATAAACAGGAGCATTACATTTCTTCACCTCAGTCAAGTAAGGAACTGCTGCCAAGTGATCACTATGAATATGACTTACTAAAACAACATCAATATTCATATTTTCATCAGGAAATCTTGGTAATCTGTCTTTTGGCTCATTTGAAAAATTAACACCACAATCCAAGAGGACCTTTTTACCGGATATTTCAACCAGAATAGATGATCTTCCTACTTCCGCTCCAGCTCCAAAGCATGTTACAGATATATTAGACATGTTTTTCTTTTTCGGTTTCATGACCCCGTATATAAAAAATAAGGGTATTCCATTTTATTGGGTATCGAAGGTACATTACTATTCAATGTTGGATAATTCGGTGTTCAAAACACCTGAATTGGTTTCTGTTTATGAATAATGAAGAGGTAGCCTCACTTGATTGTTCATATCTTTGATGAATCCTCTGTTAAGAAAATATTCACTAACAGACAAGTTTAATATATATCCACATGAGGAAAACTAGAGTATTTTTGTCCATAATACTGTGTTCATTGATCAGAATATAATGGAGCTGAATAGATATGTTGGTGTTGAATCTTTCTGGTTAATCAATAAGTTGAAATTAAAGCAACAGGAAATATTAAATTGGGTTTATAATATTCATGTTATCACTTAGTTGATGATATTGGTCGATTTTAAGCAGATAATCAAGTATTTCCTCGATTTAATGAGAGTTCAAATTGAGTTTGATCATAATATATACCTTTAATGTCATCAAAATAATTGGACAAGTTAAAAAATTGTATAGAAAACAACGCAGAATGATTCGTGACAATAGAATCTCAAACTTTTGCCTTCTTAAAACCAGATCATAATTCTCTCGATTCTTTTCATGAAAATCTGCCTTTACAATTTATCAACAGTTCCATTATTTGCCAATGTAAAAACGACTTAATCTTTTGAATTTTTGATAACCATTGTCAGAAAGCAATTCAATTTTGATAATAATAATTAACGTTTAATTTCACAATGATAAAGAATTTCAAATCTAAACTATACAATAATTCTATTTATTCACAAATATATATAAAATATTTCATAATGAGACAATTCGAAATTTGACCTCTCAGAAATTACTTCTTATTCGGAATTTATTCTTTTTTGAATACCTATTTCAGAATTCTGTTTACAAAATTTTGAATATTCAACCAGAATAATTCACATAGTGTATAAACTCAAGATGAAAATATCTAAAAGCAGCGATGTAATACCCCCAGTCATACACGAGATGTCATTGTTAGAGTCAAACGAGAAAAATCGACATTCAAAGAGGAATCATAGTATTAGGGTCATTAGTAGAGAAAACATTTTGATTAGTAGAGAAAGCCATGGGAGTATCATAGATATGGTGTGGAATGATAGAGATGAAATTTCATTTTTGGAATGGTATGATGAAGCTCAAAAGTATCTAAAAAAGAATGAACACTGTATAACTGAAGACGAAATTGATTTTTTATGGGATCACTATCGACCTTTACTTATCAATGATATAAAAGGACTCAGCAATATAGCAATTGAAGGACAGACTGCTATAATTCAACTAATCACAGACTTTTTATGCAATTCCAAAGTTTTTGATAGTAGATATGAGAGCAAGATCAATGATTTTTTCAAATATTTGATGTCATCATCTCAAAGCGAAGATCACTCCTTTGTAGTAACAGTATTTCGGTGTTCTGTTCAAATTCTCAAGTATATCAGTGAGATATTTAATATAGACAGGAAATACAAACTATTTACCTTGTTTTCCATTACTTATGGGCCTCAAAATATTATGCACTCAGCATTTCTGAAGTTTTTTAATGATTTCCTGAGCTCTGCATTTGATTATGGCCTTTATATATCCCAATTAATACGAAAATGTGAAATATCTTCAATTTCTCACTATAAATCCATAGATTCGATCTTAAAAACACATTCATACTCAAAACCATTTAAAATTCTGCGTTTTCTATTGCAAAAAGCCATTTATGATCCAGTTTATTCACTCACTGCAATTACCATATTATTGAACAACCAAAGCTACTTCAAAAAGAACAAAAAGTTCAGGGTATTTTCTTTATTATTTTTTAAGAGGTGTTTTCAGTGGATTTTTGTAGCAAGCCGGCAGAATAAGTATAGAAATAGGGTGCCAATGATCCTATCAGCAATTTCAAAATTCTCTGACATTGAAATTGTTGCTTTGACAAAAACAATCAACATTTCGGCTTCAACCTTGTATCGTCGATGTAAGCTACCCGCAATTGAGCACTATTACCAAATCAACCCATCTGTTTATGATCCCGAATTCTTCGAAGAAATACCATATATCAATTTCGATAAACTGAAGAAATCGCTTATCTGGCCCCAAGAAAAATGCATGATTCCTAGAGACCTTAGTATACCAGCCCTGTTGGAAGAATACTCAGAAAATGGAACAGTGAAACTTGACAAGTATGATCAAGAAATGACCAACAACCCCCCAATGATAAGGAAATTATGGACATTGTTCATTGTCCTATTAACATCATTGCTCATCACCCTTTTCGCATACACATCAAAAACAATCCACGACTAGGACATATTCGCCACTCACAAAATTGAAATAAAATGTTTGTAATCAAAAATTCTAGCAAAATTTTTTAATGTTCACTTCACATTTATGATAACACTCCCAAACCCAGGTGAGGATATTAATCACAATGGGGGCGGAAAAAATCATAAATCAAAACAAAAGTTTAGTCCTGAAGAAGACAAACAATTGTCGGAACTGGTTAAACAATATGGCGAAAGGGGGTGGAAAAGAATTGCATTATCAATACCATTCCGCACCGCTCGTCAATGCAGAGAAAGATGGATCAATTATCTTTCTCCGCAAGTATCTCTTGAACCATGGTCTTCAGAAGAAGACATGAAACTTCATGAGCTTACAAAAATACTTGGACAACAATGGTCCAAAATATCAAATCACTTTAGTAACAGAACAGATGTAATGATTAAGAATAGATGGGCACTTCTTCAGAGAAGAATGAAGAAAAATACATTATCCCAGTCTTTTAGACTGTTTTCGGTCATGAACACTGAACCTCAAGTTAAAAAGGAGGATGTTATTGAAGGAAACGCTGTTTTAAATAGCACAAATCAAGATCAAGGTTGGGAAAATGAGATTGCCGACATAGATCCATATTATTACTGTTTTAGTTTTGATGAATAAACAATTCAATATTTAATGATTAACAGTCTCCCTGTTACCATTAATGGATACACATTCACCAAAGTAATAGGTCGGGGCGGGTTTAGTACTGTCTATTTAGTATACAGCACTAAATTTAAAGCTCAGTTTTGTGCGAAAGTCCTTAATTTGCTTGAAGAAGATGGGGAAAGCCAGACGGTTATTTTGGAGAATGAAATAAAAGCGCTAATGGCTTTAAATCATCCTCATATCATCCGCCTTTATGATTCTTTTTTGGCTGGTAAACAATTTGTGATTGTTTTGGAATTTTGTCCTGGTGGCAGCTTGCAGGATTTAATTTCTAAGGAAAAAGCATTAAAATTACCTCAATTTATTAATTACGCAAAACAAATCATTCAAGCGCTTGAGTTTTGTCATTCGAATTCGATTGCTCATCATGATATTAAGTTGGCGAATGTATTATTAGACCAATACGGCAGAATCAAATTAGCAGATTTCGGTATTTCATTCAGTTCCGATAGCAAAGCATTGACCAATTCTTTTTCTGGATCAATGATGTACGAACCTCCTGAGATTATCTTAAAGAAGCCCCACAATGCTTTTCAGGCTGATATTTGGTCTCTAGGTGTTCTTTTTGCATATATGATTAATGGTGTTTCCCCTTGGAGATGCGATAATGTTGGATTGCTTAAGTCTAGGATTTGTTCTGCTTCTTTCAGATTACGGTCCTCAACTCCTCCTGAGGTCGCCGAACTTATTCATAGAATGTTGATTGTGAATCCAGAGGAAAGAATAACTATGAAAGACCTGCTTAGGTATCCAATTTTTCAATCCACCCCTCCTCCTCTTCCAAATCGGAGCCCATCTCCAATATCAGATGTTCTATCTCCAAGAGCGCGTACAATGAGGAACCAATCACCCGTAAAAAGCCCAGTTCCAATCATGCTTCCCTTAGGAGAATCCAAAGCAGTCACATTATATAAAATGAATATTGCTGTTGGTGGTGCATTCCCTAGAATCCGACCCAGATTTCATTCTAGCGCTTCAACCATCTCAGACCAGGTCCCAACGATCCCTCCCATAAGGGAATCTTCTGATATTTGAATAAATAGATATTATTTTTTACCCTTACCATACATATTCAAACATGAGATGGCATTGTTAATATGTTCATATAATGACAAAGTTTTCATGTTGGAAACATTCCTCGATTATGGTGATGTGCTATTATGTTAGTTTTCATTTGGGCTAATCATTTTGGTATCATGGAACATGGTTAAAAATGTGCCCTTTGAAAATGGATTAATTGCATCCATACTCATTGGCATTATTGGAATTCTTTTGAAATTGTTTAAAGGATGGTATCAAGTTCTAAGAATGAATTGTTTGAAGATGGATGGTGAATCATATTGTAATGACTATTTTTTCACCTTCAATCTCTTCAAGCCTTTAATGTTATCTCAATATTCACTTCAAAACATGAGTCCAATATCAAATACTTTTAAATCTAATGAGTGTGGTTTTTAATCTTCTTCGGATTTATTCCCCTCCTTTACTCTTGATAAATTCACGTAAATTCGATTTCCTTGTAATCCCAATGGTGTTTCCCCATTTACATTCTTTGCATTTATATCATCACCTTGATTAATTAGATATTCAACAACACTAAGATGACCATTTTGAGTAGCATAATGAAGAGGAGCAAAATCATCATTGTCTTTTACATTTATATCAGCTTTTTGATAAACTAAACATTCAACAACACTAAGATGACCTTGTAGAGCAGCATAATGAAGAGGAGTCCGATCAACTTGATCTTTTGCATTTATATCAGCTCTTTGATTCACTAGATATTCAACAACACTAAGATGACCATTTTCAGCAGCGAAATGAAGAGGAGTTCCTGATGGATATCCTTTTGATTGAGCATTTATATCAGCTTTTTGATTAACTAGATATTCAACAACTCTAAGATCACCATTAGAAGCAGCTATATGAAGAGGAGTATGATTAAATATAAAAACTCAACATCATTATTTTTTGCATTTATTTCTGCTTTTTGATTAACTAAATATTCAACAACACTAAGATGACTATTTTCAGCAGCATAATGTAGAGGAGTCTGATTAAATATAAAAACTCAACATTTAAAGTATTTGCATTTATATCAGCTTTTTGATTAACTAGATATTCAACAACACTAAGATGACCAAATCTAGCAGCCAAATGAAGAGGAGTATCATTAAATATAAAAACTCAACATCAAAAGCTATTGCATTGATATCAGTTTTTTGATTAACTAGATATTCAACAGCACTAAGATTACCAAATCTAGCAGCCAGATGAAGAGGAGTATCATTAAATCTAAAAACTCAACATATTTTGTTTTTGCATTGATATCGGCTCCTTGATTAACTAGATATTCAACAACATCAAGAAGCCCATTTTGAGCAGCATAATGAAGAGGAGTCCATTTAAATATAAAAACTTAACACTTGTAGATTTTGCATTTATATCAGCATTTTGATTAACTAAATATTCAACAACACTAAGATGACTATTTTCAGCAGCATAATGTAGAGGAGTCTGATTAAATATAAAAACTCAACATTTAAAGTATTTGCATTTATATCAGCTTTTTGATTAACTAGATATTCAACAACTCTAAGATGACCTTGTAGAACAGCAAAATGAAGAGGAGTCTGATCAACTTGATCTTTTGCATTTATATCAGCTCTTTGATTCACTAAATACTCAACAACACTTAGAAAACCATATTGAGCAGCATAATGAAGAAGAGTACAATTACAAAAAAAAACTCATTATAATTGTCTTTCGTATTAACATCAACTTTTTGATTAATAAGGTATTCAACAACACTTAGAGAATCCTTTTCAGAGGCTCTCTGGAAGTATTTTTTGCCATTTATTCCCACTCCAAAATCAGCACCTTGATGAAGTAGATAAAGAAAAACATTTGATCTATGAAATCCAGTACAGTCCATATTACCATAATCATCATCAAAAAAATCATATCCGTCATCACTATGGTCACACGCGACATCGAATGGTGTTTTTCCATCATTATCTTTTGCATTTATATCAGCTTTTTGATAAACTAGATATTCAACAACATCAAGATGACCTTGTTGAGCAGCATAATGAAGAGGCGTCTGATCAACTTGATCTTTTGCATTTATATCAGCTCTTTGATTCACTAGATACTCAACAACGCTAAGATGACCACAACTAGCAGCACAATGAAGAGGAGTATCATTAAATATAAAAATTCAACATAATTATTTTTTCCATTTATATCAGCTTTTTGATTAACTAGATATTCAACAACACTAAGATGACCACAACTAGCAGCACAATGAAGAGGAGTCCTATCAAATATAAAAATTCAACATAATTATTTTTTCCATTTATATCAGCTTTTTGATTAACTAGATATTCAACAACACTAAGACGACCATTTTCAGCAGCGAAATGAAGAGGAGTTCCTGATGGATATCCTTTTGATTGAGCATTTATATCAGCTTTTTGATTAACTAGATATTCAACAACACTAAGATGACCATTTCTAGCAGCATAATGAAGAGGAGTCCAATCATCTTTATTTTTTGCATTTATATCAGCTTTTTGATTAACTAGATATTCAACAACACTAAGATGGCCATTTTGAACAGCTAAATGAAGAGGAGTTCCTAATGGATATCCTTTTGATTGAGCATTTATATCTGCACCATGATGAAGCAGATACTCAACTAAAGAAATATGACCATATCGAGCAGCAAAATGAAGAATAGTAGTACCATCGATATTTATTTCATTGGTATTAGCTTTTTGATTAACTAGATACTCAACAACACTAAGATGGTCATTTTGAGCAGCTAAATGAAGAGGAGTCTTATTAAATATAAAAACTCAACATTATTATTTTTTGCATTTATTTCTGCTTTTTGATTAACTAAATATTCAACAACACTAAGATGACCATTTTCAGCAGCAAAATGAAGAGGAGTCAAATCATCTTTATTTTTTGCATTTATATCAGCTTTTTGATTAACTAGATATTCAACAACACTAAGATGGCCATTTTGAACAGCTAAATGAAGAGGAGTTCCTAATGGATATCCTTTTGATTGAGCATTTATATCTGCACCATGATGAAGCAGATACTCAACAACACTAAGATGACCTTGTAGAGCAGCTAAATGAAGAGGAGTCATATTAAATATAAAAACTCAACATTATTATTTTTTCCATTTATATCAGCTTTTTGATTAACTAGATATTCAACAACACTAAGACGACCATTTTCAGCAGCGAAATGAAGAGGAGTTCCAGATTGATATCCACTTGATTGAGCATTAATATTAGCTTTTTGATTAACTAGATATTCAACAACACTAAGATGACCATTTTGAGCAGCATAATGAAGAGGAGTATTATTAAATATAAAAACTCAACACTTGTATTTTTTGCATTTATATCAGCTTTTTGATTAACTAGATATTCAACAACACTAAGATGACCATTTTGAGCAGCATAATTAAGAGGAGCCCAATTAAATATAAAAAACCAACTCTAAAGTCAGCTTTTTTACTTTGTAAAACTTTTTTACTTTGTATAATTCTTTTTTCGCATTTTTCTCGAGATTGGAATTGAATTGATATTTCTCATTTCGATAATATATAGGGTACATTAATACTTATATAATGAATATATTATATTCCAATAAATCCTAGCTGTCATCGAAAAATGTCGCTCAGAAGTTATTTAAAGAAACTGCTTCCATGACACTCAGGACCTGTTTCAATATGCCAAATTATGAAAAATGACTCAAGTCATTATGGACTAACATTGTTTTGTACTATCGGAAAACAACTCAATACAGACTCAAATAATTTAAAATGCAAAAAAAATCAATTATTCGATATTTTATTTTGGACACATTGAAATGCAGGTCGCTAACTTTATTGCTATTGATATTTTTAAAATTCATAACAATCAATTTATAAGAGATAAGGCTATTATATATTGAATAGAATAATATTTATGCAAAAAAATACACGTTAAGCCCTGTACTTGATGTTCAATTGTTTGAGTCCAACAAAAATCAATATATCAGTTAAACACCATTGAGATAATATGAATTGCTTGATTTGGGAACAAAAAGATCATTATAACATTTGATTGGGTCATGTTTTGATTCATTTATGAAATAAAATTGGATATTTCTTTGTGTTCAGTAAACATCACCTATTGATGATTTCATAGCTCATGTTAAAAATCGAAAAAAAGAGGGTTTATTTATGAACTGATAAATTGTTTTGAAAATGTTGATGTATTCTTGTTTGTCAATATATATAAAACAAGTCACACTATTGTTTCATATTTACAATCACATGATTCAATTATCCCAAAGAAGCATGAGAAAAACATGTCAATTCGATATTTATTTTATTCATAAGAAATTTTATTAATTTCACAGATCTCACTGGATGAATATTTTGTAAATCCAGGTATTCTCATTTCAATAGAATCCCTACCTACTGAGCTTAATTCTTCTGGGTTCAAAGATGGAAAAGATAATTTAGATTTGACAATTTGTTTGGGATATGTCACATATGACGCATTTTTCACATGTTTCTTAAATGTGATTGTTCTATGTATTATCAAAACAAGAATCGGAAAAGCAATAAATAAATTGCTAGCCATGGTTCTGATGGATAATCTTGATGCACTTGATTCGGAAAATATTGGTTAGATATGGGCAGAAGTGATAATTATTTTGATGATATTCCATTTTTGAACATAGTATATGTTGCAACTTCACGATCTTTTTGTTTTGAAACTATTCAAGAGAAATTATGGTATATATAAATAGTAAAAATTGTTTCGCACTACTATACAGCGTATTTCATATAATAATGAATGGAATTAGAAACTTTTATGCACCTCATACAATTTGGCAAAATTTCAGATGAACAGAATTATTTCTTAATTTCTCTGTATTATCTTGTCATGTTGAGATCAAACATAATGTGATAAGATGAAACATTGATGGTAATGCTTTAAATGATTCTGCATGTTTTTTAGAATTGAAACGAGCCCAAACACGAGAAAGAGGCAAAACACTTTTTTTATTTGTTAATGCTATGGAAAGCGATCTGATTGAAATATATATTTTCCCTGTTGCTTCCAAAATATACATAATGATGCTGGATATATTGATGATGAAAGCTCTGAATAATTCCCCATATTCGTTGAGATAAATCCAAAATAGGTAAAAAAATTGATAAAATCTTGAAATAATTTTTACAAAGTAAAAAAGTTAAACAAAGTAAAAAAGCTGACTTTATAATCTTTTGCATTTATATCAGCTTTTTGATTAACTAGATATTCAACAACACTAAGATTACCATTATTAGCAGCCCAATGAAGAAAACTTTGGCCATTAATTCCATCTCGAAAATCAGCTCCTTGAATAATTAGATATTCAAAAACACTAAGACGGCCATTTTGAGCAGCCAAATGAAGAGGAGTCCGACCAAGTATAAATACTCAACATCATTATTCTTTAAATTTATTTCAGCTTTTTGGTTAACTAGATATTCTACAACACTAAGATGACCATTTTGAGCAGCATAATGAAGAGGAGTCAAATTAAATATAAAAAATCAGCATATTTATCTTTTGCATTTATATCAACTTTTTGATTAACTAGATATTCAACAACACTAAGATTACCATTATTAGCAGCCCAATGAAGAAAACTTTGGCCATAAATTCCATCTCGAAAATCAGCTCCTTGAATAATTAGATATTGAACAACACCAAAATGACCATAAAGAGCAGCAATTTGAAGAGGAGTATGATTATATATAAAATCTCAACATCTTTATCTTTTGTATTTATATCAGCTTTTTGATTAACCAAACATTCAACAACCCCAAGATGACCATAATGAGCAGCCCAATGAAGAGGAGTCCAATTAAATATAAAAAACCAACATTATAATATTTTGCATTAATATCAGCTTTTTGATTAACTAAACTTTCAATAACACCTAAATTACCAGTCATAACAGCATAATGAAGACAACTTTGGGCATTAATTCCATCTCGAAAATCAGCTCCTTGATTAATTAGATATTCAAAAACACTAAGATGACCATTTTGAGCAGCATAATTAAGAGGAGTCCAATTAAATATAAAAACCCAACTCTATAATCTTTTGCATTTATATCAGCTTTTTGATTAACCAAACATTTAACAGCACCAAGATGGCCATTTTGAGCAGCCCAATGAAGAAAACTTTGGCCATTAATTCCATCTCGAAAATCAGCTCCTTGAATAATTAGATATTCAAAAACACTAAGACGGCCATTTTGAGCAGCTAAATGAAGAGGAGTCCGACCAAGTATAAATACTCAACATCATTATTCTTTAAATTTATTTCAGCTTTTTGGTTAACTAGATATTCTACAACACTAAGATGACCATAATCAGCAGCTAAATGAAGAGGAGTCCAATTATCATTATTTTTTTCATTTATATCTGCTTTATGATTAACTAGATACTCAACAATACTCAGATGACCAAATTTTGACATGTTATGGAGATAAAAAGAGCTTTGTTTGTGAAGATCAAAAATAATGTTGAAAAGTTCTTTAGAACCACTACATAGAACTTCACTAGCAACTTGTCTATCTATAAAAAAGCCTGATAGAAGTAATACTCGGAAACACTTAAGTGAACCAAAGAAGCCACTAAATGACAAGAAATCAAGTGATTTTGGATTCTCTGACCATTCAAATGGACTCCATTTACATTCTCTCTTATTAGGATCATTTATCATTATACTTCCCATTTCTTCAAATAGATCATACTTCAGACAATACTCAATTGAATGTTGATGAAATCCAAATTGGATTAAAGATTCTAATTCTGTATCATTACTATAATATTCTTGATTATAGTCATCCATTATGGAAGAATAATCAATTTTAATAACATTCTTGAAAAACAAACATAGGAGCTTTTTTCTATGAAATACTAAGGATTCTTCGATTTCTTTCTCTGTAAAACACCCAATTCGATAGAGACGTTGGATTAGTGTTGGACAATCAATAAATACTTTTTTCAGCACAATTTTTCTAAAAGATGCATCTTCAAGATAGTGAGAACAAAATATAACAAAGTTATCTAAATGGTGTGGACGTAATTTTGGATAAAAGCCAAAAATATTAACTAAAAAATCCATATTCTGGACTGCTATATATTCGAAACTAGGAGGATCACCATAAAGCATCTTTTCAACAGCTATTTGCTCTTTAAATGTCTCATCTTGATTGCTTTTCATGAAGAAATGATTTGAGTCAAAAAATCTTTGAAGTTGTCTGGAAACAAACTAATAGATAATCTCTAATCTCTCGTGGTTTTGTTATTATGTTAAAGAAATTCTTGAATAAACCGAAATACAAGGTTCCATTACCCAAATCTTGTCTTTCATTAAAAACTGGTTTTAGGGAAATTTCCTTGAAAAATAGAGATTGGAGTTAATTTTATCACTGATGGCATGCAGATTTTCTTATGTTTGCATGGCTTATTATATAGTGCGAATTATTGTGGGATCTCATATTTGCAATGAACCAACCCATCATTTGATATGATTCAAATCATAAGAATTATTTCGGCCAAATTTTTTGCTCTTTTTCTGTTATTTTGTCATTGGAATTAGCTAGATTGTGCATATTTTTTCAATTTTCATCATTTTAAGAAGACAACTCCGAATCTTGAATGAATCCTCAATATAATAATGAAAGAGCTTCAAAGGATTTCTCATAAAGTCACCTTTTTTTGAATCCTCTCTTTTCTAATGAATTAAAGAGACTGGTTATAACTCTAAAGTATTGGGTGTGTTAACTATTTGATCAATTCTTTTGTTCATTTATTTATGTGATAAATCAAAGAATCATGAAAGCGAATTCCTTGTACATTAGCAATGTGTTTTTAAAACCATAGAAATGGTTTTCTGTGATAATGAACAATTCTGGCTTGAATAAACATTATGGTTGGTCTTCGAATGGATTGATTAGAATATACCCTAAATTGCAAAAATATATATCCCAATCCTTTGGCAAAACTGAGATTTTATTCAATCATCAATAACACCAATAAAAATCTTTCAAAGCGTCGGCTGCGGCTTCAATAATCAGTTGCACCATTCACAATAATGCACAAATGATAATTTTAGCCCCAACAATGAAATAATAATAGGTCCATCTGAAAGTATTGACCCGATGCCAGAACCCTAGACCAATTTCCTTTTAAGTAATCAAGTTTTGCTTTGAACTATTTGTTGTACTCAATTAATAACCCTCCACAAACCAAAAAATTATGTTCTATCGACATGAACAAATAACAAATAAGTTTTGTGTTTTTAATCCTCAAATGTCATCCTTGAACTCTTAAGGAATTTCAAAACATTCCAATCCCTTGCTAATTCCAAAGGTGTTTTTCCATCTTTATCTTTTTCATTGATATCCGCTTTTTGATTAACTAGATATTCAACAACACTAAGACGACCACTATTAGCAGCATAATGAAGAGGAGTCCGATTAAATAGTAAAACTCAACACTTGTATTTTTTGCATTTATATCAGCTTTTTGATTTACCAAATATTCAACAACACTAAGATGACCATTATCAGCAGCTAAATGAAGAGGAGTCCGACCAAGTATAAAAACCCAACCCTCCTATCTTTTTCATTTATATCAGCTTTTTGATTAACTAGATATTCAACAACTCTAAGATGGCCATTAGCAGCACCCCAATGAAGATAACTTTGTTCCCATCCCCCAACACTATAATCAGCACCTTGATGAAGTAGAAATTCAACAACACCAGGATGATCATTTTTAGCAGCAAATTGAAGAGGAGTCAAATCAAAAATTTAAACTCTACAATTGTACATTTTGCATGTATATCAGCTTTTTGATTAACTAAATATTCAACAACACTAAGATGACCTTTTTGAGCAGCATAATGAAGAGGAGTCATATCAAATATAAAAACCCAGCAACATTATTTTTTGCATTTATATCAGCTTTTTGAGTAACTAGATATTCAACAACACTAAGATGACCATTTTGAGCAGCAAAATGAAGAGGAGTCCAATTAAATATTGAAACTCCTCATAATTGTCTTTTTCATTAATATCAGCTTTTTGATTAACTAGATATTCAACTACACTTAGAAGACCATTCTGAGCAGACCACTGAAGAAAACTTTGTTTTGAAAAATCTTCTTGAAAAACAGAGTATTGATGATGTAAATACTCAACAATTCTTAGATTGCCTTTTTGAGCAGCCCACTTTAAAAAGCATTGACCATTGATACTATCTCGAAAATCAGCACCTTGATGAAGCAGATATTCAACAACATGAAGATGACCCTTTTCAGCAGCTAAATGAAGAGGAGTCCCATGAATTAATAAAGCAACAGCATTAATATTAGCTTTTTGACGAATTAAACATTCAACAACACTTAGATGACCTCTGTTAGCAGCATAATGAAGAGGAGTCCAATCAAATATAAAATCTCAACTGCATAATCTTTTGCATTTATATCAGCTTTATGATTAACTAGAAAATCAACAACACTAAGATGACCTTCTTGAGCAGCATAATGAAGAGAAGCCTTTTTAAATATTGAAACCCAACCAAATAGTCTTTTTTGTCAATATCAACGTTATGACGAACCAAATATTCAACAACACTATGATAACCCTTTTCTGAAGCCCAATGAAGAAAAAGCATGCCATAATTTCCATTTCTAAAATCAGCCCCTTGAAGTAGTAGATACTCAAAAATACTGAGATTACCAAATTTTGCAGCCCATTGAAGAAAACTTTGTCCAATCCATTTTTCTTGAAAATCCGATTTCAGATAGAGTAAATATTTTGCAACACTGTGATTATGATTATTTGTCGCCCAATCATGATAAATCGGGGAACATATCTCATCTTGGAAACTAGCACCTTGATGAAGTAGATATTCGACAATACTAATATGACCACAAAGAGCAGCATATTGGAGAGGAGTCCTTTTAATTCAACAAACTCAATCCATTTATCTTTTTTATTAATATCTGCTTTTTGATTAACAATATATTCAACAACAAAAAGATGACCATATTGAACTGCTAAATGAAGAGGAGTTTCTTTATGGAAATATAACTCAGCATAATATTTTTTTTCATTTATATCTGCTTTATGATTAACTAGATACTCAACAATACTCAGATGACCAAATTTTGACATGTTATGGAGATAAAAAGAGCTTTGTTTGTGAAGATCAAAAATAATGTTGAAAAGTTCTTTAGAACCACTACATAGAACTTCACTAGCAACTTGTCTATCTATAAAAAAGCCTGATAGAAGTAATACTCGGAAACACTTAAGTGAACCAAAGAAGCCACTAAATGACAAGAAATCAAGTGATTTTGGATTCTCTGACCATTCAAATGGACTCCATTTACATTCTCTCTTATTAGGATCATTTATCATTATACTTCCCATTTCTTCAAATAGATCATACTTCAGACAATACTCAATTGAATGTTGATGAAATCCAAATTGGATTAAAGATTCTAATTCTGTATCATTACTATAATATTCTTGATTATAGTCATCCATTATGGAAGAATAATCAATTTTAATAACATTCTTGAAAAACAAACATAGGAGCTTTTTTCTATGAAATACTAAGGATTCTTCGATTTCTTTCTCTGTAAAACACCCAATTCGATAGAGACGTTGGATTAGTGTTGGACAATCAATAAATACTTTTTTCAGCACAATTTTTCTAAAAGATGCATCTTCAAGATAGTGAGAACAAAATATAACAAAGTTATCTAAATGGTGTGGACGTAATTTTGGATAAAAGCCAAAAATATTAACTAAAAAATCAATATTCTGGACTGCTATATATTCGAAACTAGGAGGATCACCATAAAGCATCTTTTCAACAGCTATTTGCTCTTTAAATGTCTCATCTTGATTGCAATTCATGATCAAAAAGATGATTATTAATGATTTTGTAAACTTAGTAAAGAATTGGCAAAAAACAGTTTTAATATTTTTATTAAGTCATTCATTGTGTTGATCACACCACTTGTTGTTAGAATGTGTTTTAGTGATTTATTCACAGTGATTTCTAGCGAATATTCAGTCAAAGAAGGGAGAATTTGAGCTGTTTTATTAGTTATTCGTTCTCAAAAGGGGGTGGGGTTTTTTGGGTAAAGGTCTCTTAATTGGTAGAGACCATCAAATCCTCTACTACCTGCTCCACCACCTCCACCAAAATAATAGCCAGAGGAACCACCGGAATTTATCCCTGAGCCGCCTCTATTTCCATAAGAAATCCCTCGAATAAGAAACAGATTTAATGGATTCACCATAAGTGCCACCATATCCAGCACCTCCTCCACTCCCACCATTTGTACCAGATCCTATTGAGTAACTTCCACCTCCACCACCTCCTTTTGCAACCTCACCCCAAAAAGAAGAATTTTTCCTCAGTAACCAGTGCCCTGAGTGCTATCAAAGCCTCCCTCTCCTCCGGCTCCAACATAAATCTTGTATTCTCCCATAGGGATAGATAAATTTGACCCAATAATCACTTGCCCTCCTCCACCTCCACCTCTGACAATCAAAATTTTCGTATCAATATTGGTGTTCTTGGAAGTAACTTTTCCAATTTTAGTGTACTTGTGCATGATGTAGTTCGACTCATTTATGTTAATAATATTTGTTTGGTCTTTTGTTTCTGCAAAGAAGCAGACAAAGTTAATAACACAATAATGTACACAAATGATACTTTTTGATTAACTATTTTAATGTCACACTTTGGGAGAGAAGACCACTGAAAAGCATTTTTAAGAAGGTTTCGTAGCTCAGTTGGTAGAGCGTAGTGCTGATAACGCTAAGGCCTAGGGTTCAAGTCCCTGCGGAACCATTTTTTGTTTTTGAATGATTGACTATCATTCAAATTTATGTTTTTTCCAAAAAATCGAATCAGATTAATCAATCCAGATGACTAGAACTAATGATATACTTATAACACAAATCTGCTTGAGTTTTCGATCATTTTTGAGTATTTCTACCTCAAACTCTAGTCAAACACAAATTTTTAAAATTGAAAAATTTTAAATTCAAAATAAAAACGATTTCGCAGGGACTTGAACCCTGGGCCTTAGCATGGATTTTATTTGCTACGCTCTTTCTTCTGAGCTACGAAACCTTCAAAGAACATGAGTGGAACTATTTAAAGATGATTATTGGAAAAACTGTGATTCACAAGTTTGAGATTAGTATGTTCCAACCATTAAATGCATTGAAAAAACAAATCCCTAAAACCATATTTAAATAGTTTATTAAAAAGTATCATTTATGTACATTATTGTGTTATTAACTTTGTCTGCTTCTTTGCAGAAACAAGGAGACCAAACAAATTTTTTAACGTAAACGGGGAAAGTAATCGTTTTAAGGACTAATTCTGAAGAATACGATAATGAAAGATCAAAAAATAAGGTATTTCTCGATGATTATTGGACTTCAAGGACAAAAAGTTTAACAAAAAATTGTTGTATTTTAATGGTGAGTGGGGAGAGCGTACCAAAAAAATCATCCAAAAATTATTATTATTATTTTCGAAATTTGACCCTCATTTTATAAAAAATGCCCCAAAATTGATTTTTTATACACCAATTGACATCCCTATATTTCATATTATTTTGTATTTGCAAAATTAGTAATGATACTTTATCTTCCTAATTAACTTCTTGTTTCGATACCTGCAACATAGCTATTTTTCTCCGTAATCGAATGAATTAAAACCCTCTTTTTTTCCAATTTCAATAAAGATACAATTCCTGAGAGTAATAAATTCATTTCAAAACCTTTTTAAAACCCCAAAGGTTATGATTCAAAAGCTTCAATGTGCTACAGCATCATCATTTCTTCCCTCATGGAATGATGGCCTTCAATATTTTGAAAAGGCAGTATCATAAAGATTTGGGCCAAAATGCTTGAGCATGCTCGAGCGCCCAAGCCTAGTAACATACCACATCAAAGGCAGTTTCATATCCTAATGCTTGATAGTGACTAGTTGGGTCATTACTGCATCAGGTTAAAATATAAACTGTGAGGAATAATTTGATATAATTTAATGTTCTTTGTTGTAGCAATTCTGCAATTACACTTTAGTGATTATTATAATGGGGAATATGTTTCTCTAAGAGATAAACACGAAAGGATTATTATTACTACTAATAATTTTTGGATCCAGTTTTGCTCATTTTTTGGATTATATTGTAACGGAAGCGGGGGTGCTATTTATTCTTCGATTTCTAGATCAGATTTTTTAATAGATCATACTGTTTTTGCCGAGTGTCATTCTAGCGAGAATGGTGGAGCAATTGTGAAATCAGATACCACATATGGATCATTTGTTTTATCCAATTCTTGTGGTTTTTCATGCTGTTGTGGTAATGATATATATCGAAGCGCGCCTTTTTGTTATGTTTTAAGCCCAGAATCCGGATTCATAACCTTCGAAATGTCTTCAATATCAAGGAGTTCTCCATATGTTTCCCTTTCTCAACAAGCTACTAGCATAAATAAAGGAACTCAGTTGATCAATCAATGCAATTATTCGCACAATTATATGAACCACCATTCAGCCATTCATTTTGCATCATCTATATCTACAACAATTACCCTTTCATCTTTCGATTCAATGATATCATCGACCACTGGTATGATATGGACAAACAACTGCTCCAATACAACAATTAGGCAAGTAAACTTTGTATCAAACAATATGCAAAACAATGGGGGGATGATAGTTGCTTATATGCAATCAAAAATCAAAATTTCAGGATCGGTTTTCTTTAACAATACAAAGAAAGTTTTCACAAATTATGCAACATCTATTGATGTCGAAAACTGCGTTCTTCAATCTGGTTACACCACTGAAGGTTCCATTAATCTCAAATCCAATAGCATTGGTGTAACACAGACAATACTATTAGAAAGAATCAATTTATACGACTGTATGGTTAATATATTTGATAAATGTTATGCTCCTACCAGACAAATCATTTCCACTCAGATTCTCTCAAGTGTTTTTATTCTCTACACAATTCTTTCTGAATAAACTAACGTTGTTTACAATTTTTTCTATAGTTTATGTATTGGCGCACTGTACATTTCTTTACATTTTATTCTATAATATAAACAAACTTGAATGGAATTTGCGCTTCTTGTTCGGCTCACTAATCAAGAGAACATGAAATGTCCCAAATGCATTTATCTTAGGGACAAGAAAACTGTTTTAGGGCGAAAAGGCGATATTATTATTGATACAACTAGGGGGAAAGAGATTTCGAAAAAGCATGCGGCTATTACAAAAGTTTTCCAGCACTTTGCGTATGTATGGGTGATTCAGGATCTAGGCTCAATGAATGGAACATTTGTAAATGATAGAAAGGTCTTGACACAAACGTTAAATTCCAAGGATGAGGTTGTTTTTGGTGTCCCTAAGCAGGTTTGTTTCGGGGAGAAGGTTTCAACATCAAGTTGTGAATGCAGATATAGATTTTTACTCCCAACTCCACCAATTAGTTTTACAAATTGTTTGGAGACAACAACAGATTTGCAGACATATAACGAGAATGATCAATGTAGCATTTGCTTTTCAAATATGATCAGAAAACAGAAGCTTCCATGTGGGCACATGTTTTGTTTATCTTGTATAAGAAGGTGGGTCATTTCTTGTGGCCAAGAAATGAAGCCATGCTTATGTCCAATATGCAGATGCCCATTTTCCAAATCTGATATAATGATTAACGATGTCGTAGTTGAATCAGGTATTATACATGTTCTTGGCATCGAGTCCCTTCTTGAGTTGCTTCAAGTTGAGTCAATAAAGGATATAGAGAAGGTTAGCTTGGCTTCTCCTTGGAGCCAGAAAGAGAGGGAGCAATTTTGGAAATTCTACAACTTTTTAGAGGGCCAAAGTAGCTTGAAGAAAATATTTTTCGAGATTGCTAAATGCTCATTCAGATCTCTGACTTCAATGACATTTAATGAGAGAAAACAAGTTGTTTTAAACCTTGATGGAAGCGGGGAATATGATGAAGAAGGAATTCTTTTAGAAGCCATCACTAGAGTTGCACTAATGATATATGGAGCTAAGGCAATGAAGCCAAGAAGCACCATTAGTATTCAATAAATTGTTGATTAATTTACTATGCCTCTTCACCCACGTAACTTGTGATTGATTTGATATCTTCATCTTCATAATGTATATCTTTGGTGCTGCTAATAGGGTCAAATCCTTTTGAGGACGAAACTGTTGATGTTAAGGATCGAAGAGGAATTAAAATAAATAGAATGTCCATAATTAGGCTAAATAGATCATTCATTACATATGTAAACATAACCCTAACAGGATTGTGTTTGCCATCACCAGAATAGTAAAGATAAGTTGAGAACAATGGTAGGGGTATCATCATTGTAATAATACTCAATATTGAAGCCAAAAACACTCTCATTGTTGCTTGAAGAACAGCAGGAACAATGTATTGAAATCCAAGAGTCGATGCAGCATAGAAAAGAATTGGGAGCATTTTTTCTGATATTGATAAGAATTCGGGATTACTTGACCAGAACTGAGAGATCTTTCTAGGGAAAATTACACATATTATAGAAAACGAGAAAGTAGTTAATGTTGAGAGCCATAAAGAATGAATAAATAACCAAAGAACACGATTCATTCTTCCAGCTCCAAATGCATAGGATGCAGATGAGAGAAGTGCTTCAGAAAAGCCAATGCACACTCCGCCCACAATCAAGTACAACTTTTCCACAATTGCCCAACAAATGACTACATTATTGTACTGTCCAATGGCAATTGCAGCCATATTAACATACTTTTGCAGGAGTATACAGGGGAGGCATGAAGATATCTCATCGATTAATGTTGAAAAACCGACCTTAATTCCAGGCCACGTTTCATCCGAAAACTTTTTAGTAAACATTGACCATTCAGGAAAGAATATCATCTTCCCTCTGAACGTCAACACCATTAAAACAATTCCCGGAATACCATGTGATAGTATTGTTGAAAGGGCTGCTCCCCACACAGGAAGTCTCAGCCAGACCAAAAAGATTGGATCAAAAACGAGGCAATTCAACAAAAACGCAATACATTGAATACCTGCGTATCTTTTTGATTGACCTTGAGCTTGAACTACACCACATCCGAGATAGAAGATGATTGTAAAGAATGAACCCCCGGCGTGTGGGATCATATACTGAAGACACATTTTCCCAAGTGCCTCATCTGCACCAAACCATATCACAAGCGGCTTGGTAACAGGTAAAACCAACAGAGGAATTAGAACACCAAAAAACATAGAAATTTGCAAAAAATCAACATACATTTGGGCACAATCTTTCTTGTTATTCTGCCCAAAGAGATAACTCAGCCGAACACTAAGTCCTGTGGATAAAAACTTGGCTATGGAAAAAGCAATGAAATCCACAACAAAAACAGCTCCGAAAACTGCTACTCCTTTTTCTCCAATTGTAGCCGCAATATAAATAGAGTCAACAAGGCTATAAAGCGCAGATGCAATCTGTGATACAAGTGGTCCAAAGGATAATTTCATAATCGTTTTAAGAGGGGGATCAACACCAAGGTTTCTTTCCTCTTCACTAGTCAATAAAAGATCATTATCAGTATTAATATTCATATGAGGACAGGTCCTCGAGGGGTGTAAAAAAAGTGATAGCCTGTCACTTTATCATTTCAATGCAATTAACGATAACCATTCTGTCAATAATTGTATGAGATGTTCTGTAAAACTTATGAAATATTGAGGCCCATTTGTATAAGCTCACAAAATCAACGGTTCTGTTTCTTGATTTAACCTTATCCAAAGGTGTTAACCTCAAACATCTGTTATCGATTCTTAATACATTTTGATAACAAAAGTTTTAGTTTATCCAAGATATTGATGGTTTCTTTTTTTTTCCAAGTGATAAGCTAGGAAAAAACTTGATTATTAGGAGTTTCTAAACAGACTCTCAAGCTTGAATTCTGAAATAATAAGAGATTAATACAATTCTTATACGAATCAGCCTAGTCTTTTTTCCCTCCTCTAATAAAAATGTATTCCAATTGGCAGGAATCAACTGATAATTGGTCCAATAATGGTATTATTGCCACCTTAAGATTCGTTTTTTTTTTGAGAAATGTCTTTGAAATTTTCTATATGGACTTATGAAAATCCAGAAAAAACAAAAATAACGTTTTCAAATAAGGATTATTTGGCACTTGTTGTCAATGGTTTGGACCCTCTTTATGCTGTGTCTGTTTTCGGATTTTTACCCGAATAGGAATCATCAGCCAATTGTTGCATATTATGAATGTTCTAATGAGAATTACTATATTTCAAAAAGTACATTTAGGAAAATGTCTTATAGTACAGAAGGAGGAGCAATATATTTGAAAACATATTTGGAAACATATATTTTGATTGAAGAATCTCTGTTTGATATGGATTCAAGTCAGACATGTGGGGGAGCGATATACATTAATGCTGCAAGTGGTGATATTTGTTTGTTCAAAGTTTGTGGATATGATTGTTGGTCAAGTGATAGTCAATTTGCTTATATGCTTTCAGGTAGTTCAAAAAAGAATTTTTTATGGCTTGTGTCAATTACTAAATGTTCAACACAATCTTTTAGTAGAAAAAATACTTGTAAATTCATTAATGGAAATCAAGAGCACAAAACTACAAATATTTCTAATAATAGAGTTTATGATAATTCTGCGACATATTGTGAAAATATGAATAGTTTGAAATGGGAATATTCTACAATTGTTAATAATTATGCTCAGAACAGTGGTTGTATATATTTTATTCGGACAGATTCATTTAAGGATTTGTATCTAAATTCTCTTAATATCGTTTCTAACGATAGTCCATCAAATGGAATAATTTATTCAAAATTTCTAAATTTAAATCTGAAGAATTGTTGTTTATTTTCGAATAATGGTATTTTGTTAGTGGGTTGCGAATATTCAAACACAAATAATGATTATACAAGATTTTTTGTTACAGATTGTATAATATATCATAAAGGTACTTTTTATTCAGGAAGAAGTGGATTTATATCCACTACAAATTCAACATTAAGGACAACAATCGGATCAACATATAGAATCGACCACTTTTCTACATATCTCTGTTACAATAAAGACATCCTTGAAATCCTTCAAGAAAACGAAAACAACTCTCCTTGTCAAACACTCTACCCTGAACCCACAGAGTGCCTTATTGACAACACCAATTCTTATCCAAGTGAAAAACTTGTTTTCCCCATTTTCCTTCCCCTTCTTCTTGAATGATGTTTTATATAATCTGCAATCAAGACAGATAAATCCGACATAAGGATTTTCTACCGGATTAACACTAAATTTGAATTCCTGTGTTCTTTTTTTGTGAGAAACATTCTTAACAAAAGGTGATTTTTTGAGGGCTTGAATTGATCAGACAATGAAGGTTTATCACAGTTATCATGGTATTCCAAGATAAGGACACATTTCCAATTAAAGAAGAAAATGAATCCAATGATCTTGAATACATTAAGTTTGGGAGCCAAACACCATTGAAGACACTTTTATTGCTACTTGGTGGGCCATTGTTATCCAATTTAACTAATGCAACATATGGAATGTTTGATTCTATGTGGATTTCCAAGTCTATTGGAGAATATGGTTTAACAGTTGTATCATCGTGCTTTTTAGTTGAATATATTGTTCAAGCATTTGGTAATTTCATCAATATTTCTGTTAGCAGTCAGATTTCTTATTTGTTTGGACAAAAAAGGAATGAAACAGCACATGAGGTTGTATCTGATTTATTTAGATTTTGTTTGTTAATTGGATTTGGTGTTCCATTGTTGTTTCTCCCATTTATCAAGTCTTTGATTCGTTGGATCTCTTCAGACGATGGCATTGTGAATGAAGGATTTAAGTATTTATTGCCTAATATTGGCTGTTTTGTTGTCCCATCAATATATCTTCTTCTATGTGGCGTATTACAAGGAGAAGGGAAAACATGGTATTTCGGAATGATCCAAGTAGTATCACTCTGTTTGAATATGCTTGTTTTTGATCCTCTATTCCTTTTGTATTTCCGTACAGGTGTTTGGGGTGCATCATTAGCCACAGTGATTTCCCAATTGATTCCAACTATTTTCTTGTTCATTCAGATAAAAAGGGAGAAGGTTACATCCAGGCTTACCATATTCCCATTGTTTAGGCCATTTGTTCCAGAAACATATACAGCAATCAAAGTGGGATTTTCCTCGTTTATTATGCACCTTTCGACAGCATTCCCTGTTATTCTAATGCAAAAATATGTATCTTTAGCATCAAAGGCCATAGGACAGTTTGATTCTATCATGGCTTTGTGGAATGTTTTGAATAGAATCTATTTTCTTTCGATGTGTATTATGATGGCAATCACTTCAGCATATCTGCCTTCAGCATCATATGCATTTGGAGGTAGTCTCTTTTCCCGTATTTTATCATTGACTCTTCATTCTTTCTGGATAGCTACGAGCTGGGCTGTTGTTTGTTCAATAATGATGTGTATATTCCCAGGAGAAGTTGCCGGCATTTGGTCCAAAGGAACAGATTTTCTATATTGGGCAAGAAAAATCATTCCCAACAATTTCTACACACTCTCTCTCTGCCCAATGAGGGCAATAGCAACAGCTCTTCTCCAAGCAATGAAAGAACCAGGAAAAGCATCAATGCTCAGTATTGTAACAATGCTAATCCCAATACCAATATTTTCCACAATATTCTATTACACAAAAAAGGATGATCCACTAAGGATATTTAGAGTATTCATTATAAGTGATATCTTTTCATTCATTGTTTCCATTTTTGTAGCTGTGAAACCACTCCATAATCTAGTTAAGCTTGAAGAAGAGAAAGCAGTCGAAGAAGAAGACGAAATAATAGATTCTTTATAAAAAGATAAAATCTGTACGTTTATTTTGTATGAAAGAAATTGTGTCTGTGCTGCAGGAGGACAATGTTGAATTGCTTAAGCCCATCAAAGATAGTATTTTCGAATATGAAACTAATACGGTGTTAAAAGTGATTGAATCGATTGTTGGAATGGCGGCTTATTTTGGAGCATTTAAGTGTTTTTTGTATTTAGAAAGCAATGGAAGTTCAATAATTAACATCGATAAATGTTATTTGAATTTTTATATTCTGTTTTATTATTAGTTTTAATGATCCAATTCACTATGCATCAATAGCAGGAAGAACTCAATTTGTTAAGATCATGGTTGAAAACTATAACCAAATGATGAATGAAAACAACTTTGGTCATCTGTCATTGCACTATGCGTGCCAGTATGGGCATTTTGATATTGTTGAATACTTGATAAGCAATGGTTGTTCGGTACATAAAAAGGACAGAGCAGGTGTTCAGATGTTCTTTATCAAACTCCATTACATTATGCTGCAATGAGTGGCCATTTTGCAATTGTTAAGCATCTCTTGAGTAACGGAGCCAAAATTGATATTAAAACCAATGAAGGACTTTCGCCGCTCCATTGTGCCATTAGGAATGGCCATTTTGATGTTATGGAGATTCTAATTTCATCAGGATCTAATATCAACGCTTTATCAAGAAATATCTCTTTTTCTAAAATAAATGGAGTCCAATACATTTTGCAGCAGTGAGTGGTTCTGTTAGAATACTGAAATACTTAATGAACTTAGGGTTAGATTATACTCAAAAAGACAGCAGCGGTCGAAAACCTATCCATTATGCATGTGAACATGGAGATATCGAAGCTGTAGCTATCCTAATTGATGAAGATATTGATGAGCCTGATACAAATGGAATGAGACCAATACATTTTGCTGCCTCAAACGGATGCTTTCATATTGTTTCATTAATTAATATCAAAGGAGGAGATATTAATTCTGGTGATTCCACCGGGAAAACTCCACTTATGTACTCGGCTGGTATCGGTGATATAGAATCTGCAGAGCTTTTCCTAGAAAATTCAACCAATATTAATGATCAAACAAATAATGGTTGGACTGCATTACATTATGCTGCTGAAACGAAACAGTTTAAAATGATCAAATATCTAGCTGAAAGATCTGCTAATGTGAATGTCAGGAACAAATATGGAACAGCTCCAATTCATATCTCTGTCTTAAATGATGATATTAAATCTATTGAAGTACTTCTTGATAATGGGGCATCTGTAGATTTCAAAGATAACAAAGGAATGTCTCCCCTTGATATAGCCATTAATAACAAATCTGAAGAGGTATCATTATTGCTCTCCAAATACACAGAATCTACGAAAAAAACATCAACACCAGGTAGTCCTTTATTGAAAAAAAAGCTAATGTGATTCATCTTAAACAATTCCAAGGATAGAAGATAAAGGGCCTGGAAGATCGATGAAAACCCTAATGAATTGTTTTTTATCCATCGATTTTATATCACCATTTGATGAATTGATGCATTTTTTCTCTTTTAATAGTTTCCTGTATCTGTTTTTCAAAGATATTTCGTTCTTTCCATCAAAAAACTTAATTATCACAGACCATTTTTTCCCAAATACACCAACTTTTTCGATTAAAAGCTTATCATCCATTGGAGTCCATAATACTGGTTTCATGTCTGCTGAGAGGTAGTACTTCCATCTCTCTCTGCACTGCCTCGGATTTCTGTTTTTTAAATTGCTTGATATTGTAGCCCAGTCTTGCTCTCCATATTTTCTCACTAATGCTATCAATAGAAGATCTTCCTCATCAGTAAATTTGTGCTTCTTTTGCATCTATAAAATCTTGTTATTACGATCAAGTATTTTGTGATAAATCTATTCGTATCTATTGAAATCGATAAAAAATAACAAATTGATAGAAAAATGGCCAATTTTCCGGAATTATTTATTGTGGTACAGATATGTTTTTTGTTGAAGAACTCCTATGGGGTCTTGCTGAAGGTATCTTTGTTATGTTCTCTTGTTTGGATATTGCCCTTGAAGAAGGTCTTGGGACAGCATTTAATCGGGGATTCAATGTGTTCTTTTTAATTGAATGTTGCAATGATAATGGAGGTAATACAGATGAAAGTTCTTGCATACTTTGAGCTCTAGGTATATGAATTAATGGTATCACTTCTGATAGAAGTGAGACAACCTGTGGGTCACTTTCAGATTCATATATTGATATAAATCGCTGCATTTCCATCAGCAAAGTTGGATCTGAAGTATCATAGTAACAGGCAAATGCATGAAGAAAATCAAGAATTGCTGCCTTAACAAGAGAGACTGTTTCTTCATAAAAAACAAGCAATACTGGCCATATCGTTTCAAGAAACACTTCTCTTTCGATATCAGGCATGAATGCTTTCATCATTCTAATAAAGAGGATTCTGAGATGATAATTCTGGGAGCCAGCAAAACTAGCTCCAAAATAATGAAGAAGGTTCTTAATTCTTATTGATGCAAAGTTGCTCCTTATAATATACAGGTAAAATGAAATTGCAGGCCTCTGCAGAGCTTGAGGGTTATATGTTATAGCAGTTTCTGTCATTTTCAGCAAATTTTGAAGAGAATGCTCAACTGTTGGTGAGGGGAGTTGAGCAACAATCTCCAAAAACAAAGAGTAAAATCTCCACTTCGAAACAAAACATGATATTAGGGACAAGAGAGAATCAATAAATGAAGGTGGTTTGGAATTTGCGCATTTGATAATCATAAAAGAATTAATGAGTGACTGTCTAACACTCTTATCTGTGTCATTGAATAAAGAATAGAACTGTGCGATAATATGTTCTTGTAGCTTTGGAATCTGTTGGAATATTCGGAACATCTCAGCAGAAGCTTCAACGAAAGTTTTTCTGATCTTGGGATCAGGGTCGTGGCTAATTTTTGTTATTAGCACTTGAGACTGAGGAATGCAATTCAAAAATAGTTTATCACATTCTATCAGCAGAGATACCACTTTGATCCTTGTGTCAGATGAACTCGAAGAATATAGATATTCAATACAGGGTAGTAAATTTGTGCTTAGATCACAGAAATGAGAGTCAATTATAGAATGATTATACTTAATTAGTCTTTGAGCAACCAATTCGTCTGTTTTTCCCCATTCAATAATACTTAAAAGCTTGGAATAGAATGAAGGTAGCTGTATTGACTCAATATAACGAACAAGAAACTCACTAATACCCGGTCTTGTCTGAGGAAATGATTCAAGAAAACCAATCAAATGCAAAGGGAGGATCTTGTGAAGCCAGTTCAATCCAAAAACACTGGAGAGTTTCTCTGCCATATCACAAATATAGAAATTCACCATAATAGGACTTTTCAAATACTCTAAAAACATATCTTCGGTAATTTTCATCTTGGATACCGGTAAGGAGAGGATGATTGCGCATGCTGCGTGATGATGAGATGGAGAAAGCTGAAATAGATCGGTTACTAATGGCATTAGTAATTTTTCAACTTCGCTTGGTCGCATTGTCTCCGCCATATTAGCCAAACAGTTGACATATTCTAATGCGGGTGCAGATTTGAAGCGATCCAAAATTGGTTGTAGGAATATAGGTGTATAGCTGATTGAAGAGAATTGAAGAATCGAATATGCAGCATTAACTGCATTCATTTCAATTTTTGCGCTTGATGAAAACAATAATTGAGGAATCTTCAGAACCAAATGCTTACATTCTTCACCATTCTTAATCAATTCTGGTATTTTCGATACAGCCCAACATACTTGAGATGGAACACTTGCAATTATCAATGTTTCAACTCTCTTCAATAACGGCATCGAATTTTCCAAAACAAACATCAGGGGATTAAAGCCAGCAGTTTTAGAAGGCCTTTTATCAAATACATCACCAAAAAATTCATTTTGGTTGGCTACAAAATTAGTTAGAGAGTACATTGGATAAACTATTTAATAATACAGTTCTAGACCCAGTTTGGCAATACAGTCATCTAGCATTTCAGGAGTAGTGCTTGTTAGAGAGCAATAGTAGAAGGATTTATGGTCATATGATCTGGAATACACATTTTCTACATATTTCCACATTCCTACTGAGCTAGATATGATCCATTTTATTACTGATTGGATGGTCTTTGAGGACATTTCAAAAACATTATAGATAGATGAGAATCTATATGTATTTTCCCAAGTTATAGCATTTTTGTTTTCAAAAAGATCTGCAGTGTACTGACTGTAATCGATTAATGATCCTTTTGAGAAACTGTACACTCGATATGATGGATTGTTATCATGATTTGGAGATACTGAAGGGCTACTTAATGCAGTAACTTGATTGAATCCGATGATTGGAACCAGCAAATCAAGATGAATATGCCCGGCGAATATATAGTCTGGGGATTTTTTGGATATGACCTCAACAAATTGGTCAATAAATGCCTTTTTCCATGTCATCTGTGTTTTAAGGAATGCAATAGATGGGGCTATGTGCATAATTATTAGGGTTTTGTACTGTGTGGATGACAAAGTTGATTCTAACCAGCTAAACTGACCATAAGGATCTGTTGTATTGCCAGGATACTCATCATTTCTATTATATATGACGGTATTCATTGATATAACTCTTAGATTCAGATTAGAAAAATCCCTAAAATAGAAACCACCTTTTAGGAAAGTCTCTCTTTCAGATTCAGTAAAAAGACTACCTACAATATCTTCAATATTCTTAAAATTAACCATATCTGTGTCCCATTTTCCAAAATTTGGGAGATACTCATTGTTTCCCATTGAAAACATGAATGGAATATTGGGATATTGTCTGTTTCTTATGTCAACAATCATTTTCATTGCCTTTTTAATTGATTCGTATGTTTTATTTGAATAAGATGAAGAAATACAATCACCACCAAAAAGAATCAAAGACGGATTCGGAACATTTTTTCTCAAAGAACTAGAAAAAGAATCCAATAAATCTAATCCTGTATCACATCCATATTGACCAAACTTGTGGGGATATGATAAATTCGAACCTCCTTCATGGCATTTATTATCTTTCCCCTTATTCGGATTGTATTCTTCGTCAATATGAACATCATTAAAATATAGAATACTATTGGTTGTAAATGGAGATGAGTTAATAAATCGAATCACATACAAAACAATAAAGGGTATAATGAACAACACAACATACATATAATTAATATTTATCTCTTCTTCTTTTGTTTCTTTATCATCAAGAGAGTCAAATAAGGGTGTTTTCATTTAATAAAACAACTTTATTGGAGAAATTTCTCAGACTATCCTTGTTTTCTCAAGATCCCTTGATGGTATTCGCATTATTGTTTGACTCATGATGGATAAAAACAATAATTCCGAGGAATTTATTTTATAATATAAATTGGAGGAATATCAATATCATTCTCTACAAATGGGATGATTTCAATTGAGTATTTGTCTCCAAGGATGGAATTAGCAAGAACCGGAGCCTCCTCATCGTTTGGAACGGTAATAATCTTTCCTTCATCTGTAGCCCATGACAAGAGTTTAGAATTAGTGTATATTTCAATTGAATTCTTGATATGATTTAGAGTATCATTTGGACCAAAAATTAAACTATCCCATTCATTGAACTCTTTGGTTGAATTATGTACTTTGACTATGCGTGGTATTGTTGATCTATGATTCATAATATAGCTTGTTGGCAAACCATAATACCCAGTATATGATGTTTGATTGCTGATTCGCAGTTTCAGGGATTCAGCAACAGAAAAGGAAGATGAAACCATTGAAACTGTAGTGGTGATTCCATTGATATTGCCAGAAACTTGAACTGCATTAAGAATACTGATTTCACCCAAATTATAGTTTCTTGAACGAAGATTCGATGCAGAGTGAACAAAGGTTATGTGTGATAATTTTGTTGAATCAAATCTTGATACTAATGAATGATTAATATTCTCCCTTGGTTCAGTATTTGGACTATTTGGAGGAGTCCAATTGTATGCGAGATCAATGATTTTTAATTGATCATTTATGTCAGATGGAACATTTATATGATTTTGTTCACAAAGAATCATTACAATTGACTTAATTAAATCATATTGGTATCTATCGTTGATATCAGGTTCAATTGGTTGAGGAAAAACTCTATGATTCGACCAATATGGAATACCATTAATGGTATCATTTTTTGGATGATAAAATATCAAATCTCTAATCACAATATTAAACTTTTGAACCAAGTATTGTTTGGCATATAAAAAAACTTCTGATAATGTACAGAGGGATGATTTCATAAGGATCTTCTCAAGATGGTTTTTGGCCCATTCGATACAATGCTCTTGTTTATGTGGGAAACTTTTTATCGTGCATGAGGGGGCACTTGATTTATTTGTAGATTGATATGTGTATTTTGAGGTAACATATGGGATTATTGTTTCCCAATTAGCACTAGTCTTACTAATGCCAGCAGTTATCATTGGAATATTAGCACGAGCACAAAGATCAGAAATAAATTTCCTACCTGGAAAACTGTCTACCATAGCGAAAACAACATCAAATTTTCGAAAGTAATTAACATCGAAAAGTCCTGAGGTGGAAATATTAACATAATGTGGATAAGCATTAATTGTAATGGATGGAAAACGTTCTTGTAGGACTCTTGCTCCTGCTTCTGCTTTATTTTTATTAATATCATCATCTGTAAAAAGTATTTGCCTATTCAAATTAGATTCTTCAATGGAATCTGGGTCAATAAGATCAATGTGATCAACTCCTTCTTGAGCAATTAACTTTGCAACTTCACAACCAATCGCTCCAACTCCAATTACACAAACTTTAGTACCCATACTAGGAATATTAACAGTTTTCTTTGTTTCCAAATTAAAAAGATCGTTATGATTCATGAGAAACCATTGTCCCATAATTGGTTTATATATCCTACTAAAAAACTTAATTGTTTCGCTAACAGATATTGCTGCAATTAAAGAGCACATAACTGGAGTATAATAAGTACTTTTATCTTCAGAATGCTGCCTTTCTAAATAAAACTTACGTATTATTTGCCTATTATCATTCCTAAACGGAGTTGAAAGTATCTCCGTCTCTTGGCAATCAATAAACTTCTTGAATGAGAATGTCTGAGAAATTTGTTGCTCTATAACAAATCCAGTTGGGTTTTCTTTGTCAAAAATACTAAACTTCGATGTGTCACATATTTCGTACGTATTATTATCAAGTGGTTTGAGGATTAGATCTTTCCCATTAAGTTCAACCATAGAATCCAATCCAAACACTTTTACAGGAGTCTCTCTGGGAAATAATGACTTTGATCCAACAAGTGTAAGAATTCCAGGATTATTTCTAGAAATACTGGATATTCGAATTGGTACCTGTGAAATCCCGTTAATGTCTTTAACAACAAAATCATTTCCAAAATCAATAAACACCATACCAGAATAAGAAAAACAATCACTGTATGCAAATCCAACATTTTTAGATCTGCACAAATCATTAAACCAGCATATTTCACTAAATGCTAAAGGTTTTGCTACAATAACAAAGCTGCATTTATCAATAATAGATTCATCAAACTGATCTGATATCGCAATGATTCTACTACTAGGTGAAAACACATGCAATTTTGATACTAAAACATCCACTCTTTTTTTACCAATATCTCTTTCTGTTAAATAGAAATTATCTTTAGTATCATCAATAATGACAACTCTATCATCTAATATAATAATTTCGCCAAAGCAATGCAATAGTAAAGATTTTGCAATTTCAGATCCCAAAGGAGATGCACCAATAATAAGAACAGATTGTTTAGCTATTCTCTCATGAACTTCTTCTCCAATGGCCATCAGAGTTCTGCTATTCCTTTGATCAAACGACATTTTTAAACTGTGTTTTTACTGATTATGAGAACTCAAGAACTGAATGATATCATCATATCCATTCTGCCTTGCTCTATCAATTGGAGTATATGAAAATATTCGCGAGAAATACTATATCAACAACTGAAACAGAGTTCTTTAAGGAAAGATCAGCACCTGAAGATACTAATAGCTTGACAATATCCATGTATCCAAACTGGGCAGCATAATGAAGGGGAGTTTGAGAGAGGATATAGTAATAAGCTGAATATCTTTACTATTTGGATTTGCATTTTTGCTGAGTAAGAGCTGAACAATATTGATGTTATTATGAATTGCAGCTTTGTGTAATGGAGTCATCCCAAAACATATTCAAACAAGTTCCATGTTTTTGCATCAACAATTGATCCTTTGGATAATAGTAAACTCAAAATTTTTGAGTTTCCTCTTTTGGCCGCAATATGAAGTGGTGTTTGTTGAAAATTAATTTGACGAAACTCTGGTCAATAACGTTGATGCTGGCTCCCAATAATAATAGATAATTCACAATTTTATAGTTCTCATAATCCACAGCATTGATTAGAAAAGGATAGTTGTCAGAAATCATAAATAGAACATAATTTCTGGTGTAAATTGCGGGTAACAACCCATGAGAGTTGAAAGCAATACTAAATCGCCAACTTTGCAAAAAGCTATCATAGCATCAATCAAAAAAGGGGTAATTTGGTTATTATTCTTAATGTAGGATTCAACAGATCTTAAGTTATGGTTAACGACGCCAATTTGATGTTCAGGGTGTTGCTGCAATAACCATTCGAATACACTTTGGTGGCAATATTTTTGAGCCATATTAATGCTTTCTTCAATTCTATAATAACTATTCATACACAAATGAATAATATCAAAAGACCCGCTGCATATTGCTCGTTCCATTGTGTCCTCTTGGATTGCTAAACCTGATACTAATAGAAACTTAAAACAATTTATTGATCCGAAAAATGCAGAAAATGAAAGAAGACTCAACTCATATGGTTCATTTACAGGTTTTATGGCCCATTCGAAAATAGAAAACTTGGGAATAACTCCCTTGAGAGACCCAATCTCAGAATACTGATGTAATCTCTGAATATCATCATACTTTAGAATGAATTCCAAAGATGTTTTGGCAAATCCATAATATATATATTCATTGAGTAGATTTGCATCATTTATACAGTGCTGAACACCTATTCGAGAATCATCATAATGTTTGAAAGACTCTATGACACTATTTATATCACTAAAAAGTTCTGCAAAATATAAAACTGGAAGTTTGAGTCTTATTTGATATATTTCAGTCAATATTTCTCCAATAGAATAGCCTCCAGCTTTAAAAACGTGATGAATCAATACTGGACATTCTCATAATCCCTTTTTCAATAATAAACTACGGATTTGATCAAAAAATTGATAATTGATGACCATTTGACATGTATCATCCAGCTTATGAGGCCGAACTCGAACAAGATTAATAATCTGATCAACCAAAAAGTGTTTCTCAACTAAAATATCCAATTTGTAATTAAAATATGGCGAATAAATCAAATCAAATCAAACAGCTCTAATCGATCTTGAATGTTGAAAAAAGTTGAAACACTATTCATGAATTAGAAAATTTTTGATTAAAGAGGTATCTTGATCCAGAAATGCCTTTCTTCCATTCTGATTTGTTCATTTTGTAATGGGTAAAGGGATTAACTTTCAAGTGTTTGTAGTGGTTTCTTCGATTCTAGGTGTTTCAATTACCTCATTAGTGTTTTTTGTAGAAACTTCCGAGCTTGATAAAAAGTCTTTAGCTGGTGTTAATATGACTGTTGACAATTATTTTAGATGGAGTATTGTTGGACTCATTTTCCCATTATTTTTAGCCATAGTTCTCATTTTTGTTAGGAAATCATGGACAAGAATTGTATCTGCTGTAATATTTGCATCTTTCTTTGTTCATGCTTGTTATTCATTGATTTCATTATACAAACAAGAGCAATCTATAATCAATGGCTATTCATATGTATTTGATCAACGGGAATATCTTCGAAAGGGATCACAAATCCAAGAGAAAATGAATTGTTGTGGGTGGGAAAATGCATCGCTCCCAATTGATGAGACTGTTTGCAATTATTTAGTGGCTTGTAAGGATGCTATACAGCTGTATTATTCCTCAAGGAAGGCTAAAGTAGTTTTATCGATGGTTTTTGTTGTCCTTTGCTATACTTTCTCGGTATATGGATCCATTAAGCTCATTGAAGAAATTAAAAAGCCAATTCCCCAATATGAAGAATTAATGCTTGGAACTGTTGAGTAAAACGCTATTTATTTATTCTTTAAGTGAATAGAAAACTCTCCTAACATTATTTTCGAGGATAGAATCAAGGTCATACTGTGTCAATGATGGCACTTCAATTGCATAATCTCCTTTGACCATGTAGGAATACTCATCTGTTGATACAGAAAGCAAATAGCATTTCCTAGGTATTGACACATCATTTCTCTGAGGTCGTGCAGTCACAACTTTGGGGATACTATATTTACCAACAACATCAAAAATAAACACTGTTTCTAAGATACAATCGAAAATGGAAATGCGTTCTTCAATACACAATCTAATATTTCCAGTATTATGAGCTTTTGAAGTTACTACTGAATCAGGTGTGTAAAGATAATTCTGAATACAGAATTGGTGCATATAATCCGAAAAATCCACATTCTTCTTATTCATTAAAGGAGAAATCAAGATTCCTGCTAAATGCCAAGAGTTTTGACTCACAATATTATGCAATTGTATAAATGGAGCAGGATTATGTGCTAAATATGAGAAGAATTCCCTTTTTAAATCTTCAGTTTTATCATATATGCGGTTTTTTTCATCCGAAAATCCAAAATCAATGAAAGAATTATACTCAACAATAGTGCGAGTTGGGCAAATTTTCTCCTCCATATGAACTTTTTATTAAAACACAAAATCATCAGATTTATTCATCTGCATCATCATTGATCTTAGTGTGCTGGGCTGCAGATTCTTCGAATTCAGATACAAACATGAAAAAGAATATATTGATTATTGTGTATGCAACTAGTATGATGAATGAAACAAAGACATATTTTTGAGACCAAACAGGATAATTTCCGATAGATTCTCGAATCTTAACTAAGCAGTTTGTTTCATTGCTTAATGAGTTATTCCAATGTGAGCAATTCCTCTGTTCCTGGATGCCGCGGATATCATCAAGATATTGATTTTGCGCCAATATCGTTGGTATGACAGTTTCTAACGAATGATCTATGCCTTTGCAAAAAACATCGCAAAAATAGGCAATTATGCAAAGCAAAAACAAGAAAAACGAATATGAACCCTGCCAGCATTTGTTATATTTAGTTGCACCAGTAAATCCCATCACTAAAACAGTTATAGATAAGACAATCTCTATCAACAATGTGGGTTTGAAAAGCCAGAAGACAAATGGAGTATATTTATCATTAGGTATCTTACTAAACGGTATAGATGTGGTTAAAACAACACCAATCAACGCTAAGAAGTTCAAGGGCACCAATATTATGCGGAGTGTCGTTTGAGTAAGAGAAATCGGCATTAAACCTGTAACTTTACATAATCGTTTAAAAATGTCACAAAATGTTGAAAGATCGCATTATAAGCATATTCCGGGGTAATGATGCAACTATTGATGATGAAATAAGGCAAACGAAAGCAAAAATCAATGAAGATATAGATAAATATGTTCAAGAGATTGCTAAACTGTCGATAACTCACAGTGATAGGAAAAGTGAAAACATTGCCCAAATTCATAGTTTAAATACCGAGTTAGGGCAGATTCAAGAAGATCTGTGTAAAAATTTGCGGCAATATAATCCTTCAATTTCTGAACAAGGAATGTCAAGGGTTGATGAATTTGTATGCAAGGCTAGGTTTCTTCGTTTATATGAAGAAATATCTAAAATACCGGATTGCATTACCGAATTGTTAAAAGAGGGGAGATTTTGTAAAGCAAAGGAATTATTAGATGATTACTTCGAGTTTCTGCAAGATTCAGAATTTAAAAAGGCTCCTCTTTTTATTTCGATGAAAGAGAATTTAGTGTGCAGATTCGATGAGTACAAAGCCAAGTGTTTTACAAAAATGAACACTGATATTGATGATTATCACGAATATTTTTCTGCAAAAGATATGTATATATCTTTATTCTCTTATGGCACTGTTTTGGGGATTGTGAACAATATGATCACCAATGATTCCGTTAACCATTTCATTAAATCAAGAGTTAGTGCAAAATTAGTACATATTATTCATGAGTTTATCATTGAAAATATTGATAATGCTCTCGAATTGACGAAAATTCTTAATAATCACTTGAAACTCATAATGGGTAGCTACTCTTTGGGTGATTTTATCCACTCAGAGTTTGATCATAAAGTTAGAGGATCAATACATGTATTTGAAGGGAGCTTCAAGCCATATTTCGAGATAATGGAGCTTTGGAAAGAATTAGGTGTATGGAAGTTCCATCATATAATCAAAATCGGAGTCAGTTTAATGTTTAAGAATGATAAACCATTGGAATTTTTGCAAACTGTATTAGAAGAAATCAGTCCATCTGAATTATTCAATATATTTATCTCGCGTATTAAGAAATTGATTCGTGGAAACATTACATATGTTGAGCTTAAAAAAATTGGGGTTTTTCTCAATGCTATCAAAGGAAAACTTCCCAAAGATTACCAAAAATCGATTGAAGAATTAGAGATAAAACATTTGGATGAACAAAAAAAGATATTTCTTGTTAAGAAAGCTAACAAATGGTTATCTAAAATTTTGGATGGTAAAAATGTACAAGAAGAGATTAGAGAATTTACTAGGCAACACGTCGAAACCGAGAGATTTATTGATGATTATATTAAAATATGTTTTGAAGAGTTATCATATCCCATGGTATCCCCGTTTTCTGAAAAGTCCTTTAAATAAACCTTTTAAGTAATCATTTGTTTTCATAGAATTGAGATTTCATAAATAAAATTGGAGATTGATGCAGGGATTGCAATAACTAATACAAATATAGCCAGTAAAGCCCATTTAATGTTAAGAAATCCATATATTTTTAGAAAGAACATTGAAGGAAAAACAAATGCTAAAAATACAAAAGAAGCATTCCCCATTAGTCCAAAAATATCAACAAAAACCGAATCAAGAAAATTCATGGCAATATTAAACAATATAACAACCATGGAGGAAGCTATTCTTGTAATAATAATACGATCACTTCCAGGGTGTAACATAAGGCATAGTTCTCTTGAAATCAACCATATATAAAACGTATTAAGACTCATATTAGATACAAGAGATCCAATTCTACCGATGATGGCTACTAATTGGTTTGAAGGAAAATAAAAAAGCACATTGCTATCATCAACACGACTAAAAAACATGAAATAGGCAGATAAACCAGTTATCAAACAGATAACAGCAGTAATGATTTCTGTTGTCCATACTGTTTTAATAACTCGACTTTCTGATGGATTCTTCATATCCATGACCACTAAATGAATGACTGGAAGTAGGAAAAAAACAGTGTTAAATCCACCAAAAGTATCAAAAGACAAGGAATACTTGTTATTCCAAAATATGATTTCATTCTTTGGGTCGAATCCTTCTTTTTTAACCTGAATTACAAAGTTGTATACCACTGCAGAAACTCCAACAAGTAATCCAAACTTACCAATATATGCAAGAACATACAGATATGAGGCTCTGGAATGAAACATGAATGGAATAGTAGTACCCATAACTATTATATATATCAAAACCCATTTATAATCAAGAGCATTACTGTTTGGTCTAATTTTTGTGTACAATTCCAAAACATCAAGGTAAACTTCATTGGTGCAAAGTATCGTTATTGATAGATACGCCACAAGAATTAATGCACTCGGGAGAAAAACAGCTTTTTTTCCAAAACATTTTATCCATATATCTCTATATGAATATGTAGACCCAAAAATCCAAGTCTGAAGAAACAATTTAAACGAGAACATGGTTAACAGCAAAACAAAAACACATATTAATAGAGTTTGAACAACTCCACAGTTAAAAGGCCCACCCATTAAAAAAGGATCCGTTGATATTGCTGCATTAAGCAATAAAATAACCGCAGTAAACATTGATACTGTTTCAACATTAGCATCCTGTTGAAACATAGTGGTGCCCTCGCGAGAATGGGCAAGAAAATTTTGATCAATCAAGAGAAGATCACCACCAATCATGACCACCTTTGAAAAATGGATTATGCCACTCAAAACTTTCTTTCAAAAAGTATTTTATACGTTGGTAATTGTGAACACAGTTCCCTCTATGGTTACTCAATATGGCTCTGCTTATGATGAGCGATTGCGAAAACCCGTGACAGAAATAACCCCCCCGACAGAGCAAACGTGGATGTAGATTTCTGTACATAAATCGACACTTTTTTAATCCACTCTCTTCTGGGGTGATTGAGGAATGTTGCCTGTAGCTGATCAGCCATAATCTCCATCAAGGGGAAATTTTTGACCTGATTTTCGGATATCAGAAATACTCTCTGACATTTTATTCCTAGCACCATTGATTGAGCTGCCCTTATTACCAGTCGATAATGAATACCAAATGCAGAAACTGCATCAGGATCTTCTTCAGAGATAGCCATCGATCTGATTTTTTCATAATCAGGCACTCTATCAATTCTAACATTCTTTTCTTGCTTGATAAACTGATAGGCCAACTCCAATCCACGACATGCGCAAAAATCCTCCCATTCTGGTTGATGCACTCCGCCATGAAGCTTCTGTGAAGCAAACTTAAACAATCTTTGTTCTTCAGCGAAACTGGGATCATTTGGATCGCAGCAATAAGCTTGTCCATGACCAGCTTCTGATGAAACCACGCAATTGTGGTCAGATGAATCAACTCGGCAAATGAAGCTGGTTCCAAACCCAGATCCAATTGACAGAACCAACGAAGACCCTTCAAGGGGTATCGAAGTACTGCTATTAGATGACCATAAAGGGTGAAATATTGATGGCAAGCCATTGTTTAAAGATCTAGATATGATACCATATGATGCAGCTTCTAAGTCATTCATAAACTTCCTTCTATCAAGAGGGAATAAATCAAGAGGCAAAGAAGTAAAATGAATAACTCTTTCCCGTGATTCACACTGCCAATTTGTCACTACAACGTGGTCTGGAGACACTGGTCCAGCAAAAGACATTGTTGCATATACAACAAGACACCTATTCAAAGCAAATGCCGATCTCAAGTTTTCAAAATTACTTATTACATCTTCTGCTTTTCCGACACGAATGGGTGTCATATATATCGCTTTTTTCGGATTCTGAATGGGGCACATAGCAACTCTCATATTCTTTGAATCAACCCATATTGTCAGACAAAGGTTTTTTTTCTCATCCTCTTCCCACCTCTGAAGAGCAGCCACTTCAGTATCACAAAATGATGCTGTCCTAGCTGAGTTCAAAAACATCTGCGGATGGACTTTACGAGTTAAGAAATATTCTATCGTTGAAAAGTGTCACAGTTTAAAAAGTATATTTGTGAGGAAAACGATTGGGGAATTAAATAGCAGCCTTGGTTTTGAGGTGTATAGACACTCAGCATAAGGGATGCATTCTAGAGACTGCATGGCAAACGTACTTTCGGTTAATACTGATACAGAACATGATACTAAAGTTACATTTGTTGATATGAATGATGAATTATCAGTTTGGCAGTGGTACATTGTTAATGAGCTTTTGCAATATCCACAGTATCCATTTCCGAAAAATGCTCCATAGTGAACTTCAAATGGTAGATCAAGATAAAAAGAGTGAAGTGATGTTCCATTAACAGTGTTATTGATGATATTAATGTGGCTTATATACCCAGTGTTAAGTGTTGAGTGTGCATAGAATGGGCAATTATTATAATTGTTTGTGCTGTAGCAAAATGTACAATGAACAGTGTTTTGGTATCTGTTACCAAAGACAATTCCGCTAAAATCCTTTGGGCCTGATTTAGAACTATTCACTGAAGATGATACAATATCACCTCTATCAATATGCCCAACACATCTTCCATAATTTGGAATGTTTGAAAAAGTGCTTTGATTATAGTGATGGCTACATGATAGATTTGAACGCGAATAAAAGCCGCTCCCATCCCCAATGCAAAAGCAATTGTCAATCAGCAAGCATTTTGACATAAAATTCATAGAATCGACAGCATAAGCACCGCCCCCAACGACTCTTTGACCAATTGTGAGATTGTTCATGGATGAGCAAGAAATAAAACTTAAAAGGTTAAAGAAAACACTTGAAACAGTATTATTAATAAAAATTCCTCCCCCTGAATAATCTGAAATTATATTAGAAAACAAGCAAAGGTGAACACATATTGTTGTCTGGGAAAACACTTGTTGACTAGAAAAGACGGAAACCATTTTATACTTTTCTGAAAATGAACGATCATTTCCACACTAAAAACAAATCATTGTATCACCATTCCATATTTACCATCATATAATGTGTGTTTACCTAAGAAATCATAAGGATTTCAATTGGATATATGAACGAGAATATGACATTCAGATTTCTCCTCTTGGCTATTTGGCACGAGCATACACATTCTGCATATGATCTATGAATTGTTTCTTTTGCTGTTTCTTTTATGGTTTCTTCATGGGTATTGAGTGGAGTTTCATTCTGAGTGTTCATTGGAGTTTCATTTTGAGTATTCATTAAAGTTTTTTCATGAGATTTCATTGGTGTCTCATCAATAGTACTTTGAAAAGTCATTGATTTCATTAATGTCGAATCATGAGTTCTCATAGGGAGAGGAACATCAGCATTGCAATGAAGAGATTTGAAAAATTGTATCTGGTATGTTATTCTTTTCGTAAATGTGTTATTTGTTGATGTTGATACTGCTGTTTCATAAGAGATTGACGATGGTGAATGATCAATGAAACAATGAGACACTTCAAGAGAACCTGAACTTACATAGAATAGATAGTTTTGATTATTATAGAATATGCAATACATGAGTTTTTTCCCTAGTCCTTGATTATGGATAACACCATTTCCTAATGGACTGTTGTTATGGATTATGTTAGCTGATGACATTGTTCCTGAATTGAAAGATAACCTTATGCATATGCTATGATATGCCTTATTGTTTGAGTAAGTGCAATGCGAGCTTGTGAATAAGGCGGTAGAGGGAACATAAATACCAGCATACATGTAAGCATTGTTCAATGAAATGTTAGTGTTGTCACCTTTCTGATTGCCTGATTCCCAGTATAGAGGACA